>Ga0126309_10000052_pt1 | contig 37383 bp, 27 predicted proteins | sample Plot56_FD_92541 | JGI IMG/M metagenome (GOLD analysis project Ga0126309, IMG submission 92541) | Serpentine soil microbial communities from UC McLaughlin Reserve, CA, USA - Plot56 | ecosystem: Environmental > Terrestrial > Soil > Grasslands | place: USA: UC McLaughlin Reserve, Lake County...
GCCGAGCGGGCCGGCGCCCTGGTCGTCCACGAGCGGCGGCGCGGCTACGGCTCGGCCTACCTCCGCGGCTTCGCCGAGGCGCGCGGCCGCTTCCTGGTGATGGGCGATGCGGACGACACCTACGACTTCCTGGCCATTCCGAGCTTTATCGCGCCGCTCCGGGAGCAGGGGTTCGACATGGTCATGGGCTCGCGCCTCAAGGGGAAGATCCTTCCCGGCGCCATGCCCTGGTCGCACCGCTGGATCGGCAATCCGATCCTTTCCGGCATGCTCCGGCTGTTCTTCCGCACCAGCGTCTCCGACTCGCACTGCGGCATGCGCGCCTTCACGCGCGAAGCCTACGAGAGGATGCGCCTGCACACGACCGGCATGGAGCTCGCCTCGGAAATGGTGGTCAACGCCCTGCGGGAGAAGCTTCGGATCCAGGAGATCCCGATCACCTATCACCCGCGCATCGGCGAGTCCAAGCTCTCGGGCTTCCGCGACGCCTGGCGGCACGTCCGCTTCATGCTCCTGTTCTCGCCGTCCTACCTGTTCCAGCTCCCGGGTTTCCTCCTGATGATCCTGGGGGCGCTCCTGGTGGTGCTGCTGGCGGGCGGGCCGCGCGAGATCTTCGGCCGGACCTGGGACTACCACGTCCTGATCTTCGGAGCGCTGGCGCTGATCCTCGGGTACAACCTGATCCTCTTCGACGTCTTCGCCAAGACCTTCTCCATGGGGGCCGACTTCGCGCGGCCGGGGCAGTGGCTGCGGCGGCTGATGGGTGGATTCTCCCTGGAGCGCGGCTTGATCCTGGGCGGCCTCCTCTTCCTGGCGGGCCTCGGGCTCGAGGTGAAGATCGTGCTCGACTGGCTCGGCGCCGGCGCCGGCGCGCTGATGGCCGTGCGCGGAGTCGTCATCGGCATGACCGGCATGGTGATGGGCGCGCAGACGGTGTTCGCCTCGTTCCTGGTCAGCCTCATGCTGATCCCGCGGCGGTGAGCACAGACCGGGCCGCCGGGCTCGGCACGCGGGCCCGGCAGGCGCTCCCCTGGCTGGCGGCGGTCGCCCTCTTCGCCTGGCTGCTCCACCGGGTGCCGCTCGACGAGGTGCGGGAGGCCCTTCGCCACGGCCCGTACCTCCTCCTCCTCGCCTACGTCCTTCTGGAGTACGTCGTCACCCTGCCGGCGGACGCCTTCGCCACGCGCGAGGCCCTGGCCGTGGTGGGCGTGCGCCGTACGTTCGCCGAGCTGATGCTGGCGCGCGCCGCGACCTATCTGCTGGGTCTCCTCTCGTATTTCGCCAGCCTGGGCGGGATCGGCTTCTGGGTGGCCAAGGGGGGCACCCGGGCGGCTCGCGCCACCGGCAGCGTGCTCCTCCTGATGGTGACGAACGGCATCGCCATCGTGCTCGTCGCCGCCGCCGGGCTCCTGGCCGACCTGCCGGCGGGCAGTTTGGAGCAGATAGACCGAGAGATCCTGATCCTGCTGATCGTCGGGGCGCTCCTCGGCATGCTCCTCTACCTGGCGGTGATCGCCATCCGCTGGCGCTGGCTCGCCGGCTGGAACGTGCTCGCGCCACTCTTTGAGGCGGGGGTCGCGGGGCACGTGCGGGCGATCGCGGCGCGCATTCCCCACATGCTCCTGCTGGCGCTGCTCCACTGGGGCGCGTTCCGCCTCTGGGGCGTCGCCGTTCCGTTCCTTCAGGGGACGGCCCTGATGGCGGTCGTGCTGCTGATCTCGGCGCTGCCGATCACGCCGAACGGCCTGGGCACGACCCAAATCCTCCAGGTGCTCTTCTTCAGCGTCTGGGCACAGGGAGCCACGGCGGAGGCGCGGGGAGCGGACGTCCTCGCGTTCAGCCTCGTGCACTGGGTCTTCAGCCTCGTCTGGCAGCTGGCGATCGGCCTCGCCGGCCTGGCCCTCCTGCGGCGCCAGGGTGTGGTGCCAGAGATGGGGGAGGAATGAGAGCGCTCTCGGTCCTCCTCTTCTACGACTGCATCTATCCGGAATCGGTCGGCGGCGTCGAGCACCGCAACTACGAGCTGGCCAGGGCGCTCGCCGCGCGGGGCCATCGCGTGACCCTGGCCGGCTTCGCCGCCGCGCCGTCGTGTCCCTACGACGGGGTCGAGATCCTGCCGGTGGGCCCTCCCGGCCGTCTCTACAGCGCGGCCGGCAAGCGGAGCACGAGCGAAGCGGCGCGCCTGGCCGCGGCGGCGGCGCGGATCGATCTGCGGCCGTTCGACGTGGTCGAGGCGGCCAACATCCCCTATGCCCACCTGCCTCTGCTCGCCGCGCGCTGCCGGCTCCGCGGCAAGCCGTTCGTCGTGACGTGGCACGAATACTGGGGCCGCTACTGGAAGCAGTACCTCGGCGCGAAGTGGCCGGTCTACGCCGCCGTCGAGCGCCTGAGCGCGCCGCTGGGGACCCGGGCGCTGGCCGTGAGCCATCTGACCGCCTCGCGAGTGGAGGCCCGCCGCCACGAAGAGGTGCGGGTGATCCCGAACGGCATCCCGGCCGCGCGCATCGAGGAGGCCGCCGCCGAGGGAAGGAAGGAGACGGGGCCGCCCCTCGTCTACGCCGGCCGCCTGCTGCGCGAGAAGCGGGTCGACCTGCTCCTGGAAGCGGTGGCCAAGCTCGCTCCCAGCCGGCCCGGGCCCCTCCTCACGGTGATCGGCGACGGCCCGGACCGCGAGCGCCTGACCGGCCTCGCGGAGAGCCTCGGCCTGCTCGGCGCGGACCCGCGAGTCACCTTCCACGGTCACCTGCGCACCAACGCGGCCGTCTGGCAGACCATCGGCGCCGCGCGGATCGCCGTCCAGCCCTCCTCGCGCGAGGGGTTCGGACTCTTCCCGCTGGAGGCGATGGCGGCGGGCCTGCCGGTGGTCTACTGCGAGTCGTCCGAGAGCGCGTTGGGGGAGCTGGTCGAGCCCGGGATCCACGGGATCAGCACGCCGGCGCAGCCGGGCGCCCTCGCCGCGGCCCTCGGCCGGCTCCTCGACGATCCCGAGGAGACGCACCGCTTGGGCGACAACGCGCGCCGGCATGCCGCGCGCTTCGACTGGTCGGCGGTGGCGGCGGAGATGGAAGCGGCCTTCCTCTCGCTCCTTGCCGCCGATTCGTAGAGAATCCGCGCCATGCTCGTCGTCGACCTGCTGGGTGCGGTCCTCACGCTGATCACCCTGCTCTTCCTGGGGCTGAGCGGCTACCTCCTCGCCCGGCTCCTGCTCGGAGAGCAGGCGGAGGAGGACCCGCTCGCCTTCGCGGTGGCGGCGCTTCTCGGGATGACCGCCCTGGGGACGCTCCTGGCGATCGGGCTCGGTGCGGCCGGGCTTCTGAAGATCCCGTTCGGCTTGCTGCTCCTCGCCGTCGTGACGGTCCTGCTGCTCCGGCGCGTCCGGAGTCTTTCGGGTGCAGGGGGCGACCCGTGGGGGCCGGCCCGCCTCCTGGGCCGGCGCGTCGGGAGCCGGCTCCGCGAGCATCCGGCCCTGGCGCTCATCGCCGTGCACGCCGCGGCGGCCGAGGGGCTGCGTGGGCTGCTGCGCCCGCCGCTCTCCTGGGACAGCCTGATGTACCACATGCCGATCGTCGCCACCTGGGTCCAGGAAGGGCGGATCGATCCGGTCTTCGGCATGCGGCCGCTCAATTTCTACGGCTACATGCCGGCCGGCGGGTCCGCCTGGCTCTGGTGGTGGGTGGCGCCGTCGCACAGCGAGCTCTACGCCAATCTGGCGTTCTTCCCGCAGGCTGTTCTGCTCGCGCTGGCCGTGGGCGCCGTGGCGCGCGAGCTCGGCGCCCGCCGGCACTGGCCGCTCGCCGCCTATCTCGCGCTGATGGCGCCCACGGTGATCCGCTGGGCCGCCACCCAGTACGTGGACATCCTGGTCGGCGCCGCCATCGCCGCCGCAGCGTTCTTCGCCCTGCGCTGGCTGCGCGCGCCGCGCTGGAGCGACGCCCTGTTCGTGGGAATCGGCCTGGGGTTGGCCTCGGGAGCCAAGGTGCTCGGCCTCGCCTACGCGCTGGCCCTCGCTCCCATGGCCGTCGTCCTGGCGCGGCGGGAGTGGCGCCGGCGCATCCCGCAGGTGGTCGCCGCCCTGCTCCTCTGCACGCTCCTCGGCAACTACTTCTATGTCCGCAACATCGCCCTCGGAGCCGGCCCGCTGGCCGCGCAGTGCGACCAGGGCGATGCGATGAAAGAGGTGAAGGTCGCTCCCGCCATCCCGCGGATCAACACGGTGGCCTACCTCTGGAAGGACATGCTCGCCAAGGGATGGCTCCTGGACTCGTTCCTCGGCTTGACTTATCCCGGCTCCCTGGAGCTGGGAGTGGGCCCGCAGGTCCTGCTCCTCCTCCTGGCGCTCCTCCTGCCGCTCGGCTTCGCCGGGGAACGGCGCGGGGCGATCCTGGTCTGGAGCCAGATCCTGGTCCAGCTCTTCGTCTGGGTGACGGTGCCCTATGCGAGCTCGGGACACGTCTTCGCGAATATCCGCTACCTGATCGGCGCGCTGGGCCTGGCCTTCGCCGGAGTGGTCGCCTGGGCCGAACGGAAGGGGATGCGGGACGCCTGGATCGCGGGGCTCGCTCTGGCGCTGCTGATCCAGGATCTCCTTATGCTCCACGCCGAGATGCCGCGCGGCGTGCGTCTCGCCCTCGCCGCGGTGGATATCGCGGCCGTGGCGCTCGCCCTGTCACCCGGCCTGCGCGGCTTCGCCCGCCGGCGGATCCGGGAGCTGGCCGTGGCCGCCGTGGTCCTCGCCGTGGCCACCGCCCCAGCGCTCGCCCGTTTCCGGGTGCAGGACCGAGGCCGCGCTTTCCTCCGCGAGTTCACCACCCATAAGGTGGCGACCCAGCACTTCGCCCGCGCCTGGCGGTGGCTCGACCTCTACGGCGGCGACGGCACGGTGGCGGTGGTGAGCAGCCCGGTGAACTACTTCGTCTACCCGGCCATGGGACCCCACCTGGAGCGGCGGGCCACCTACGTCAACATCAACCGCCAGGACTCGCGCAACGCCGCCGACTATCCCGCCTGCGAGCCGCGGGTCGACCCCGATCCCCAGGCCTGGATGCAGAACCTGTTCAAGCAGGACGTCCGCTGGATCTGGCTGAGCCGCTTCCCGCAGATCGGTTTCCCGGACGAAAACGCGTGGGCGCAGTCCCGGCCCGACCTCTTCGTCGTGCGCTACGAGGACACGACGAACGTCATCTATGAGTTCCTGCCGTGGCAATCGCGGCGGGCGGGCGAGACTCGTTGACCCGAGTCGGCATCATTGTTACAGTGTAGATCGTCGTCTACACGTGGTGACCAATGGCACTGAACATCAGGAACACAGAGGCAGAACAGCTCGCCGAGACGTTGGCCAAGCTCACGGGTGAAACCAAAACCGAAGCCGTGACGCAGGCACTGCGGGACCGCCTTGCCCGTCTACGCCGCGAGCGATCCCGGCGGCGTCTCGCAGATGAGCTCGACGAGATCGCCCGCCATTGCGCCCGGCTACCCGTGCTGGATGCGAGGACCCCTGAGGAGATCCTCGGGTATGACGAGCACGGGCTGCCGCGCTGATGGTGATCGATACCTCCGCCCTCGTTGCGATCCTTTTTGACGAGCCTGAGCGCCGCTCGTTCAACGAAGCGATCGAAGCGGCAGAATCCCGAGCTCTGTCGACCGCGAATTTCGTCGAGATCTCCATGGTCTTAGAGTCGCGACTCGGTGCCGAAGGACTCCGCGACCTCGACCTATTCATCGAACGGGCGGGCATCAAGCTCGTCGCAGTGGATTCCGAGCAGGCACACATGGCACGCAGGGCGTTCAGCCAATTTGGCAAGGGACGGCACCCGGCCGGGCTCAACTACGGTGACTGTTTCGCGTATGCGCTCGCGACGGTGCTGGGTGAGCCGCTCCTCTTCAAGGGCGATGATTTCTCCAAGACCGACATAACACCGTTCACGCGCCTTTCTGGTTAGACCTTGTTGAGGGCAGCTACCATTGCTCCCTCCGCTGGAGATTCAGCCGCTCCCGCAGCCGCAACCCCGCCGGATTTTCCGGATCGACCTCCAAGAGCCTCCGGTTCAGCTCGCGCGCGCCGTCGAGATCCCCCCTCCCGGCAAGGAGCAGGGTCTTGTTATGGAGAGCGGAGAGGTTCCGAGGATTCAAGGTGAGAGCCCGATCCAGCGACGCCTCGGCCTGGGCCAAGTCTCCGAGTGCCAGCCAGACGCCTCCGAGGTTGCTCGCGACATCGTCCGACCGCGGCTCGATCGCCTCCGCCCGCTGGTAGAAGCGGAGCGCCGTGGGCCAGTCGCGCTGGCGCGCCGCGAGGTTCCCCAGGTTCATGCAGGCCAGGAAGCTCCGCGGATCCAGGATGAACGCCGCCTTGTAGTGCTCGTGCGCCGCCGCCGGGTCCCCGCGCTCCTCGGCCAGTCGTCCCAGGTTGTAGTGCACCAGGTCCATGCGCGGCTCGAACCAGGGCAGATCCGGCAAGAGAAACGCCACGGTCAGAAGCGCCACGCCGGCCAGCCAGCCGCGCCGGCGCTCCCGCCAGGCTTCGCCGAGGCAGACGAGCGGAACGGCGGCCAGTGGCAGCAGGGCCGGCACGACCGGCAGGCGATAGCGCGAGAAGAGGAAGAAGAGCGCCGTCGAAAATATCCAGCCGAGGGCGAAGAGGAGAGCCGGCGCGAACGGCCCCGGGCGCTTGCGCATCAGCCAAAGCCCGGCGAGGGCGAGCAGCGAGACTGTGCCGAATTCTACCAGCGGGAGGCGGTAGACCGACGAGAGCCCCCGCACCCAGTAGTAATCGACGGCGTCCGGCCATTCATACCAACTCCAGAACAAGCCGAGCTTGCGGAGCTGAAGGCGCAGGAAGGCGCCTGGGTGCCCGATCGCCCAATCCAGGGCCTTGCCCAACCAATAGGAAGAGACCTCCGCGGGAGTCAACGATCGGCCCAGCTCCTGCTCGGCGACGCGCACCGGCTCCTGCCGCTCCAAAGCCGGGATCTGCTTGCCGGGGACGACCGGCTGATAGGTGCCGTCCGCCTCCGGGTTGTTGCCGATCCAGAAATTGACGCCCCCCTGGAACGTGGTGGGGAGGAAGTCGCCGCCCACGAGCCCATTGCGCACGGCCACCGGCGCCAGGGCGAGAAGCAGCCCGGCGACCAGCGCTCCTCCCGCGCGGAGGAAGCCGGCCCTTCTCCGCTTGCGAGTCCAGGCGAGAGGGAGCAGGAAAGGGAGCAGCAGGAGAGCATTTTCACGGAGCAGGGCGAGCACCCCGAGCAGGATCCCGGCTGCGAGCCACCGTCGGGACACCAGAGCCCAGAGGAGAAAGCAGGTGACGGTGACCGCGAGCGACTCCTTGAGGAGCTGCACGTCATAGAAGAGGAAAGGGCCGTAGACCGCGGCGAGCCCCGCCGCCACCAGCCCGGCCCGCTCGTCCGCCATCTCCCGGGTGGCTTGATACAGCGCCCAGATCCCGGCGATCGCAGCGGCGATCTGCAGCAGATAGATTGCGTCGAGGCTCCGGCCGACCACCGCGTAAACGGCGGCGAGGAGATACGGATAGAGGGGGGCCTGGAAAAAAACCTGGGAGCCGAGCCACGCGCCGCCGGCGATCTCCTGCGCCCAGCGGTCGTACTCCTGGCTGTCCATCGCGAGCTGCGCAAAAAACGGCTCGTCCCGCACCGCCCACCAGTGGGCGAGGCGGAGGACCAGCGCGATCGCCAGGATCGCCCAGAGGAGGGGACGCGGCCGGGATGGGGTGCTCACCAACCCGCTACTCTGGCACAGATCCGGGTGCGCAGTGGTACCATGTCGGCCTCGAAATCCCGCGCCTTTGACGATGTACCAGCTTCAGAAGGAAGAAGACGACCATGTCGCGCATTGAGTTCACCGGCAATTACGAGGATCTGTCCACGGACCGCGGCTACCAGTTCAAGTTCTACTGCGAGAAGTGCGGCAACGGCTACATGTCGAGCTTCAAAGCTTCGAAGCTGGGCCTCGCGGCTTCGGCCGCGCAGGCGGCGGGCAGCCTCTTCGGCGGCGTCTTCGGCCGGGTGTCGGACACGGCCTACCAGATCCAGCGGGCGGTGGGCGGGCCGGCGCACGACGCGGCGCTGCGCGAGGCGGTCGAGGAGATCCGGCCGCTCTTCAAGCAGTGCACCCGCTGCGGCAACTGGATCTGCGAGCCGATCTGCTTCAACAAGAAGGCCCAGCTCTGCGAGAGCTGCGCGCCCGACCTCGACGAGGAGCTCGCGTCGGCGCAGGCCGAGGCCGCGAAACAGCAGGCCTTCGAGCGGGCACAGCAGGTCGACTGGCTGAAGACGCACGGAAGAGACGTCGCCAAGCCGGCCGCCGCGGTCTGCAGCTCCTGCGGCGCGAAGACCGGCAACGCCAAGTTCTGCCCCGAGTGCGGCACGCCCACCCAACAGAAGAGGGGCTGCGACTCCTGCGGCGCGCAGGTCGAGGGAAGCCCCAAGTTCTGCCCCGAGTGCGGGAACAAGTTCGCGTAGGAAAGGCTACCGCCGCCGGGCTAGCCAACGGATCAGGAACGGCAGAGCGAGAAGCCCCAGGCCGACGGCAAACCACAGCGTTGCGCCGCGGACGACCAGGGTGACCAGGTTGGCGTCCGCCGTGTCGAGACCCTGGGCGTGGAGGAGTGCCGCCATCGAGCCTTCGGCGGCTCCGAGCCCTCCGGGGAGCATGGAGAGCGAGCCGACCACGGTCGCCCCTGTGTAGTTGAAGAGCGCCGCGAGGAGATCCGCATCCGGCGCGTACTCGCGGACGACCAGCCAGAAGCCCACCCCCTCCGCTCCCCAGGCGATCACCGACACCGCCAGCGCACCCAGAAGCAGCCCCGGCGAGAGGAGGCCGCGCAGGCGGTCGTACATCTCGATCAGGGACGGCAGACGCCGGCTGATCAGCGGCAGGCGCGCGGCGATGCGGAAGGCGACGTCGGCCAGCGGACGCCAGGTGATCGCCAGGACTACCCCTGCCACAGCCGCGAGCAGCAGGCCGGCGATCCACGGGCCGTCCGGGAAGGGGAGCGCGCCCACGGCGATCAGCACCAAAACGCCGAGCAGGTCCGTCACCCGCTCGGCCAGGACCGCGGGCACCACCCGCAGCGCGGGGCCGCCCCCCAGCTCCCGCACCAGCCAGGCCTTGCCCAGCTCCCCCGCCTTGCCCGGCGTCACCGAAAGGAGGAAGCCGACCAGGAACACCCCCAGGCTCTTTGCGCGGGCGAGCCGCACCCCGAGCCGGTGGAGATAGACCTCCCAGCGGCCGAAGCGCAGGATGTAATTGAGGAGCGAGAGACCCAACACCCAGGGGAGCAGGCCGGGATCGAGCCGGCGCAGGCTCGCCATCAGCTCGCGCGGGCTCGCCGTCAGCACCAGGCCGGCGGCCACGAGCAGGCCGAGGACCAGCGGCACCAGGAGCCGCCGGCCCAGCCGCTCGAGACCGGTGCCGCTCTCTTCGGGATTCAGGCAGCCTTCTCGAGAGGGGTCGCCTCGGGGTACTGCTCGAAGAGGCGCATCCACTTGCTGGTCTTCTTGTAGTGCTCGATCCGCCGCTTGCCGATCGTCGGGTACCACGCGTAGTCGTGGTAGAAGAACGACCCGAACACGAAGAAGTAGACGAGCGGCGTGCGGAACAGCATCTTCTGCATCCAATGGAGCGGCCCGAACCACACCAGGTCGCCGAAGCGGGAGACCGCGTTGTCTCCCACCGTGAAGCGGAAGTTCCAGTTGGAGACGTCCTCGCCCACCACCTCGATGTCCCGCGGGTCGCCGACGCCGAGCCCCGCCTCATGGGCCAGGCGGATGTACTTGATGCTCATGGGATCGAACCCCATCATCTTCGCCGCCACCGCGTCGATCGCCACCTGATCGCCAGAGGCCATCAGGATGTCCTTCTCCACGGGGATCATCGTCCGCGGCCCCGGGCCGTTGCCGCAGGTCGTGCCGTCCTTCACCGCGAAAATGCCGCTGTGGATCTCCTTCTGGATGGTCAGCAGGTCCACCAGCGTCTCGTGGATGTACGAGTGCGTGTAGTGCCGCCGGGTGTTCAGGAGGCCGCCGAAGGCGTTCTTCATCGCCCCGGTGGTAGTGGTGTAGATGTGGCACTTGACCGTGGGCAGGTGGACGATGTTCTTGCCCAGGAAGAACTCGGGGATGGTGATCCCCTCGGGATAGATCTGCGGCAGCACCAGCATCTTCCCCTTAGGCTGGTACGTGATCCACTTCAGGTCGTCGGCGAAGCAGTTGTAGCGCACCGGCACGTCGTACTTGTCGAGCACCGGCAGATAGCGGTTCAGCCGCTCGCCCTTCTTCGGATCGGTCACGACCGTGTTGTTCTGCACGCAGACCTGGTCCCGGTAGCCGTCGGCGCGGAGCTTCTGGATCGTCCCCTCGAGCTGCCAGGGCGTCGTGTTCGCGCCGGGGAACGGGAAGTGCCAGGAGATGTTGTCCTTGAGGATGGTCGTCGCATTGGGGTCCAGATATCTACGGACCTCCGCGAGATCCATCGTGCGTCCAACGTCCTCCAGGACGGTCTCGGGCTTGGTCGTGATGACGGAAACACGGGCTTTGGCCATGGAAGAACCTCTCAATGTTCCTTGCTGCGGGATGAGCCGCGACGGCGGCCGCGCGGTCCGCCGCCATTATACCCAGAGGGTCTCGGTTCGCGCCTGGCAGTAAAGTCGCAAAGAGAAACCGGGGTGGCGCGGAAAAGATTCCATGCCGCCATTCTTCGACATCCGCTCATAAGCTTGCGCGGCTCCTCGGGGACGCGCAAAATCTTTGAACAGGGCTTCGAAAACGCAAACCCACCGCGAGGCGGGGGCGCAAAGCCAGGGTCTCCCCCAGAGACCGCCCGGTTGCCGAAGAGCCCGCGAGGGCTTGCTCGTGCAACCGGAACTTCTTCAGAAGCTCTCTTCTTCCTTCTCCCCCCGACAGGAGGCTCTCCATGCGCCGTGAGACCTGGTGTCTCTGTTGCCTGGCCCTGCTCGCGCTCCCGATCGCCGCCGCCCCGGCTGCGTCCCGCCTGGTCTACTCGACCTATCTCGGGGGCAGCGACGACGACATCGCGTTCGCGGTGGCCACCGACCCCCAGGGCAACACTTACGTAACGGGTGTCACCTGGTCCGCGGACTTCCCGGTCTCCGGCTCCCTCCAACCGCTGCGGGACGCGGACGCCTTCGTCACGAAGCTCGATCCGGACGGCCACCTCGTCTGGTCCACCTGGCTCGGAGGCTCCTCGGGCGAGCTCGGGTACGGCATCGGCGTCAGCCCCCGCGGTGACGTGTACGTGACGGGGACTACCTACTCCGATGATTTCCCGCGGATCGCCACCACCCTGCCGCTGCCCGCGGCCGACCCGGGGTGGGGGAACGTCTTCATCGCCTGCCTCGACGCGAGCGGCTCCTTCCTCCGCTGGTCCGCCACCGTCGGCGGCAGCCTCCGCGACGAGGTGCAGGGGCTGGCGGTCGACCGGTCGGGCTCCGTCTACCTCACGGGGGGGACCTCGTCGCCCGACTTTCCGGTCCGCGCCGCGCTCAAGCCGGCCCTCGCCGACAGCGACGACGCGTTCCTGATGAAGCTGACCCGGGACGGCGCTCTCGTCTACTCCACCTATCTGGGGGGCAGCGGCTACGACTATGGCTGGGACGTGGCCGTCGATCCCGCGGGCAACGCCTACGTCGTCGGCGATACCTCGTCCGCCGACTTCCCCGTGGTGAACGCCGCGCAGCCCTCCCCCGGGGACCCGGGGGACGTTTTCGTCGCCCGCGTTGCGCCGTCCGGCTCCTCCCTCGTCTGGTCCACCTACCTGGGGGGAAGCTCCTGGGAGAGCGGCCGGTCGATCGCGGTCGACCCGGCGGGAAACGCCTACGTCACCGGCTCGACCGAATCTCCCGACTTCCCGCTCCGCAACCCCTTGAAGTCAGAGATCAACCTCGTGGTGGATTACTACCCCTCCGATGCCTTCGTGACGAAGCTCGGCCGGTCGGGCGCGCTCGTCTACTCGACCTATCTCGGCGGCAGTCACGTCGACGTGGGGGAAGGCATCGCCGTGGATGCCCAGGGGCGCGCCTCCGTCACCGGCTTTACGCAGTCCACGGACTTTCCCCTCCGGGATGCCCTCCAGACGGAGTGCCTGCCGGCCTTCAGCGACAACTACTGCGAAGCTGACGTTTTCATCGCGCGGCTCACTCCGGCCGGCGACCGCCTCGACTGGGCGAGCTACCTGGGGGGAACGAACCTGGACCGGGCGATGGATGTCGCGCTCGATCCGCGGGGCGACGTCTCTCTGGCCGGCTGGACGTACTCGACGGACTTCCCGACCGTGAACGCCGTCCAGCCCTCTTTTGGAGGAGGCTTCGGCGACGGCTTCGTGGTCAAGATCGCGCTGCGGCGGGCGCCGGCTGCACGGGGGAGGTGATGCGGCTCTCAGCTCTGGTGCTGCTCGCGCTGATGGCCCCTGCGGCCACGGCGCCGGCCGGCCTGTCCCAAGCGTGGGGCCAGCGCCCCCTGGCCTTCGAGGAGAACCGTGGCCAGACTGATCCCAATGTCCTCTTCTTCTCCCGCACCCCCGCATTCGAGCTCTACCTGACTCTGAGCGAGGCGGTGCTGGTGCCCTCCGCCGGCCCTGGAGCCCTGCATCTGCGCTGGCTCGACGCCGACCCGGCTCCGCGGGTGAAGACCGAAGGAAGGCTCTCCGGCCGCGTGCAGTTTTTTCTCGGCGAGGAGCCGGCGAGTTTCCAGATCGAGGCGCCCCTCTGGTCGCGCATCCGCCTGGAGCGGCTCTGGCCGGGGATCGATCTCGAGCTCTCCGGCACCACCCGGGAGCTCGAGCAGGACTTCGTCGTGGCACCCGGGGCCGATCCGGCGCGGATCGTTCTCGCACTGGATGGGGCCGAGCGGGCGCAGATCGATGACGCCGGGAATCTGATCCTCGCACTGGTGGATGGCGGCGAGCTCCGGCTGCGGAAGCCGGCCGCCTGGCAGGAAATTGGCAAGCAGAGGCACGAGGTCCCTTGCGGATTCCGGCTGCTCCCTGAAAACCGCCTCTCGTTCGTGCTGGAAACCTGGGACCGCACCCGCCCACTGGTCATCGATCCTGTGGTCGTTCAAGAAGGAAGTAGCTTTCAATGAACATGCAGTCTCGATCCCTCTGCGCCGGCCTGGTCCTCCTGGCGGCCGGCTCCGCCGTGCGAGCGGACTCGCCCAGCCTCGCCTTCTCTTCCTATCTGGGAGGAGATGACGTCGATTCGGCCCAGGCCGTGACCACGGATACAGCCGGCTTCGTCTACGTGGCCGGTGTGACCCTCTCCGACGACTTTCCCGACCCGCATCCGCTGCCGCTTTCGGGGCCGCGGCACGATGTCTTCGTGGTCAAGCTCGATCCCGCGGGCGGGCTCGTCTGGTCCGCCCACTTCGGCGGGAGCCGCAACGAGCTGCCGAACGGGATCGCGGTCGCCCAGGATCGCGTGTGGGTGGCGGGCTGGACCGACTCGGGCGATTTTCCCCGGATCGAGCCGCTCGATGGGCAGGCGCCGACCGTCACCGGCGATCACGACGTCTTCGTGACCGCGCTCGATCCCGCCGACGGCTCTCTCCTCACCTCCACCAATCTGGGTGGCACGGACGACGACTACGGGGAAGGGATCGCCGTGGATGCCCGAGGGAACGTCTACCTGACCGGCGGCACCTCGTCGCAGGACTTCCCGGTCGCCCGGAAGCTCCGCGCGGCCGGGACTGGCTACTTCAAGGCGTTCGTGACGAAGCTCTCCGCGGACGGCTCGCGCCTGGCGTACTCCGTCCTCCTCGATGGGAGTGAGACGGCGAATGGCCTGGAGATCGCCGTGGACGCCGGCGGACACGCCGTGATCGCGGGCGTCACCACCTCGCTCGACTTCCCCGCCGTCCATGCGGCCCAGCCGGCCTGGGGAGGAGGCTTCTCGGAGGGATTTATCGCAAAGCTCGCCCCGTCCGGAAACGCGCTCCTCTGGTCCACCTTCCTTGGGGGACGCGGAGAAGAGCAGTTGCAAGGGGTTGCGCTCGACCGCGGCGGCCGCGTCTGGGTGGCCGGCTGGACGACCTCGCCCAATTTTCCGGTGCGCGCCGCCTTCCAGCCGCGTCTCCGGGGGGAGAGCGACGCGGTGGTGGCCGGCTTCGGGCCCAGCGGGAAGCTGATCGCCTCCACGTACCTGGGAGGCCGGAAGGAGGAGTCGGCGAGCAGCATCGCGGTCGATGCAGCCGGCGCTCTCCACGTCGCGGGCGGCACCGGCTCCGCGGACTTCCCCGTGGCTCATCCAGTCCAGGCGAGGTGCGGGCTGTCCGAACCCTTCTGCTCCGACGCCTTCGTCGCCAAGCTGCAGCCCGGAGCGGCCGGAATCGTCTGGGCCACCTATCTGGGCGGGCAGGACGCCTCCCATGCGTTCGGCGTGGCCGCCGACCCGGCAGGGAACACCTGGGCGGCCGGGATCACCGAAGCCGCCGACTTCCCCCAGGTCCGCCCGCTCCAGCCCTTCGCGGGCGGCATCGCGGACGCCTGGGTGGCGAAGCTCGTGTCCGGCGGCAAGAAAGCGAGAGCCCCCGAAACGCCTTGAGCTACCATTCCCGCCGGAGACATCCCCCGGTGCGGAACCTGAAGATCCTCGAATGGCTGGCTCTCGCCGCTCTCGCCGCCCTGGCGATCGCGCGGGCGAGCCTGCCGTTGACCCACGACGACCTCTTCGGCCACCTGCGGACCGGCGAGCACATCGTGGAGGCCGGCCGGGTGCCGCTGACCGATCCGTTCTCGTTCACCCGCCCCGGCGCGCGCTGGATCACCCACGAGTGGGGGTTCTCGCTGCTAACCTGGGGGATCTGGCGCCTCGGGGGCTACCCGGCGCTGATCGCGGCGCGGGTCCTCCTGATCCTGGCGATCGGCTGGGTGATCGGCCGGCGCGCTTTCGCCGAAGCGGACCCGGAAGCCCTACAATCCGTCCCGTGGCTCGTCCTCCTCCTCGGGCTCGGCCTCTGGATGCTGGCCGGGGAGCTCATCCTGCGCGCCGCTCTGGTGAGCGAGCTGTTCCTCGCCCTGACGCTCCTCTTCTTCACGCGCTTCCGCCAGACCGGCCGGCGGGGGTGGCTCGCGGCGGTCGCCGTCCTCTTCCTCCTCTGGGCGAACCTGCACTCGGGGGTGATCTTGGGGCTGTTCATCCTCGGGCTCTGGACGCTGGAAGCCGTCGCGGCCGGCCCGGTGGTCCGCCGCTGGCCGGGCCTCGCGCCGCTCTTCCGGGCCGGACCGCCGCGGCCTTATCTGATGCTCCTGGGAGCAACGATTCCTGTCACCCTACTCAATCCCAACGGTTGGGAGGTCTGGTTCTATCCGTTCAAGCTGAGCCGCATCCTGTTCGCCAGCGGCATCGCCTGGGACCTGGGCCACTTCGCGGCCGCGGATCCGCGGAGCAACTCGGCATTTCTCCTCCTCCTGGTCCTGCTGCTCGCCGGGGTCCTGCCGTTGCGGCGGCTGCTCGCGCTCTCGTTTTCGGAGATCCTGGGGATCGCCACCTTCCTCGCGCTCTCATTCCGCTCGCCGCGCTTTCTCTTCCATGTCGCGATCCTGGCGCTGCCGGCGCTCTATCGGTTGTGGGCGGGACGGGAGCTGACCCCGCTGCTGCGCCGGCTCCTGCCTGCCGGCGTGGCCGCGGCCCTCGCCTTGGTGGCCGCAACCGCCTGGCTGGAGCACCCGCGGCGGCTCCTCGCGCCCCAGCTCCCGGAAGGGGCGGTCCGCTTCCTGGAGGCGCAGGGCTTCCGGGAGCGGGTCTTCAACCACCAGAACTATGGCGGCTTCCTCCTCTGGCGGCGGCGCGAGCCGGTCTTCTGGGACGGCCGCAACGACGTCTTCGTCTCGCTCGTCCAGGAGGTGACGACCACGCCATTCCCGCGGGTGGTGGAGAAGTACGGGGTGGAGGCCCTGCTGATCGCCGAGCACGATTACGCAGGGATCGCGCCGGAGATCCCGGAGCGCTGGGGGCTGGTCTACTGGGACGACTGGAGCGCCGTCTACCTGCGGCGGACGCCCGAGCACGCGGCGCTGCTCGACCGTCTGGAGCTGAGCTCCTTCCCCGGCTTCGGGGGGCGCCCGGGCCTGGAGCAGCTCGCGCGCGATCCGCGCCGGGCCCGGCTCGCGCGCGCCGAGCTCGACCAGGTGCTCGCCGCCTGGCCCGAGAACCAACGCGCCCTCTACTTCCGGGGCGTCCTCTCGCTCTACCAGGGGAACCTGGAAGCCGCCCGGCAAGACCTCCGGGCGGCGCTGGCGATCCGCAACAACGAGCAGGTGCGGAAGGTGCTGGAGGCGGTTGAGAACGCCCCCGCTCACCCGTAGAACGACCGCACCCCCTCGCACACCTGCTCGACCTCTTCGTTGGTCAGCTCCGGGTACATCGGCAGGCAGAGCGCCTCGCGCGCCGCCGCGGTGGCCACGGGGAGGTCCCCTTCGCGAATCGCGACCAAGCCCTGCAGGGCCGGCTGCCGGTCGAGCGTCGAGGGATAGTGCACGGCCGAGGCGATGCCGCGGCTCTTGAGGTGCTCCATCAGGGCATCCCGCCTCTCCGTGCGGATGGTGAGCTGGTGGTAGACGCAGGTCACCCCTTCGCGGTCGGGGAGAAGCTGGACGTCTCCCGCTCCGGCGAGCCCTCCGTAGTAGCGGCAGGCCAGCTCGCGGCGGCGGGCGTTGTCGGCGTCGAGGAGCTTGAGACGGCAGTTGAGCACCGCGGCCTGCAGGCTGTCGAGCCGGCTGTTCACCCCGATGAGAGTGTGGTGGTAGCGGCTCGTCTGCCCGTGGTTGGCGAGCAGCCGGACCTGCTGCAGGAGGTCGGCGTCCGAGCCGCTGACCGCGCCGCCGTCGCCGAAGCAGCCGAGGTTCTTGGTGGGGTAGAAGCTCCAGGCCGCGAGGCGGCCGAAGCCGCCGACCCGCGTCCCCTTCCAGCGCGCGCCATGCGCCTGCGCCGCGTCCTCGACGAGCCAGAGCCCCCGCTTCTCGCAGAGGGCCAGGATCGCGTCCACGTCGAACGGCCGGCCGTAGAGATGGACGCCGATGATGCCCACGGTGCGCCCGGTGACCCGCGCCGCGGCGTCCACCGGATCGAGGTTGAGCGTCTCGGGGTCGACGTCGGCGAAGACGGGAGTGCCGCCGAGCCAGAGCACGGCCTCGGCGGTGGCGAAGAAGCTGAAAGCCGGGACGATGACCTCGTCCCCGGGCTCCAGGCCGAGCGCACGCAGGGAGAGGATCAGCGCGTCCGTGCCGTTGGCCACCGCCACGCACGCAGGCAGCTCCAGGAGCTCCGCAAAGGCCTTCTCAAACTCCCGGACCTCCGGGCCCAGGACGTATGAATTCTCGTCGAGGATGCGCGCCCAGCGGGTCTCCAGCTCGGAGGCGATCCGCTGCCGCGCGCGCTTCAGGTCGAGGATGGGGATGTTCATGATGCGGCGGATTGTACCCGGCTATACTCCCCGCGTGCTTTCCCGTTTCCGCTTTTACTGGCGCTTTTATTGGGTCGTGGGCGTTTGCGGAGCGATCCTCATGGCTCTGGAAATTCTTTCGAGCCGCGTGCTGGCGCCGCACTTCGGCAACAGCGTGTACGTCTGGGGCTCGATCATCAGCGTCTTCCTGGCGGCCCTGTCCGCCGGCTATCTGTGGGGCGGCCGGCTCGCCGACCGGCATCCGTCCATCGCCGCTCTCGGGAGGCTCCTGGCGCTGGCCGCGTCCTTTCAGGCCCTGCTCCTCTGGGTCGGCTCCCCCCTGGCCTCCTGGCTCGGTGGGGTGACGGGCGCCACGCCGGCCGGCACCCTGCTTGCCACCTCGGTCCTCTTCGGACCGGCGAGCATCCTCCTCGCCACGGTCTCGCCCTATGCGGTGCGCCTGGCGATCCACGACCTCGGCTCGGTGGGGAACACGGCCGGCCGCCTGTACGCCCTGTCCACCCTGGGGAGCCTGGCCGGCACGCTCGGCTGCACGTTCGGACTGATCCCCTATCTGGAGCTGCGCCAGATCATCGGCCTGCTCGCGTTGCTGACGGCGGTCACCGCCCTCTTCGCGCTGGCCGGCGGATTTCGGGCCGAGATGGCCGCGAGCGCTCTCGCCGCTCTCCTGGTGATCGCCTGCGTGCCGGCGGTCTTTTCCAGGGTCCGGCTGACGGGGGATGTCATCTACGAGCGGGTCACCCCGTACCAGACGCTCGTGGTTCACGAGCGGGGCCGGGTGCGGACCCTGGAGAGCGACCGCATCCAGCAGGCGGGGGTGGATCTGCGGGACGGCGAGCCGGCCCTCCACTATCCGCGGTGGAGCGCCCTGGCGCTCGTGCTCAATCCGCGGATCGAGCGGATGCTGGTCCTGGGCCTGGGAGGCGGCAGCACCGGCGGCTATCTCCAGCGGCGGGTCCCGCATCTGCGGATCGACTCGGTGGACGTCGATCCCGCGGTCCCCGAGGTGGCGCGGCGCTATCTCCGCTTCGCGCCGCGGCCGGGCGACCGGGTGTTCGTCGCGGACGCCCGCAGCTTTCTCCACGGCTCGAACGAGCGTTGGGACCTGATCTTCTGCGACACCTACATCGGCCTGTCGGTGCCGTTCCACCTGACCACGGTCCAATTTCTGGATGAGGTCAAGCGCCATCTGACGCCGGACGGCATCTTCATGGTGAACCTGGCCGCCGGGCTGGAGGATCCCTTCTCGCAGGCCATGTACAACACGGTGCGCGACCGCTTCCAGTCGGTCTACGTGTTTCCGGTGCGCGGCGCCTCCAACGTGGAGGTGCTGGCGACCGAGCGGCCGGCCGTGCTCCCACCGCAGCTCGCCGCCCGCGCCCGCGAGCTCGAGGCCCGCTTCCCCTTCGATCCCACGCTGAGCGAGATGGTCGCCACTCGCTTCCACGGCGACTTCATCTCGCGCGACATCCCCCTGCTGAGCGACGAGTATGCCCCGGTGGACCGGTTGATCCGCCTGGGGCAGAAGAAGTAGGGGGTCACGGCTCCCGCAGCGGATACCGCGTCCACGGCGTGGCGTAGACCACGATCTCATCGCCGCCCATGGTGATGTTGTCCTGGATCGGGATGCCGTGGACCGGCTGGAAGCGCGGGTCGAGCGAGAGGGTCGGGAACCACTCCGGAAAGATCACCAGGTAGTCCGGCCGCCGCTTCGCGATCTCTTCGGCCATCACCGGCTCCCAGGGGCGGTTCTGCCGCAGCGCACGGTTCACCTCCCGCCGGATCTCCGGATTGGCGATCCCCGCGAGGTCGATGACCCGGTTCGGCAGCAGGAACTTGAGAGCTCCGATGTCGTTGACCGCGAGGACCGCGCCGGGATGCAGCCGCGGCGCCAGCCAGCGGGCCACGGCCACGTCGCTGTCCTGCACGTTCGCCACGTTCTGGGCGTAGCGGCCCGCCCCCTGGACCAGCGTGGAGAGGGTCGGCCAGAGGAGGAGGACGATCAGGAGCGCCCGCACCGGCAGGCGCAGCCGGCCCGCCCGCAGCCGCGGCCCCAACGCCTCCGCGGCGCGCTCCAACCCGAGGACGCCGAGCACCACCAGGACCGGGAAGAACGGGAAGTAGTACCGCCCGAAGTTGCCCGCCAGCAGGCTCTTGCCCGCCGGGCTGATCGTCGAGTAGGCGAGCGGCAGGCCGAGCAGCCAGAGCGCGGGCAGGAGGCCGCGGTCGCGCGGCGTGCCGAGCCTCTCGACGAGCGCGGCGATCCCCGCTCCGGAGAGGAGCACCATGTACGGCTGCGGGCGGAACAGGATGCCGAGGATCGTATAGATGTACTGGGGGTCCGGCAGCCAGCGCCGCAGCTCGCCTCCCTTGGCCGCGAACGTGGTCGGCAGGAACGCGCCGCCCGCCCAGCGGTAGAAGAGAACGGGCCCCACCAGGGCGCAGGCGGCCAGCGCGGCGCCGAGGAGCACGCTCTTGAGCTGCGGCCGCCGCCAGGCGAGAGCGCCGTCCTCCTCCCGTTGGCCCTCCCGTTGAAAAACCAGGCAGCGGTCCACCAGGGAGAGGACCAGGAGCAGCAGCCCCTCGGGACGGGCGAGCGCGGCGACCGCGAAGATGCCGGCGGACAGCGGCGGCCGGTCCGGTGCGGACCTCTCTCGCAGATGAAGGATCATCCCGGAGAGGGAGAGGAACACGAAGAGCGGGATCTCCATCCCGGACAGGGCCGACCAGACGAGCCACGAGGTCGTCAGGGTCAGGAACGCGGCCAGGCTCGCGAGCCCCCGGCCGAGCCCGAGCTCGCGCGCCAGCTTCCAGGTCGCGGCCACGCCCGCCAGGTGGAAGGCCACGCCGAGCAGCTTGGTCCAGACGACGACGCTCCCGGGCAGGTAGAAGAGCAGCGCGAGGAGCGCGGTCCACAGCGGCGCCGTCGAGCCGGTCACCAGCTCGCCGGGGTTGTAGGCGAGCCCCCGGCCCTCCGCCAGGTTGCGGGCGAACTGCAGATGGATCCAACTGTCGTCCAGGGGAAAGCCGAGGTCGCCGGAGAGCAGCCAGGACTCGGTGGCGAGATAGCCGAGGCAGGCGAGCAGCGCGGCCGGCAGCAGCCAGGCCAGGGGACGGACCCCGGAAGGATTCTCGTTCAGGAACGGCATTGCCCTATTATCATGCGCGACTGACCATGCGTCGAACGACTGATTCTGTCCTCCTGCGCCGGCAGCGGCTCGCCGCCCGGATTGCCCTGTATACCAGCCTCGTCCTGGTCGCCCTGGCCGCCTGGGCTCTCGTCCGCGGCCTCGACCGTCCGATGGCGCGTCTCGCCTCCGACCGCTGGGCCGAGATCGACTACCGCAACCTCCCGGAGGTGAAGCTCCTTCAGGAGTACGTGCGGATCGACACCACCGAGGCGACCGGCAGCGAGCTCGCCGGCGCCCGGTTCCTGGCGCGGCAGCTCGAGGCGGCCGGCATTCCGGCGCGCGTCGAGATTCTCGACGACCGGCACGCCAACGTCTATGCCGAGCTCAAGGGGACCGATCCGCACCCGCTCGTCCTCCACAACCACATCGACGTCTCGCCGGTCGATCCCAAGGAGTGGTTCCATCCTCCCTTCGAGGGGCACATCGAGATCCCCTGGATCTACGGCCGGGGCGTGTTCGACATGAAGAGCGTGGCCATCGCCCAGCTCCTGGCGATGATCGACCTCAAGAAGAGCGGCGTGCCGCTCGAGCGCTCCGTCCTGTTCCTCGCCACCAGCAGCGAGGAGCGCGGCAGCCGCCTCGGCGTCCGGCGGCTCATCCAGCTCCACCCCGAGATGGTCCGCAACTTCTGGGCGGTGCTCACCGAAGGCGGGGCCGTCGAGGCGCGGACGCGCGAGGACATCAAATACTGGGGAACCGAGTTCGGTCAGAAGCGGTTCGTCGACGTGACCGTCTGCGGCGACAACCGCCAGCAGCTCGAAGAGCTGCACCAGCTCCTCCTCGACCGCATCGACCGCGGCTCCCCGGAAATCTCCGTCCGGATCACTCCCGAGGTGCGCGCCTACCTGGAGAGCTACGGGCCGAGCCGCGACCGCGAGGACTTCCGCGAGATGCTCGCCCGGCCCGACGAGACCATCCTCGATCCCCAGGCGTTCCGCAAGCTGCCCGAATACGTCCGGTCGCTCTTCCGGGCGGAGGCCGTCCCCTTCCCGGTGACCGAGGCGCCCGGCGGCGGCTTCGAGATGGTCATCAAGCTCCATCTCCTGCCGGGCCAGGAGCTCCCCGAAGTGATCGACGACCTCCTCCCCCGCTGGCTCACCTGGGGGTTGACCCGGACCACCGACGAGCCGCCGTCGGCCCGCCACGGCAGCCCGCTGGACCACCCGGTCTTCGTCGAGATCCAGGAGGCCCTGGAGGAGCGCTATCCGGACGCTCCGAAAGGGCCCTGGTTCCTCCCCTGGACGGCCACCGACTCCCGCTTCTTCCGGACGATGGGTGTGCCGTCCTATGGCTTCTCGCCCTTCCTCATCATGAACACCGACACCCTGCAGGTGGACAAGGCCAACGAGCGTTTCGCCCTCCCTGGGTTCGTCGAAGGCGTGGGCCTGTACAAGGACGTGGTGCGCCGCCTCGTGAGCTGACACTGAGTGGCAGCGAGTGGCCGCCGACGGTGTCACAAATTGTCACGCCGGAACAATCAAGCAGCACGAAATAAAGGAGTTAGGGGTTGTCTCCGGGTTGGCACCGGGCCTGCTATAGAGAGAACTGACGACACATTTTGGGCCCCATGGATTCCCCGGGGGCAGGTTTTCAGGACCAGGGAGGAGACAATCCCATGCTGAGCAAAATCCGGAACCGGCAGAAGGGCTTCACGCTGATCGAGCTGCTGATTGTGGTCGCGATCATCGGCATCATCGCGGCGCTGCTGATCCCCAACTTCCTCGACGCCCTGCAGAAGGCCAAGCAGAAGAGGACCGTGGCCGACATGCGCAACACCGGCACCGCGATGTTCTCCTGGCTGACCGACCAGGTCGGCGCGGCCGCCGCCGGCGCCAACGGCACCGTCACGATGGGCAACTATGCGGCGCTCGGGGAGACCGTCCTCGACACGATCCTCGTGCCGCAGTACATGCAGGACGTCCCGGCCCTCGACGGTTGGAAGAACGGCTTCGAGTACTACCTGAACACTGCCAACCCGCTCGCGCAGCAGGTCATGGCGATCCGCTCGCTCGGCCGCAACAAGACCGCCTCGGGCGCCGCGTACTCGGTCACCTCCTTCGAGCCGACCGACTACGACCAGGACATCGTCTGGGCGGACGGCTTCTTCGTCCGCTGGCCCCAGAAGCCGTAAACGGCACGCAGCAGCAACGGAAGCAGTACCAAAACCAAACACCCTCCTCTTCGTGGGGCGTCGCGGTTGGGCGGCGCCCCCTTTTTATTGTCCGGATGCTCTCTCCTGGTACACTCCCTTCCCGCATGATCCCCCGGCGCCTGCTCGCGCCCCTGCTCGCCCTGGCTCTTTTGAGACCGGTTCCCGCTCCGGCGGAGACGTCCGATGCGCTCTCCGAGCCTGCGCGCTGGCTCCAGCAGTACCTGCGCATCGATACGACGAATCCGCCCGGCCGCGAGCACCTGGCCGCGGCGTTCCTCGCGGGCATCCTGCACCGCGAAGGGATCGCCACCCGGCTCCTCGTGTCGCCGCAACGGCGGACGAGCCTCTGGGCCCGCCTCGCGTCGCCAAAAAGTGGCGGCCGGGCGATCGTCCTCCTGCATCACATGGACGTTGTCCCCGCCGGCCCGGGCTGGACGGCCCGGCCGTTTTCCGGCGAGATCCGCGACGGGCGTCTGTGGGGGCGTGGCGCCGTAGACGACAAGAGCCTGGGCATCGCGCAGCTCGCCGCGTTCCTCGATCTGAAGCGGCGGGGCGTGCCCCTGGAGCGCGACGTCATCTATCTCGGGGTGGCCGACGAGGAGAACGGCGGCGGCCAGGGGGTGGCCTGGATGATGGAGCGCCATCCCGAGCTCTTCCGCGGCGTCGAGGGGGTCGTCGGCGAGGGCGGACGCTCGCAGCTCTCGGGCGACGGGCGCATCCTCTGGTGGGGGATCGAGGTGGCCCAGAAGCGGCCGCTCTGGCTGCGGGTCACCACCACCGGCCGCGGCGGGCACGGCTCCGGGCTCAATCCGGAAAGCGCCAATCACCAGCTCGTGCTGGCGCTGGCGCGCCTGCTCCAGAAGCCGCTGCGCTGGCGGGTCACTCCGCCGGCCCGCGCCTACGCCCACGCCATCGCTCCGTTGCACGACGGGCTCTGGCGCCGCGTCCTCTCCGACATCGACAACGTGGTGGAGCCGGCCGGCCCGAAGGAGTTCCTCTTGCCGGGAATGGCCAATCTGTTTGTCGATTCCGTTCAGGTGACGGTTCTTGACGGCGGCGAGAAGGTCAACGTGATTCCGGAGACGGCGCGCGCGCTCCTCGACGTCCGCCTGCTGCCCGACACCGACAGCGAGGCGTTCCTGGCCGAGATCCGCAAGACCCTGGGGGACGACTGCGACGTCGAGGTGCTGGTCACCTCGCCCCCGGCGAAGCCGTCGCCGGTCTCCGGGCGGGTGTGGACGGCCCTGTCCCAGGCTCTCCGCGCGAGCGGCCCGGTGGTGCCCACGTTCGTGCCCGGCTTCACCGACTCGCGCTTCTTCCGCGAGCGGGGTATTCCGGCCTACGGAATCACCCCCTTCGCGCTCGCGGGCGAGGACCTGCGGGGCATCCACAACCCGGACGAGCGCATCCCCCTCGCCGAGCTCTACCATGGGGTCGAGCGGATGCGGCGCGCCGTGGCGCTCTATGCCGCGCCCGGCGCGAGCCGGAAATAGCGCACCGCCGAGGCCACTTCAATCTCCACACCCCTCGGCACCGGCAGCTCCTCGCCATCGCGGCCCGTCACAGCCACGGCCGGACGCGGCAGCACCGCCCGCGCCGTCTGGGCGGCCGCGCTCCAGCCGACGGCGAGCTCGGCGCCGTCCGGCCGCCGGAACAGCCAGAGGCGGGCGGGCTCCGGCGCCGGGAGGATCCGCTCGAGACGGCAGCCGGCGAGCTCGCGGAGCAGCGTCTTGAAGGCGAAGAACGCCGGCCGGCGCCGGGGCCGCGCCGGGTCGGCCGGATCCATCAGGCCGTAGCCGCGCGCTACGAGCTGCCACCAGAAGACCCGCTCCACGAGCCCGGTTCCCAGGGTCAGCAGGAAGTAGCGCACCAGGTAGTCCGCCTGGGACTCCTCGTCCACCGAGACGCTCTTTCCGGCCGGCGAGTGCGGGCCTTCCCAGAGCGGCCAGTTGACCTCGGTGATCCAGACGCGGCCGGAGGAGTTGCGCGCCGTGTCCGCGATCGCCCTGAGCAGGACCACCTTGTCGACCGTGTCGAAGCCCGCCTGGCGGTTCTCCGGCGCGCCGCGGCGGTCGACGTAGAGCAGGGCGGAGACCGCATCGAAGCGGAACCCCGCGTCCTTCTGGTTCAGGACCGCCGCGGTCACGTGATACTCGAAGTCGATCACCGCGGGACCGAGGACCTGCATCCCGGGTGTCCGCCGCAGGATCGCTTCTGCGGAGCGGGCCAGCGCCGCGTACTCCCGCAGGGTCCAGATCCCCCACTTGCTGCGATTGATCGCCTGTCCCACCTGGAAGCGCGGGCCATAGGGAGCGAACGCCGTGGCGAGACGCTCCACCGCCCGTTCCCAGCGCGCCGGGTCGCGGACCAGCTCGCGGTTCTGCGGCAAGGCGAAGGTCAGCTCGCAGCCGCGAGCGTGGAGGGCGCGCGCCAGCTCCTCCTCGGCGGCGTGCTCCTCCTCCCAGGGGTGGAGGCGGACGAGGACGTGCCGCATGCCGAGCTCGTCCACCAGGGTGAGAGGCGCCTGCGGGTTCTCGGGGAACGGCCGCAGGCAGAGGCCGGCGCCGCCCCAGACGGCCGGCGCCGTCCAGAGCTCGCGCTTCAACTTGCGATATTGGCGGCGAATGCGCGGAAGGGCGCCGGCGATCGTCGCCGCCTCCTCCGTATGCGCCCGGACGTCGGCCAGGCGGACGCGGAGCTTGTCGAAGCGGCCGGCGTGCTGGTGCGGCTGATCCGAGAGGCGGTCCCAGACGATGCGGTCGCGCGCCGAGGCGTCGGCGGGCGCCTCCGGGATGTGGGCGTGGGCCGTGCGCGGCCGGAATAACTCGCCGATCTTCCTGGTGCCGCCACGCAGCCGCTGCTTGGTCCGGTTCTTCCAGAGGAAGCCGTGGTGGTAGGCGAGGTAAAGGGTCTTGCGCACGGAGCCGCCGTCTCCCGCGCCCTGGTACGCCGCCAGGAAGCGCTCCTGGTCCTCCTGCCGCAGGATCGGCATGCGCGAGAGGTCGCGCATCCGCTCGCTCGTGCTGAGCCGCCGCCCCATGCGGGTGCGGTTCAGGTCGATCAGATAGAGCGCCGTGAGGACGCCGTCCGGAGCGCAGCGCAGGAGGACGTTGCCGCTCGACAGGTCCCGGTGCCAGAAGCCGGCGTCGTGGAGGCGCCGGGCCATCCGTCCCAGCTCTTCCAGGAAGCGGGGGTAGTCGACGCCGGGAAACTCCTCAGGCGCGCGGCCGGCGTTGGCGGCGCGCAGCAGGTAGCGCGCCTCCAGCACGTCCGTCAGGTGACGGCAGACGTAGAAGGCCGGCCCGGCCTCGCTCTCCGACTCGACGAGCAGCAGGGGCTCCGGGGTCAGCAGGCCGGCGGCGCCGAGGGCGTGCGCCACGTGCCAGCTCTTCGCCGCCTTGCTCCCCTGAAGGCGGCGCTTCAGCCGCTCGCGGGAGCCGGTGTGGCGGAACTGCTTGACCACCGCGTCCACCGGTCCGGCCGCGGTTTCCAAACGGACCACGTAGAGATAGTTCCGTCCCCAGTGGAGTGTCTTGAGAGCGGCGGCCGGATCGACCACCCGGGCCACCTCGCGGGCCAGATCGACCGGACGGAGATCCTCGGCCAGCTCCCCGGTCCAGCCGGGGAGCGCGAAGGGTCGGCTCCCCACCCGCTCACACCTCCACGGCGTCGAAGCGCTCGTGGTGGAGCTCGGGATCGCTCTGCAGCAGGATGCGCACGCCCAGCGACCGTTCCAGCTCGTCGAGGATCGCCCGCTCCTCCTGCTGGAGCGCGCGCGAGACCTCGGGGTGGACGCGCAGCAGGAGCTCCGGCTGCTGTCCGAAGCGGCCGCGCAGGTGGAGGAGCTCCTTGCGCAGGTTCAAACAGATCGTGGCGATCGATTTGATCCGCCCGCGGGCGGCGCAGTACGGGCAGGGCTGCGTCAGCAGGCGCTCCAGGTTGGCGCGGCTGCGCTTGCGCGTGATCTCGACCAGGCCGAACTCCGAGATGGCAAGCATCTTGGTCTTGGCCCGGTCCTTCTTGAGCTCGCCGTCCAGGGCGGCGAAGACCTGCTCGCGGTGCTCCTGCTCGATCATGTCGATCAGGTCGATGACGATGATCCCGCCCAGGTCGCGCAGGCGGATCTGCCGGACGATCTCCTGCACCGCCTCCAGGTTGGTCTGGAGCACCGTGTCCTCCAGATTGCTCTGCCCCACGAAGCGGCCGGTGTTGACGTCGATCGCCACCAGCGCCTCGGTCGGGTTGATCACGATGTAGCCGCCCGATTTGAGCCAGACCTTGCTCTTGAGCGCCGCCTCGATCTGCTCCTCGATGCCGAACTGCTCGAAGAGCGTCGCCCCCTGGCGGAACAGCTTCACCTTGCCGACCAGCGACGGCTGCACCTGGTCGAGGAACTCGACGATCCGCTCGTAGGTCTCCTCGCCGTCGACCCAGAGGACGCTGAAGTCCGGCCGCAGGAGGTCGCGGACGACGCGCAGCGCGAGATCGAGGTCCTGATGCAGCAGGGTCGGCGCCGAGACGCGCGTCGCGCGGTGGCGGATCTTCTCCCAGAGCCGCGACAGGTAATTCAGATCGCTCTCGAACTCCTCCGGCCCCTTGCCCTCGCCCACGGTGCGCACGATCAAGCCGCCGTTGTTTCCCGAGAGCTGGCCGATCAGCGTGAGCAGGCGCTCGCGCTCGGCTTCGTCCTCGATCCGCCGCGAGACGCCGAAGTGGCGCACCGTCGGCAGCAGGACCAGATAGCGCCCCGGCAGGGTGACGTGCGTGCTGATCCGCGCTCCCTTGTTCGGCAGCGAGTCTTTCACCACCTGGACGATGATCTCCTGCCCGGGCTTGAGCAGCTCGTCGATCGACGGCGCCGGGGCATGGTGGGACGGCGGCTCCTCCGGGCGCGGCTCCTCGATCTCCAGCTCCTCGATCGACTCGACGTCGCTCGCCACGTCGCTCACGTAGAGGAACGCGTCGCGCTCCAGCCCCACGTCGACGAACGCCGCCTGCATGCCGGGGAGCACCCGCGTCACGCGCCCCTTGTAAACGTTGCCGACCAGGCCGCGATGGCGATGCCGCTCGACGAAGATCTCGGTGAGCCGGTCGTCTTCCAGGATGGCGATCCGCGTCTGGTGCGGATCGCTCTCGATGAGCATCTTCGACGTCATCGGTTCAGTCTACCTGTTGACATACCGCCGCAGGTCGACCCCCAGGATGATCCCGGTCGCGATGAAGCTCACCATGGTGAACGAGCCGCCGTACGAGAGAAACGGCAGGGGGATGCCGGTGATCGGCAGATAGCCGACCACCATGGCGGAGTTGTAGAGGACGTGGAAGCAGGTGACGGAGAGGAGCCCCGTCGCCAACAGGATGCCCGCGCGGTCGCGCGCCCGCATGGCGATGCGGGCGGCGCTTCGTATGTAGAGGACATAGAGGCCCAGCACCGTGAGCACGCCGACGAAGCCCCACTCCTCGGCGAGCACCGCGAGGATGAAGTCGGTGTGGCGCGCCGGCAGGAAGCGGAGCTGGCTCTGCGTCCCCTGCATGTACCCCTTGCCCACCAGCTCGCCCGAGCCCACCGCGATCTTGCTCTGCCGCACCTGATAGCCGGCGCCGAGCGGATCGCTCTCCGGATAGAGGAAGGTGAGCACGCGCTGGTGCTGATACGGCTTCATGCCGAACGCCCAGACGCCGGCACCCAGGAGGATCCCGATCAGCGCCGCGGTGACCAGCAGGCGCATGCGGACCCCCGCCACCAGCAGCATGCCGGCGACCAGCGGCGTGTACATGGCGGCGCCGCCCATGTCCGGCTCGATGGCGACGAGGACGATCGGCAGCCCCACGATGAGGACGACCGTGAAGATCTGCCGCAGGTCGAGGAAGCGCGAGCTGATCGACGCCAGGTAGCGGGCGAGGAAGAGGGCCGTGGCGAGCTTGGCGAACTCCGAAGGCTGGAACTGCCACGGGCCGATCTGGATCCAGTTGGCGGCGCCACCGCGCTCGACGCCGATGAACAGCACGGCCACCAGGAAGATCAGCCCCAGGACATAGAGGACGATCGACAGGTCGAGCAGCACGTGGTAGTCGATGCTCACCGCCGCGAGCAGGAGCACCAGGCCGATCCCCACCCAGGCGGCCTGGCGCGGGAAGTAGTCGACCGTCATCTCGGCGCTGGCGCTGTGCACCGTGGCGAGACCGATGACCGCCAGCAACAGGGCCGAGACGGCCAGGCCGAGGTCGAGCGAGGAGAGGAACCGCAGCCGCTGCGGCTTCTCTTCAGCGAGCGGCAGGATGGAGATCGATTTTGAAATATTTTGCATGGATCGCCTGTGCAATGGGTGCGGCCGACTTGGACCCCGAGCCGCCGTGCTCGGCGAACACCGCGACGACGATCTCGGGGTTTTCGCGCGGCGCGAACGAGGTGAACCAGGCGTGGTCGCGGTACTTGAACGGGAGGGCGCGGGCCTCGGTGCGCTGCGCCTGCGCGATCACCTGCACCGTGCCGGTCTTGCCCGCCATCTCGGCCCCCGGCACCCGCGCCGAATGATAAGCCGTGCCGCCCGGCTCGTTGACCACGGCCCACATCCCTTCGCGGACGATGCGCAGGGCGCTGGCGTCGAGCGGGACGTGGACCGGCGGCGGCACGTCCTCGGACTGCACCAGGTGGGGCGTCACGCGATAGCCGCCGTTGGCGATCATCGCGGTCATCAAGGCCATCTGGAGCGGGGTCATCAGCACCGGCCCCTGGCCGATCGAGACCGAGATCGTCTCGCCCGGGTACCACTTGAACCCGCGGGCCTTGAGGCTCCATTCCTGGCTGGGCACCAGCCCCTTTTTCTCCCCCCGGATGTCGATGCCGGTCAGCTCGCCGAGCCCGAACATCCGCGAATAGCGGCCGATCCGCTCGATCCCCATCTTCTGGCCGAGAGTGTAGAAGTAGACGTCGCAGGAGTTCTTGAGCGCGCTCCGCGCATCCATCGAGCCGTGCCCGCCCCGCTTCCAGCAGCGGAAGCTGCGGCCGTAGAAGGTCCCCGCGCCGCCGCAGAAGACCCGGGTGTGCTCGTTGAAGACCCCCTCGGTCAGCCCGGCCGTGGCCATGATGATCTTGAACGTGGAGCCCGGCGAGTAGGTATTCTGGATCGACCGGTTCTGCAGCGGGTGGTAGGGGTCCTCGAGCAGGGCCTTCCAATCGTTCACCTGCAGGCGCCGGGCGAACAGGTTCGAGTTGTAGCCCGGCGAGGAGACCAGGGCCAGGATCTCGCCGTTGCGCGGGTCCATCGCGACGATCGCGCCGACCTTCTCCGGACCCTCCAGCCAGCGCGCCGCCTCCTGCTGCAGCTCGAGGTCGATGGTCAGCTTCAGCGTCGTGCCCGGGACCGCCGGCTCCCGGCCGAACTCGTCGAGCAGCTCGCCGCGGCTGTCGACGATCACGGCGCGCTCGCCGTCGACGCCGCGCAGCACCGCGTCGTAGGTCTGCTCGATCCCCTTCTTGCCCACCAGGTCGCCGGGCTTGTAGAGCCCCTCGGAGCGCTCGATCTCGTCCTGCGTCACCTCGCCGAGATAGCCGAGGAAGGCGGAGGTCTGGGCGCCGTGCCGGTAGAGGCGCAGGTGCTGGACCTCGACGTCGAACTCGGGGTATTCGAGGCTGGTCACGCCGAAGCGCGACACCTGCGCGAGCGTCAGGTTCTCGGCCAGAAGGACCGGGGTGAACGCGGGGATGCCGCGGTAGCGTTCGAGGATGCCGCGCAGCTCGGGGGGCGGCAGGCCCAGAACGCCGGCGGCGAAGCGCACGGCCTTGCCCAGGTCCGCGCTGCGGCTGCGGTCGAGCATCAGGTTGTAGCTCGGGATGTTCTCGACCAGGAGCCGGCCGTGGCGGTCGTAGATCAGGCCGCGCGGCGCCTTGATCGGGAGCTTGCGGAGCCGGTTCTCCTCGGCGAGCTGCCGATACTCGTCGCCGCGCACCAGCTGGACGTACCAGAAGCCGACCGCGATCACCGCGATCAGGCCGGTGACCAGCGCGGCCAGCACGCGGATGCGCGTGACCAGATCTTCCCGATGCTCGCGAACGACTCGCATGACGGGGTCTCCTTCCGCTTCAGCTGATCAATTCAGCCGATCGTTTCAGCTCAACCGCAGCCGGCTCATGCGGCCGCGCCGGCGCGCCTCGGATGTGCGCCGCCAGTGCGCCGACGCGATGTGGATGGACATGGCCAGCAACCCGCAAGCGCCGGCCCGGACCGCGACCCAGACCGGGTTGGGCACCTCCGGAGTCGGGAGCAAGAGAAGAGCCAATCCCACGACGATCGCCTGTTGCGCCACGGTGGCGAAGCTCACCAGCGCCAGCACGCCCGTCGCCCGCTGGATGACCAGCCGCTGCGCCAGGCGGGCCGCGCCGTACCCGATAATGGTATCAGCGAAGCCGAAGAGGCCGAAGGGGCCGCCCGAGAGCGAGTCGTGCACCAGGCCGATGAACATGCCGGCGAACAGCGCGCTCAGCGAGTTGCCCTTCAGCCCATGGAGGGCGACCACCACCAGGAACACGTCGATCACCTCGGAGAAGTGCGGGACCAGCCGCACCCCCAGGAAGTGGAAGAGCACGGCGGCGGCCACGGCGGCGAAAAACTTAAGGGCGTTCATGCGGCGCGGTCTCCCGGAGCTCCTGGGGAACCGGCTCGTAGTCGAGCAGGTAGACCTGATCGAGCGAGCCGAAGTCGACGGCGGGGGCGAGCTGGATGCTGTGGAAGAGCTGCCCTCCCTGGTTGACGGAGGTGACGGTGCCGATCGGGATGCCGCGCGGATAGACTCCGTCGATCCCGGCGGTCTGCACGGCGTCCCCCGGACGCACGTCCGCCTGGAGCGGCACGAAGTCGAGCTCGATCGTCCCGGAGCCGCGGCCGCTGCCGCGCACGATCCCCTGCCGGCGGGTGCGCAGGATCATGGCGCCCACGCTGGCGGCGCGGTCGGTGATGAGCTGCACCTTGGCGTACGGACCCGCCACGGTCACCACCCGCCCCACCAGGCCGTTCGCCGAGAGCACCGGCTGGTTGACCACGGCCGGGCGGTCCCCCGCATAGATGACGAGGGTGCGCAGCCACGAGGCGTGGTCGGCGTAGACCACGTCCACGGCGCGGATGCGGCCGAGCGGCGGCGAGGCGTGGCGCACCGCCGCCCCGAGGCGGAGGGCCTCGCCCTGCACGTCGTTGAGCTGGAGAAGGCGCAGCCGCAGGTCCTCCACCTCGCGGCGCAGGCGCCGGTTCTCGTCGAGGAGGCTGCTGCGCGTGCGCATCCCCTCGCCGAGGCCGGCCACGTCCTGCGGCAGGTTGGCCACGGTCCGCGCCGCCGGGCCCAGCAGGCGCAGGCCCAGCGACTCCAGGAGCGTGTTGCCGGCACGGGCTCCCTGCAGGGCGAGGTAGACGAGCTGCCCTGCCAACACGATGATCAGCACCCAACCGGTGCGGCGCTCGTCCACGCTACCGTCCGTTTCCGAGTCCGGCTCGGACTAACGGATCGAGACCTTGCGCAGCAGGTTGATGTCGGAGAGCACCTTGCCGGTGCCGAGCACCACCGAGGCCAGGGGATCTTCCGCCAGCACGACCGGCAGGCCCGTCTCATCCCGCAAGCGCTGGTCGAGGTTGCGCAAGAGAGCGCCACCGCCCGAGAGCACGATCCCCTTGTCCATGATGTCGGCCGACAGCTCCGGCGGCGTCCGCTCGAGGGCCATGCGCACCGCCTCGACGATCGTGGCGACCGTCTCGGCCAGGGCCTCGCGGATCTCCTCGTCGGTGATGGTCAGGGTCTTGGGGACGCCTTCGACGAGGTCGCGCCCCTTGATCTCCATCTTGAGCTCTTCCTTCAGCGGATAGGCCGAGCCGAGCTCGATCTTGATCAGCTCCGCGGTGCGCTCGCCGATCAACAGGTTGTACTTGCGCTTCAGGTACTGGATGATCGCCACGTCCATCTCGTTGCCGGCGATCCTGACCGAGCGGCTGTAGACCGTGCCGGCGAGCGAGATGACCGCCACGTCCGTGGTGCCGCCGCCGATGTCGACGATCATGTTGCCGGACGGCTCGGTGATCGGCAGCCCCGCGCCGATCGCGGCCATCATGGCCTGCTCCACGAGGAAGACCTCCGACGCGCCGGCCCGCATGGCCGAGTCGCGGACCGCCCGCTTTTCGACCTGGGTGATCTCGGAGGGGACGCCGATGACGATCCGCGGGTGCACGTACATCTTGCGGCCGTGCGCCTTGCGGATGAAGTACTCGAGCATCCGCTCGGTCACCTCGAAGTCGGCGATCACGCCGTCCTTCATCGGCCGGATCGATTCGATGTTGCCCGGCGTCCGGCCCAGCATCTCCTTGGCCTCGCTGCCGACGGCTTCGATCCGGTTGGTGAGCTTGTTGATGACGACGACGGAGGGCTCGCGGACCACGATCCCCTGGTTGATGGCGAACACCAGGGTGTTGGCGGTCCCGAGATCGATGGCGAGATCTTTGGAGAAGTAACGAAGCAGCGAGGCGAGGGGCATCAGCCTTCCTGGTCCTTATCGGTCTTGCCCCGGGCGGTCCGCGACAGCGGGCAGCCGGGCGGCCGGAGCACGGGTTTACGGTTCACGCGTCTACAGCAGCGGTCGTTTACGGATTTTCGACGAAGACCCGGTGGCGGCGCAGCGTTTCGTTGCCGCTTGCATCGCGGGCCCGGATCTCGATAAAGCTCCAGCCGTCTTTCGAGAGCTGGACGGTCTTGGTGAACGATCCGTCCGCCTCGGTCTTGACCTGCTCTCCGTTGATCTCGATCCGCGCGCCGGGCTCACTGCGCCCACCGACGATGAAGATACTACCGTAGGATTTCACATCCGCGAGGTCAAGCTCCGGCGGAGTCGTATCTTTTTCTCCTCCGCCGGTCCGGAACGAGGCGACCCGGAACTTCCGTGGCTTGCTCCAGGGACCCTGGAGACCGTCCTTGAACGCCGCGACCCGCCACTGGAAGGTCCCCTCCCCGCGCAGGCCGACGGTGGCCCGCGTCTTCGTCCGGTTGGATACGTCGATCACGTTGTCCACGAAGAGATGGTTGCGCGAGATCTGGAGGGCGTAGCGGCCCGCTCCCGGCACCGGGTTCCAGGCGAGGACGACCTGGCGCATGCGCTCCAGGTCGAGATCGGCGTTGTCGGACGGATCCAGGAGCTCCGGGCGGTCGGGCAGCGGTGCCGGCTCGGACAGCAGGTCGCCCGTCTGGAGCACCTGCTGCATCGGCTGGACCTCCCGGGTCAGCCCCCCTTCGGCCGCCACCTCGACGGCGCCGCTCATGGCGCCGAAGCGGCCGTCGGCGGAGCCCTTGTTGACGGCGACGAACGCCTCCGAATCCTGCTGGACGCGCGCCACGGCGTTCGGTGTCTTGATATTGCTCGTGCTCTGGGCGGTGTTCATGTCCACCCAACCGTACTCCATCTCGATGCTCTGCTCCTCGCCGCTGGCGGCCTTGCGGCCGGCCGAGACGATGAACTGCGTGTTCGGGCGCACGGTGTAGAGGGTGCCGTCCAGGAACATGATCTCGGCCGAGCCGTTCTCCGACGTCCGCACGTAATCGCCGGGGTGGAGCGCCGACCGGCTGCGCGCCTCCTTCCAGTCGCCGCCGTCGCCCCGGCGGTAGAGCACCTCGCCCTGGATGGAGATGAACTGCGCCTGGCCCGCCGTCTCTGGGAGCTGCAGCGCGTCGAGGATCGACAGGAGGACGTTGCGGCTGCGCCGTCCGCTCTCCAGGGCCTTGCGGTAGTCCTTCCGGCTGAAGCTGCCCTGGGCATCCTGGAGGCTCCGCCAGGCGGCGTCGAGCTCGGACTTGAAGCCGGTGCCGGTCCGCTCCTCCCCCTGCAGGCGCTGATACAGCCCCTGCACCTCCTCGATCACCTGCGCAGCCTCGTGCGCCAGGGACCGGCTCTCGAACGCCCGGTACCCCAGGAACCCCAACCCGAGCGTCGCCACGACCAGGACGAGCAGACCCATCCCGCGCAGCGTCTCCACGGAGACGCTGTACCAGTCCTTCCTCGGGCTGTTGGCCTTCTGGGGCGGCACCTCAGGTTCCTCTCATTTGGGAAAGCGAATATAACATAGCACGACCTCACTGCGTGTACCCAAGCTCGCGCGCCGCCGTAGGGTGTGGTAAATTTCCCTGCCCTTCTCCAGGGTACGAGCGCAAGAAGGTTAAAGGAGCCCCCGTCATGCTCAAGGTCTTCCGTGACAATCTCAAATATCTGAGCTGGATTCTCTGGGTCGTCATCGGCCTGTTCGTCCTCTTCGTCTTCGTCGACTTCGGCAGCGGCGTGCGGCAGCAGGCTGGCACCGGGGCGGCCGTGGCCGCCCGCGTCGGCGACCGCGTGGTGACGCGGGAGGATTTCCAGCGCGAATACCGCCAGCTCGACAGCATGTACCGGCAGCTCTACGGCGAGCAGTTCACGCCCGAGCTGGCCGAGCAGATGCGGCTGCCCCTCCAGGCGCTGGAGCGGGCGGTCACCGAGCAGATCCTCCTCGCCGAGGCCGAGCGGCTGGGCCTCGATGTCACGGACGCCGAGGTGCGCGAGCGGATCCTCGACGAGCCGGTGTTCCGCAACCCGCAGGGGCAATTCGTGGGCCAGGAGGAGTACGTGCGCATCCTGAGCCAGAACAACTTCACCCCCGCGAGCTTCGAGCAGTCAATGCGGAAGGACCTCCTCCGCCAGAAGCTGCAGGACATGCTGCGGGCCGGCATCTGGGTCGGTGACGCCGAGGTCGAGCGCTCCTATCGCGAGCAGGTCGAGAAGGCGAAGATCCGCTACGTCCAGCTCCCCCGCGCCCGCTTCGCCGACGCCGCCGCCCAGATCACCCCGGCCGAGCTCCAGGCCTATTTCCAGGCCCACCGCGAGGAGTACAAGCTGCCGGAGCAGCGCGAGGGCGCCTATCTCCTCGTCGAGGCCGACCAGCTGCGCGGCCAGGTCCAGGTCACCGACGAGCAGCTCCGCCAGGAGTACGAGTCGAAGAAGCAGGAGCTCAGCCATCCGGAGCAGGTGCAGGCCCGCCACATCCTGGTGCGGGTCAGCCCGGAGGTGAGCGAGGAGCAGGCGCGCGCCAAGCTGGAGCAGGCCCGCCAGCGGGTCCAGGCCGGCGCCGACTTCGGCGTCGTGGCCGGCGAGGTCTCGGAAGAGCCCGGCGCCAAGGAGCGCGGCGGCGATCTCGGCTGGTTCGGCAAAGGCCAGATGGTCAAGGAGTTCGAGGAGGCCGCGCTGAACGCCCAGCCCGGCCAGATCGTCGGGCCGGTCAAGACCCAGTTCGGCCTCCATCTGATCCAGGTGACCGGCAAGCGCGCGGCGGGCGCCACGCCGTTCGAAGAGGTCAAGGAGCAGCTCCGCGCCCGCGCCGCCTTCACCCGCGCGCAGGAGCTCGCCCAGACCAAGGCCAAGGAGCTCGCCGCGCAGCTCGAGAAGAATCCGCCGAAGAGCCCCGCGGACCTGGAGACGATCGCCAAAGCGAACCCGGGCGTCAGCTCCTCGGCGACCGGCAAGTTCGGTCCGCAGGACCCGATCACCGGGCTGGGCCCCGCGCCCGCTCTCGCCGCGGCCGCCTTCGCCCTCGACAAGGCGGGGAAGGTCACCCAGCCGGTCCAGGTGCCGCGCGGCTGGGCCGTGCTCTGGGTCTCCGCGACGCACGAGCCGCGCGTCCCCGATCTCCAGGAGGTCGAGCCGCGGGTGCGGGCGACCGTCGCCGCCCAGAAGATGCAGGAGCGGGCGGTCGAGCGCCTGAAGCAGGCCCGCGCCACCGGCACGAGCCTCGACCAGATCGCCGGCGAGCTCGGCCTCACCGTGGTGGAGAGCCCCGAGTTCGGCGCCCAGGGCGCCGTCCCAGGCATCGGCGTCAACCCCGAGCTGGTCGCCGAAGCCATGAAGCTCCAGCCCGGCCAGCTGGGCGGGCCGGTCGCCGACGCCCAGGGCGCGCTCCTCTTCGAGGTCAAGGAGCGCAAGGCCTGGGACCCGATCCAGTTCGCCGGCGTCCGCGAGCAGACCCGCGCCAGCGTGCAGAACGAGAAGCTCAACCAGCTCCTCGCCTCCCTGCTCGCCGAGCGCCGCCGCGAGATGGGGGTCAAGTACGACCAGCAGCTGCTCGACTCCCTCGGGATCACCGCCGAGCAGCTCGGCCCCTCCCAGCAGGGCTGAGACTCTCCGGTCGATGATCGGCTACCTCCAGGGGAACCTCCTCCGCACCACCCCCGAACGTCTCCTGCTCGACGTTCAGGGGGTGGGCTACGAGGTCCACATCCCCCTCTCCACCTACTACGAGATCGAGCGCCGCGCTCCCGGCGACCGGGTGGCCCTCTACATCCACACCCAGGTCCGCGAGGACGACATCTCCCTCTTCGGGTTCTGGACGGAACGGGAAAAGCTGCTGTTCGAGCGGCTGATCGCGGTCAGCGGGATCGGGGCGCGCCTGGCGCGCGTCGTCCTCTCCGGGATGGCGCCCGACGACCTGCTGACCGCCATCGCAAGCGGTGACGTGGGCCGCCTCTCCACGATCCCGGGAGTGGGGAAGAAGACCGCCGAGCGGATGGTCCTGGAGCTCAAGGACAAGATGCGCGAGCTCGCCGCCGAGCTGCCGGAGAGAGC
>Ga0126309_10000053_pt1 | contig 36863 bp, 34 predicted proteins | sample Plot56_FD_92541 | JGI IMG/M metagenome (GOLD analysis project Ga0126309, IMG submission 92541) | Serpentine soil microbial communities from UC McLaughlin Reserve, CA, USA - Plot56 | ecosystem: Environmental > Terrestrial > Soil > Grasslands | place: USA: UC McLaughlin Reserve, Lake County...
CGGGCGGCAGGCGAGTTGGGGCGTGGGGGGCGGCTTCTATACGTCCGACGACTCCAACGTCTCCCCGGGGACGGAATTCGGGTTCGACTCCACACCCGCCACGCCGGACCGCGACAACGTCTTTGCGGGCAGGCGCCAGGGCTTCGGGGTCGACAGCCAGCTCCAGTGCGGACCGGTGGAGCTCTGGGCCGAGTACCTCCAGACGAAATGGGCGCCGGATTCGGGGCGGCCGCTCTCCTCGGCGGAATCGGAGGGTTGGTACGCGCAGGGATCGATCTACGTCATCCCCGACAAGCTCCAGCTCGTCCTCAAGCTCGAGAGCTTCGAGCCGCGCCGGGAGATCGCGAATGACACGACGGAGACCGGAACGGCCGGCGTGAGCTGGTATCTGAAGGGGCACGACCTCAAGCTGCTGCTCAACTACCTCCGGGTGCGCATCGATGGCCAGGACGACCAGGACAAGGTCCTGGCCCGTTTTCAGGTGATCTTCTGAGCCGGCTCTGACAAGGAAAACGCCATGAAAAAGATGCTTCTGAGCCTTCTCCTCCTCGCTGCCCTGTCCTCCGCGCCGGTCCATGCGGCAGAGCTGAGCGTCTTCGCCGCCGCCAGCCTCACGGATGCCCTGCGCGAAATCTCCACTGCGTACGAGAAGGAGGGGGGCGACCGGATCATCCTCAACCTCGGAGCCTCCAGCATGCTGGCGCGCCAGATCCAGGAAGGGGCTCCGGCGGATCTCTTCCTGTCGGCGGACGAGGAGAAGATGAACGGCCTGGAGAAGAGGAAGCTCCTGCTGCCGGGCACGCGCAAGAGCGTCCTGTCGAACACACTGGTCATCGTTGTGCCCGAGGATTCGCGCCTGAAGATCGCGGGTCCCAAAGACTTGGCCGGCTCCTCGATCCGCGCTCTGGCCCTGGCCGAGCCGCAGACGGTGCCCGCCGGGATCTACGCCAAGCAGTACCTCCGCAAGCTGGGGCTCTGGAGCAAGGTCATCGATCGGGTGGTCCCGACGGAGAACGTCCGCGCGGCCCTGGCCGCGGTCGCATCGGGCAACGTCGACGCGGGCATCGTCTACAAGACGGACGCGCAGATCGCAAAGCGGGTACGCGTCGCCTGGGAGGTCCCGCGCGCCGAAGGGCCGGTGATCTCGTATCCGTTCGCCGTCCTGGCCGGATCGGCGCGGCCGGACGCGGCGCGCAAGCTCCTTTCCTATCTGGAGTCGCCCACGGCGATCGCGGTCTTCCGCAAGTACGGCTTCCTGATTCTGAGCGACTGACGCGCAATGACGGCCGACGACTGGCAGGTGGTGGGCTTCACGGTTCGCGTGGCGGGGCTCGCTACCCTGCTCATCCTGCCGCCGGGCCTCCTGGTTTCCTGGGCTCTCGCCCGCTTCCAATGGCCCGGCAAGTCCCTGGTCGAAACCCTGGTCGCGCTTCCCCTGGTCATCCCTCCGGTGGCGACGGGGCTGATCCTTCTCCAGGCCGTTGGCCGGCGTGGCCCGATCGGCCGCGTCCTCCACGGGTGGGGCATCGACGTGGTCTTCACCTGGCGGGCCGTGGTCCTCGCCATGGCCGTCATGTCGTTCCCGCTCCTGGTGCGCACCGCGCGGGTCGCTTTCGAGGGGGTGCCCGTCCGCCTCGAGCAGATCGCACGCACCCTCGGGGCTGGCGAGCTCCGTGTCTTCTTCGCCGTGACGCTGCCGCTCGCTTTGCGCGGCATCCTCGCCGGAACTCTGTTGGCGTTCGCCCGGGCGCTCGGCGAGTTCGGCGCGACGATCCTGGTGGCGGGCAACATCCCCGGGCGGACGACGACTCTTTCGCTGGCCATCTATCAGCTCGTGCAGCTCGGCGAAGACGATGCGGCCTACCGGCTGATGGCCCTGACCGTGGGGATCGCATTCGCGGCGGTCGCATGCAGCGAGTGGTTTCTCCGGCGGGAGCGCCGGACGTGAGGCTCGTTCTTCGCAACGTCCGGCTTCCTCTCGCCCACTTCGACCTCCAGGTGGACGTGGAGATCGCGCAGGACGTCACAGCGCTCTTCGGTCCCTCCGGCACAGGCAAGACGACCCTTCTCGATCTGATCGCCGGGCTGCGCCGGGCCGCGTCCGCCAGGATCGAGCTCGATGGCGAGGTCCTGACGGACACGGCTGCCGGCCGCGAGGTCCCGCCCCGGGACCGGCGCATCGGCTACGTGCCGCAGGACGGGGCGCTCTTTCCTCATCTCTCCGTGCGCAAAAATCTTCTGTTTGGATGCAAGCGCAGCGTCGCGGAGGAGCCTGCGTTTTCGATCGAGCAGGTGGTGCGCCTGCTCGATCTCGAGCCTCTCCTCGAAAGGGGAACCTCTGCGCTCTCCGGCGGCGAAAAGCAGCGGGTCGCGCTCGGCCGGGCTCTCCTTTCCTCGCCGCGCCTGCTGCTTCTGGACGAGCCTCTGGCGTCCCTGGACGGCGAGCTGAAGGCCCGCGTGCTCGCCTATCTGCAGCGCATCCGGGACGAGCTGCGGGTGCCCATGCTGTATGTCTCCCATGCCACCGAAGAGGTCGTGGCGCTCTGCCGCGAGGTGCTCGTTTTCGAACGGGGCCACATCGTCGCCCGCGGCGAGCCGCAAGCCCTCTTCGCGTGAGCCCCCGCGCACAGCCTTGGGGCGAACGCATGCCGCCGTTGTGAAGCTGCTCACTTCTTGCTGACCAGGGCGGAATTGAGCCGTCGGCACAACCCCTTCCAGGTGCCGGCTCTCCCCCGGAGCCGTGCTAAGCTTTTCCCATGACGAAGAGGTCGCAGCAGCTCGGGCACCAGGGGCCTTTCCGGGCGGATCAGCTGCGTTCCGGCGATCCGTACGAGCTGTCCAACGGCCACCCGATTCGCTGCCTGCCCACAGGCAGCCGGGGAGGAAAGGCAGCGAGCGTGGGAGGCGGGGTGCTCGCGAGCGATCCCGCGGTCCAGGACGTCGGCGTCGACGTCGGCTTTTCTCCATCTCCGGAGATCCTCCGCGCCCCTGACCTCTCCGTCGGCGAAATGCCCGACCAGCCGGGCTGGGTCCAGGGCGCACCTCCCTTGGCGGTCGAGTACGCCGAAACCGGCCAGGACGAAACCGAGCTGCAGATCAAGATTCAGGAGCTCTTCGCCGCCGGTACCCGCTATGTCTGGGTGGTGCGGCTGACCGGTCCACGGCGGGTGGACGTACACCAGCCCGGCCAGAGGCTGCGCATCGCGAACCCCGGCGAGCAGCTCGAAGCGCCAGGAATCCTCGCCAATCCGGTGCCGGTGGAGGCCCTCTACGACCGCGAGGCGGCGCGCCGGGTGATCTTCCGCAACCTCCTCCAGCGTCAGGGCTACGCCAGCCTGGAAGAGGTCCGAGCCGAGGGAGAGGCCCACGGACGTGCCGAGGGAGAGATCCAGGGTTTGCGAAAGGCGATCGTCACGGTCTTGCTGGGCCGCGGCCTCGCGGTCGACGACGGCCTGCGGGACGCCCTCGCCAACTCCGGCGACCCCGCCGTTCTCGAATCCGCTCTCCGCCAGGCGGCCACCGGCTCTCCAGCCGACATCCTCGCAGCCTCCTAGTCCACAATCTCGACGTCCGAGACGTCTCCATCGCTCCACCCGCGCCGTCGCTATTATTTGGCGTGTGCTCTCTTCGCACTTGCCAGGGTCGGACCGGTGAGTTGAATATGAATCTCCGCATTGAGAGCGCGGGCGAGGCGCACCATTGTCGCGAGGGTGAAGTTCACTTTGCCCCGCAGGAGCTTGGTGACATAAGCCGGCGTGGCGCCGAGCCTCTGGGCCAGAGCCGTGCGGGTCATCCCTTGGCGCTCCATCTCCCGGACCACGTCTTCGGTGAATTCGAGGATTGCACCGGCCACCCAGTAGTCCTCGTGCTCCGCTGCTCGCTCGAACAGCTCGGGGAAATTTCTCGGCCTCACACGCTAATCCTCCATCTTGAGACGTCCGGACTTCTTCGCAGCCTGGTACGCCTCATAAGCGGCCTGCGCTCGCTCGATCTCACCGGCCGGGGTCTTCCTCGTGCGCTTCACGAAGCCATGAGTGCAGATGACGAGGCGTCCCGCCTCGTAGAACCAGAGCACCCGCAACCGACCGGCGATAAACTCCCAGATCTCGCCCGCGATCTTGTGCGAAACCTCCACATTGTGGGGCGGACCCTGCTCTGCCGTAAATGCGAACAGCCGGAGCAACGCCCGTCCATCCTCGGCGAGTTGCCCCTCCAGATCCTGTAAGAAGTCGAGGAGCGGGCAATCGCCGCGGGGGCCACAGATCGCCAGCACGTCCCATCTCGAGCGCCTGACCCGCCGGAGTTTCATTTTAACCTATGGGTTAAAGACCGTCAATCCAGAGCTCTCGCAGGAGACCTGCAGAGCGTCTCCTGGAACCATAACGCTCATCGCCTGTTTCTGTCCTCCTGTTGCAGGATAGCACGCACTACCCGGAGCCGAGGAGATGATCTCTTCCGCCTTCTGGTCCTCCTCGCCTGCGGTCGGTTCCTGAGCACCTCTGCCCGCCGCATCGACTGCCAAGTCCTGGCCGAAGAGCTGGCGCCTCTGGAGGTCGCCTGGACCGCCACGGACCCCTCCGCCGTCACCGGGCCGGGGATCGAAACGGCCAGATGGTTCCTCCAGTGCTGTCAGCGCGGATACGAGCTTTGAACCTCTGGGGGTCGGTCTCTCGGGCCGACCCCATCTCCCTCAGGCCGGTCCTTGCGAGTGCGCTAGAATCTCTCCAAGAATGACCGAGAGCTTCGATGTCTTCCTGAGTCACAACAGCAAGGATAAGCCTGCCGTTCGCGAGCTTGCTGAGACGCTTCGTGCGCGAGGGCTAAAAGTTTGGCTGGACGAATGGGAGCTGGTCCCAGGCCGCCCTTGGCAGGAAGCCCTGGAAGAGGTTATCGAGACCTGCCGATCGTCCGCCGTGCTCGTCGGCAAGGATGGCCTCGGCCCCTGGCAAAACAAGGAGATGCGAGTCTGTCTCTCTGAATTCCTAGACCGCGACCTTCCGGTAATCCCGGTGCTCCTGCCTGGCGCCCCGGAAAAGCCCACGCTGCCCATCTTCCTGAAGGGGTTTACCTGGGTTGATCTGAGAGGAGGACTGACCGAGGAGGGAATTGATCGACTCCAGTGGGGAGCTACTGGAAAGAGGCCCCATCGGTCGACGCTTGCACCGATTCCGAAGGCAGCCCCGGAAGCGGTGTTGGCCGCGGCTGAGGCGCAACAGGCATCAGCCGAAGCGAGACCGGCGCCGCTTGAGGCCGAGGCTTCAGCGACTGAGGCCCAAGAGCAATCAGCTCAGTCGTTCCCGCTGGAGCCCGAGGTTACTCCCGTTTCGCCGAAGGCCCTGCCGATCGCTGGTGCGTCCGGCACGGTTCCGACGAGCGGCGAGAACCGTTCCGATCTTGACGCGCCTGCTGACGAAGTTGTTCGCGCTACCGAGGAGGTACGCGCTCAAGTTGAACGTGTCCTCGCTGCGACCGACTGGGGCAGTAGACACGAGCAGAATCGTGACAGCGATGCTCCTGGAACCGAAGTCGTCTGGGCAGAGCTCACCCTTGTTCCTCGCGCTTTGTTGGTCCGTAGCCTGCTAGACCTCCTCAATGAGGCTGGTTGGTGGCGGACAGAGTGGCAGTGTCTGGTGCTGTTGCGATACGCGATCAAGGCAGCCGGTGGACGTGAGCATGTTCCGGATGTCATTGCTGCAGTCATTCCGTACCTTAGAGACCGGGTCGGCAGCGTCCAAGAGGCGGCGTTCCGGCTATTGAAGGAAGCGCCCATGCCTCTAAGGCTCAAGTGGGAAACCTTCCTGCGGGCGTGGCCCGGCTCGTCCCGGACGGCATCATCATGGCTGTGCCGTCCTCTCGTCGAATATTGCCCGTTCACTGAACGTGGGCGGACGGGAGCCGCCGTTGTCGATGCCCTCAAGAATCAGCTTTGTGACTTCGGCACCGCGGTATCGGCTTTCAAGGAACTGAATTATCGGCAGGCCGCGGGTTTACTCAGGACAATGTTGGTCGAAGATGTCCCTGATCCTGCAAGCGCTTACGGCAGCGATGTCATCGTGTACGCCGCAAGCGTTCTTGCCGAATGGAATGATAAAGATGCTATTCTGTTCATAAAGGAAGCCATAGACCTGGCTCACCCAAGGCACGCTTACCGCGTTTGCGAGCTCCTCCATTGTCTGCTGAAAATCGATGGCGAGACCAGTATTCCGTATGTCATCGAACTTGTGGCAGACCTTAAACCAGCTGTCCAGCTTCGCTTTCTTGAGCGCGGCCCTGGTGTCAACCGCTGTCGTATTACGAATCTGCTTCCGACCATTGCACGACTGCTAGAAGCGAAAGACATCCACCAAGACGTGCGGGCGGCCGTGAACGAAATCCTGGCCGGTGCTAGCTCGGGCAGCACATAGGATCCGATCCTGCCTTCCCACCTCTTCCCACCCTTCGAACATACCTCTTCCCCTCCCCGAACTACCAAAAAAAGGACAGCCGGCCAGTCGGACCTCTCCGGACTCTGTCGTCCGCTGGTCGGCTTCCGACCTTGTTGTCCCTTGGCCTCTCGACACTCCGCCCCTGTAGCGTCGCCGCACCCGTGAGGCCCCTGTGCGGCTTTTCAGACCTGGCGCCCTTCTTTGGTGTAGGCCGCAGGCACGGTACTTCGAGTGGCTGGAAAAGCCCCCGGCGGTGAGGGATCCTCACCCCCGGGGATCGAGCCTACGCAGGCATCAAACCTTCAGCCCGGCCTCCGCGGCCGCCTTCTCCAAGGCCTCCAACCGCGCCTTCTCCTCCTTCTGCGCGTTCGTCAGGCGGGTCCGCCGCTTCGGCAGGCGCGGCGGGACGCCGAAGCCCAGCAGCTCGAAGCTTTCGACCCCGTAGGCGCTCTGGAGACCGGCGACCAGCTTGTTGCGGATGCTGCGCCCACGGCGCACCAGATCCTTGCTCCGCTGGTTCGTCTCGCGCAGTTGCTTGCGATGGATTTCCTGGGTGCCCTGGAGCTCCCTGCCTTCGAAGATCACCGTGTCGAGCTCTTTCACGGTCGGCTCCAACTGCGACAACTCCGGCAGCCGCGGCTTCACGTTCATGGTCAGCATGTCCCAGGTCCCGATGTTCTTCGACAAACTATCCGTAGCCATGGTCTTTCTCCTATTCAGGGTTTCTGTTGAGGCTTCTTCATTTCTGGCTTCACGGTCACTTCCCTCCCTCTGGGGAGGGCCTCGCGCTGAGCTCGAGCACATCGCAGCCTCCTGGAAGATCCGACGGCGCCGTCAGGCACACGTCGAGCCTGAACGTCAACAGACAGTTCCTTTTACGACCTGCTGGCGATCTGAGGAGTGAGTTTCTTGTGCGGGAAGAGCCCTGTTGGAGGGCCAGCTCGCACGGGAGCTTGCGCCGAAGGCGGATTGAGTTCAACGGTTGCCGCGGCCCGGATCACGGTGATCCGGCTCCGGATAACGGTTGCCGCGGCCCGGATCACGGCGATCCCGCGCCGGACAACGGTTGCCGCTGTCTGGATAACGGTGTTCGCTCCTCGGGTAACGGTGATCCGCTTCCGGATAGCGGCTATGCCGCAGGGATCGCGGTGATCCCGGCCCGGATAGCGGCTATGCGGCCGGGATTGCGGTCAGGCGGCGTGTGGGCCGGCGAGACGCCGGCGGTCCCAGGGGGGCGGTGGTGGTTCGTCCTATCCCCGCGCCCCCGCCCCGCTCCCCAGCGCGCGCCGCAGCCATTTGCCCTGGACGCCTTTCATCATCTTCTGCATCTGCTTGTACTGCTTGAGGAGGCGGTTGATTTCGGCGACGGAGGTGCCGGAGCCCATGGAGATGCGGCGCTTGCGGCTGCCGTTCAGGACGTCGGGCCGGTTGCGCTCGTGGGGGGTCATCGAGTTGATGATCGCTTCGACCTTGCGCAGGCCTCCCTCGTCGACGCTCGACGTGTCGAGACCCTTGAGCGGGCCGACTTTCGGCAGCATTTCCATGACCGAGGCGAGCGGACCGAGACGGCGGATCTGGCGGAGCTGGTCGCGCAGGTCTTCCAGGGTGAACTGGTTCTTGACCATGCGCTGGGCGAGGCGCTGCGTCTCTTCGGCGTCGAGGCCGCGCTCGGCCTTCTCGATGAGCGACAGGATGTCGCCCATGCTTGTACTGCTGAGGAGTGGACGACTTCGCCGAGGTACCCGAGCCCTGGGATATAGGCCGTTGGCAACTGCCGATGTCTTACCCCGTCGCGAGGTGCTGGTCGAGCATGTCGGCAAATACCCCAACCATGGCCTGATGATCACCTCGCATCGAGAGCGCTGAGGCGGTGGCGTAAAGGTTCCCCTCCGGCCTGGGCCTGAGCCTCACGAACGGCGGCACACCATAACGCAGAGCACACCAATTCGCCCAAAGCCGGGCGGTCCGCCCGTTGCCATTGGCGAATGGATGGATATGGACCCATTCGCCATGGGCGTAGGAGCACAAGGTGAGCACGGACCGAAGCCGTGCCGCATCGGCTGGACTGCCGCCCGCCGGGCTCACAGGATCCAGCACCGCAATCGCCTTTATCATGGCGGACTCGAATTCGGCGAGCTGCTGAGGTACAAGCCTCGATTCGACTCCTCGCTGCGAGCCGACCCTCACCTCATAGCCGTACAGCTCGGGAAACCTCGAATCACTGTCACGGATCTCGCCCGCATAGTAGGAAACGGGCAGGCTCACGCCCTTGTAGATCCGGCGGTGCCACTCCTGGACCATCGACACGGTCGGCTGCTGGCGGCGGAGGGCTTGACGGGCGACCTGGCGGAGGATGTGAGTGAGATTCCGAACGATGACAGCCGCGTCGCGAGGATCATCCTCGTTCCACGGGATGGCCAAACAGGGCTCCTATGCCGTACGCATCGGCGGATTCCACGAGGCGGGCCTGGAGGGGGTCCTCGATATCCACCTCACTTTGAGCGAATGCCCTGATGTCCCGGTCGAGGTCCGCCGGACCATAGGAATTCAACCCCTGCAGAGCCCGGGCGAGCCGGCCTTCGAGGCCGGCGCCAACTGCCGCAAGCTCCCGCTCGATGGCCACTTCGGCGAGCTCATCTCTGGTGACTCCGAGCGCCTCCGCGACCCGCTCGAGATTGCGGAGTGTCTCCTCATTGCGAAAGTGGAGTGTGAAGGCAGCTTGGCTCATAGGATTAGCTTACACCGGAAGGGCCGGCCACGCTCTGAACTTACCCTCGCGCCCCCGCCCCGCTCCCCAGCGCCCGGCGGAGCCATTTGCCCTGGACGCCTTTCATCATCTTCTGCATCTGCTTGTACTGCTTGAGGAGGCGGTTGATCTCGGCGACGGAGGTGCCGGAGCCCATGGAGATGCGGCGCTTGCGGCTGCCGTTCAAGACGTCCGGCCGGTTGCGCTCGTGGGGGGTCATCGAGTTGATGATCGCTTCGACCTTGCGCAGGCCTCCTTCGTCGACGCTCGAGGTGTCGAGCCCCTTGAGCGGGCCGACTTTCGGCAGCATTTCCATGACCGAGGCGAGGGGGCCGAGGCGGCGGATCTGGCGGAGCTGGTCGCGCAGGTCTTCCAGGGTGAACTGGTTCTTGACCATGCGCTGGGCGAGGCGCTGCGTCTCTTCGGCGTCGAGGCCGCGCTCGGCCTTCTCGATCAGCGACAGGATGTCGCCCATGCCGATCATGCGCGAGGCCATGCGCTCGGGGTGGAAGAGCTCCAGGTCGTCGTACTTTTCGCCGATGCCGACGAAGCGGATCGGCACGCGCGCCACGGTGCGGATCGAGAGGGCCGCGCCGCCGCGGGAGTCGCCGTCGAGCTTGGTGAGGATGGCGCCGGTCAGCGGCAGGGAGGCGGAGAACTGCTCGGCGCTCTTCACCGCGTCCTGGCCGGTCATCGAGTCGGCCACGAACAGGGTCTCGTGCGGCTGGATCCGGTCGGCGAGGCGGCGGATCTCGTCCATCAGCGCCTCGTCGACATGGAGGCGGCCGGCGGTGTCCATGATCACCACGTCGTGTCCGCGCTGGCGGGCGACGGAGAGGGCGCGCTCGCCGAGAGCGATCACGGTCTCTCCCGCGTCCGGCTCCAGCACCGGCACGTCGACGCCGCGGCCGACCTGCTTGAGCTGCTCGACGGCGGCGGCGCGCTGCAAGTCGCCGGCGACGAGAAGCGGGTGCTTGCCGCGCTTCTTGAGGCGCTTGGCCAGCTTGCCCGCGGTGGTCGTCTTGCCCGAGCCCTGGAGGCCGCAGAGCATGATGACCGCCGGGCGGCCGTCGAGGCGGAGCTCGGTCCCCTCCTCGCCGAGGAGGGCGGCGAGCTCGTCGCGGACGATCTTCACGACCTGCTGCGCCGGGGTGAGGCTCTCCATCACCTCCTGCCCGAGGGCGCGCTCGCGGACCCGGTCGACGAACGGCTTGACCACCCGGAGGTGCACGTCGGCTTCGAGAAGAGCCAGACGGATCTGGCGCAGCGCCGCGTCGAGCGCTTCGGGGGTGACCTTGCCTTCGCCCTTCAGGCGGCTGAAGACGTCCTGGAGCTTGTTCTGGAGACCGTCGAACATGGACAAAGACCTCGGTTGATTGGATTCTGGGGGACCGGACGGCCCTGTCCTGCCGGGCCGCCGGGGAGGCAAATGGTACCACGTGCTACGGGGTTGGCACGGAGGCTCGACCTCGCTCGCTGCCTCGGCTCGGCACGGCGCCCTGCCTGGACAGGTAACCGCAGAACCGCAGCAGGCAGCGTCCTTCCGCAAGGGACAAGGTGGTAACATGCCGGGGCATGTTGAGGACGATCGAAGGCGTCTACCGAGAGGGCAAGGTCGAGCTGGCCGAGCGGCCGGACGACGTGGGCGAGGAAGTGCCGGTCCTGGTGACCTTCCTGGAGTCGCACCGCATCGACCTCAGGGCGCACGGGATCGATGAGGCGCACGCGGCGGAGCTGAGAGCCCGGCTCTCGACTTTCGCCGCGGATTGGGATGGTGTGGAGATGGACGTCTATGACGACTACGATGCCGCGAGGGCCCGGCTGCAGGCGGGGTGACGTGGCCCTTGTCCTCTTTCCGGATTCCAACCTGAGAACTGCCAAGCTCCGCCCGGTCCTGGTCGTCCAAGCGGATGACCTGGGGACAGGCCTTTCGCAGGTCATCGTCGCGATGACCGACAACCTCGCCACGGTCACCCACACTGAAATCCACCGGGTCGTGGGCAGCTCGCCGATGGCCAAGGTGGAGCAGGCTCTGCGGCATACACTGGCCCTGTAGCCCGTGGGGCCTGGGTGGAATCGGACGGATCCGCCGGATCGGACCGATCCGTCCGATGAGGGGTCTCTCGGGCCTCTCATATACTCCCTCCATGGAGCGACGCGTGAAGATCATGGCCACCCTGGGGCCGGCGAGCACTCCGGAGGACGTCCTCCGTGAGTTGGTGCGCGCCGGCGTCGACCTGTTCCGTCTCAACCTCTCTCATGGCTCCCAGGAAGAGCATGGCAAGACCCTCCAGCGGGTGCGGCGCGTGGCGCACGAGGAGGGATGCCATCTGCCGATCGTCATGGACCTGATGGGTCCGCGCTATCGCCTGGGCCGGATTCCGGGCGACAGCCGCACCCTGAAGCCGGGTGAGACGGTCACCCTCGGTCCGCAGGCCTCGGACGTGGAGCTGCCGGTCGACGCGGAGATCCTGGAGCACCTGGAGCCGGGCGAGCGCGTGCTGATCGACAGCGGCCTCATCGAGCTCCGCGTCGAGGAAAAGAAGGGGGACCGGGTGCGCGCCCAGGTCATCAACGGCGGCCCGATCCGCACCCGCAAGGGGATCAACCTGCCGGACACCAGCCTCCCCTTCGAGATCTCGGAGAAGGACCGGTCCGACATCTTCTTCGCCGTGCGCGAGGGGGCCGACTACCTGGCCGCGAGCTACGTGGGCGAGGCCGCGCACATCGAGTCGATCCGCCAGGTGGTGACCGAGGCCGGCGGCAACATCCCCCTGGTCGCCAAGATGGAGCGCGCCACCGCGATGGAGCATCTGGAAGAGATCTCCGAGGCCGCGGACAGCATGATGGTGGCCCGCGGCGACCTCGGCGTCGAGGTTCCGCTCTACACCGTGCCGGTCCACCAGAAGCGGATCGTGGCCAGCGGGCGGCGGACCGGCAAGCCGGTGATCGTGGCCACCCAGATGCTCGAATCCATGATCGAGCAGCCGCGGCCGACCCGCGCCGAGGCGACCGACGTGGCGAACGCCGTGCTCGACGGCGCCGACGTCCTGATGCTCTCGGGCGAGACCGCGATGGGCAAATACCCGGTGGAGGTGGTGCGCACCATGGTGCGGATCATCGAGGAGACCGAGGCGTACGCCCGCACGCGGGCCCGGCCCGCGACGCTCCAGCCCCTCGGCCACGCCCATGCCCGCCGCTCGTTCGAGATGGACCCCTCGACGCACCACGAAGAGGAGCTGACCCTGGAGGTGCCGGACCTCGTTTCGGCCGCGGCCGTCTATGCCGCCGATCAGCTCGAGGTGAAGCGCATCGTGGCGTTCAGCCAGAGCGGCTTCACGGCCCGGCTCGTGGCGCGGTACCGGCCGGTGGCGCCGATCGTCGCCTTCACTCCGGAAGAGCGCGTGGCGCGGCAGATCCAGCTCGTCTGGGGCGTGCGGCCTCTCGTCACCAGCACGGACGTGGGCACGCTGGACGACGTCGTCCAGGAGGTGGAGCGCCGCCTCCTCGAAGCCAAAGAGGTCAGCCCCGGAGACCGGGTGGTCATCCTCATGGGCCACCCGATCCGCGACAAGCCGTTGACCAACCTGATGCGCGTCCACCGGATCCGGTCCCGTCCATGATCCCGATCCACGACCGCAATCCGCGGCATTCCACGCCTGTCGTCACGGTCCTGTTGATCGCGGCGAACGCCCTGGTCTTCTTCTACGAGCTCTCGCTCGGGCAGCGGCTGGAAGGCTTCCTGATGTCGGCGGCGTTCGTGCCGGCCGAGGTCGCGACGGAAGGCATCCCCACTGCCGTGGGCAGCGCCCTGCTCTCGATGTTCCTGCACGGCGGCTGGGGGCATTTCCTGGGGAACATGCTGTTCCTCTGGGTGTTCGGCGACAACGTCGAGGACCGGCTGGGGCACTTCCGCTATCTGCTCTTCTATGTGCTGGCGGGCTATGCCGCGACCTTCGCGCACGCCTGGTTCAGCCCCCTGTCCACAGTGCCGGCGATCGGCGCGAGCGGCGCGATCTCGGGCGTCCTCGGGGCGTATCTCTTCCTGCATCCGAAGGCCCGTATCGTCACCGTGGTCTGGTTTCTCTTCTTTATCCGCTTCATCGAGATCCCGGCCCTGGTCTACCTGCCGATCTGGTTCCTGCTCCAGGTCTTTTCCGGCGTGTCGTCGCTCCGGGCGGTGGACGCGGCGGCGGGCGGGGTGGCCTGGTGGGCGCACATCGGCGGGTTCATCGCCGGACCGCTGCTGTTGTTGCTGCTGGGCGGCGGCCGGCGCCGGCCGCCGCCGGAGCCCGAGCGGACACGGCAACCTTGGTGAGATTCCTCCGCGGCCTGCTGAGGTACCGCGGCCTCACCGCCGCGGCCGTCCTCGTCCTGGCCCTCGGGCTGGGCGATGCCTTCTGGCTGGAGCCCCGCGTCCTCCTGCTGCGGACCGACGTGCGGATCGACCTGCCGGCGCCGCGGTTGCGCGCGGTCCATCTGAGCGACCTCCACGTGGTGCGCGACCGGCCGCTGCTCCACCGCCTCCTCGGCGAGATCCGCGCGGCGCGGCCCGACGTCATCCTGGTGAGCGGCGACGTGATCCGGGACGTGCCCGAGCCGGAGCGTCTCGCCCGGCGTCTCGAAGCCACCGCGGCGTTCATGGCCGCTCTGCGGCGGATCGCGCCGGTCATCGCGGTCCAGGGGCACAGCGAGCACCAGGGGGAGGTGATCGCGCGCCTCGATCAGGCGGGCGTGCAGTGGCTGTCGAACGAGGGGCGGCGGATCGGTCCCGGCGGCGGCATCCTGCTCCTCGGGCTCAATCAGCAGGTGGGCCTCGACGACCGAGGCCCGTCTTCCTCGAAACATTGGCCGAAACCGTTTCACCCCTTCCGCCACAAGGGCGCGTGGATCTATGGCGCGCGGCAGGGCGCCCCGTTCATCAATTTCTATACCCATTGGGATCCGGAGCCGGCCGGCCTGGCGGACGAGGGAGGCCCCCTCGCCTGGAGCGGCACCGATCTGGTCTGCGACGTCTGGATCGAGCACACGGACGTGGGCGCCGGCCTCATCGTGCACAGCCGGTACGTGCTCGGCGAGGACCGCATGTACCGCCTGCGCCGGGTCCGCGCCGAGGACGGCGGGACCGGCTCGTTCGTCCTGGTGGCGCACGGGACCACGCTCACCGGAAAGGTCGACACCGGGGTGGAGCCCGAGGCGGGCCGCTGGTACCGGGTGCGGCTGCGGACCGAGGTGGAGCCCGGAGCCGTCCGCCTCCTGGCACGGGTCTGGCCCGCGGACGGCCCGGAGCCGCGGGAATGGCAGGCGCGGGCGGAGGACCGCTCGCGCTTCCGCGTCGAATCCGGCACGGTCGGCCTCTGGGGATGGGGCGGCGGAACGGTCCTCTACCGCAATCTGAAGGTCACGGGAGCCGGGGGCGAGGCGTTGCTCGACGCGCCGCTCACCGGCCGGACGGAACCGCCGGGCTGGCGGCAGGGAGCGCGCGGCACGCGCCTCGCGATGGCGCTGGCCCGCAGCCCGTACGTGCCGCCGGGCACGCCGTGCGTGGTTCTCTCCCACACGCCGGACGTGGTGATCGAAGCCGCCCGCCGCGGCCTGGACGCCGTGCTCGCCGGCCACACCCACGGCGGGCAGGTCCGCCTGCCGTTCGTGGGAGCCCTGACCACGCGCGACACGCTCGGCGCCTACTACGACTTCGGGCGCTTCGAATTTCCCGCGCCGAACGCGCGCGGCACGACGCCCCTCTACATCAACCCGGGCGTGGGAACGTCGGTCTTGCCGGTGCGGTTTTGGTGTCCGCCAGGGTGGGCGGTGGTGGAGCTGGGGCGGGGGGCGGCGGCTGAAGAGGATTTCAAGGACATACAGGACATCGCCTTCGGCGTGGCTTCTCGTCCTTGAAATGTCACACAGCCGCCCGCAACCTGTCACAGAACCGGGCGTTTTCGCCTTTCGTTCACCCGCCCCAAGGCGTTAAGATTCCTGATCGCAAGAGGAAGGAATTTCAATGGTCATGGAACGACACCTGGATCAGGATCTCGACCGAGTGCGGCAGATGCTGCTGCGGATGGGCGGCATGGTGGAGGGGATGGCCGCCAAGGCGACGCAGGCTTTGCTGGAGCGCAGCGCGCGTTTGTGCACCGAGGTCATCGAAGGGGACCACGAGGTCGACCAGCTCGAGATGGAAATCGATGAGACGTGCCACAGCATCCTGGGGCGCAAGCAGCCGACTGCGGTCGATCTCCGTTTTCTGGTGGCGGTGATGAAGATCAACGGCGATCTGGAGCGGATCGGGGATTCGGCGGTCAACATCGCGCAATCGGTCGAGCAGATCAATGATCAGCCGCCGCTCAAGCCCTACATCGACCTGCCGCACCTTTCGGAGCTGGTGCAGAAGATGGTGCGCAACAGCCTCGACGCCTTCGTGCGCAAGGACGTCCAGCTCGCCACCGAGGTCTGCGGCTCGGACGACGAGGTCGACGGCCTCTACAAGCAGATCTTCCGCGAGCTGCTGACCTACATGATCGAAGACCCCAAGACGGTCAGCCGGGCGCTCCACCTGCTGCTCATCTCGCGCAACCTGGAGCGCATCGCCGACCATGCGACGAACATCGCCGAGGACGTGATCTATTACGTCGAAGGCCGGGACATCCGCCACTCCATGGCATAAAAGAGAGGGGGAGCCGAAGCTCCCCCGAAACCCCAAAGGTGCGAGACGGGCTCGTCTAGAAGACGAGCTGGAGCTGGACGCGGAACTCGTTGTCCTCGCTGTTACGGAAGTCGTCCTCCAGCTTCCGGTAGTCGGCCTGGAGCTTGTGGACGTGCTTGTCGAAGTACCAGCTGGCCGCGACGCCGGTCTCCGTCTGGTCCCGGCTGGGGCCGGTGACGTCGGGGCTGATCAGAGAGTAGCGGCCGGCGAGCTCGAATTTCTTGTTGGGGAAGAGATAGCCGAGCTGGTAATACCAGCCGTCCGTGTCGGCGTTCGCGCCGACCAGCGGATCGACGGTCTCGGTGTAGTACTCGCCGACCATGTTGAGCCCCTTCACCTTGAAGGCGGCTTCGACGCCGTACCGCTCGACGTCCCGCTCGCCGGTGCCGGTGCCCGTGGTGTTGAGGAACACGGCGCCGCCGATGGCGACGAGCGGCGTGGCGGGATCATCCAGCGAGCTGTCCTCCAGCTTGAATTCGCCGAGAGGCGTCCAGACGAGACGGGCGGCCTGGGCGTAGTCCTTGTTGTCGTTGGCCGCCTGGTTCGGGCCGTTGCCGTTGTAGACGCCGACTTGATACTCGAAGTGCTTGAGGCGGTCCTGGCCGATCAGGGCGAGGCCCTGGTCGCGCTTGGGAGCGAACCGCTCCGAGGCGATCGAGCGGTCGACGAACTGCAGGCGGGTGTCGGAGGTCAGCTCCTGGCGGCCGAAGAAGATCTTGCCCTGGCCGACCCAGACGGTGGCCAGCGGATACCTGGCCCACTGGATCTCGGCGTCGTCGAGCACCGGGCCGCGGATGCGCGAGCGCGAGACCGTGGTGCCGCTCTGGGTGACGTCGGTCACCGTGTCCGTGCCCGTCCAGTTCACCTGCAGCTTGGCCTTCCACACCTTGTAGGCCGTGCCCTCGAAGATCGTGTGGAAACGGCGGATCCGCATCGAGCCGACCGAGTCGCCGACCTCCGGATCGACCAGGGTATAGCGCCCCTGGAACCGGTTCTGGAAGCTGATCCTGGCCGCTTTGGTGTCGATCGTGGTCTTGCCGTCCTTGTAGCTGATCGAGAATTCGGGGGTGCCCGCCTTCGGCGTGGGCCGCTCATAACCCGGCAGGTTGTGCTTGAAAAAGTAGAGGTCCGCGGCCGTCTCGTTCTCGGCCACGACGGTCTCGCCGTTCGGTCCGCGGGAGATCAGGGTGATGGCGGTCCCCATGTCGCCGCTCTCCTGCCAGGCCTTGTACTTCTCCGGCGTGTTGAAGACGTAGATGCGGCCGTCCTTCTCGACTTCCTGATAGTAGAGGCCCGCCACTTGCGCCATGGCGGCGGAGGCGGCCAGCAATCCGATGACGAGCGCCGCGAGACAAGCCCGGAGCGTAGCTGATCTGCGCATTCGAAGCTCTCCTTTTCTCTGACGAATGGACTTCCGTTGACAAGCTCGGCGTCAGCATAGGAGGGGCGGCGTGCGAAGGTGCGACGGGCCTGTGACAGCGCTGCAACAGGCCCGGCCTGTCCACAGCGTCCGATGCTTCGTCACTCCACTGTCACACAGAGGTAGGCGCTCTGCCAAACCCTTTTGCGAGAGTCATGGCACCCGGACAATCCGTCGTCCGCAAGCAACGCACAAGATTTGGTTCAACCCGTTGGAAGATAGGAGAGTGAAATGAAGCAGAGTCTCAAGGTGGCCTCGTTCGCGCTGTCCGCGGCGTTGTGCGGGAGCAGCCTGTTCGCCCAGGCGGTGAAGGTCGACGCCGGGATCCCCGCCTATCAGAAGACGAGCGGCGTCTCGGGCAACATGAGCTCGGTGGGCTCGGACACGCTGAACAATCTGATGACCCTATGGGCGGAAGGCTTCCAGAAGCAATATCCAAACGTCCGCATCCAGATCGAGGGCAAGGGCTCCTCCACGGCTCCGCCGGCTCTCATCTCGGGCACCTCGCAGCTCGGCCCGATGAGCCGCACCATGAAGGACTCGGAGATCGACGAGTTCGAGAAGAAATACGGCTACAAGCCGACCGCCATCCGCGTGGCGATCGACGCCCTGGCCGTCTACGTGAACAAGGACAACCCGCTCCAGCAGCTCACCATGCAGCAGGTGGATGCGATCTTCTCCAAGGGCCGCGCCTGCGGCGGCAAGGCGATCGCCAACTGGGGCCAGGCGGGCGTCCAGCCGTGGGCCAGCCGGGCGATCAGCCTCTACGGCCGCAACTCCGCGTCCGGCACCTACGGCTTCTTCAAGGAGCACGCGCTCTGCAAGGGCGACTACAAGGACACGGTCAAGGAGCAGCCCGGGTCCGCCTCGGTGATCCAGGGCGTGACCGAGGACCAGTACGGCATCGGCTACAGCGGCATCGGCTACCGCACCTCCGGCGTGAAGCCGCTCAAGATCGCGGCCAAGGCCGGCGCTCCGTTCTTCAGCGTCGAGCCGGCGGACGTCTACAGCGGCAAGTACCCGCTGTCTCGCTTCCTCTACGTCTACGTCAACAAGGCGCCGAACAAGCCGCTCGATCCGATCGTTCGCGAATTCATCAAGTACCTCCTCTCGCAGGAAGGGCAGCAGGTGGTCGTGAAGGACGGCTTCCTCCCCCTGCGTGTCAACACGGCACAGGAAGAGTTGGCCAAGCTGAAGTGAGCTCCACCGCCACTCTCCGCACGCGCAACGGCCAAACCCCCCGGAGGCGACTCGTCGCGGATCGCGTCGCGCGCTGGGTCGTGTCCGCGGGTGGGCTCGCGATCATCGTCAGCATCCTGGGCATCCTGGTGTTCATCCTCCTGGAGGTATGGCCGCTCCTGACGCCGGCCAAGGTCGCGGCGGGCCGGCGGCTCGCGCTGCCCGGCCCCCCCGCCGGCGCCCTCCTCACCGATGAGCACCGGACGCACGTGGCCGCGCTCGGCGGCGACGGCCGCATCCGCGTGACCCGGCTGAGCGACGGCCGGCTGGTGGCGACCGCGGACCTCCTCGCCGCTTCCGGCCACTCGGAGCTCGTCGACATGCAGGTGCCGCCCGGGAGCACGGCGCTGACCGCTTCGACGCGCGACGGCCTGGTGGTGATCGCTCCGGTGACGTTCGGCGTCAGCTTCGAGGGCCAGAGCCGCGTGGTGGCTCCCGCGGTCTCCGACCCGGTCGTGCTGGAGCTCGATCCGCAGCGGCAGCCGCTGCGGAGCTTCGCCGCCCAGATCGGCGAGGACGGCGGCGCCACCGCGGCCGCCGCGCTCGCCGACGGCACGATCGCGGTGGTGCGCCGCTCGACGGTCGCGAACGAGATGACCGGCGAGACCACCGAGTCGACCGAGCGCGCGACGGTGCAGGTCCCGTACACGATCACCCATCTGGTGCTGGACGAGAGCCAGCAGAGCCTCTTCGGCGGCACCGCGGGCGGCGAGATCCTCTGGTGGCGCCTCCAGGATGGACAGATCGGGGACGTCCAGGCCTCGTCGGCGGGGACCTCTCCGATCACCGCGCTCAGCCTGCTGATCGGCGGGCGCTCGCTGGTGGTCGGCCAGGAGAGCGGCGCGCTCAGCGTCTGGATGCCGGTCTCCCGAATTGATCAGAATGAAACGGAGGACGAGCCCGCGCGCCTGACGCGCATCCGCGACTTCCCGGCGCAGCCTGGCGCGGTGCGGCGGATCGCGCCGTCCCCCCGCCGGAAGGGATTCCTGGCGCTGGGCGACCGGCAGCTCGGCCTGTACTACTCCACCTCGCACCGGACCCTGTGGACCGGAGCGCCGCCGCTCGCCGGCGCCACCGCCGTCGTCATCACCCCCAAGGACGACGGGGCGTTTCTCGCGGGGAATGGAACGCTGATGTCTTTGGACATCCGCAACCCGCACCCGGAGATCACCTGGCGCACCCTTTTCGGCAAGGTCTGGTACGAGGGGTACGACCATCCGGACTACGTCTGGCAGTCGACCGGCGGGAGCGACGACTTCGAGCCGAAGCTCTCGCTGACGCCGCTCCTCTTCGGCACGCTCAAGGGAACGTTCTATTCGCTGTTCCTGGCCATCCCCCTGGGCGTGTTCGGTGCCATGTACGTCTCGCAGTTCATGCATCCGGCCTACAAGCGGTACGTCAAGCCGCTCGTCGAGATCATGGCGTCGCTCCCCAGCGTGGTGCTCGGCTTCCTCGCCGGCCTCTGGCTGGCGCCTCGCATCGAGAGCGCGGTGCCCGCCCTGGTCCTCGCGGTCCTCGTGCTGCCGCTCTCCGTGCTCCTCGCCGGCTGGGCCTGGAGCAGGCTGCCGCGCGCCTTCCGCGGGCGCTTCCCGCTGGGCACCGAGGCGCTCGGCTTCGTGGTCGTGCTGGCGCTGGGGATCTGGCTCTGCTTCGCGCTGGAGAACTCTTTCGAGCGGCTGGCGTTCGGCGGCAGCTTCCAGCAGTGGCTGCAATCGGCCACCGGGCTCGCCTACGACCAGCGCAACGCGATGGTGGTCGGTCTCGCCATGGGCTTCGCGGTGATCCCGATCATCTTCGCGATCGCCGAGGACGCCTTCACCAACGTGCCCTCGAACCTCGTCGCTGGCTCGCTCGCTCTCGGCGCCGACCGCTGGCAGACGGTCACGCGCGTGGTGCTGCCGACCGCGTCGCCGGGCATCTTCTCCGCCGTCATGGTCGGCTTCGGCCGCGCCGTGGGCGAGACCATGATCGTGCTGATGGCCACCGGGAACACGCCGATCATCGACTGGAATCCGTTCAACGGCTTCCGGACCCTCTCGGCCAACATCGCGGTCGAGATCCCGGAAGCGCCGCACGGAGACACGCTCTACCGCACGCTCTTCCTGGCCGCGCTGCTGCTGTTCGTGCTGACGTTCCTGGTCAACACCGTGGCCGAGCTGGTCCGCCAGCGGCTGCGGGAGCGGTTCTCTCAACTCTGATCTGCCATGCGGAGAGATGACATGAAGGCCAGGACCGCGTCGCTCTACGGCGGGGACCGCGGCTGGTCCGAGCTCCTCGGCCAGTCGCTCACCTGGCTGTGCGGCGGCGCGCTCGCGTTCAACATCCTGCTGGTCCTCGCGATCCTCTCCCTCCTGGTCTGGAAAGGCTTCGGCTACTTCTGGCAGGAGGACCTCGTCGAATTCACCCTGAAGGACGGAACCAGGCACCTCGGCGAGATCTGGGAAGAGGAGATCCTCCCCGCCACGCCGGAGACCCCCGCGGCCGACCGCCTGCGCGTCAAGATCGGCAACCGCGACGTCGCCGGCCTCGACTTCGCCTGGATCGACCGTGCCGATATCGCCTCCCAGCGCAAGCCGAAGGACGCGGTGCTGCTCGAGCGCCTCGAATGGGGCAACTTCCACGGCTACCTGCGCGAGATCCGCCGCGGCGACAAGGTGCTGGCACAGGGACCGGACGCGGTCTGGAAACAGCTCGGCGTCCTCCTCGGACAGAAAGCCGAGGAGCGCGAGCGCATCCGCGACCTCGAAAAGGGGGAGATCGGCGACATCAACGCCGAGATCGAGCGGCTCCGCCTCGCCCAGCGCCGCCTGGACCTCGAGGAGGTCCCGGCGGCTGAGCGGACGAGGCGCAAGGCCGAGATCGACCAGGAGATCGCCGCGCAGGAAGCCGTGTACCAGCGCCTCGCGGACCGCCTGTTCAAGATTCGTGAGGGGCTGATGGCCGAGACCCTCGTGGCGCAGACCGCGGGCGGTGAGACCAAGGAGATCCCGGTCGGCGCCGTCGTCTCGGCGATCCGGCCGGACGACCTCGGGGTGCCCGGCAAGCTGGGCTTGCAGATCAAGCGCATCTGGCAGTTCGTCGTCGACGATCCGCGCGAGTCCAACACCGAGGGGGGCATCTTCCCGGCCATCTTCGGCACGGTGATGATGGTCTTCCTGATGTCGTTCGCGGTGGCGCCGCTGGGCGTGCTCGCCGCCGTCTACCTGCGCGAGTACGCCAAGCAGGGGCTCCTCGTCCGCCTGGTGCGGATCGCGGTGAACAACCTGGCCGGCGTGCCGTCGATCGTCTTCGGCGTCTTCGGCCTCGGCTTCTTCGTCTACCTGATCGGCGGCTCGCTCGACCGCCTCTTCTATCCGGAGGCCCTGCCCACGCCCACGTTCGGCACCGGCGGCATCCTCTGGGCGGCGCTGACGCTCGCCCTGCTGACGGTGCCGGTGGTCATCGTCGCCGCCGAGGAGGGGCTGGCCGCGGTGCCGCGCATCGTCCGCGAGGGCTCGCTCGCCCTCGGCGCCACCAAGCTCGAAACCATCCGCAAGGTCGTGATTCCGGCCGCCGCGCCCGGCATTCTGACCGGGATGATCCTGGCGATGGCGCGCGCGGCGGGCGAGGTGGCGCCGCTGATGATCGTCGGCATGGTCAAGCTCGCGCCGACCCTGCCGGTGGATGGCCGGCCGCCGTTCCTCCACCCGGAGCGCAAGTTCATGCACCTCGGTTTCCACATCTTCGACGTGGGCTTTCAGAGCCCCAACGTCGAGGCGACCACGCCGCTCGTCTTCGCCACGGCGCTCCTCCTGATCACCGTGGTGACACTGATGAACCTGCTCGCCATCGCGCTGCGCAACCACCTGCGCCGCAAGTACGCCGGCAGCGCCGTTTAAAGGCTTTGGGAAAGAAGATGAGAGAGACCATGGACATCAAGAACCCGATCCTCTCCGTCGGGTCGCTGTCGCTCTGGTACGGGCAGAAGAAGGCGCTCCAGGAGATTTCTTTGCAGATCCCCGAGAAGCAGATCACCGCTTTCATCGGACCCTCGGGCTGCGGCAAGTCGACCCTGCTGCGCTGCATCAACCGCCTGAACGATCTGATCGACAACGTGCGCATCGAGGGAGACATCGTCTTCAACGGCACCAGCATCTTCGACCCGCGGATCGACATCAACGCCCTGCGCAAGCGGATCGGCATGGTGTTCCAGAAGTCGAACCCGTTCCCCAAATCGATTTACGAAAACATCGCCTACGGTCCGCGCATCCAGGGGATCAACCGCAAGCGCGACCTGGACGACATCGTGGAGAAGAGCCTCAAAGGAGCGGCGCTCTGGGACGAGGTCAAGGACCGTCTCGACGACAGCGCTCTCGGCCTCTCGGGTGGCCAGCAGCAGCGCCTCTGTATCGCGCGCGCCATCGCCGTGGAGCCGGAGGTCCTGCTGTACGACGAGCCCTGCTCCGCGCTCGATCCCATCGCGACGGCGCGCATCGAGGAGCTGATGCAGGACCTGAAGACCCAGTACACGCAGGTGATCGTGACGCACAACATGCAGCAGGCCTCGCGCGTCTCCGACTTGACCGCCTTCCTCTACCTGGGCGAGCTGATCGAGTACGGTCCCACGGAACGGATCTTCATCAATCCCATGAAGAAACAGACCGAGGACTACATCACGGGGCGGTTCGGGTAAAGGACCGGGCATGGGGATCGCAGAGCACCTGCGATGACATGAAAAATACCATTCCACAGGCCGACGTCGTCGAAACCGAGAGCGCCCGGGCCACCTCCGAGTCAGCCCAGCAGAACATCCGCACGATTGCCAAGTTGGAGCAGGAGACGATCGAGCACCGGGCCCTCTCCGAGCGGATCGGGGACGCCTTCACCCGGGTCATGGGCAGCCTGGGCTTCGTGGTGGCGCACGCCATCGGATTCGCCGCCTGGTTCCTGATCAATCTCGGCCTGATTCCGGGGGTCCAGCCGTTCGATCCGTTTCCCTTCGGCATCCTGACCCTGATCGTCTCGGCCGAGGGGGTCTTCCTGGCCATCTTCGTCCTGCTGAGCCAGAACCGGATGAGCCGCCTGTCCTCGCAGCGGGCCCACCTGAACCTGCAGATCAGCCTGCTCGGCGAGCAGGAGACCACCAAGCTCCTGCAGCACCTGCGGCGGATCTCGGAGCACCTGGGCATCCCTGAATCGGAGCTGGACCATGAAGTCGAGCGGCTCAGCCAGGCCACCCACCTGGAGACTTTGGCCGAGGAGCTCAAAAAGACGTTGCCGGAGGAGTAGGGGCACGCCGTTCGTACGCCAAATTCGGCATGCCTCTTGCTTTGAGAATGAGCTAGGGGACGGGCCGGCGGCGCGATGCTCGCACACGGGAGGATGCTCTGGACGCCGCCGGACCGCTCTCAGTCCAAGTCTTCCGGCCGCACCGAGGGACCGGGCTCCAGGCGATCCTCGAGGCCGAGCACCGCGCCCGGATAGATCGTCACCCGCCGGACCAGAGTCTTGTACCCGTCCAGGTAGAAAACGAGGTCGTAGGTCCCCTTCTCCAGCCACAGATACGAGGGCCATCCGTCATAGCGGTCGACGATACCCAGATACTGGCCGTCCAGGTAGACCTGGGTGCGGCCGGGGCTCACGTCCAGATCGAGCCTTCCCACCATGCCCTGGCCGCCCAATCTGCGGCTGCCCGATCTGCGGCGGACAGGGTACGAGCTGTGCTCGACTCTTGGAAGGTCTCGAGAGAGGCCCAGATCCGACGCGACGGGCAGAGCGTCCGGGACGGTATCCACGTCGCCCCCATCGCCGGACGGTGGCGGCTCGACGGGCGGCTTGGGGACGGCGTGCCGGCCATGGGACGGCGGCTGGCGTTGTGGCTCGACGGGTGTGTCCACGGGGACGGCATGCCGGCGCCCCGAGTCGGAGGAGGAATCCGGCGGCGTGCCGGAAGACGAATCCGGCGGCGGCGCGGAGGGAGCCTCCGGCGGCGGAGAAGGATCGATGCGCGACTCGGCCCCGCCACTGTCGAAAGACTCGTTGGCGGGAGACCGGTCCTCCTGGGCAAGCAGGTCCCCGCGCGTCGCCAAGAGCAGCGCGAGAAGCAGCAGCGGGAGCGGGCCCGCCGCACGAAGCTTTTCAATGGACTGTCGCAGGTTCATGAACGCCCCCTCTCGAGTGACCTCGCCTCGTGGCAGCCCGGCACCGGCCCCTCTCCCGCACGTGGAGCGAGGGGCCGGGGCCATGGCGTCCAACTGGATCGTCTAACGATCCGCCGTCTCGAGCTCGATCTCCAGGTCGACGTCTTCGCCCGCGTCGACCTCGAAGTCGCGCTCCACACTCTCACGCCCCGGACGGACCACCGCGACGGTGTGCTTGCCGGGCTCGACCAGCAGGCCGCGACGGAGGCTGGCGAGATCCTGGGCGGTCCCGACGAACTTGCCGTCGAGATAGATCGAGGCGTCGTCCGGCTCGACCTCCAGGCGCAACCGCCCCTGCTCGGTCCGGCCGCCCTGATGCTCGATCTCGATCTCCTCACCCCGGTCGCGGCGGTCTTCCCGATCGCGGCTGACGCGGTCGCGCCAGCCCTGATCGTCCTCGCCGTGCGGGTCCCCGCCGCGGTCGATCCGCTCGCGACGCTCCCGCTCGTAGCGCAACCGGTCGTCGCGCCGCTCGTGGGTTTTGGTGACGAGATCCTCCGGGCGGACCGACTCGCCGGGCTCCAGACGGTCGTCCATGTCGATCACCGCGCCCGGGTAGATCGAGACCTGCCGGGCCAGTGTCTTGTAGCCGTCCAGGTAGAAGACGATGTCGTAGGTCCCTTTGTCCAACCAGAGATAGGTGGGGAACCCGTCATACTGGTCGACCGTGCCGATGTACTGGCCGTCCAGGTAGACCTGCGTGCGGCCCGGGCTGATGTCGAGATCGAGCGCACCGACGTCATCACGGCCATAGGACCGGCGGCCGCGGTCGCGGTAGTACGGGTCGCCGTAGTAGTACGGGTCGTACGGCCAGTAGTTGTCGCCCAGCCACCAGCCCCAGTACCCATAGGGCGCCCACCACCATCCGGGCCCGTAATAGCTGTGCCAGCGCGGATAGTAGTTGCGGTAGTACCAGTCACCACCGCGGCCATGCCGGCTCGAGTCGTAGCGGTCGCGGGATGGCGGCTGGCGGTGCGATTCGCCAGGCGAGCCGGGCACAGCCCGGCGGCGCGACGGCGAGGACGAAGACGCCGAGCCGGAGTCCGAGGAAGGAGAGGAGGGAGAGGCCGAACGCGGCGGCGATGAAGGCGATGAAGGCGCCGACGCGCGCGGGGCACCCTCGGACCGCGGCACGGCTGTGCGCGATCCATGGTCGGAAGAATCATTGGAACGGGATCGCGAACGGTCCTGGGCGGACAGGTCACCGCTCGCCGCGATCAACAGCACGGCGAGCAGCAGCGGGAGCGAGCCCACCTCACGAAGCTGTTCGGTTGCTCGTCGCAGGGTCATGGACGTCCTCCTTCGGCGACACCGTGGCAAGACCGACATCGGTCCACCCGCGATGAAGCCCTCGAATGTAATGGTACCGGAGCACCTCTTCCCAGAGTTTCGGTACGCTCACCGGAAGATTTTGCAAGGCGCGGACCAGGCGTTCTCGCCATCTCTGGGGAGGCTCCGGCGGGAGGGGCGGCGGCCCCTCGGGACCAATCCCGAGAAAAGGCCCCAGCTCCGGATGGAGCCGGTAGAAGACGACCGCGCAATAGCCCGCCTTCTCTTGTCGCAGGGCGAAGCGGGCCAGGTCGGTCGGATGGTCGTGCGCCACGGTGGCTCCCTTCTCGTACACGAGCCGCATCCCTCGCTTTTTCAAGCGGTAAGCGACCTCGATGTCCTCCCACGCAGGGTACGGAAAGCGCAGATCGAAGGGCTCGGCGAGCAGCAGATCGCGGTGCAGCGACAGGTTGGAGGTATAGAAGAAGTTGAACGGGACGTCCTCCGGGTCCTGGATCAGGGCGTACCCGAACTGGAGCCCGTGCTCGTTGATGTAGCGCAGGAAAGGGTTGAGGCGCATGCGTCGATGCCATCCAGTGTAGCCGATCGCGGCCACCTGAGGGCTGTCGCCATGGCGCCGATGGACCTCGCGATGGGCAGCCAACCATCCACCGCTCGGGACGGTGTCGTCCCCCAAAAAGGCCACCCACTGCCCCTGGGCGACGATCACCCCGGTGTTGCGCGCCGCGGCCGGTCCCCGGTTCTCCTGGGTGAGGACGCGCAGCGGGAGACGGAACGTGCGGCTGCGCAGCCAATGGCCGGTGCCGTCCGTCGAGCCGTCGTCCACCACGATCACCTCGAACGGCGGAGCGTGCTGCTGGAACTCCAGCGCCTGGAGCACCTCCGAAAGGACCTCCAGCCGGTTGAAGGCCGGGATGACGACTGAGACCTCGTACGCCATGGAGACAGCTTACTCCATGGGGCGGGCCGGGAGGCCTTTCTAGCTCTCGCTCGCGCGCTGTTTCAGCTGAAGAGTCCGGCGCAGGACGGGAAGGGTGGCCCGGTCCTTGTCCCGATTGGCCTGCTCCTTCGACAGGATGATCGTCTCCAGCCCCAGGACCCGCACGCTGACGCCCGCGACTTCCTTTACCTGCGTCTTACCGATCAGATCGGCATAGGCCAATCCATGGCCGATCGTCTCCATGACATCCAGCGCGCCGAACTCAGTCGTGAGGCGGTGCATTCGAAAAGAAGACAGCTTGTCCTCATCAGGCACAATGTGCCGGCCGGCCGGGTCGAGATAGCGAGCGTTGAGTGCTCGAAGCGCCTCGAGGAGAGGGGTGAGGTTCTCCTTCCTTCGCAAAAAGACCACATCCACATCGAGCGTAGAGAGCGGAGCTCCTTCGAGCACGGCTGCAACACCACCGACCAGGATGAACTCCACCCCGTGGTCGACCAGGACCTTCAGGATCTCGTCAAACTTGATCGGAACGCCCATTACGAAGCACGAAGAAGCTATCTACGAATCCCTGAAGCGCAGCAAGACGCTGAGTGGGAGTGAGGCTGAGCATCCAGAAGATGACGTGGTCATCGTCTCCTTCCCAATCGTATGGCTCCAATGCTTCCGATTCGGTCCGGGAGGAATCCTCGTCAGCGGCAGGAACAGCGTTGGCTGGTTGGCTCATGACTCCATGGTAGCAGGGTCCTCATCTTTACCTGCCCCACTCCATTACATCCTCCAGCGTCCCCCGCACCAGCGGCACATCCGCCGGCAAACAGGCCTCGAACCCGGAGCTGGTGAAGAGGACGTGGTCGCCGGGATAGGTGGGAACGAGATACAGCGGGAAGCGCTCGAAGATCTCCCGGTCGGAGCGCTTCCGCCGCTTCTGCACGGCCTCGCGGCAGGCAGCGGCGCGGTCCAGGTTGCCCAGAAGCCAGGAGAGGGCGCGGAGCTGCGCGATGGTGCGCTCGTCGGTCAGGCGCGGCGGCTCGGGGGCGGCTGATCCGGAGGCGGGACGCGCACCAATCTTCCGGAGGCCGCGCCGGAGGAGATCCCATGGACCGTACCCCTTCCAGCGGATATGGAAGCCTTCCCAGGTGGTGATCGGCGGGAGCTGCGGCACGGCTGTCGCTGCCAGCGGCTCGGCAGCTCCCGCGAGCGCGGTGTTCGCGATGTGGCCCGCGTAGGGGTCGAGACGCAGGGTCTCCGCGCCGGGGTTGTTCTCCAGAAGCAGGGTCTGGGTGCGGGAGAGGACGGTCAGCAGCAGGGCCGGCATGATCCGCTCCCAGATCCCGGACTCGTAGTTCTTGAAGGCGGTCAGGAAGGCGTTCCGCTCGAAGAGGAACCCCCGGTTGTAGAGCCCCAGCAGGTCGCTCGTGGCGCTGGACCGGTGATGGACCACCGCGTCCGGCACGAAGACGATCCGCTCGCCGCCGGACCACAGGCGCCAGCCCAGGTCCACGTCCTCCAGATAGGCGAAGAAGCTCTCGTCGAAGCCGCCGGCCGCGAGGAAGCTCTCGCGCCGGATCAGCATGTTGCCGCCGCAGGCGAAGAGCAGCTCCTCCCCTGCCGCCGGCACCCGCGCGCGGTCGAGCGGCCGGCGGAAGTCGAGCTGGAAGGCGTGGCCGTCGAAGGTCATCACGCCGCGGCCGAAGTCGAGGCGCTCGCCGGCCCAGTCGACGATCTTGCCCGAGACCGCAGCCACGTCCGGCGGCGCCGCGGCCAGGGCGTCGACAAGCGCCGCCAGCCACTCCGGCCGCGGGCGCGTGTCGTTGTTGAGGAAGGCGACCGCGTCGCCCGCGGCCTCGGCGACCAGCCGGTTGTTGCCGCCGCAGAAGCCCAGGTTCACCGGGCTCTCGATCAGACGCACGCGCGGGAGCCGCGGCAGGATCTCGCGGCGCATCCAGCCGGCCGTGCCGTCGGTCGAGCCGTTGTCGAGGACGAGGATCTCCCAATCGACGCCCGGATCGCGCTGGACGGCGAGGGCGTCCAGGCAGGTCTTCAGGTGTTGCCGGCCGTTCCAGGAGAGGAGGGCGACGGAGACTTTGCGGATCATGCTCTTCCCAGGGGGCCCAGCAGGCGGCGGAGCTTCCGCCGGACGCGGAAGGGGAGCGGATCGGGCGGCGCCGCGGTTTCCCGTCGCGCAACCCAGCGCTCCTTGGCCGCGTCGATCCGCGGCTCGCGGCAGAAGCGCACGAGGGGCTCCAGCGCACGCTCCCAGGCGAAGCCGCGCAGAAGCTCGCGGGCGCCGGCCCGGCTCCGCTCGCGGGCCTCCTCGTCCTCCAGCGCCTCAGACAGGGCGAGCGCCAGGGCTTCTCCATCCCCCGGCGGCACCACCCAGCCGGCGCCGTGCTCGCGGAGCATCCGGCTCATCGCGCCGCCGGCGCTGGTCACCACCGGGCAGCCCGCGGCCATCGCGTCGAGGAAGCGGGTGCGCAGCGACAGACGGGTCTCCAGGCTCGGCCGGTGCGGCGCGACCAGGAGATCCACGTCGCGCAGCAGGTCGTAGCGCCGGTCGGCCGGCACCCAGTCGATGCAGCGCACGCGGCTCCCCCACCAACCCAGCTTGCGGCAGCGCGCCTCCACCTCGCCCAGGAGGCGCTGCGGCGTGCTGTCCGGATTCGGATTGCGGATGAGCAGGAGGGTCCACGACCGCTGCTCGAGCCGCTCCAGGGCGGAGAGCAGGGTCCACGGGTCGTACCAGTCGTAGAGCCCGCCGAAGAGGAGGCGCCGCTCGCCCGGGGCGGGAGGATCGAGCACGGGTTGGTGCGGCGGCAACTCGTCCGGCACCCCGAACGGCACAGGCGCGATGAGGGTCGTCAGGTCAGGATCCTCGGCGATTCGCTCCGGATTGACCCGGCCCAGCGCGGTGAGGAATCCCAGGTAATAGTTCCGCTGCTCCTCCGACGAGCAGAGGAAGAAATCGCCGCGGGACATCTGGAGGACCCAGGTGGCGTGGTCGTTGCGCCAGGGATCGTAGCCCAGGGTCGCCACGTAGCTGAGGTTCTCGACGAGCCACGGATCGTAGAGGTCGATCGCCACCGGCAGGTGCGGGCATTCGAGGACCAGGTCGTTGGCGAGCTGCCCCTGGGCCACGGCGGCGGCGCAGTCGCCCAGGATCTCGCGCAGGCGCCCGCGTTCGAAGCGGCGGACCGCAACGTCCACGCCGAGGTTCCGGGTCTCTTCAGGGTCGGCCGGAGAGACGAGGACGACCTCGATCCCGTGCTGCGGCAGACGGCGGGCCAGCTCCAGGTAGCGGATGCCGATCCCCGCCATGAGCGGCCGGATGGGCTCGCTGGAAAGCAGGGCGATCTTCATGATTTCCGCTGGAACCGCTGGTGGAGGCGCCAGGCCCGGGTGGCCTCCATCTCGCGAATCAGCCGGTTCAAGCGCTCGATCTCCGCATACGTGCGCCCCAGGTGCGCCGTCTGGTCGTCGACCGCCGAGCGGAGAGCCCGCTCCTCGTCATAGAGGCGCTGGAGCTCGGCGGCCAGCTTCGCGTGCCCGGCGCGGAATCCTTCCAGCTCACCGTTCACGGCATGGTAGCGCTCCTCCCAGAGGAAGCGCTGGCGCGCCACCGCATCGAGCTCGACCCGCATCGCGGCCAGCGCGTCTCGCTGCGAGGTTGCCTCCCGCTCGGCGGCCGCCCGGCCTTCGCGCTCCTCGACGATCTCGGCGCGCAGCGTGTCCACCGCCCGCGCCAGGACGTCCGGCCGGAGGCGGTCCGCGTGCTTGGCCAGGACGCGCGCCTTGACCTCCAGGAAGTCTCCCCGCTCGCGCGGACGCTCGCCGAAGACGTGGTGGACGCCGCCGCGGAAGTGGCGGTACTCGCAGGTGACCCGGGCCAGATGGTGGAACGGGGTGATCGCCGCCAGGCGAATCAGGAAGTCCCAGTCCTCGAAGAACGGCAACGTCGCGTCGAACGGTCCCGCCTGTGCGAAGAGCGCGCGCTCGATGAGCAGCGTATTGAACGGGATGTAGTTGTCGACCAGGAGGACGTCCGGATCGAAGTCGCGGCTGTATGGCAGGCGCCGCTCGCGGCAGACCCAGCCTCCGGCTCCCCCTCCGGTCGCATCCAGCTCGTAGACGGCGACCGCGGCATCCGTGTAGGCCACCCGCACGCCGGCCGCCTGGACCAGCCCGGCCAGGATCGCCAGGTGCTCGGGTGCCGCCAGGTCGTCGTCGTCGAGGAAGGCCACGTACTCGCCGCTCGCCGCAGCCACGCCCGCCTGCGCCGCCCCGGCACGCCCGCGGCTCTCCGCCAGGTCGACGCGCACCGTGGGGAGCGGGTAGTCCGGAGGCACCGGAGGCGGAGCGCCGCCGTCGTTGACGAGCACCACCTCGGCGCGGCGGTACTCCCCCTCCGCTAGGCTCGCCAGGGCCTCGGCCAGGAGCTCCGGCCGGTCCCGGGTGCGGACGACCACGGAGACGAGCGGCCCTTCGCGCATCAATCCGATCCCGGGGCTCACCTCCGGAAGCCCGCCGAGGTGGCGGACGAGCTGCGCCGGGCTGCGCGTGGTGAAGTCGTCCGGACGCAGGCGCCGGTAGCCTTCCGCCAGCTCCACGCCCGGCGCCAGGCTCAGGGTTCGCCAGCGGCGCAGCCCCAGGCCGGCTCTCAGATATGGATGGCGCTCCTCCTGGCTGGCATAGCACGCCATCGCGGCCTCGATCCGCTCCCGCTCGGCCGTGACGTCGACGAGGAGATCGGGGTGGCCGGGATGGTTGACCTCGTAGAGGAGCACGCGGAGGCCGCGCAGAGGCTCGTCCTCCGATCGCAACGAATCGCGCAGCGGCGCCAGGAGGCGATGGACGGCGGCGAAGGCAGCGCGATGGTCGGACGTGATCTCGAGAGGCGAAGGGACGAGGAGGATCTCGGGCCGCTGCGTCAGAACAGCGCGGCGGATCCCCTCCACGGCTTCATCCAGATGCCGGTCCAGCGCTCCGTCCGAGATTGCGAGGACGTCCAGACCAGCGTCACCCAGAGCGGCCACAGCCCGGCCGGCCTCCTCGCGGCGGCGGTTGCGATACGCCTCCCGATCGGAGATCTCCTCGGCGCCTCCGCTGCCGTCGGTCAGGAACAGGATGCGCACGGCGGCGCCGGACGCGGCGAGCTGGGCGAGCAGCCCGCCGCAGCCCAGGACCTCGTCGTCGAAGTGAGGAGCGAGCACCAGGGCGCTCGCGGCGCGCACCCGCTCGGTCCAGCCAGGGGGGGACAACAGAGCGCTCTCTCGTTTCACTGGATGTATCCCAGACTGCGCAGGCCCTTCTCGGTTTCCGGATCGGCCGTGGTCCGCCGGTCCACAGCGCCAGAGCCGTCATACATCCAAAGCCGCAACCGGGCCGCGGACCCGGTTGATCCGGACCCAGTCAAGGGCCAGCGCGGCGAGCGCAGGACCGCCGGAGCCACCGTCCCACCGGAGTAGGCGGCATTCGCACCGAGCCGCACTCCGCCCGGCGGGAGCGGACGACCGTCGAGCGACGCCTCCACCACGGCGATCCGCCCGAAGTCGCCGTCGACCCGCAGCCCCTTGCCCCCCGGCGCGCCGGTCAGGTCGAAGCGGAGCCGGGTGCCGGCGAGCTCCACCCGATCCTCGGAGCCGAGAAAGTAGGGGCTCCAGCCGCTCGGCGGACGCTCGAAGACGATGCTACCACTCAGGCGCGTACCGGCCGGCAGCCCAGCAGGTCCCTCCTGAAGAACCCAGAGGCCGGGCAGCTCCAAGGCGAGCTGGTCGTGAATCACCGGAGCCAGCCCGCCCACCCCCTGCGGATCCGTCCCCGCCAGGTCCCGGCGCTCGCCCGGGTCCTTCGTCAGGTCGTAGAGCTCGGCACGCCGCAGGCGGCCAAGGTCCAATTTCCAGAGGTGCTCCTGGAGACCGTCGCCCGGCCGGAAGGGCTCCTCCCGGTTGAACAGGACCAGCTTGCGGCCGTCGAGCACGGCGGCGGCGCGCAGCGGCCCCCCGCTCAGCCCCTCGGCGAACGCCGGGCGGCGCGGCAATGCGGCTTTCCCCATCAGTGCCGGCAGCAGGTTGATCCCGTCCCAACTCGCATCGGCCTCGCCTCCCGCCCCGGCGGTCAGCGTCGGCACCAGGTCCAGGAGCTGCGCGGTCCCGGACAGCCGCGTCCCCGCCTTGATCCGGCCGTCCCAGCGGAAGATCAGGGGGACGTGGATCTGCTCCTCATAGAGCGTCTGCCCATGCTTCCAGCCTCCATGGTCGTGGAGCTCCTCGCCGTGGTCGGAGGTCAGGACGATCAGCGTGTTCTGGAGGACCTCGGGATCGAGCGCCGCGAGGAGCGCGCCGATGTGGCGGTCCACGTAGCGGATCTCGCCATCGTAGAGCGCCTCGATGTACGGGATGTCGCGCGCCGGATCGGGCACCTCCAGGCCCCCGGTGTAGATCCCGTGGATCCAGCCGCCCGCGACCGGCCCCCTGTAGCCCGGCATGAAGAAAGCCCGGCCGTCGATCATGTCCGGGTTCTCGTACGGATCGTGCGGGTCGATGTAGTGCACGTACAGGAAAAACGGCCGGCGCTGGAAGGCGCGCAGCCAGGGCAGGGCGTGGCGGTTGACGTCGTCGGCATGGCGGCCCAGCCACTCGATGTCGGCCGGCGGCGCGAAGTAGGTGCGGAAGCCCCGTCCGAACCCGGCCCCCGCATGGAGGGTCGGATTGGCCACGAAGCCGCCCGTGTGGTACCCGAGCCCGGTCATCCGCTCGGCGAGCGGCTTGACGTCCTGCGGGATGCCGAAGGCGGCGAGATCCGAGCCCACCAGCTCCCCCGGGTACCGGCCGGTCATGAACGAGATGACCGAGGGGAGGGTCCACGGAGCCTGGCTGTAGGCGTTCTCGACCACCACCCCCGGATCGGCGAGCCAGCGCTTGATCTCGGGGCTCGTGTCGTGCCGGGTGTAGCCGTAGGGCGTCAGATGGTCGTGCCGCAGGGTGTCCACCAGGATGAAGAGGACGTTCGGCGGATGCTCCTCCGCCCGCTCGGGCGGACTGGAGAGGAGGACCGGACCCCAGGCCACGACGTTGTCCTCGCGGCGGGCCGCCGGGAGGCCCTCCAGGGTGGCGGCCATCTCCAGCGTGATCTCGCGGCCGGCGAACCGGGAGAGATCGACCTCGAGATCGAGCCAGCGCGGCTCCGCGCGCTCGGTCGTGGAGGCGACCTCCAGGATCTCGCGGGTGCGGCCGTCGCGCGCGGAGACCGTGACCCGCAGGGCGCGGACTGCCTTCCAGGCGACAGGGAAGGTCTGAACGCCCGCATTCAACCGCGCTCCCGGCGGAATGTGGCCGCGCCAGCGCCAGGGTGCCGCGGCCGAGGTGAGCACCACGGGCCGCTCCTCGTGATCGATCTCCAGCTCGCGCAGCTCGGGGGCCCGCGGGAACGAAAGCCCCTCGGGCGTCTCGTCCGCGGCGACCGCGTAGCTCTTCGCGGCCACCAGCGGCAGGAGATGGAAGCCCTCGTCCGCTCGGCCGCAGGCGGTGACTGCCACCAGGACGAGGGAGAGCACAGTCAGGCGAAATCTGCGGATCAACGTCTCCGGGCCTTTCTCCAATCGCGCCAGCGCAGGGCCAGAACGTCCCAGAACATGCGGAAGGAGTCGGAGAGCGGGTTGACCTTGGACGAGGACGAATCGGCCCAGCGCACTCCCACCTCGATCACGTGGTAGCCGTGTCGGCGCGCCAGCCAGACGAGCTCGACGTCATAGGCGAAGCGCTCGATGGTCATCTCGGCGAACAGGCGGCGGGCCACGTCCCCGGCCAGGAGCTTGAAGCCGCACTGCGTGTCGCGCAGCCCACGGACCCCCAGGATCCGGATGATCAGATTGAAGGTCCTCCCCATCCACTCCCGGTAGAACGGCTGGTGCTGCGTGATGTCGGCGCCCGGGACCGAGCGGCTCCCCAGCACCAGCGGAGCTTCCGCCAGATGCGGGCGCAGCTTCTCGATCTCCTCGATCGGAGTCGAGAGATCGGCGTCCGCCAGCAGGACCTCTCGCCCTTGGCTGGCCAGCACGCCGACCTTGATCACCGCGCCCTTGCCCCGGTTCTCGTCCTGCCGCAGGACGCGGACTCCGTCGGCCACAAACTCCCGGGCCACCTCCGCGGTCCCGTCTGTGGAGCCGTCGTCGACCACCAGCACCTCGAACCTCCCCGGCTGCTGCCGCAGATAGCTCACCACCTGCCGCAGGCTGGGCCCGAGCCGGAGAGCTTCGTTGTAGGCGGGGATGACGACGGAGAGGTCCATAAAGAGAGGCGGCACGGAACGGCGCGGATTATATATGCGCAATAGAATAGTGCGTCATCGCCGGATCTTTCCCTTGGACGAACCAGACCCCTCCGCCGCCTCATCCCTCCCTCCGGAGCTGATGAGCCACCTGCGCTCTCTCCTGCCGGAGACGGGCGCGCGGCTCCTGGTCGGCGGCGCGGCGGCGGCGGCGCAGCTCGGCGGCGAGGTTGTCGCGGTTCCGGCGGACCGGCTCGGCGAGTTGGCCGCGGCGAGCTTCGCGGCGGCCCTCCTGCTCGCCGGGCTGGACGACCGGCCGCTGCGTCCCCTGTTCGAGGAGATCCGGCGGCTCCTCGCGGACAAGGGGCGCTTCTTGATCCTCCGCCGCGGTGCGGCCCCGAGTGCTCCTCCGACACCGCGGGAGCTGACGATCGCCCTCTCCGAGGCCGGTTTCGTGATCGTCAAGGTGGACGACAGAGCCGCTCCAATGATCCTGGCGCGCAAGGAGGCCTTCTTCGTCCGCGCCTACCGGAATGGGGACGAGGAGCAGATCCTCCCGCTGTTCCAGCGCAGCTTCTACGTCAACCGGAGCCGCGACCGCTTCCGCTGGGAATACCAGGAGAACCCCTACGGCAACCGGATGATCAGCGAGGCGTTCGCGGAGGACGGCCGGCTCGTCGCCCACTACGCCGGCTACCCGGTGCGCTTCTACAGCGAGGTCCGGGGCGAGCCGCGGATCTATCCCGCCCTGCAGGTGGGCGACACCATGACGGAGCCGTCCGTCCGCCAGGTGGGCCGCGGACCGACGAGCCTCCTCGGCCGCACGGTCCGCCACTACTACGCCCGTTTCTGCGAGGGGCAGGTGGCGTTCAACTACGGAGTGAACACGGGGAACATCCAGCGGTTCTCGATGAGCTTCGTGGGCGCCCGCCGCCTGGAGCCGCTCCCCTACCACGTACGCGACGCGCGCACGCCGGTGCCGGTCCTGCGGCCGTCGCTTGCGCGCCTCGCCGGCTACCGGATCGAGCGGTTCGCCCATTTCGACGAGCGCTGGGACGAGCTCTTCGGCCGGGTACGCGGCGCCTACCGCCTGCTCCTCGAGCGGGACGCCCGCTATCTGGAGTGGCGCTACGCCCGCTGCCCGGACGCCGAGTACTTTCTCTGGGCGGTCTTCCGGCGGAGCCGGCTCGTGGGCTGGAGCGTCTTCCGCCACCGCGGAGACCGCGGCGAGCGCCTGGCCTGGGGGGACGCGCTGTTCGATCCGCGCCACCCGGCCGCCCTCCCCCTGCTCCTCCGCCACGTCCTGGCCGCTCCCGAGCACCGGAGCGCCGAGACGGTGGAGACCTGGCTGACCAGCCGCCCCGCCTGGTGGAGCGAGCGGGTCCGCGCCCTCGGCTTCGAGAGCCGTCCCGAGCCGCAGGATCTCGGCTTCGTGTTCGTCCCATTCGAGGTCGATTCGGAAGAGGACTTTCGCGCCGCGCTCTACTACACGATGGGCGACAGCGATCTCTTTTAGTTCAAGGAAACCGATTGCAGCGCGGTGAATCCCGAGACCGCCCCGGCCGCATCGCGCGCCTCGATCCACCAGAACATCTCGCCGCCGTAGAGGCGGTCCATCGTCTGGCAGAACTCTTCGGGGAAGGGCACCCGCAGGAC
>Ga0126309_10000054_pt1 | contig 36395 bp, 29 predicted proteins | sample Plot56_FD_92541 | JGI IMG/M metagenome (GOLD analysis project Ga0126309, IMG submission 92541) | Serpentine soil microbial communities from UC McLaughlin Reserve, CA, USA - Plot56 | ecosystem: Environmental > Terrestrial > Soil > Grasslands | place: USA: UC McLaughlin Reserve, Lake County...
GCCCCGATCCTTCCCCGAGAAGTTGCTCTCCCCCTTGACCAGCGTATTGTTCGACGGCGCCAGGTCGGCCGAGCCCCCGATCAGCTCCGGCAGCTTGGCGGCGATGGCGTTGATCACCTGGCCCGACGCGGCGCGCGTAGCCATCGGCTTGCCGCCCGGCTGGAACTTGGGGAGGGCGTCCGCCCAACCGTCCGGCAGCTTGCCCGCGAGGCGCCGCTCGAGATCCGCGGCGTCCTCCGCATAGGCTTCGCGGTAGCACCGGAGCAGGTCGTTCCATTCCTCCTCCTGCTTCCGGCCGCGGTCGCGCGCCGCCTCGAAGGGAGCGCGCCCTTCCTCCGGCACCAGGAAGGTGGGCTCGGTGGGCCAGCCCAGCGCCTTCTTGGTCAAGGCCACCTCGTCGCCGCCGAGCGGGGCGCCGTGCGCCTCGGCCGTGCCCCCCTTGTTCGGGCTGCCGTAGCCGATCTTTGTGCGGACCACGACCAGCGTCGGCCGCCCGGTCTCCGCCTCGGCCGTGGCGATCGCCTTCTCGAGCTCGTCCAGATCGTTGCCATCGGCCACGCGCAGCACGCGCCAGCCGTAGGCCTCGAAGCGCTTCGCCGAGTCGTCCGAAAACGCAAGGCGCGTCGAGCCGTCGATCGAGACCTCGTTGTCGTCATAGAAGACCTTGAGCTGGGACAGGCGCAGATGGCCGGCCAGCGAGCTCGCCTCGTGGGAGAGCCCCTCCATCAGGTCGCCGTCGCTCGCGATCACCCAGATGCGGTAGTCGAACAGGGGGAAGCCGTCCCGGTTGAAGCGGTGGGCTGACTTGGCCTGCGCGATCGCCATGCCGACCGCATTGCCGAGCCCCTGGCCGAGCGGTCCGGTGGTGGTCTCGACGCCGCGGGTCAGCTCGTGCTCGGGGTGCCCCGGCGTCTTCGAGCTCCACTGGCGGAAGCGTTGCAGCTCCTCCATCGGCAAGCCGTAGCCCCCCAGATGGAGCAGCGAGTAGAGGAGAGCCGACGCGTGGCCGCAGGACAGCACGAAGCGGTCGCGGTTCGGCCAGTCCGGGTTGTCCGGATTGTGGCGCATGTGCCGCGTCCAGAGCAGATAGGCCAGCGGCGCCTGCCCCAGCGGCGCGCCCGGATGTCCTGACTGCGCCTTCTCCACCATGTCGACCGAGAGGAAGCGGATCGTATTGATCGCGACCTGGTCGGTGTCGTTGCCCCTGTGCTCCGTCATGGGATTGCGCCCTCTTCTTTCTCCCCAGGGAATCGCCCGGCGGGGGTCCCTAGTTTATCCACTCACACCCGCCCGGGAGAGGGGGAGACAACGTCCTCTTTGACTCCGGGACGAGCCCCCTCTAGAATGTGGGCTCCTGTCGGACCCCGTGGAGAGGTGCTGGAGTGGCCGAACAGGGCTGCCTGCTAAGCAGTTGTCCGGGGTAAACCCGGACCGAGGGTTCGAATCCCTCCCTCTCCGCCATCGATCTCCGTGAAGAGAGCCCCCGCTGCCCGCTGGTTGCATGAAGGCCTACAATCCTGCCACCGAAGAGCTGATCCGCGACTACCCCGAGCCGGACGAGCGGGAGGTCGAAGAGCGCCTGGCCACCGCCGAGCGCGCCTTCGCCACCTGGCGCAAGGTGCCGTTCGCCGAGCGCGCCCGCCTGATGCACGCCGCTTCCGACCGCCTGCGCGAGCACCGCGGCGACTACGGCCTGCTGATGACCGAGGAGATGGGCAAACCCATCGCCGCCGCCGAATCCGAGGTCGACAAGTGCGCCTGGGTCTGCGACTGGTACGCCGAGCACGCCGAGGAGCTCCTCGCCTCCCAGTCGGTGGCGACCGACGCCTCGCGCAGCTGCGTCCGCTACGACCCGCTGGGCCCCGTGCTCGCCGTCATGCCCTGGAACTTCCCGTTCTGGCAGGTCTTCCGCTTCGCCGCGCCGGCCCTGATGGCGGGGAACGTCGGCATCCTCAAGCACGCCTCCAACGTCCCCGGCACGGCGCTCGCGATCGAGGAGGTCTTCCTTGAATCCGGCTTCCCCGAAGGGGCGTTCACGACCTTGTTGATCCCGTCCTCCCGGACCGCCGCGCTGATCAGCCATCCGACCGTCCGCGCCGTCACCCTGACCGGCAGCGACCGTGCCGGCCGCGAGGTGGCCGCCGAGGCCGGCCGGCATCTCAAGAAGTCGGTCCTCGAGCTGGGCGGCTCCGATCCGTTCATCGTCCTGGGGGACGCCGATCCGGCTGAAGCCGCGCGCCAGGCGGCGCGGGCGCGCACCATCAACTCCGGCCAGAGCTGCATCGCGGCCAAGCGCTTCATCGTCGACACCTCGATCGTCGACCGCTTCGAGGATGAGTTCGTCCGGCAGATGGAGAGCCTCAAAATCGGAGACCCGCTCGACCGCGCCACCGACGTCGGCCCGATGGCCCGCGAGGACCTGCTGGCGGACCTGGACGACCAGGTGCGGCGGACGGTCGAGGCCGGGGCTACCTTGCGGACCGGCGGCCGGCGGCCGGAAGGAACGGGTTGGTACTACGCGCCGACCGTCCTGACCGGAGTGCAGCCGGGCATGGCCGCGTTCGACGAGGAGACCTTCGGCCCGGTCGCCGCCGTGATCCGGGCGGACGGCACCGAAGAGGCGATCGAGCTGGCCAACCGCTCGCGCTTCGGCCTCGGCTCCAGCGTCTGGACGAGCGATCCGATCCGCGCCGAGGCCCTGGCTTCGGAGATCGAGGCCGGCTGCGTCTTCGTGAACGGCATCGTCAAGTCCGACCCGCGCCTCCCCTTCGGCGGCATCAAGACCTCGGGTTACGGGCGCGAGCTGGCCGACGTGGGGATTCGGGAGTTCGTGAACATCAAGACGGTCTGGGTGAAGTAGGAGCCCGCACCGCCATCACCGGGCAGCCTGCGTGCTGCACCACCCGTTCGGCGGTGCTGCCGAGGAGCAGGTGGCGCAGGCCGGAGCGGCCGTGGCTCCCCATCGCGATCAGATCCACCTGCCGCCGCTCCGCCTCCTCCACGATGACCACCGAGGGGTCCCCCTCGCGGGCGACCCAATCCACCGCGAGCCCTTCCCCGGTCAGCCGGTCGGTCAGCTCCTGCAGGCGCCGCTCGGCGTCCAATCCCGTGTCCTGGAGATAGTGGACCGAGGTCGGGATCGGCCCATAGGCCGTGTACTCGATCGGCAGGTTGAAGGCATGGAGGAGGGTCAGCCGCGCGTCCGGCGCAGGAGCCAGGAGCCGCTGCGCGGTGTGGATGGCGCGCTCGGCATCCTCCGAAAAGTCGGTGGGGACCAGGATGGTGTGGATCGCGCGGTGGCGCCCCAGATCCTCGGGATGGACCACGAGCACCGGGCAGGGCGCCTTCTGGACCAGCCGCTCGGCCGTGCTTCCCAGCAGGACGTGGCGCAGCCCCGTGAGCCCGCGCGTGCCGATGACGATGGCCAGCGCGGACGTCTCGGCCGCCCGGTCGGAGATCAGCATCGACGGCGTCCCCAGGGAGAGCCAGGTCTCGACCTCGATCCCCTTCGCGCGGAGCGACGCCGCCTCCTGCTCGAGGCGGGCCAGAGCCGCGCGGCGCACCTCTTCGTCGAAGAAGGGACCCGGGGCGAGAGCGCCGGGGGACACGTACTCGGGGACGGAGGGCGGAACGGTGACGGCATGGATGATCTCGACCCGCGCCCCCTGCTGCCGCGCGAGCTCGACCGCCCAATCGACCGCCACCGCGGCCGTCGGTGAAAAGTCGGTCCCCACCAGAATCCGGGGAGAGGAAGCGGAGCCCGTCGAGGTTGATTCCATGCAGCCAGTATAAGCCGCTGTGATACCTTCTCTCCCTCCCCGGCCCGTACCCACCCGGACCGCCGGGGCTCCCCGACGGAGAAAGCTCGAGCATGAGCACCGACATTCGAGGACCGGTCCGCGTGCGCTTTGCGCCGTCGCCGACCGGCTTTCTGCACGTGGGCGGCGCCCGCACCGCCATCTACAACGACCTGCTGCGGCAAAATGCCGGCGGTGCCTTCATCCTGCGCATCGAGGACACCGACAGGGAGCGGTCGGACGAGGCGATGACCCGCCAGATCCAGTCCGCCCTCGCCTGGATCGGGACCCGTTGGGACGAGGGGCCGTTCCTGCAGAGCGAGCGCCTGGAGCGCCACCGCGAGCGCGCCCAGGAGCTGCTCGCCGCCGGGAGCGCCTACCGCTGCTTCTGCACCCAGGAAGAGCTGGACGCCCAGCGCGCCGAGGCGCAGGCCCAGGGCAAGGCCTTCCGCTACCCGCGGACCTGCCTGAACCGTCCCAAAGAAGAGGTCGAGGCGTTCCTCGCCGCGGGCAAGCCGTTCGTCGTCCGCCTCCGCATGCCGGACGACAACATCCGCTTCCAGGACATCGTCCGTGGGGACATGGACTTCCCGCCCGACGCGCTCGACGACTTCATCCTCCTGCGCTCGGACGGCACGCCCACGTACCACATGTCCGTCGTCGTCGATGACATCGACATGCGGGTCACCCACGTGATCCGGGGCGAAGACCACCTGTCGAACACGCCCAAGCACATCCCCCTCTTCCGCGCCCTGGGCGGCGAGGTGCCGGCCTTCGGCCACCTGCCGCTGATCTTGGGGCCGGACAAGAAGCGGCTCTCCAAGCGCTACGGCGCGACTTCTGTCGAGGAGCTCCGCAACGAAGGCATCCTGCCGCAGGCCCTCTACAACTTCCTGGCCCTGCTCGGCTGGAGCCCGGGCGACGACCGGGAGGTCATGCCCCGCGAGGAGATGGTCGCCGCCTTCTCCGTCGACCGCCTGAACGCCTCGCCGGCCGTCTTCGACCGCGAGAAGCTCTGGTGGATGAACGGGCAGTACATGGCGCGCCTGAGCATCGAGGAGCTGTGGCCGCACCTGGAGCCTTTCGTCGAGCAGGCCGGACTGAAGGACGCCGACCGAGATCGCCTGATAATCGCCCTGGAGCTCCACCGCACGCGAGCCCGCACCCTCAAGGAGCTGGCCGAGCAGGTGCTCCCCTACTTCCAGGACGAGCTGACCTACGACCCGGCGGCGAGCGCCAAGTACCTGAAGGACGCGGCCCTGCCGGACTATCTGGAAGCGCTGCGCGAGCGGTTCCGCGCGCTGCCGGAGTTCACCAAGGAGGCCTTGGAAGCGGAGCTGCGCGCCCTTTCGGAAGAGCGGGGAATCAAGGCCAGCGTGCTGATCCACCCCACGCGCATGGCCCTCTCGGCCGCCACTGTAGGCCCGCCGCTCTTCGACCTCATCGAAGTGCTGGGCCGCGAGACGTCGGACCGCCGCCTGGAGCGGTACCTCGCCTTCCTGCGCAGCGCCGGGAATGCGGGCAAACCCGCCGAGGGTTGACCTCACTGGCCGGTTTTTGTACGCTACCGGCCGTCCTGCTGGGAGGTCGTTCAACGGTAGGACAAGCGGCTCTGACCCGCTTAATCGGGGTTCGAATCCCTGCCTCCCAGCCAATTCTCCTACCAGTTTTTCTGCAATCGGCACATCCGTTGCATCCCCCTTTCCTCTAGACGCGCCTCGTTGCGCCTCACGAGAGGAGGAGGACATGCACGCCAAGGCACGGTTGTTCGGTCATCCCATCCATCAGATGCTGATCGTGTTTCCGTTGGGGCTGCTGGGGACGTCGCTGCTCTTCGACATCCTGCACTTCGCCACCGGCGGAGATCATTGGGCTCTGGTGTCCTATTACATGATCGCCGCGGGGATCCTCTCCGGCCTGGTCGCCGCTCCTTTCGGGCTGATCGACTGGCTGTCGATCCCGGGCGAGTCCAGGGCCAAGCGGATCGGTCTCCTGCATGGCGGCGGAAACGTGGTCGTCCTGCTGCTCTTCGTCCTGAGCTGGTTCCTCCGGAGGGATCTCCCGACCGCCCCCAGCGGGCTCGAGGTCGGACTCTCCGCGGCTGGCGTCCTGCTAGCGCTGGTGACCGGCTGGCTCGGTGGAGAGCTCGTCGATCGCCTCGGCATCGGTGTGGACGAGGGCGCCAACGTCAACGCCCCGAGCTCCCTCTCCGGCCAGCCAGCGCACCGGACCGCTTCGCCGGTCTCTCCGACTGGCAGGCGCTGAGGCCGCGACGCTCATGCGGAGTCCCCCTCGGCACGGGGACATCCCCCCTCGCGGGGGGAGTGGCGCCCCTCGGTGGAGGATCGAGACACCTCGCCAGGAGAGCGGCCCCCGTCACGAGGGGGGCCGCGCCTGCCGCGACGGGAGTGACCGCCGTGCCGAGGGGCGTCGATCCCCTCGCGAGGGAGGCGATTCACCGGACGAGGGGGAGAGGTCACGAACCGGGCCACGTGGCGGCCCTGATGAAACGAGTCGGACAGACGGTTCGCCTTCGCCCGAGAGATGGAATGGCGGCCGCCCCAGGGGAGCAGCCGCCCGCGGCGCCCCTTATTCCTCCTCGTACGAGACTTCCATCCCCCGAATCCGCCACGCCGAGATCGCCACGAAGGCTCCGGAGAGGAGGAGCAGGCCGGGGATGGAAAGCCAGGGGGAGGGGGCGTCCGAGAGGATGGCGAAAGGACCTTCGGACATTGGGACCGGGCAGAGCGACTGGAGATAGTGGATCACGCTGAACTTCTTGAGCAGCGGCGGCAGCAGGAAGTGGATCGACTCCCAGCCCATCACCGCGAGCGCCGGGATCGCCGGGCTGCGGAAGAACGAGCCGAAGAGCAGGAAGACGCTGCCGTAGCCGATGCAGGCGAGGACCGTGACCAGCAGGTAGGACCCCAAGTGCCCCAGACCCGGGCCATTGAAGAGGAAAGCCTGCACTCCCTCGTGCGGCAGGTAGGCGACCGTGAAGGCCGCCAGGGTCGAGACGCCGAAGAGCGGGACCGAGACCAGCACTCCGGTCAGGTACTTCGCGACGACCAGCACCTCCCGTCGGATCGGCGCCAAGAAGTAGTAGTGGAGCGTGCGGTCCAGCACCTCGCGCCGGATCATGTCGCCGAAGATCGCTAGGCAGGTGAGGACGAGGGCCAGGCGCAGCGCGTAGACCTGGAAGAGGATCGAAAAGAACCCGGTGGCCTCTTCGATCTGATCCGCGGCGAGGTTGGGGTGGAAGAGGCGGATCAAGGCGATGATCACCGGGCTCAGGGCCAGCGCGATCTTGCCGTAGCTGCGCCTCCCGAGGAAGCTCTTGCGGAGCTCGAGCCGCATCACGGCCCGGATCTGGCGCGCCCTGTGGCTCCTCCAGGGGAGCTGGCGCGCTTCGGGTGTCACGGAGACGGACGGCGTCACGATGTCGTTCACTATTTCCCTCCGTTGGCGCCGATCAGGTACTCGTACACGGCGTTGACATCGGCGTCCGTCGGCATCACCGTTTCGACCACAAGCCCGGTGTCGACGACCACCTGGTTGAGCAGGAGATAGAACTGGTCGGCATCGCGGGTGCGCACCAGCAGCCCCTTGCCGTCGTCGTGGACGCGCGCCTCGACCACGTGGTCGTGCAGGAAGACGCGCGAGGCGAGCAGCGACGGCTGGTCGCAGCGGATGAGCACCTGGGCCGGATGCTGCTCCTCCATCTCGTCGCGCACTCCGCCGATGTCCCCCTCGGCGACCACGTAGCCGCCATGGATCAGCACCACCTGGTCGGAGATCAGGTCCACCTCGTGGAGGATGTGGCTGGAGACCAGGACGTGGAGGCCGCCGGCGGCGAGCTCGCGGAAGAGGGCGATGACCTCGGCGCGCGCCATCGGATCGAGGCCGTTCAGCGGCTCGTCCAGGATCAGCACCGACGGCCGGTGGGCGATGGCCTGGGCGAGCTTGATGCGCTGCCGCATGCCTTTGCTATAGCCCGCCACCTTGCGCCCCGCCGCGTCGACCAGGTTGACCCGCTCGATCGCCTTCCAGGCCAGCTCCTCCGCCTCGACCCGGCCGTAGCCATGGACGCGCAGGAACGACTCGATGAACTGGAAGCCGGTCAGGCCGGGCGGGAAGGCGTCGTACTGCGTGGCGTAGCCGACCAGGCGGAACATCTCCTCCGGGTGCTCGGGCGTCGCTCCCAGGACAGAGATCGATCCCCGTGTAGGGTGCAGCAGGCCGGCGGTCAGGTTCATCAGCGTGGTCTTGCCCGAGCCATTCGGCCCGACCAGGCCGGTGATCCCCGGCGGCACCGACAGGGTGACGCGGTTGACCCCGAGGACCTCGCCGTAGAACTTGGAGACGTTCTCGTAAACGATCTGGCGGTCGCTAATGACTGCGCTCATCGCACCACCTCGTACGCCCGGATGCGGCGGTAGAGGAGCCAGAGGCTGAGCAGGCAGCCGGCGACCAGCGCGATCCAGGCCGCGCCGGCGGGCGGGAGGTCGTCCGAGACGCCCATGTCGAACAGCGAGTACCAGATGGAGCCGATGACGTGCCAGGCGGAGAAGAGCATCCCCCACCAGACGCCCAGCGCCTGGTTGATGGTGCCGCCGAAGCCCATGAGCACGAAGAAGAGGCCCATCAGGGTGATGCGGGCGACCGGCTTCCACTTCACCCAGGCCGAGACCGCCAGGGCCAGGAGGGAGAGGAACACGATCCACACCCAGCTCCCCACCAGGATCGCTCCCGCGAGCCACAGATTGTTCCCGAGCCAGCCCTTCTCCAGGGATGCCTGGAAGGCGAAGAGGAGGAGCCCGGGCATCCAGGTGATGGCCGAGAGCAGGATCAGCAGGACCGACATCTTGCCAAGCATGTATTCGGTGCGCGAGAACGGCCGCGACAGATAGAGCGCCAGGCCGTTGTTGCGCAGGTCGGGCGCCACCAGGGCCGGCCCCACGAAGAGGACGAGCAGGAAAGCGAGCGCCCCCTGGTACCACAGCCCGTAGTAGAAGAACGAGTTGTTGATCGGCAGGGCCTTGGCGATCTCGCCGGCCGAGGTGCCGAAGATCTGGAGCGCGCTCAGGTTGTGCTTCAGATAGATCAGGATCAGGCCGACGAAGGGGAACGCGAAGCAGAGGGCGAAGAAGCCGACGAACAGCTTGCTCCGGAAGACCACCTCGTAGGCGTAGCGTGGAATGATGAAGAACCGCGACCACGTCGGGGTGAGCGGCCCCTGGTAGCTCCTGTAGGTCTGCTCATATACGGACATCGTCGCCGCCCTCCATCGCCTTGAGGAAGATGTCCTCTAGGGAATCCTTCTTGTAGTCGAGCCGCCGGATCTGCACGCTCCGGGCGGCGGCGAGCTCATAGAGGTCGCGGACGCCGAGGCCTTCCGGCAGGACCAGCTTGAGACGCTGCCGGGTCCCGGCCGCGAGCTCGGCGCCCCGCGCCTCGATCTCCTCGGCGAAGGCCGCGGCCGCGCCCTCGGTCTCGCTGCGCAGCTCCAGCTCGAGGAACTTGCGGTTGGCCCGCCGCTCCTCTTCGAGATTGGAGTAGGTCGCGATGTTCCCGTTCTTCAAGACCAGGACCTCCTCGCAGCACTCCTCGACGTCGCGCAGCAGGTGCGAGGAGAGGATCACCCGGACCTCGCCCGCGTCGCGGATGTCGCGGATCAGCTGCAGCATCCGGGTGCGCGCCGGTGGATCGAGCCCGTTCGTGGGCTCGTCGAGAAACAGCACCTTGGGGCTGTGGACGAGGGCCTGGGCGAGCTTGGCGAGCTGCTTCATCCCCAGGGAGTAGCTGCCGACGTCGCGGTAGCGGGCCTCGCCCAGTCCGACATAGAAGAGGACCTCGTGGGCCCGCTCGATCGCCTGGGATTTGGGGACGCCCGCCAGCTCGGCCATCAGCCGCACGAAGCGGACGCCGCTCATCCCGCCGATGAATGCGTCATTTTCCGGCATGTAGCCCAGGAGGGCACGGACCTCGCGCAGGTCGTGCCGGATGTCCCGGCCGCAGACGCGGGCCGTGCCCCCGTTGGGTGGATAGAACCCGAGCAGTGTATGAAGCAGCGTGGTCTTGCCCGCTCCGTTCGGCCCCAGCAGGCCGATGCACCGGCCGGTCAGGGTGGCGGTCAGACCCTTGAGGATCGGCCGCCCCCCGAGGCTCACCGCGAGTCCCTCGAGAGAGATGACCGGCGCGGTATCCGCGGCGTGGGAAGCCGGAACCGCTGGAGTCGCCGGAGTCATGGGTTGCACCTGGCTCGACACGTCGCTGCTCCTTTCCCGACTCAGATCAGATCAGCGGGCCTCGTCCTCTGCGGACTCGGCCTGCTCGTGCGCGTGGCCCATCATCCCGAGCACGCCGCCGAACCCGGCCAGCGTCTCGAGATTGAGGCCCAGCGGGCTCTTGTTGGTGCTCGCGAAGAGGATGCGGTCCTCTTCGGCGTAGGCGTAGAGGAGAGACGGGCCGTGCCCGAGGAGGAGGCTGGAGAGGGCGCCAGGACCGCGCTCGCCACCGAGCGCCCCTTTGGGGATCACCTTGCCGGCGCTCTTCAGCAGATCCTCGAGGTTCTGGTAGTAGAAGGCCGAGACGTTCACCTGACCGTCCGACCCCAGCAGGTCGCGGAACTTGGCCGTGCTGGCCAGCGACACGCCGGACTCGCGCTGGCGGATCGCCCGCTCCAGCAGAGCACGGCTCGGCGCCGCCAGGAAGTAGCCGTCGTCGTAGACCCAGGAGACGGCGTGGTTGCCCTCGGGAGCGCGGAGGGCGTAGAACGTGTGCCCACCGGACTCCTGCGAGGAGATCTCCACGCCCGGCTTGCCGTCCTTGCGCAGCTCGTCGTTCACCCGGGCCACCATCTTCTCGATCGTGGACTGCAGCCGCGCCGAGTCGTAGACCTCGGCCGCCACCTTCCACGACGGCTCGGGCACCAGCGGACCGTCGACCCCGAAGGCGATCTCGCCGCCCAGGGGCGCGGCCAGGTCGTCGCGCAGGTCGAAGCCGTGCTCGGTGCGCAGCTTCTCCAGCTCGGCCGCCATCTCCGGGTTCATCCCCAGGAGGTCGTCGATCAGGCTGGTGGGCTGCTTGACCACGAAGGCCGCGGCCAAGTGCGCCTCGGGCGAGAAGTAGGCGATGCCGCCCATGGGGGCCGGAGCCGCTAGCCAGGAAGCGACGCCGCGCCGCGCCTGGCTGAAGGTGACGGCCGCACGGGTCTCCGCCGTGCCGTCGATCTCGCGGCGATTGATGATGAAGTACTGGAGGTCACGGAAGCCGCTCTTCTCCGCGGCCGCCTGGTCTGCCGGCTTGGTGGCCAGGTGGTCGCCGACGACGGACGCCAGGTCGGCCGAGAACAGCCAGTTGGCGCCTTCGCGGTACTCGTCGGCCACGCGGGCGTGGAACGCGCTCCCGGTGAACGGATTCGCCGCGCCGCCCGCGTTCGCCGCCACAGCGCGGAGCAGGTCGCCGGCCGGGCTGGCGGCGAACAGGCCGTTGCCGATCCACAGCCAGACCTTCTCGGAATTGCTGGCCGGCACGCTCGCCAGGTCGGTGACGATCTGCAGGTGCCCCTTCTCGTCGAGGCGGGCGATCTCCTGCTCGAGGACAGCCCGGAAGGCGTTCTCGTTGGTCACCTCGGCGAGGAGCAGCGGGCGGGCCTCGTTGCCGTTACCCGCCAAGGCGATCGCCACCTCGCCGCCCAGGTGCTGTCCGAGGGCGCCGAGACGGTCGATCATCTCGTGGAACTTCCGGTCGTTCTCGCCGGAGCCGATGGTCTGGCTCCACCACTGGCGCAGGGCCGGGCTCTCCTCGATCTTCTGGTCGAGCAGGCGCTGCGTCTCGGCGAGGTTGGTGCCCAGGTTCGGCAGGCCGACCCAGGCGCGGGTCGCCGCGGGGGCGAGGTCGAGCAGGGGCGAGGCATAGCGCAGGCCGGGCCGCGCCACCCGCGCGTCGATGTCCTGACCGGCGGCGGTCAGCTCGGCGAGCAGATTTTCGTACTGGGCCGCGTTGCGGCTCCAGGCGATCTCCTGGCGCACCGGCACGGCGTCCACGCTGGCGTGGGTCGTGACCTGGCCGCCCGGATGGAGGACGTCCTCCTTCTTGGCCTGCTTGACGTGCACCTCGCCTTCGACGACGGACACGCGAGAGCCCTTGGTCCCGGTGTTGACCGAGAAGATGGTGCCGGTGACCGACACCAGGGCGTCGCGGGTGGAGACGTAGAGGTGGCGCTGCCGCTGCTTGGCGGCCTGGACGATGACCCGGCCGCGGCCGAGCTCGATGACGTTCCCCTTGCGGGTCGCGTCGAGAGAGAGGCCGGCGCGCTCGCTCATCTCGATGAGAGAGCCGTCGGTCATGCGGACCAGGGCGGTCGAGCCCTTGGCGGTGCGGATCTCCTCCCCTTCGGCGATGGCTTCACCGGCGCCGATCGGCTCGCTGAAGTCGCCGGCGATGCGGTAGAGGTCGCCCTCGACCGATTCGATCTTCGCCATCTGGCTGCCGCCGATGAGCATCTCCTGGGCGAGGAAGAACAGGCCGGTGCCCAGGCCGAGGATCAGGAGGGCCGCGAGGCTCATCCAGACCGGGCGCATCCGGGAGACGTTGGCCGTGGCGGCCGGGCGGACCGCATCGGCCTTGCCCTGGCGGGCTTCGCGCAGCGCCCGGCGGCACAGCACGCAGCTCCGGGTGTGGTCTTCGACGAGCAGGGCGCGCGCCGGAGGCAGCTCACCCCGCAGATAGGCGGGGATCAGGGCCTGGAAGTCGTCGCAGGCCCGCAGGGTATGGACCGTCGCGGTGGTTTCGGCGGCCGGCGCCGGCGCGGCGGCAGCCAAGGTTTTCTGAAGCTCCGCCTGCGGCTCCGCATAGGGCTCCGCGGCGGCGTGGGACAGGCGCTCCCAGACGCGGGCTGCGGCCTGCTCGACCACGGCGGGATCGGGATCCTCGGCCCTGGCCTGCGTAACCGCCCGGTCCAGGGCGTCATTCTTCTTCTCGAAAAGGCTCATGACAATTCTCCTTCAAGCGACCCCAGCTCTTTCTGAAGCCGGTGCCGCGCACGGTGCAGGATCACGGCGATGGAGGTCTGCGAGCTGCCGAGCATCCGGGCGATCTCGAGATTGCCCAGCCCTTCCAGGTAGCGGAGGGTGAAGATCTCCGACTGCCGGGGGGACAGCTGCGTCAGCGCGGCGCGCAACCGCCGGGAGAGGTCGCGGTTGCTGCGACGGCGCTCCGGCTGGTTCGTGTCGTCGACGAGCTGGTCGCCGACCTCGTCGAGGTCGACGGCGCGGGCCCGCTTCCTCCGTCTCAACATGTCGAGCGCGGCGTTGACGGCCGCGCGGTGCAAGTAGCTCCCGGCGCTGTTGGACAGATCGGGCTGCTCGTCCCGGCGCAGGAGCCGCATGAAGACGGTTTGTAAGACGTCCTCCGCATCGGCCGCGTTCCCGGTGATGCGGTACGCGGCGCGGAAGACTGAGCCGTGGTGCTCCCGAAAGATCGCCTCCAGAGCTTCCAGGGACCGAGCGGCGGGTGGTTCATAGGCAACGGCTTGCACGCCTCCTGCCCTCCTTTCTCCTTCATCCATGGAAACGACCCTCCTGGAGAATTGTTACAGCCAACCTCCAGGATACGCCTACGCCAGAAGAGGAGGGAGGGTTTCCGGCGGGCCTACCAGATCCGGCAGACCTTCTCCGGCTCCTTGACCATCGGCTGGCCGGGCTTGCACTGGAAGGCGGTGGCGAACTCGGGCATGTTCACCACGACGCCGTTGATCCGGTACTGCGCCGGCGAGTGGGGGTTGAGCTGGGCGGAGAGGCGGAGGAACTCCGGCCGGTAGCCGGCGCAGGCCCACTGCGAGAAGCCGACGAAGAAGCGCTGCTCCGGGGTGAGCCCGTCCCGCGTTTCCAGCTTCTGGCCGTGCGTCGCGTCCTTCCAGGCCTCCCAGGCGAGCCCGGTCCCCGCCAGGTCCGCCACGTCCTCGCCCAGGGTGAGCCGGCTGTTGATCTTGACGTCGTCCACCACCGTGTACTGCGCGTACTGGTCCGCCACGCAGGAGGCGCGCCGGCCGAACTCCGCGGCGTCCTCCGGCGTCCACCAGTCGCGCAGGTTCCCCTGGGCGTCGAACTGCCGCCCCTCGTCGTCGAAGCCGTGGACCAGCTCGTGCCCGATGGTGGCTCCGGTGTTGCCGTAGTTCGGCGCCGCGTCCATCTTCAGGTCGAAGAGAGGCGGGAGGAGGACGCCGGCCGGGAAGTTCATGTCGTTCATCGGCGGGTAGTAGTAGGCGTTGACCGTCGGCGCGGTGATCCCCCACTCGTCCCTGTCCACCGGCTTGCCGATCTTCGCCAGGTCGCGGCGGGTCTCGAAGGCCAGCGCCCGCTCCAGGTTGCCCAGGAAGTCCTCCCGCCGCACCTCCAGGGCCGAGTAGTCGCGCCAGCGCGCCGGATAGCCGATCTTGTCCCGCATGGCATGGAGCTTCGCCACGGCCTGCTGCCGCGTCGCAGAGCCCATCCACGGCGACTGCTGCAGCCGGCGCTCCATAGCGGTCCGGATGTGCCCGACCACATCCTCCGCGGCAGCCTTGGCCTCGGGCGGGAAGACCTTGCGCACGAAGACCTCGCCCAGCATCTCGCCGAGGTCCTGGTCGACCTGGGCCACGCACCGCTTCCAGCGCGGCGACAGCTCCGGCGTCCCCTCCAGGTAGGCGTCGTAGAAGTCGAAGCTCGCCCGCACGAACGGTGTCGAGAGGTACGGCGCGCGCGCCTGCGCCGCGTGCCAGCGGAGGTAGGTCTGGAGGTCCGTGAGGGAGGAGGAGGCGATCTGCCGCTCCACCTCCCGGAAGAACCCGGGCTCGGCGACGTTGAACTCGTCGAGCTCCGGCACCCCCATCTCGCGCAGGTAGTCGTCCCAGCGGAAGGAGGGGGTCAGCTCGCGCAGGCCGGCGCGCCGCATCGGGTGGTCGAGGTTCTGCGGCGTCCGCAGCTCGACCGGCGAGAGCGAGGCCCGGGCGAGCGCGGTCTCGATGCGCAGCACCGTCGCGGCGCGTTCGGCGGGCGCGGGGTCGCCCAGCAGCTCGAAGATCTTCCCGATGAGCCCCTTGTAGCGCTCCCGCACCTCCTTCGAGCGGTCGTCGTCCTTCAGATAGAGGTCGCGGTCTGGGAGGCCCAGCCCCCCCGCCTCGGCAAAGCCGACGACGCGGGAGGCGTCCTGGTAGGACTGGCCGGAGCCGAACCCGAAGAACGCGGCCCCGCCGGAGAGGCGGGGATGGAGGCGGCCGAGCAGCGCCGCGAGCTCCGTCTTGGAGCGCAGGGCGGCGATGGCGTCGAGGTCCGGCCGCAGCGGCGCCGCGCCGGCCTTCTCGATCGCCGGCTCGTCCATGCACGCCGCGAAGAAATCGCCGACCCTGCGCGTCTCGGGATCGCGGCTGGCGTCGGGCCGCGCCGCCTCTTCGAGAAGGCCCCAGAGGTACTTGCGGTTCTCCTCCCCGGTCTTCCCGTAGACGCTCCACGAGGGCCGGTCGGCGGGGATCGGGTTCTTCTCCAGCCATTTGCCGCAGGAGAAGCGATAGAAATCCACGCAAGGGTCCACCGAGCGGTCCATCACCGTCACGTCCAGCGTGGGCGTGTACGGCCGGGACGGCAGCGGACGATCGGCGGGAGCCGCTTGCGCAAGCGATGACATCGACATGGACATCAAAAGGAATGTGGCCGCCGTGACGAGTCCGGGCCGGCGGCAGATCTGAGCGTGGTCCATCGTGGGCGTTCCTCCTGGAGGAGGGAGTATAGAGTACGGCCATGAACCGATCGCTCCTGCCGCTCGTCGCGCTCTCCGCCCTCCTGGCCCTCGCCGGCCGACCGGCGCTCGCCCAGGAGGAGCCGGATTCGTCCGAATCTCCGCGCCCGGAGATCGCCAACGTCTTCTTCCTCGGCTATGAGACGGAGCCGGGGATGGACTACGGCGGCCGGACCGTGGCGTCGCTCCAGAGCGCGCTGAGCCGGGCGTTCAGCGTCCCCTTCAAGAAGACCGCGGTGGCTCCCGCCTGGGAGTTTCCGCTGGGAGCGGCCCTCCTCCTGGTGCAGCACGAGGTGGGTGGGCATGGAGGGCGCGGCCGGGAGTTTGGCCTCAGCCCCAGCTATGGGTTCGGCTGGGACTTCTCGGGCTCGACGTCGACTGAACGGCCGCCCGCCACGAACCAGGAGAACATCCTTCTCGCCGCGGGCGGCGCCGAGGCCGATGGCATCATGGCGCGGCGCATCCTCCTCGAATCTCTGGAGCCCGAGGGGGTCGACGGGGCGAAGATCCCTCTCGCGTTCATGGCCAAGCTCGACCTGACGATCTACGTTCTGGAAACTCCAGACCCCGGCGACGAGGACTTCGCCCAGGAGTATCGGGACGGCAACGACGCCGCCTTCTGGGCGGTCGCCCGGGAGGCCCAGCGCTGGGGCGCGGATCCCGCCGACGTGTGGAACGGAGTCTATGAGCTGCGCCTCGACGACCCGCTGATCGACGGCACATGGGACGACGCGCGGGCCACCGCGATCTGGAACGCCCTCGATCCGGCTCTGGTCTCGGCGGTCTACGCCTACTTCCGGGATCACGTGATCGGCGGGAACGCGCGCGTGCGGACGCCTCTGCTTCGCGCCGGAGGCTGGGGCTTCACCCTGGGCACCCGCGGCGCTCTCGGACCGCAGGAGGTCAGCCGCTTCCTCGACCTCCATGCCGCCGCTCCCTGGGGCGTGCTGACCGTCTACGCGCGCGACCTGGATTCCTCGGTGGAGCGCGATTGGGGCTACGGCGCCGGAATCCATGGCCTGCGGCTCGGGCGGACGCTCCGGCTCGGCCTTCAGGGGGACCTGTGGACCGAGCCGGGAGCTTCGGAAGGGATCTTTCCGAAAGGCAGGAACGGGTGGAACGCGAGCGCGGAGATCGACGCGCTCCTAGGGGAGCGCTGGGGCTTCGCCGCCAAAGTCGGGTCCAAGTCCGCGGGCTTCTTTCCCGGGTTGCCGGTGGATGAAGGGACCTACGCCGGATTCGGGATCACGGCCGCGTTCTGACCCCTCCGGAGTCTCGCTGGAAAAAGAAAACGGGGCGCCCGAGAGCGCCCCTTCGTCATCGCGGCGTGCGCGGCTTCTAGAAGCGGACGCGCAGGCCGAGCTGGGCGAGACGCTGCTCGGGCGAGAGGTTGTTGCTGCCCGCGTAGGAGTTCGGTTCGCCGAAGCGGTTGAACAGCGACGGGTTCTTCTCGTTGAACACGTTGAAGACCTCGCCGATGACCTCGAGGCTCAGCAGGTCGCCGAAGGAGAACTCCTTCGACAGCCGCACGTCGAGCTGCGAGAACGAGTCGCCGCGCTCCGAGTTGACCGCCGTGCGGCCTGGCAGGTCGAACGCGAAGCCGTCGCCGTTCAGGTCCGCGAAGACCAGGGTGTCGCCGACGCCGTCATTGTCCGTGTCCACCAACACGTTGGCGTACTTGGAGTACGGCAGCGCCGAGCGGTAGCGGAACATGCCGGAGACGTTGAGCCCCCAGGGAGCCCGCCAGAGGCCCGACAAGGTGACGCGGTGCCGGGCGTCCGTGTTGAGCGGGCCGAAGCAGCGGTCGCACTGCGGATCGAGCGGGTTGATCGAGACGTCGCGGCGGGCGCCGCCCACGTCGGCTTGGTGGCCGGCGTCGGTGATGCGGAACTCGTCGGCACCGGCCAGCACGTTGCCGGTCGTCTCCGACCAGGTGTAGAAGCCCTGCAGCTCGAAACGGTCGGAGAGCCGCGCGCGGGCGCTCAGATTCGCGCCGCTATAGTCCGCCTGGCCGTCGCCGTACCACATCCGGAAGTTGCCGAACTGCGGGAAGCGGGCCTTGCCGGTCGTGGGATCGGTCGGGTTGGCGCGGAAGCGGTACGGGATGTGGCGGTAGTTGATCCGCACGCCCTCGAGGTTCAGGCCGAGCCAGCTCGTGGCCTGCCAGGAGTAACCGAGCGACGCCTGGGCGGAGTAGGGGGTCTGCAAGGTCGGCGACGCGACCTCGTTGGGCGGCGGGATGTTCGCGCTCGGCAGCCCGTTCGGCGGCAGCGGCTGGCCGGGCTGGAAGAACGTCCCGTTCGGGTTGAGGATGCCGTTCTGGTTATTGACCCGGTAGATCACGCCGTAGTTCGACTGCACGGCGGAGGCGGGGAACAGGATGGTGGCGTTGGTGTAGGGGAAGTCGTAATAGAGACCCCAACCGCCGCGCAGGAGCTGCCGGCCGTCGCCCTTGAGGTCGTAGGTGAAGCCGAGGCGCGGCGCCCAGTTGTTGTCGTCGTTCTCCAGAACGCCACCGCGGCCGCCCTTGAAATCGTTCAGGTAGTACTCGTTGTACTTCGTCTGGGTCGACAGCGCCTGCCAGATCGGGTTCGACCGCTGGTCGAGGTCGAAGCCCTCCCAGTAGTCGTAGCGAAGGCCGAAGTTCAACGTCAGCCGGTCGTTGAAGAAGAAGTCGTCCTGGACGTAGCCGCTGTACTGGTCGACCGGCGTCGACTGGCCGGAGAACCCGCCGAAGATGGTGATGTCGGTCACCGGCGAGCCGACGCGGTCCTCCTTGAGCTGGTACTGGCCCTCGAGGCCGACCGTGAAGTCGCCGCCCAGCTCGGGCTCGTGAATGTAGTTGACGCCCGTCTTGAGCTGGTGGGTGCGGCCCCACAGAGTGCGGGTGAAGCTCAGGTCGTCCTTGTACTGGTACTTGAGCTGATTGGTCGCCTGCGGCGTGTTGATGTTCTGGCCGATGTGGAAGCCCCCCGGGAAGTAGATCGTGGGGTTGTCGGAGTCCGCCGAGATCAGGTTGTCGAACTTGGTGTACTGGAACAGGAACTCGTTCAGGGTGTCGCCGCTGATCTGCAGCGTGTGGCCGGCGAGGATCGAGCTGTACTCGTTGGTGACCGTGCCGAGCGCGTCGGCCGAGGCGAGGGACGTCGCGCCGTACTTGTCGCTGTTCTTCTGATAGCCGTACCGGACCTGCAGATACTGCTTGGCCGAGACATCGTAGGTCGCCTTGGCGGTGAGCAGCTCGTCCTCGAAGGGCGTCGCGACGGACTGGCCCTGGAGGTTGGGGAAGATCGGCCCGAGCGGACCCGGGGGATCGGAGTCGATCGTGTAGCTGGTTTCGCGCTCGGTCTTCTCGTAGGTGGCGAAGAAGTGCGCCTTGTCGCGCACGATCGGGCCGCCGACGGCGAGGCCGTACTGCTTGCGCTCGTACGGCTGCTTGTCGATGCCGGCCTGCTTCTCGGCCTCGGTCTTCGTGTTGAGGCTGTCATCGCGGAAGAAGCCCCAGAGGCTCCCCTTGAAGTCGTTGGTGCCGGTCTTGGTGACCACGGTCAGCACGCCGCCGGTCGAGCGGCCGTACTCGGCCTTGTACTGCTGCGTCTGGATGTTGAACTCCTCGACGCTCTCCAGGTTGAAGTTCTGCAGTGCGCCGCCGATCGTGTCGTCGGTGTTGTCGCCACCGTCGATGATGTAGTTGACGTTGCGGCCGACGCCGCCGTTCAGGGCGACGGTGAGCTGGCCCGGCTTCGTGGGGTCGGAGTTGTAGGCGAGAGCGGTGCCCGGCGCCAGGATCGCCAGATTGGCGAACTGGCGCCCGTTGAGCGGCAGGTTCTCGAGCTGCTGCTCGCTGACCACCGTGCCGATGCTCGGGGTCTGCTGCACCAGCGGCGCCTCGTCGACCACCGTGATCGCCTCCTGGATGCTCGACGAGCCCATGGTGATCTCGAGGTTGCGCTGCGAGGCGACGTTCAGCTTGACGCTCTCGACCGTCACCGGAGCGAAGCCGTCCAGATCGGCCTTGACCGTGTAGGTGCCGACGGGCACCGACGGGAGCAGGAAGGTGCCGTCCGGACCGGACGTTCCGGAGCGCTCGAGACCGGTCTCGGTGTTCGTCGCGGTGATGGTGACGCCGGGGAGCGGGCCGCCGTCCTTGTCCTGGACGCGGCCAGCCAGGTTGGAGCCCGCGGTCTGCGCGCTCACGGAGGGCGCGTAGGCCAGGGCGAGCGCCAGGGCCAGGACGAGGCCGCGGAGCGCCCAGTTTTTCGTGGAATTCATCTCTCGAATCTCCTTTGGAGTCCTCAAAAAGGAACTACAGTGCAAACAACGACGATGAAACGTTCTACGCACGGGCGGAGGTGAGAGTTCTGCCGATCGGGTCACCTCCTCCCGGAGTCCGTGGGTTCGGTCGCCAGGCGGTCGAGCAGGTGCTCGGCGGCGCGCCGCTGCTCCGCGAAGTGCGGATTTCTGCCGGTGGCCGCCAGGAAATCCCGATAGGCAGCCGCCGCGGCCTCCCTCTCCCCCGCCAGCTCGAGCGCGATCCCACGGTTGAGTCGAACCTCATGATACGACGGAGCGAGCGCGAGGGCCCGGTCAAAAAGAGAGAGTGCGGCAGCCGGCCGATCGCGCTCCACTTCCAGGGTGCCCAGGCCGTTGAGCGGCTCGGCATAGTGCGGGGCGACCGCCACCGACCGCCGGTAGGCCTGCTCGGCCTCGTCGAGCCGCCCCAGGCCGCGCAGCACGTTGCCCAGATTGTTGAGCGCCGTGGCGTCGCGCTGGTCCAGGGCGACCGCGGCCTGCAGCTCGCGCAGAGCCTCCTCCGGCTTCTGCTCGGCAAGAAGGGCGAGAGCGAGCGTGTTGTGCGCCTCGGGCCGGGCGGGATCGAGATGGAGGGCGCGCTCCAGGGCGTGGCGCGCCTCCGCCGGCTGGCCCGCCGCCTGGAGCGCCGCCGCCAGGTTGTACCAGGCCTCCGGATCATCCGGAGCGTCCGCCGCGGCTTGCCGGAAGAGCGGCACGGCCCGGCCGGTCTCTCCCCGATCGCGGAAGGCGCGCGCCAGCTCTCCCCGGAAGACCGGGTTGCGCGGATCGGCGGCGACCAGCTCTTCCAGCACGGCCAGGGCGGGCTCGACCTCACCCTTCTTCAATTGGTTGTGCGCCCGCTCGTAGCGCTGGAAGAGGTCGACCATCCGGCGAGGGTCGGGCAGCGAGGAGGGCTCGCGGCGGGGGGGAGGAGGAGGCGGGCTCCCGGCGGCATAGCCGAGGCTGGTCAGCCGGGCGCGCGTCTCGGCGTCGGGAGCGCTGCGCGGAGCCTCCACGGCCCCGGCCTCGATCTCGGCGAGCCGCGCGGCGAAGCCCTTGAGCAGCTCGGACCGATCGGACGGATCGGACCGATGCTCCGACAGATCCCGGGTCTCCCCCGGGTCTTGCGCCAGGTCGTACAGCTCCGGCCGCGCCGCCGCGATGTATTTGAGATCCCGCCGACGCAGAGCCGTCAGCGGGCTCCAGCCGAAGATCGCCGGGTAGCGCGTCTCGGCGTAGAGGTTGGATGGCGCCGGCTCGTGGCCGTCGCGCAGCGCGGCCGAGAGGTCGTGGCCGTCCAGGAGGCGGCCGGCGGGAGCCGGCAGGCCGCGGCCGAGGAGCCCGGCCAGGGTCGGCGCCAGGTCGACCAGGCTGACCGGCGTCCGCACCACCGTCCCGGCGCGCAGGCCGGGGCCCCGCAGCAGCAGGGGGACGCGCAGGGTCGGCTCGTAGAGGAGCAGGCCGTGGGTCTGCTCGCCGTGATCGCCGAGCCCCTCGCCGTGATCGGCGGCCACCGCCACCACCGTGCGATCCGCGAGCTTGCGCCGCGCCAGCTCCTGGAGGAGACGCCCGACCTGCTCGTCCACCGCCGAGATCTCGCCGTCGTAAGGCCGCCCGGGATGGCGCTCGCGCCAGGGGGAGGGCGGAACGTACGGCGCGTGGGCGTCGTAGAGGTGGATCCAGACGAAGAAAGGCGTGGCGGTGTCTGAAGGGGTCTGCCCCAGCCAGGCGAGAGCGCGGTCCATCACCTCCCGCCCGGGCCGCTCCGCCTCCAGGACCGTGCCGGCCCCAGGATCGCGGAGGATCTCGTCGTCATAGAGATCGAAGCCGCGGCCCAGGCCGAAGCGCCGGTCCAGCACGAACGCGCCGACGAACGCGCCGGTGCGGTAGCCGGCCCCGGAGAGCAGCGTCGCCAGCGTGGCCGGTTCCGCCGGGAACGTTCCGATCCCGTTGTTGCGCAGGCCATGGTGCGGCGGCAGAAGGCCGGAGAGGATCGTGGAGTGGGAGGGGAGCGTCAGGGGGACCTGCGACGACGCCTGCTCGAAGCGGACCCCCTCGCGGGCCAGCCCGTCCAGCCACGGCGTCTCCGCCTCGGCGGAACCATAGGCGCCGAGATGGTCCGCCCGCACCGTGTCCAGCGTCACCAGAACGAGATTCGCGGGCGGACCTCCCCCGCTCTCCCGGGAACAACCTGTGATGGAGAGGAGAAGGGGGAGCGCCGCGGCGAGGAGCTTAAGACTGCTTTTGAGCAATCAACACCTTGAGGAGTGCCAGGGAACGAAGGATAGCCGAATCACGGGGCCGCGGGAAGAGGAGCGTCCCCTCTGCTAGGATGGGACTTTCAAAGGGCCTGGAGGAGGATGCGATGACCAACGGTGGCTACGAAGAGGCCAAAGCGCAACGCAACGTCCTGGAGCGGCTGGGGGACAAGATCCCTGGCTTCCGGGGTTTTCAGGACCGCGAGCTGCGGCGGGACGTGGACAAGCTCCAGCGCGAGCACCTCGCCGGCGAGATCGGCCGGGTGAAGACCGCGCTGCGCGACAAGGCGCGATCCTACACCGACGCCGGCCAGATCGCCCTGCTCGGGCCGTTCGACCGGCTCGACCGGCAGCTCGACGGGCTGTCGCAGTCGGTCCGCTTCGCCGATTATGGGGCGAGCGGCCTGTTCGACGCGGTGAAGATCGGAGAGGCGGAGCTGCAGCGGCTCTACGAGTTCGACCTCTCTCTCCTCGAGGATCTCGCGGCGCTCAAGACCGCGGCCACCGGGATACCTTCTCCGGGATCCGACGCCGCGGCGGCGCTCGACCAGGTGCAGCAGAAGGTCCGCGCCATCGAAGAGAAGTGGCGGGGGCGCGAGCAGGTGATCAGCAACGTGGTGCGCGGCGCTTAGCGCGTTGAGGAGATCAGAGCCATGCAAGTGATCGAGTTCCACGATCCGACCGGCGAGACCATGGTGGCGCGGGTGCCTTCGCAGGGCACCTCGGCGATCCGGCTCGGCAGCCAGCTCATCGTCGAGGAGAGCCAGCAGGCCGTCTTCTTCCGCGACGGCAAGGCCCTCGACACCTTCGGCCCGGGGCGGCACACCCTGGCCACCCAGAACGTCCCGATCCTGGCCAGCATCTTCGGCCTGCCGTTCGGCGGCGAGTCGCCGTTCCAGGCCGCGGTCGTCTTCGTCTCGACGAAGACGTACCTCGATCTCAAATGGGGCACCAAGGAGCCGGTCATCTTCCGCGACCACGAGCTCGCCATGGTCCGCCTGCGCGCCTTCGGCAAGTTCGCGGTGCGGGTGACGAACGCCCAAGTTTTCGTCAACACCGTCGTGGGGACGCGCGGCCTCTATTCGACCGACGGCGTGGAGGACTACTTCCGCGACGTCATCGTGGCCCGCCTGACCGACGTGCTCGGCGAGAACCTGACCACGATCTTCGACCTGCCGCGGCTCTATGACGAGCTGGCCATGGGCCTGAAGAGCCGGGTCGCCGACGACTTCTCCAAGTACGGGATCGAGCTGGTCGACCTCTACATGGGGGCGATCACGCCGCCGGAGGAGGTCCAGAAGCTGATCGACGAGCGCACCGGCATGGGCGCCCTCGGCAACATGGACACCTACCTCAAGTTCAAGACGGCGCAGGGGATCGGGGACGCGGCGAAGCAGCCGGGCGGGACCATGGGAGCCGGCGTCGGGCTCGGCATGGGAGCCGGCGTCGGCATGATGCTGCCTCAGATGATGCAGCAGGCCATGCAGCAGGGGCAGAGCCCACAGGGAGGCGCTCCCGCTGGAGGAACGGCTCCTGCGGCCGGAGCGGCGGCGGCTGGAGCGGCGGCGGCAGGTGGAGCGACTGGGGGGACTCCGGCGTTCTGCTCCAACTGCGGTCAGAAGCTGCCCCCGGGGGCGAAGTTCTGTCCGGCGTGCGGGACGGCGATCACGGCGGGGTGAGGACAGGGCGGACGGGGGTGGCGCAGCCCCCGTCCCCGCCCGGGCGCTCGTCAGCGGGCCAACACCGCCTCCTGCTCGACCGGCGCGGACTGCGGCTCCGGCTCGCTGCTCAGACCCAGCAGCGAGAAGATCCGGTCCACGTAGTTGCGCGTCTCCTTGTACGGCGGCACGCCGCCGTAGCGCTGTACCGCCCCCTCTCCCGCGTTGTAGGCCGCGAGCACCCGGACCGGGTCCTCGCCGAAGCGGCCGGCCAGCCACTTCAGATAGCGCGCTCCCGCTTCCAGATTCTTCGTCGGATCGAACAGGTCCTTCCGGCGCAGCCCGAAACGCCGCGCGGTCTCCGGCAGGAGCTGCATGAGGCCGCAGGCCCCCTTGCGCGAGAGGGCGCGGGGGTTGAACGACGATTCCACCCGGACGATCGCGGCGAGCAGGTGCGGGTTCAGCGAGTAGCGCGCCGCGACCTCATAGATCAGGTCACCGAACGGGCCGGCCGGAATGCCGTGGGTCTCCAGGAGGTGCAGCAGCGAGGGCCGGGGCGGCGGCTGGAGAGCCTGGGGTGCGGGTGCGGTGGGAGCGGGTGAGGCCGGGGTGTTTGCCGGCTGTACCGGAGGCGTCTCCGGTGCCGGAGGCTGCACCGGGATCGGGGTCGTTGTAGGGGTCTGCTCGGCCAGCAGGGGAGCGGAGGCTGGTGTCGAAGCTGGTGGAGTGGCCGGCGGGATCAGGGTCCCGAAACCCAGCCCCAGGGTCAGGGCTCCAACCGACAGGCACTGCGTGCCTTGGGCAAAGCTCCGGATCAATCCTCTCTTCATTCGCACCTCCCTCAGAGGCAGCTCGTCAACAGAAAACGAGGCAGCCGAAGCTGCTCCGCGGGGGCTTGGCCGATGGCTCAGGCTGGCAATTGATATACGACTCTCAACTCTCACGTCAACCCCGAGCTGCTGTCGCCCCCGGCTCATGCGCCCTCCCGTCCGGCAGAAAGGAAGGCTTCGGCACCCTGGCGCAGCCTGCGGCGGAGCTCTTCGTCGAGAGGGGCGGCGGCGATCCGCTCCAGGCAGGCGCAGCGGTGCTCTTCCGGGGTCCGCTTCGTCGGACGCATCAGAGCGGCGAAGGCCCAGGCCACCGGCTCGGGCCGTTCCAGGTAGTACTCGGCGCGGGTCTCCGCCAGGCCAAAGCTGGTGTAGTAGATCCGCACCAGCTCGATCCCGCAGGCCTCCCCGATCGCCGCCGACTCGAGGTGGACGCCGGGACGCCCGCCGCGGAGGTAGAGGATCGAGAGCAGGACAGGCTGGCCATAGCGGATCTCCAGCCCCATCAGGTAATGGCCGAGCCGCCGCCCGACCTCCGGCGGAGTCAGCGCCTCCGGCTCGATCTGCACCAGGACCGTCACGAGCTCGCCGCGGTGCGAGGGGACCTCGGCGACCACTCCGATGGCCCGGAAGTCGTCGTCTTCGCACTCCGCGAGCTTGCCCGGCTGGGGGAAGGTGATCCGGTCCAGAACCATCCGGGCGGCGGAATCGGGCTCCACCAGCCGCAAATAATCGGCGAAGAAGGTTTGGATGAGGTCCCGGAGCAGGGGTCGTCGTTCCGGCATGTCGTCTCCTTTCGACAGGCCGCGCCCGCCATTGGGTGCGTGCCACCCCATAAGAAGTCGGAAAACGGGTCGCGAATCTTGCACTCGACTCCAAACTTTTTTCGGAAATCGGGAGACGGCGGGTCCCGTGGCGTTCCCGGGGCGGGTCGTGCTAGGTTGATCGGTGAGGGACGAGGGAGGTGAGCCGATGAGACGGAAGCAGCTCTACTATCGCCAGCGCCAGCGCCAACGCCAACGCCAACGGACACCGCGCGGCCTGCTCTGGATTCTCCTCGGGCTGTTCGGCCTGGGCCTCGCGGCCGCCTTGATCGGCCGGCGGCGCGACGAGGACGAGCCGGAGACCGGACGCGAGCCGGAAGAGAGCCCGGAGCCCGGGCACCCCGAGCCGGCGCCGCCGGAGAGCGTCTCCGGCTGGATCGCCGGCCCCGCGGGCAACCTTCACGTCCGCGACGGCGGCGCGGAGGAGACCGGCGCCCTGCCCGTCCTCTTCCTCCACAGCCTCGCCGGCAACGGCGGCCAGTGGTCTCTGCAGCTCGACCACCTGCGGCGCCACCGCCGCGCCATCGCGCTCGACTTCCGGGGGCATGGCGACTCCGATCCGGCCGAGAACGGCGACTATTCGATCCCCGGCCTGGCACAGGACGTCGAGGCGACCGCCGACCAGCTCGGGCTCCGGCGCTTCGTCCTCGCCGGCCACAGCGTCGGCGGGCTGGTCGCGATCGAATACGCCGGGCGGCACCCCGAACGGGTGGCGGGCCTCCTGCTGGTCGATCCGAACGGCGATCAGACGCGCGTCCCGCGGGAGCAGCTCGAGCCGTTTCTGGCCGCCGTCCGCGAAGATCCCCACCGGGAGCTCGACTCCTACTTTCGCCAGCTCATCCTGGGCGGCGACCGCGACGCCGGCCGCTGGGTGCTCGAGGACCTCCAGGACACCCACGAGGACGCCATCCCCGCCGCGCTGGAGGGCGCCATGCAGTACAGCCCCCTTCCCTCTCTAGAGCGCTATCCGGGACCGAAGCTGTCCATCATCAGCGACATGAACAACCTGCCGTTCAGCCTGCACCGGCTGATTCCCGACCTGCGGACCCGCCTGATGCACGGCACCGGGCACTGGCTCATGATGGACCGGCCCGAGATCTTCAACCACCTGCTGGAGGAGCTCCTCGACGAGGTGGACGCCGCCGGCGCCCGGGGGCCTATGGAATCTTCTTGACCACCGGCGGCAGCTTCCCCCCCGGCTGGTCGAAGTACACCTGCACGTCCGCCTTCTGGCGCAGCTCCTCGGTCCACTTGGCGATCGCCTCGTTCAGCCGCTGCTCCCGCAGGACCGCCCGGATCTGATCGCGCACGTCCTCGACCGGGGGCACCGGCTGCCCCTGCTTCTGCATCTCGCGGGTGAGGACGGTCCGGTAGTAGTTGTTGATGTCGTCCAGGCTCACGAAGACCCGCGGGCCGAGCTGCTCGTCCACGTAGGCGAGGACCATGAGCTGCCGCGCCATGAGGTGGCGCAGGTCCTTCACGGTCATCCCCTGATCGCGCAGCGACTTTTGGAACGCGGCGTCATCCTTGAAGCGGGCGCGGATCTCGGCGACCTGGGCGTCCACGTCCTCCACCGGCACCTGCTCGAAGCCGAAGCGGTCCATCTCGTGGAAACGGAGCCGCTCCTGGATGAGCTGATCGAGGACCCGGCGCCGGAACGCCGTCGGGTCCTCCCCCGGCTTGGCCTGCGCCAGGCCGAGGCCGATCACCCGGTCGAGGTCGGATTGCAGGATCGGGTCCTCGTCGACCACGGCCAGGACGCGGTCGCGCAGCTTCGGATCGCTCGGCGGATTGGGTTGATTGGGAGGGGGCACCGGCGCCGGGATCGGCGTGCCCGGCTTCGGCGGGTTCGGCCCGGCCGGCTTCCGGGGGGTCTGTGCCCCCGCCGGACCGGCCAGCAGGACGAGGCAGAGCAGGGAGAGCGGTTGGATCATTCGCAGTCGCACCATCGAGGGGCATGCTAGCATCCCCCCGGCCATGTCCGAACCTGCCGGCTCACCGCGCCTGACCGTAGGGCTCGCCCAGATCGACTGCCGCCTGGGCGACCTCGACGCCAATCTCGATCGCCATCTCGCCTGGATCGAGCGCGCCAAGTCCCAGGGGGTCGATCTCCTGGTCTTCCCGGAGCTGTCGCTCACCGGGTACCGTCTCCTCCATCTCACCACGCGCGTGGCGCTGACGCCGGGGTCGCCGATCCTCGAACGGCTCGCCGAGGCGGCGCGCCCGATGGCGGTCGTCGCCGGGTTCGTCGAGGAGAGCGACCGCGGGGTGCTGCACAACAGCGCGGTCCTCCTCTCTGGCGGCGCCGCCCGGCACATCCACCGCAAGCTCTATCTGCCGAGCTACGGGATCTTCCAGGAGAACCGCTTTTTCCGCCCGGGCCAGCGCCTCGACCTGGCGACCCTGCCCTGGGGGCGGACCGGCGTCCTGATCTGCGAAGACCTGTGGCACCCCGAGCTGGCCCGCCGGCTGGCGGTGGCCGGAGCGCGGCTCCTGATCGTCCCCTCCGCCGGCCCGGGGCGCATCGGCGGCGACGACGTCCCCGCCTCCCACGAGAGCTGGGAGATGCTCTGCCGCACCACCGCGCTCCTCGACACCTGCTGGGTCGTCTACTGCAACCGGGTGGGCTGGGAAGAGGGCTCGTTCTATTCGGGCGGCAGCCTGGTGGTCCGGCCGGGAGGCGAGCTCCAGGCGCGCGCACCGTTCCTCGAAGAGCACCTGCTGGTCACCGAGATCGACCTGCGCGACGCCGACCGTGTGCGCTGGCGCCTGCCGCTGCTCGCCGACGAGCGCACCGACATCGAGGGACCCCACACTTGACCACGCAGGAGAACTCTCGGCGCGTCCTCGACCGCCTGAGCCTCAACGCGCCGCTCGCCGTGGCCGCGCTGACCAGCTTCATCCGCGACGCCGTCGAGACCTCCGGGACCTCCGGCGTGGTCGTGGGCCTCTCGGGCGGCATCGACTCGTCGCTCGCCGCGGCTCTCGCGGTGCGTGCCCTCGGCCCGGAGCGGGTCCACGGATTCCTCCTCCCCTATCGCACCTCCAGTGGCGAATCCGTCTCCGACGCCCTCCTGATCGCCGAGCACCTGGGCCTGCCGCACCGGAAGATCGACATCTCGCCGATGGTCGACGCCTACTTCGCCATCGAGACGGACGCCGACGCCGGACGCCGCGGCAACAAGATGGCGCGGGAGCGCATGACCATCCTGTTCGACCAGGCCAAGAAGCTCGGCGCCCTGGTCCTCGGAACCTCCAACAAGACCGAGATCCTGCTCGGCTACTCCACGGTCTTCGGCGACAACGCGAGCTCGCTCAATCCGCTGGGCGACCTCTACAAGCACCAGGTCTGGCAGCTCGCGCGGCACCTGGAACTCCCCGAGCAGGTGGTGGCCAAGCGCCCGTCGGCGGATCTCTTCCCCGGCCAGACCGACGAAGGAGACTTCGGCTTCGACTACGCGACGGCGGACGAGGTCCTCTGGCTCCTTTTTGACGAGGGGCTCACGCCGGACGAGGTGGTCGAGCGGGGCTACGGCGACGCCGTGGTGCGGCGGATCGTGCAATTCGAGCGGCAGTTCCGCTTCAAGCGGCGGCTGATGCTGATCGCGCGCCTCTCGGGAAGCGCGGTGAACCTGGACCAGGAGATTCCGCGCGACTGATCGTTCGTCCTGATATGTCTGGCAAGCTCCTCGTCGTGGCCACGCCGATCGGCAACCTGGACGACCTGTCGGCCCGCGCGCAGGCCGCCTTCGCGCAGGCCGACCTCATCGCCTGCGAGGACACCCGCCACACCGGCCGTCTGCTCGCCCACCTGGGAATCAAGAAACCGCTCGTCTCGCTCCACGAGCACAACGAGAGGCAGCGGCTGCCGCGTCTTCTGGCGGACCTGGAAGAGGGGAAGGTGATCGCGGTGGCGAGCGACGCCGGCACGCCGCTCCTATCGGACCCCGGGTTCCTGCTGGTGCGCGAGGCGGCGGCGCGGGGGATCCGGATCGAGCCGATCCCGGGTCCGTCGGCGCTGCTCACGGCCCTGGTGGCCTCCGGCCTGCCGCCCTATCCCTTCACCTTCGCGGGCTTTCCGCCGCCGAAGTCCGGCAAGCGGCGTACCTTCTATAAGGAATGGGCCAACCTCGGCCACACCCTGATCTTTTTCGAGTCCCCCCACCGCCTGCTCGTCAGCCTGGAAGACGCCCTCGCCGAGCTCGGAGACCGCCGGGTCGCCGTGGCCCGCGAGCTGACCAAGCTCCACGAGGAAATCCTGCGCGGAACGCTTTCGGAAGTTTTGGAGACCCTGCGCGCACGGGCGTCGCTCAAAGGGGAGTTCGTAGTGGTGGTTGACACCCGCGGCGTTTCCTCCTAGCATTATTTTATCATGACGGCCAGGGCCTCCAAGGAGTACGCGATCGACTCCCCCGATGTCCACGAGTTCCATGGGCCGGCCTATCCACCGCAGGGTCAATGGACATACGAGGACTACCTCCGCCTGCCCGACGACGGGCGGCGGTACGAGATCCTCCGGGGTGTGCTCTACGTGGCAGCGGCTCCCAATCCGATTCATCAGATCGCACTGCGGAACCTCGTTCGCCGGCTCTCCGTTTTCTTGGAGAATCATCCTATCGGCGAGTTCTTCTTGTCTCCGACGGACCTGATCCTCCCGGAGGGCCTCACGGCACCCGTGCAGCCCGATCTCTTCTATGTCCGAGGAGAACAGTGGAAGGGGACGATCACCAGCCGCTATATGGAAGGGGTTCCGGATCTGGTCGTCGAGGTTCTCTCCCCATCGACCCGCCGGTACGACCGGAACACCAAGCTCGGGGTCTACGCTCAGGCCGGCGTCGGCGAATACTGGCTCGCCGATCCGCTCGCCCGGACCTTCGAGGTTCTCGTCCTGCGCGACGGCGCCTACGTCTCCTTCGCCCAGCTAAGCCATGGCGATCACCTCCGGTCGGAGGCGATTCCAGGCTTTGAGCCGTCCTTGGAAGCAATCTTCAAAGTCTGACGGAACGGGCGCGCTTCCCGAGAGTCATGACGGTGATCCCGATCACCGTCGAGGCGATCAGATGGGTCACCATCGCGGCGAGCAGCGACGGTCCGCCGGCCGCCGGGTCCTGAAACATCACCCAGAGCCAGAGGCCGGCGAGGAAGAGCAGCCCGCCGAGGAGCGCGGCGTGATGCGGGCCACGGTTGCGGGTCATCACGGTGTACAGAGCGTAGGGGAAGAGGACCACCATGTAGAGCATGAGCCGGGTCGACGTCATCCCCGGCAGCCGTTCCCAGACCGCAACGGCCGTCAACCCCGCCGCCACCGCGATCGCCGTCCGCGTGAGCCAGATGCGCATGATCCCGGGATGCTACCACCAGGGCGAACGACGTTTGTCCCGGGGCGAAGACCGGCAGTGTCTGGGCGATGACCGGATGGAACCGGGCGAAGGCCGGATGGGCTTGGGCGATGGCCGAAAGAGCCGGGGCGAGGCCCCGATCGTCTGGGGCGAGCCCCCGGCAGAGTGGGGCGACCGCCGAATGAAGTGGGGGAGACCCGAAATAGACCGGGGGGACAGCCGAATGGATTGGGGCAAAGGCCGATTGGACCGGGGATGAGGGCGTCCCCACTCCATTTCGCCTGATCCCCGATCTATTCTGCCTCGCCCCCAGTCTGTTCTGTCTGGCCCCCGATCTGTTCTGCTCCGTCCCCACCTTGTTTCGCTGCGTCCCCACTCTGTTCTGCTTCGTCCCCACTCCATTCTGTCGCTGCCCCGATCCATTCCGTGGTTCCCCCGACCTGATCGGCTGCTGCCCCGGTCTGATCGAGGTCCGCCCCTTCTAGGTGCACCCCGCTATGATCCCCCCATGAAGATCCGCTCCCTTGCCATCGCCTTCCTGCTGTCTCTCCCGCTCGCTTGCCAGGCGCCCGTGCCCGCCCCGGCGGTCCGTCCTGTGGCGCCGCAGCCCTCCTCTGCGTCGCTGGAGGTGGTCGCCGAGTCCGACCGCCTGTGGACCGGCGTCGCCGTTGCACGGGATGGCCGGATCTTCGTCAACTACCCGCGCTGGTTCGAGGACCCGGTGTTCTCGGTGGGAGTGCTCGACGTGCAGGGCAAGACCCGCGCCTATCCCGATGCCGAGTGGAACCGCTGGGAGCCTTCGCTGCCTCCGGAGCGGCACTTTGTCAGCGTCCAGAGCGTGCACGTGGACGCCGACGGCTTCCTCTGGATTCTCGATCCGGCCAATCCCGGATTCCAGGGGGTCGTGGCGGGCGGTCCCAAGCTGGTCCAGGTGGACCCGAAAACCGACGAGGTCGTCCGCACCATCCGCTTCGACGAGACGGTCGCTCCGGCCCGGAGCTATCTGAATGACGTGCGGATCGACACGCGGACGCGCACTGCTTATCTCACCGATTCGAGCCTGGGCGCCCTCGTGGTCGTCGACCTGGCGAGCGGGACGAGCCGGCGGCTGCTGGCCGACCATCCCTCCACCAAGTCCGAGGGGGTCGTGCTCACCATCGGCGGCAAGGAGTGGCGGACGGCGAGCGGCGGCATCCCTCAGGTGCACTCGGATGGTCTCGCGCTCGACCCTTCCGGCGCGTATCTCTATTACCAGGCGCTCTCCGGGCGGACCCTCTACCGGGTCCCCACGGCCGCGTTGCGCGACGCCGAGCTCTCCACCGCGGACCTGGGGGCGCGCGTCGAAAAGGTCGGAGAGACCGGCGCGGCGGACGGCATCCTGTTCGGTCCGGACGGCAAGCTGTATCTCTCCGCCGTCGAGGAAGACGCCGTGAAGCGCTTCGATCCGGCGACGCGGCAGGTCGAGATGGTGGTCCGCGATCCGCGCATCGCCTGGCCGGACAGCTTCGCGGCCGGTCCGGACGGCAGCCTCTATCTCACCATCTGCCAGCTCCACCGGATGCCGGAGCCGGGCGGGCCGTGGCGGATTTTCCGCATCTTGCCGCGGTGATGGGCGGCTCGCTCCGAGCTGCGAGTCAGGACGGCGGTGCGGCGGGCATGGACTCGGGAACGCTGTTCACCACGGGCGGGATGGTGCGCAGGTAGGCGTAGATGGCTTTCAGGTCGTCGTCGGTCATTCGGGCGTAGTTCTGCCAGGGCATGGGCGGGAGGATCGGCCGCGCCTGGCCCCAGTGTCTGCCGGTGCGCAGGGCCTTGACGAACAGGTCCTCGGTCCAGATTCCGAGACCGGTGTTCGGCTCGGGCGTGAGGTTGGAGGCGTAGCTCACGCCCCAGGGGCCGGCGAAGGCCGTGTTGGTCGCGGCGCCCGCCCAGATCCATGGGCCTTGGGAGGCCGGAGCCGGAGGCATCAGGAGGTTCTGCGGGTGGCCGGCGAGCATCCGGGTCATGTCCGGCTCGGGGGCGTGCGCGCCCATCTTGAAGGGGGTGTGGCAGTCGTTGCAGCCGGCGACGGTCACCAGATACTGGCCGCGCTCCACAGGATTGATGGCCGGGGCGGACGGGTTCTTGGTCGCAGCCTCCGCCTGGGCCGTTTCAGAGGACTGACAGCCGGCGGTGGCGCAAAGAAGCAGAAGCGCTCCGGAAAGTAGAGATAAAGCTTTCATGTCGATTCCTTGTCTCATGATCAGGGTTCATCCTGGACAAGCCAAGGAACGCGCGGGGGGAGGAAAGGCCCTCACAGGGCGAGGAAAAAGCGGGGGCCGGCGGGAGGCCGCCGGTGCGGCCCCCTCCTGGCGCCGCTGCCGGCCCCGTCACCTCAGTTAGACGGACATTCCGGGATTTTTGTTGAGCTGGGAGAACGAAGTCAGCTCGATGCCCCGGTCGCGCAGCAGATTCGGCACTCGCGGATCGCAGAGCGCCGCCGTCTCCGCCTCCCACTCGTACCTCCAGGGGTACTCCGCGGCGAGCGCCGCATCCCCCAGGCCGGGATGGCAGACCAGCTCGGAAACCCCTCCGGCCTGATCGAGCGCGCGGCCGAGCGCCTCGACCGTGAGGTGGCCGGCGGCGAGCACGCCGATCGTCCGGCCGGCCGCCCGCGGTCCCTCGGGGCGCAGGCGGCGGCGCGCCCTCCGGCCGAGAGCGTTCAAGAGAGCACTCTGGAGAGCGCGGGGGGAGACGGGGAGGGCCGCGGCCGGCTCGGCCGGGATGCGGACCCAGGGGATCCGGTGCTCCTCCGCCAGGCCCAGGACGATTTCGAAGAGCCCCGGCAGCACGTGCAGGTGCTGGTGCGCGTTGGCATGGACGACCGGGAGCCCGGTGGCGCGCAGGCGTTCGATCTGCCGCCGCAGCTCCGTCTCCACGTGGCCCGGACGGACCCGCCCGAGGAGCCAGCGCCGCGCGAAGACCGGCCAGCCCGCGAGCAGCCGGCCGTCCCGGCCGAGCAGCGAGCGCACGTCCCGCAGTGGCGACAGAGGAGCTTCCCCCACCAGCGTCAGATGGATTCCCACGTCGAGCTGCGGCCGCTCGCGTAGCCGCGCCACGGCATCCTCGAAGGCCTGGCCGTTCGGGGAGACGCTGACCGCGGTGACGATCCCGGCATCGTGGGCGGCCAGGGCCCCCGCGGTCATCCCCGGGTGCAGACCGGCATCATCCGCGGTGACGACGAGCCGCTTCACGCCGGGTCAGTGGCCGGCGGCGGCCTGCTGCACGTGGGTGGGCTCGGAGGCCGAGGAGGTGTCGCGGCGCCGGGGGTGGCGCATCTCCGGATAGAGCCGGATCAGCTCGCGCAGGATCTTGCCGATCACCGCGGGCGACGACAGGGTCGAGAGGCCGCGGGTGCGCGGGTAGTAGTCCAACCCGAGCTGCTGGATGACGAACCCCAGGTTCTTCGCCTTGACGACCAGCTCCGCGTCGATCAGCGACCCCTCGGAGCGCAGCTCCACCGCCTGCAGCACCTCGCGGCGCATGAGCTTGAAGGAGAAGTTGATGTCGCGGTGCGGCCAGCCGAACAGCAATCCGATGAGCGTGTTGTAGAGATAGGAATAGACGGTGCGGCGGAACCCTTCGGTCGTGCGGTCGAGCCGGTAACCCGCGATCATGTCCGCCCGCGTCACGCGGAGGGCCTGGATGGCGCGGCCGATGACGTGGGGGTCGAACGGCAGGTCGGCGTCCATGTAGACGGCCAGGCTCTTGGTGACCGCCGCGTAGCCGGTCCGCAGCGTCGCGCCGAGCTTCCGGTTGACCTCGTGCTGCAACAGGCGGATGCGCGGCTCGGCCTGCGACAGCCGCTCGACGATCTCGGCCGAATGATCGGTCGAGGCGTCGTTGACGATGATGACCTCCCAATCGTCGCTGCAATCGTCCAACGCCTCGACCGCACAGGCGATGGCGTGCTCGATGTTCTCCTCTTCATTGAACATCGGGATGACGAGCGACACGGACGGGCGCGCTGCGATGCTGGACATACCTTTCCTCAATTTGTCTTCAATCGGCGACCATCTCCACGGCATGGAGCTGGACGGCCAACCGGCGGGGATCTCCTCCGATCCCCGCCGCAACCGGCACGAACGTCGTCTCCGACCGGACCGAGATCTCCACCATCTCCGCATCGGGGAGCGGCAGGACGATCCGTCTCCGCGTACCACGCTGCACCTCGAAGGTGGCGGTGGGGCTCCCCGCCACCGAGATCTCCAGCCTGGCTGACGGCTCGCCGATCTCCTCGGGCAGGCCCAGGGTGAGAGCGACGGACCGCGCGTGCAGCCGGCGAGGGAACACACGGATCGCGGCATCTCCTCCCAGCCACCGGTACCCGGCCCCCCCGGAGGTCGGCTCATAGGCGTACAAACCTCGCACGGCCTCGTACCGCTGCTCCGCCGGAACCGGGCTCAGCGACGTCGTCCGGTAAAGGTCTCGTGTGAGCTTGCCATAAGTATCGCTGTCAGGCCAGAGGAAAGTTTCCCCTCCGGGCAGGAGGGTCTCTCCAAAGACCCAGACCGGCTTCTCGGTACGGCCCGCGAAGCGCTGCATCCCCTCCTCATAAGGGAAGCGGGTGAAGCTCGGCAGCAGGAACGCGGCGTGGGCCGCGAAGTCCTTCTCCACCAGGAGCACGGTGCTGTGCGGCAGGTGCGTCCGCACCCAATCCGCCGCCTGCACCGGGGGGGAGAGAAAGGTGGAGCGGGGCGCCAGGAGCGGCCAGGAGTAGGCCGCGAACCCGGCCGCCAGAGCCGCCACGGCGCCCCAGGCGGCGGCCGGCATCCGGGCGCGCCGCGCGAGAAGGTCGATCCCCACCGCGGCGGCAAAGGAGATCCCGAGGAGCGACGGGATGGCGTAGCGGACGGCGTCCCGCGGGTTCATGACCGCCAGGCAGAACGTGAGCTCGACGGCGGTCAGCACGATGAGCGGCAGGAGCGGCCTCCAGCGCGGCCGGCTCGCGGCCAGGGAGGTAAGGCCTGCGAGGGCCAGCGCCAGAACGGGTAGCGCGGTCCATTTCTGACCCCACGGATGGGCGAGGAAGCGCGAGGCGATGGTGGCCGGCGACTGGCCGGCGCGCGGGACCGTCGTGTCCCAGGTGGCCACCGCTCCGGCCTGCTTCGTCAGAAAGCGGACGAGCCCTTCGAGCCCGCCCACCGCCAGCAGCAGCGGGACGAACCAGAGCAGGCAGACGGCGGTGAACGCGGCGAGCATCGCCCCCCGGCGGCGCCAGCTTCCGGCGAGCCAGAGCGCCACGGCCAGTGCCGGGAGGACCGAAATGGCGAGCTGCGGCCGGCACCCCACCGCGCCGGCGGCAAAGGCGCCCGTCGCGAGAGCCGCCGCGAGCCCGCCCGCCCCCGGCAGCCGCGCCGCGGCCGCCAGGAACAGGGAGAGGAACAGGGCGGCCGAACCGTCCGAGAGAGCGAGCGGACCATAGACGAGCATCGCCGGCGAAAGATGGAAAAGCAGCGCGCCCCCCACGGCCAGCCGGTCGGATGTCGGCGAGTCGGGCGATCCGGGATCTCTGCCGAGCCGCCGGAACGCCGCAACCAGAGCCAGATAGCCGACGAGAGAGGCCATCACGTTCAGGCCCACCA
>Ga0126309_10000055_pt1 | contig 35993 bp, 8 predicted proteins | sample Plot56_FD_92541 | JGI IMG/M metagenome (GOLD analysis project Ga0126309, IMG submission 92541) | Serpentine soil microbial communities from UC McLaughlin Reserve, CA, USA - Plot56 | ecosystem: Environmental > Terrestrial > Soil > Grasslands | place: USA: UC McLaughlin Reserve, Lake County...
CATTTCGATTACGAGCGTCCACCGCTTTTCCGCCCGACTCTGTTCCGCTGCGCGGCCGAGGAGCACGTCCTGCTCTTCACGATCCATCACGTCGCTTCGGACTGGTGGTCGGGCTCCGTCCTGGTCCGCGAAGTTTCGGTTCTCTATCTCGCCTTCAGCACCGGCCAACCGTCCCCCTTGCCGCCGCTCGCCGCGCAGTTTCAGGACTTCGCGCGCTGGCAGCGGCGCCTCTCCTCAGAAGAGGCACAGGCCAGCCAGGTGACCTTCTGGCGGGAGCATCTGAGCGGAGCCGTGCCGATCGATCTCGGCGCCGGCCGGCCGCATCCCTACCAGCGGACGTTCAACGCCGGGAGCGAGGAGATCCTGGTGCCGGAAGAGCTCGAGAGGCAGCTCGATGCATTGTCCGCGCAGCAGGGCGTGACTCTGTTCATGACGCTTTTGGCCGCCTTCAAGGCGCTGCTGTATTCAGAGACGGGGCAGGACGACCTCGTCGTTCCGTGCAGCTTCGCCAACCGCAACCAGCTCGAGACGGAGTCGCTGATCGGCAATCTTGCGACCGGCCTGCCGTTGCGCACGCGGCTTTCCGGCGTGCGGACCTTCCGTGAGCTGTTGCAGCGGGTGCGGGAGGTGACCCTTCTGGCGCACGATCATCCGGACATCTTCTGGGAGCCGGTGGTGGAAGGCATGAGCTTCCTCGAGGAAGGGGATCGGGGAGGGCTCACCACGTTCCGGCTTCTGTTTCAGCTCGTCAAGGTGCCGCCCCTATCCCAGGTCGCCTCCGACCTCCGCATCACCCGGCTGCCGGTCGATACCGGCAGGATCCGCCTGGATCTGAGCCTTTTCCTCTCCCAATCGGACCGGCTCACGGGGCGTTTCCGCTACAACCGCGACGTGCTCGACAAAGCGCGGGTTCTCGGTCTGCGCGACCGCTTCCTGCGGATTCTCGCCGCCATCGTCGCCGACCCGGAGTGCCCGCTGGACGAGCTGTTGCTCCCGGACCTGGTGCCGCAGGAGCTGGGCACGCTGGACTTGGCGATCGTCAAGGAGGCGTGATCCGCCTCGCCGGCGCCGTCCGCGAGGCGGCGCGTTAACCAGCCTCTCCGCCGGACACTCCGGCTTCCAATCCGAACATCCCAGCCTCCGGGCTGAACAATCCAGCCTTTTGGCTGGATCGTCCAGCCTCTGAGCCAGATCGCTCGGCCTTCGAGCCAGATGGTTCAGCCTCTGAGCCGGATCATCCAGCCTTTTGGCTAGATCATCCAGCCTCTCAGCCGGATGATCCAGCCTCTGAGCCAAGCCGTTCAGCCTCTTGGCCGGGCGGTTCAGCCTTTAGGCTGGGCGGTTCAGCCTTTAGGCTGGACGGTTCAGCCAAAAGGCTGGACGGTTCAGCTTGAAGGCTGGACGGTTCGACTTTCAGGCTGGACGGTTCAGCCAAAAGGCTAGATGATTTAGCCAAAAGGCTGGACGGTTCAGCCTTTGAGCCAGAGGGTCTAGCCTTTAGGCCAGATCGTCCAGCCTCTCAGCCAACCCACCTAGCCTCTGAGCCGGATGACTCAGCCTCTGAGCCGGACCATCCAGCCTTTTGGCTAGACCATCCAGCCTCTGAGCCGGATGATCTAGCCTTCGAGCCCGATCATCCGGCCTCCAAGCCGGATAACTGGGCGGATCTAGGAGAGCCCGACGCGTAGCCCGGACGGAGCCATCTGGCTTCCGCTATGATCTGCGTCCCATTTGGATGGAAGGAGCGCACCTCCGCTCCAGAGACGCATGATTGAGATCACGGCACACACCTCGCGAACTCGGACTCTCGTCGACCTTTTGCGCGGGAGGTCTGAGGAGCGTCCGGACCACAGGCTTTACACGTTCCTGGCGGATGGTGAGGAGGAAGCCGGCAGCCTCACGTTCGGCGAGCTGGACCGGCGAGCCCGGGCGCTGGCGGCGTGGCTCCAGGAGGCTGGCTGTCGGGGCGAGCGGGCGCTCCTCCTGTTTCCACCCGGTCTCGATTTCATCGCCGCTTTCTTCGGCTGTCTCTATGCCGGGGCTGTCGCGGTGCCGGCCTATCCTCCGCGGCGCAACCGGGTGGACGAACGGCTGGAGGCGATCGTCCGCGACGCCGAGCCGCGCGTTGTCCTGACGACCGCGACGCTGCTCTCGATTCCGGACGCCCTGGCGGAGGCCTGGCGCGAGCCGGACCTCGGTCCCGGCGACCTGGCGTTCCTTCAGTACACCTCGGGCTCGACCGCCTCTCCCAAGGGGGTCATGGTCACCCACGGCAATCTCCTCGCCAACGAGGAGAGGATCCGGCGCGCGTTCCGGCAGTCCGAGGAGTCGATCGTGGTGGGGTGGCTCCCGCTCTACCACGACATGGGTCTGATCGGGAACATCCTGCAGCCTCTCTGGAGCGGCGGCCGCTGCGTCCTGATGTCGCCCTGGGCCTTCCTGCAGCGGCCGGCGCGCTGGTTGGAGGCGATCTCCCGCTATCGCGCGACGACGAGCGGCGGACCGAACTTCGGCTATGACCTCTGCGTGCGCCGGGTCCGCCCCGAGCAGCGCGCCGCGCTGGATCTTTCGAGCTGGGAGGTGGCCTTCAACGGCGCCGAGCCCGTTCGCCGCGCCACGCTCGACCGCTTCGCCGAGGCATTCGCCCCGGCCGGCTTTCGCCGCGAGGCTTTTGTCCCCTGCTATGGCCTGGCGGAGGCCACGCTTTTGGTCACGGCGGGGCGGGTGGCGGAGGCATCGGACCGATCGGTCGGATCGGTCCGATTATTGGACGGATCAGCCGTAAGCTGCGGTGCTTTGCCGGAGGGAGAGCAGGTCCGTATCGTCGACCCCGAGACGGGGCGCGAGGCGGCTCCCGGCGCGGTGGGGGAGATCTGGGTCGCCGGCCCGAGCGTGGCCGCGGGCTACTGGAACCGGCCGGCGGAGACAAGGGAAACGTTCGGCGCGATGACCGGCGGAGACGGGCCTTTCCTGCGCACCGGGGATCTCGGCTTCGTGCGGCATGGCGAGCTGTTCGTCACCGGGCGGATCAAGGACCTGATCATCCTGCGGGGGCGCAACCACTATCCCCAGGACCTGGAGCTGACGGCCGAGCGGGCGCATGCCGCGCTGCGTCCGGGTGGCAGCGCCGCCTTCGCGGTGGACGGGGACGACGAGGAGCTCCTCGTCCTCGCCGCCGAGGTCGAGCGCCGCTCCGGCGCGCCGTCCGAGGAGGTGGCGGAGGTGGTCCGCCGCGCCGTGGCCGAGGAGCACGAGGCGCGGGTGCACGAGGTGGTCCTGCTGCGGCCGGGAGGCCTCCCCAGGACGTCGAGCGGCAAGGTCCAGCGCCACCTTGCCCGCGCCGCCTGGCTGGCGGGCGGGCTCGACAGTATCGCTGCGTTCCCCATGGCGCAGGAGGCGGGAGAAGAGCTTCCCGCGGACGACCTCTCCACACTCTCTCTCCTGCGCCAGGCCGTGGCCCGGGCGGCGCGCGTCGACCCCGCGGCTGTGCCGATGGACCGGCCCCTGACCGGCCTGGGGCTCGACTCGCTGGCCGCCGTCGAGCTGAAACATGCGGTCGAATCCGATCTCGGCATCGACCTGCCTCTGGCGCGCCTCCTCGGCGGAGCGACCCTCGACGAGCTCGCGCGCGAGATCCCGGCCGGCCCCGCGGAGCCCGAGGAGCGGCTGCGGGCTGGCGACGTCTCCAGGGACGTCTTCCCCCTCTCCTACGGGCAGCGCTCCCTCCGGTTCCTCGAACGCATGGCGCCGGGCGCCACGTTCTGGACTCTGGCCGGGGCGGCGCGGGTGCACGGCGCGCTCGATCCGGCGGCGCTGCGGTGGGCTTTGGAGAGGATGGTCGAGCGCCATCCCGCGCTCCGCACCACGTTTCACACGGTCGACGGCGAGCCGGTCCAGCGGGTCCATCCGCATCTGCCGCCCGATTTCCTGGAGGTAGACGCCGCGGAGGACGACGAGGCCATGCTGGTCGCGCGCCTCGAGGCCGAGGTCTTCCGGCCATTCGATCTCGAAGCGGGTCCCCTGGTGCGGATGGGGGCCTTCCGGCTCTGTCCAGGCGCGGAGGCCCCGTACGCGCTGTGCCTCGCCGTGCACCACCTGGTCTCGGACCTCTGGTCGATCGGGACGATGATGCGCGAGCTGGAGGCGTTCCACCACGAGGCGCGGGGAGGAGAGCCGGCGCGGTTCGAGCCTCTGCCGGTGACCTACGCCGACTATGTGGACTGGCAGCGCCGGCGGCTCTCCGGACCCGAGGGCGAGCGGCTCTGGGATTTCTGGCGCGAGCAGCTCGGGGGCGACCTGCCGGTGCTCGACGTCCCGGCCGACCGCCCCCGCCCGCCGGTCCAGACCTTCCGCGGCGCGTCCTGCCGGCTGGCGATTGACGCGGATCTGACCGCAAAGGTGCGCGTGCTCGCCCGGTCGCGCGGCGCCACCCTCTACGTGACGCTCCTCGCGGCATTCGAGACGCTGCTCCATCGCACCTCGGGCCAGGAGGATCTCGTCGTCGGTACGCCCGCCGCGGGCCGCACCGCGCGCGAGCTCGCCGGGGTCGTGGGGTACTTCGTGAGCCCGGTCGCGTTCCGGGCCGATCTGTCGGGCGAGCCGTCGTTCGCGGAGCTCCTCGCGCGCAGCCGCCGGACCTCGCTCGCCGCATTCGAGCACCAGGATTTCCCCTTCGCCCTGCTCGCCGAGCGCCTGCAGACGCGGCGCGACGTCAGCCGGCCGCCGGTCTTCCAGGCGTTCTTCGTGCTGGAGCAGCTTCCGGGCGTCCCGGGAATCGGCGCCTTCGCGTTGGGCCACGGCGGAGCCCGTGCCGAGGTCGCCGGCCTCACTCTCGAATCGCTGCCTCTTGCGAGCCGGAGCGCCCAGCTCGACCTTTTGCTTCTCGCCGCCGAGACCGGCGACGGGCTCGCGCTGGCTCTGGAGCACAACACCGACCTGTTCGACGCGGCCACGATCGACCGCATGCTCGGCCATCTGCGGGTGCTCCTCGCCGGTGCGGTCGAGCAACCGGAGCTGCCGGTCGGGGAGCTCCCCTGGCTCACGGCGGCTGAGCGCGCGCAGCTCTTCGGCGAGGAGCCGGAGGCGGAGACCGGAGAAGACGTCGCGACGGCCTGCCTGCATCACCTCTTCGAGGAGCGCGCGGACCGTGCTCCCGCGGCGACGGCCGCGGTGTTCGAGCTGGAGAAGCTCACCTACGGCGCGCTGGAGCGGCGGGCCAACCGGCTCGCCCGCCACCTGATCCGCCGCGGGGTGGGTCCGGAGATCCCGGTCTGCCTCTGCATCGAGCGCTCGCTGGAGATGGTGGTGGCGCTCCTCGCGGTGCTCAAGGCGGGCGGCGCCTACGTGCCCCTCGATCCCGCCTGGCCGGCCGAGCGGCTGGCCTTCCTGCTCGCGGACGCGGGGAGCGGGCTCGTCGTCGGCCGAGGCCGGGAGCTGGCCGCGCTCCCCGTGGGCGTGCGCGTCCTCGACCTCGACGCCGAGGGGGAGCGGATCGCGGCCGAGAGCACGGAACGGCCGGCGGTGGACGTCCACGGCGGCAACCTGGCCTACGTCATCTATACCTCCGGCTCGACAGGCCGCCCCAAGGGGGTGCCGGTGACGCACGCCAACGTGGTCCGGCTGCTCACCGCGACGGCGACCTGGTTCGGCTTCGACGAGCGCGACGTGTGGACGCTCTTCCACTCTTACGCCTTCGACTTCTCGGTGTGGGAGATCTGGGGCGCGCTCGCCCACGGCGGCCAGCTCGTGATCGTGCCGCGCGAGGTGGCCCGCTCTTCAGAGGACCTCTACGAGCTGCTGTCGAATGAGCAGGTGACGGTGCTCAACCAGGTCCCGTCGGTCTTCCGGCAGATCGTCCTCGCCGACGCGGCGGACCCGCTGCCGCTCGCTCTGCGGCTCGTCATTTTCGGCGGCGAGGCGCTGGCCCCGGGGATGCTCCGTCCCTGGGTCGACCGACACGGTGATGTGGCGCCGCGCCTGGTCAACATGTACGGGATCACCGAGACCACGGTGCACGTCACGTACCGCCCGGTGACCCGCGCCGATCTCGACGGGCCGAGCGCGATCGGCCGGCCGATCCCGGACCTGCGCGTCCACCTCCTGGACCGGCGGATGCAGCCGGTGCCAATCGGCGTGCCGGGGGAGATCTGCGTCGCCGGCGCGGGCCTCGCGCGCGGCTATCTCCACCGGCCGGATCTCACGGCCGAGCGCTTCGTTCCCGATCCGTTCGGCGCGCCGGGCGGCCGTCTCTACCGCAGCGGCGACCTGGCGCGCCATCGTCTCGACGATTCAGCCGATCTGGATCTTGAATACCTGGGACGGATCGACCACCAGGTGAAGGTCCGCGGCTTCCGGATCGAGCTGGGCGAGATCGAGTCGCGGCTCGCCGAGCATCCCGGGGTGCGCGAGGCCGCCGTGGTCGCACTGGACAACGGGGGGGAGAGACGGCTCGCCGCCTTTTTCGTGCCGGCGGGGGAGGCGCCCCCACTGGCCACGCTGCGGGCGCACCTCGCGCGCACCCTGCCCGAGCCCATGCTCCCCGCGGCGTTCGTTGCGCTTCCGGAGCTGCCGCGCACCCCGAGCGGCAAGGTCGACCGCCGGGCGCTCGCGGCATGGAGCCTCGCGCCGGAGCCCGCGGACGCCGAGACCGTGGCGCCGCGCACCCCGGAAGAGGAGATCGTGACCGGGCTCTGGGCCGATCTCCTGGGGGCTGAGCGGGTGGGGCCGCACGAGGACGTCTTCGAGATCGGCGCGCACTCGCTGCTCGTCACCCGCATGGCCTGGCGGCTGCGCGAGACGCTCGGCGTCGAGCTGCCGCTGCGCGTCCTGTTCGAGGAGCCGACTCCGGCCGGCCTGGCGCGGCGGATCGCGGCGGCCCGCAAGACGGGCGGAGAAGGGCCGCCGCTCCGCCCGGTCCCACGGCCCGATGGCCTGCCGCTCTCGTTCGCGCAGCAGCGCCTCTGGTTCGAGGACCAGATGGAGCCGGGCAGCCCGCTCTACAACATGGCGGCCCAACTGGACCTGCGCGGCGCTCTGGACGCCGCGGCCCTGGAGCGCGCGCTCAGCGAGGTCGTGCGCCGTCATGAAGCCTTGCGGACGACCTTTCCGTCCTTGCGCGGCCGGCCGTGGCAGGAGATCGCCGCGCCGTCGCCCGTCCGGCTGCCCCGGATCGACCTCGCGGGCTTGCCGGCGGAGCCCCGGGTGGAGGAGGCGCGGCGGCAGACGCTGGCCGAAGCCCGGCGGCCATTCGATCTCACGGTCGGACCGCTCCTGCGCGGCTTCCTGCTGCAGCTCGGGGCCTCCGAGAACAGGCTGGTGCTCAACATGCACCACATCGTGTCGGACGGCTGGTCCGTGGCGATCCTGGTGGAGGAGGTGGGAGCGCTCTACGGAGCGTTCGTCGACGGCCAACCCTCACCGCTGCCCGAGCTGCCGGTCCAGTACGCGGACTTCACGCTCTGGCAGCGCGAGCAGCTCGCGGGCGAGGCGCTGGAGAGCCAGCTCGCCTGGTGGCGCCGGTGCCTGGCCGATGCGCCGCCGGCCCTGGAGCTGCCCGCCGACCGCTCCCGGCCGCCGGTGCGCGGCACGCGCGGGTCCGAGGTGCCGGTGGAGGTCGGTCCGGATCTCGCGCAGGCGCTGTCCCGCCTCGGCCGGCGGGAGGGCGCCACGTTTTTCGTGACTCTGCTCGCGGCGGTCCAGGCGCTGCTCCACCGCGAGACGGGCGAGGAGGACCTGAGCGTCGGAACCCCGTTCGCCGGCCGCGCGCGGAGCGAGACCGAGAGGCTCATCGGCTTCTTCGTGAACACCCTGGTGGTGCGGACGGACCTCGGAGGGAGCCCCACCTTCCGCGCTCTGGTCGCGCGGGTGCGAGAGGCGGTCCTGGGGGCGTCCGCGCATCAGGACCTGCCGTTCGAGCGGCTCGTCGAGGAGCTTGTGCCGATGCGCGATCCCGCGCGCACGCCGCTCTTCCAGGTCCTCTTCGCGCTCCAGGACCGGGCGCCGGATGCCGCCGCGCTGCCCGGCCTGGAGACCGCCCCGGTGCACCTGCCGGCCGAGACCGCGAAAACCGATCTCACGCTGTCGCTGACCGGCGGGCCCGCCGGCCTCGCCGGCTGGATCGAGTACAGCACGGACCTCTTCGACCGCACCACGGTGCAGCGCCTCGCGCTCCGCTTCGAGCGCCTGGTGCGCGCGGCCGCCGAGAACCCGGAGATCTCCGTGGACGCGCTTCCGCTGCTCGCCGCTGAAGAGCGCCAGCAGGTCACCGTCGAGTGGGCCGCCGCCCCCCGCGCGATCCATCTGGGGAAGCAGTGCGTCCACGAGCTGTTCGAGGAGCAGGCCGCGCGTACGCCGAACCTGCCGGCGGTGTCGGATGGAAACCTGTGGCTCACCTACGCGGAGCTGAACGACCGTGCCGATCGCCTGGCGCAGCACCTCGCGGCCTGCGGCGTCGGCCCCGAGAGGCCTGTGGCCGTGCTCCTGGAGAGCTCGCCCGAGCTGGCCGTCGCACTGCTTGCGATTCTCAAGGCGGGCGGGGCCTATGTGCCGCTCGACCCGGCATACCCGGCCGAGCGCCTCGCCTTCCTGCTTCGCGACAGCGGCGCGCGCACGCTGATCGCCGATGAGCTGCCTGAAGAGCTGGCGTTGGGCGAGGGGGTGCAGGTGGTGGGGACCAGCCTTTCGTCCTTTGAGTCCTTTACGTCCTTGGTTTCCCCCCAGCAGCTCGCCTACGTCATCTACACCTCGGGCTCGACGGGCCTCCCCAAAGGGGTCGCCATCACCCACGAGAACCTGGTGCCGTTGCTCCTCTGGAGCCAGAAGGTCTTCGGTTTCGGCGAGCCCACGCGGGTCCTCCAGAGCCTGTCTCCCACCTTCGATTTCGGCCTCTTCGAGATCCTCACCACGCTCCTGTCCGGCGGCACGCTCTTCCTGCGGGGAGGGGCCGAGCGCGGCGACGTCGAGCGCACTCGGCACGAGATCCAGCACCATGCCGTCAACACCCTCCACGCCACCCCCTCGTACTTCCGCGCGGTCGCGGCCGGGGAGCGCCTTTCCACCCTCGAGGTGCTCCACCTGGGGGGCGAGGCGCTGACCGAAGGGCTGGTCGAGGAGGCTTTCGCGGTGACCGGGGAGGGGTGCCGCCTGTTCAACGGCTACGGGCCGACCGAGGCGACGATCAACTGTGCGCTTTTCGAGGTGGGCCGGGCGGCGGACTGGTCTCCTCGCGGGCGCGCCTCGGTCCCCATCGGCCGGCCCTCGGCGGCCAGCCGGCTCCACGTGCTCGATCGGCGGATGCAGCCGGTGCCGGTGGGGATCGCCGGAGAGCTTCTGGTGGGCGGGGCGGGCCTCGCCCGCGGCTATCTCGGCCGGCCCGATCTGACGGCCGAGCGGTTCGTGCCCGATCCGTTCGGTGCGCCGGGCGGGCGCCTCTACCAAACAGGGGACCGCGCCCGCTGGCTGCCGGACGGCACGATCGAATTCCTCGGCCGCCTCGACGATCAGGTCAAGCTGCGTGGGTTCCGCATCGAGCCGGGCGAGATCGAGGCGGTGCTGGCCGGGCTGCCGAACGTCCGCGAAGCAGCCGTGGCGGTGCACGGTGAGCGGCTGGTCGCCTACCTGGCCTCCGAAGGCGAGCGCGACACGGCGGCGGTGCGAGCCTTCCTGCGCTCCCGGCTGCCCGAGCCCATGATCCCCTCCGCCTTCGTGTGGCTGGACGCCCTGCCCCTTACCGGGAGCGGCAAGCTGGACCGGCGCGGTCTTACCCGGATCGAGACACTGGACGAGGACCATAGATCCGCGGCGCCACGCACGCCCATCGAGGATGGGCTCGCCGGGATCTGGCGCGAGGTCCTCGGCGTTGCGGCCGCCGGGCCGGAGGACGACTTCTTCGCGATGGGAGGGCACTCGCTCCTCGCCGCCCAGGTGGTCTCGCGGGTGCGCGAGTCGTTCGGCGTCGAGCTGCCGCTGCGCGACCTGTTCGCCCGGCCGCGGCTCGCCGACCTCGCCGCGCACGTCGAGGAGGAGCGGCGCCGGGGCGCCGGCCTCGCGGCTCCGCCGGTCACGCCCGTGCCCCGCGATGCGTTCCCGGAGGGGCTGCCGCTCTCCTTCAGCCAGGACTGGATGTGGGTCGCCGGCCAGCTCAACCCCGAAGCCGCGGCCTACAACACGTCGCTCGCGGTCCGCCTGAGCGGGGTGCTCGACCCCGGCGCGCTGGCGGCGGCGCTCCGCGAGGTGGCGCGCCGCCACGAGGTGCTGCGCACCCGCTTCGTTTCCAACGATGCCGGACCTCTTCAGGTGCCGGACCCCACTCTCCGTCTGCCCGTCGCGACGGCCGACCTCGCCGGCCTGCCGCCCGCGCGGCGCGAGCCCGAGATGGCTCGCGTGATCGCGGCCGAAGCGTCCCGGCCGTTCGACCTCGTCGCGGGTTCCCCGGCCCGCGCCCTCCTGGTGCGGCTGGACCCGGCGGAGCACGTGCTGGTCGTCGGCCTGCATCACCTGGTGACCGACGGCTGGTCGGCGGCCGTGCTGCTGCGCGAGGTGGCGGCTCTCTTTGCCGGCATCCTGCTGCCCGAGCTGCCCGTCCAGTACGCGGACTACGCGGTCTGGCAGCGGCGGTGGCTCGCGGGCGCGACGCTGGAGACGCTGCTCGCCTGGTGGCGGGAGCATTTGGCCGGGCCTCTCCCGGTTCTGGAGCTGCCGGCAGATCGTCCCGGCACTGCCGGCGGGCCCGGCGAGCGCCTGCCGTTCCAGCCGGCTCCCGCGCAGGTCGAGGCCTTGCGCGCCATCGCCCGCGGCCGGGGCTCGACCCTCTTCGCGGTCCTCCTTGCCGCCTGGAAGACGCTTCTCGCGCGGTTCGCCCGGCAGGACGACCTGGTCGTCGGCACGCCGGTCGCCAACCGCACGCGCCGCGAGCTCGAAGGGCTGATCGGCTACTTCGTGAACGACCTGCCGCTGCGCACGCGCCTGGGCGGCGATCCCACGTTCCTGGAGCTGCTCGACCGGGTCCACGCCACGGCGCTCGGCGCGTGGGCGCACCAGGATCTCCCCCTGCAGAAGATCGTCCAGGAGGTCGGGCATGGCGCTCCGCTCTTCCGCGCCTGGTTCCAGCTCCAGAACATGCCGCTCCCCAGCCTGGAGCTGCCCGGCGTGAAGCTGTCCCTGGTCGAGCTGGAAGCCCCCAACGCGACGTTCGACCTGGAGCTGCTCGCGATGGAGATGGACGGCGGGCTCGCCGGCCATCTCGTCTGTCATCTCGTCTTCAACCGCGACTTGTTCCACCGCGAGACCGCGGAGTCCCTGCTGCGCAGCTTCCAGGTCTTGATCGAGGGGATCGCCGCCGATCCCGCGCGGCGGCTCTCGGACCTGCCGCTGCTCGCACCGGAAGAGCGGCACGCGGTGCTCCATGGGCACGCCCCGCCCGGGTCCTGCCGTGGAGAGACGACCCTCCACCGCGCCTTCGAAGCCGTGGCGGCGGCGCGCCCGCAGGCGACGGCCGTGACCTGCGAGGGGGAGAGCCTGACCTACGCGGAGCTGAACCGCCGCGCCGACATCCTCGCCCGCCGCCTGCGCGCCCAAGGCGTCGGCCCGGAATCGCGCGTGGGCCTTCGTGTGGAGCGTTCGCCGGAGCTGGTCATCGGCATCCTGGGCGTCCTCAAGTCCGGCGGCGCCTACGTGCCGATCGATCCCGACTACCCGCGCGAGCGGCAGGACCTGCTGCTGGAGGACGCGCGGGTGCACGTGCTGGTGGCACGGGAGGAGTCTGTCTTGACGATCGCCAAGCGCGGAGCGAGCCCCGGTCTGGCGGGAGAGACGGGTCCGGACCATCTGGCGTACGTCATCTACACGTCGGGATCGACCGGCCGGCCGAAAGGGGTGATGGTGACCCACCGCCAGGCGGCGCGGCTCTTCGAGGCGACGCGGGACTTCGGCTTCGGCCCGGACGACGTCTGGACGCTCTTCCACTCCTATGCCTTCGACTTCTCGGTCTGGGAGATCTGGGGAGCGCTCCTCCACGGCGGCCGGCTCGTCGTGGTGCCGCACCGGGTGAGCCGCTCGCCCGAGGACTTCCTCGACCTGCTGGCGGCGGAGAAGGTGACCGTGCTCAACCAGACGCCGTCGGCGTTCTACCAGCTCCTGCGGGCCGAGGAGGCGCGGCCCGCGGACGCTCCGCCGCTCGCGCTGCGCCGGGTGATCTTCGGCGGCGAGGCGCTGGAGCCGTCCAAGCTCCTGCCCTGGTTCGACCGGCACGGCGAGGCGCAGCCGGTCCTGGTGAACATGTATGGGATCACCGAGACGACGGTGCACGTGACCCAGCGCCCGCTGACGCGCGACGACGCCGAGTCCTCGGACAGCGTGCTCGGCCGGCCGGTCGACGACCTGCGCCTGGTCCTGCTCGACGCCGCGCTCGGCCCGGTGCCCGCCGGCGCGGTGGGGGAGATCTGTGTCGGAGGCGGCGGCGTGGCCCGGGGCTATCTCGGCCGGCCGGACCTGACCGCGGAGCGCTTCGTCCCCGATCCTTTCGCCGGAGAGCTGGGGGAGCCCGGAGCGCGGCTCTACCGCTCTGGCGACCTCGCCCGGCTGCGGTACGACGGTGAGCTGGTCTACCTGGGCCGTGCCGACCAGCAGCTCAAGGTGCGCGGTTTCCGCATCGAGCCGGGCGAGGTCGAGGCCGCCCTGGTCCGCCACCCGGCCGTCGCCCAGGCCGCGGTCTTCGCCCGCAAGCTCTCCGCGGAGGACGTGCGCCTCGTCGCCTGCATCGTCTGCCGGGCCGAGGCTCCATCGTCCGCTGAGCTTCGCGAGCATCTGCTGGCGACGCTGCCGGAGCCCTGGGTCCCAGGAGTCTTCGTCCCGGTGCCGGCCCTGCCGCTCACGGCGCACGGCAAGGTGGACCGCCAAGCCCTCGCCGAGCTCGTTGAGCGGACCGATCTGTCGGATCCGTCCGATCGGTCCGATCGGTCCGATCGCACTGCTCCCACCACCGTGGCTCCGCTCAGCCCGCTCGAGGAGCACCTTGCGACCCTCTGGGCCGGGCTCCTGGGGATCGAGCACGTCGGGCGCGACGACAACTTCTTCACCCTGGGCGGGCACTCCCTTCTGGTGACCTGGATCGCCGCGCGGGTCCGCGAGGCGTTCGGGATTCCCCCGCCGATGCGCAGCTTCTTCGAGCGGCCGACGGTGGGGAACCTGGCCCTCGGCGTGCTGAGCGAGCTGGCGGCGCGGCTGGCGCAGGGCCGCTTCGAGGAGATCCTCGCGCTCGTGGAGGGGATGCCGGAGACGGAGGTGGAGCGGCTGGTGGCGGAGAAGCGGAGAGACCTCACCCCCCGTCCCCCTCTCCCATCGCCCACCCGCCGCCCGGGAGAGGGGGCGCCCCCACCCCAAAGACCCGAGCTGCCGACAGGCGGGGGTTCCCCCTCTCCCGGGGGAAGGGTGGGCGATGGGAGAGGGGGCCAGGGGGTGAGGTCTGTCCGCGATCTCCTCGACATCCTCCCCCCGCCCTCGTCCAGGCCCGAGCCCCCGCTGCGGGTCACGACCCTGGCCTTTCCGACCAGCAACCGGCCGGCGGTCCTGGAGCGCGGGCTGGCGAGCCAGGCTGAGGCGGCCCGCGAGCACGGACGGGAGCTGCGCTTCGCCGTTCTCGACGATTCGCCCGACCCGGCGGTCCGGGAGGAGTACCGGAGCCGGCTCGCGGCCCTGCGGCGGCGCTTCGGGGTCGAGATCTCCTACGCGGGGCGCGAGGAGAAGCTCCGCTTCGCCGCCGCTCTCCGCACCGAGGGAATCCCCCCGGAGGCCGTCGCCGCCACCCTCCTCGATCCCGAGGGCGTGGGGTTGACGATCGGGGCCAACCGCAACTCCGTGCTGCTCCAGACTGTGGGCGAAGGGGTGGTGAGCGTCGACGACGACACCCTGGCCCGCGGCGGGCCGCCGCCAGCGCCGGAGCCCGGCGTCGAGCTCCTCACCGGCACCGTGCCGGGCATGGCTTTCCTCTCCGCGCGGGAGCCGGGGTCGATCCGCGGCTTTACCAGCCGGGCCGAGGCCATGGCCGCCGTCGATCTGCGCACGGTCGATCTCCCGGGCGTCCACGAGGCCCTGCTGGGGCGCGAGGTGTCCGCCTGGCTGCGCGACTTCGATCCCGCGGCGCCCGCCGTGCTCGACCGGGCCGACCCCGCGCTCCTCCAGAGCCTCGAATCCGGCGGGCGCGTCGTGGTGACCACGAACGGCTGGGTGGGCGACTGCGGCTGGCGCTCTCCGATCTTCTACATGCTGCAGACCGGCGACTCCTGGCGGCACCTGGTGCGCTCGGCCGACTTCTATCGCACCGTCACAGCGAGCAAGGAGATCGTGCGCTTCATGCCGCGGCCGGCCGTGGGCAACGCCGAGTCGTTCATGGCGACCATGTTCTGCGGCTTCGACAACCGCGGCCTCCTGCCGCCTTTCCCGCCGGTGCTCTGGGGCGAGGACCTGCTCTACGGCCTGACGTTGCAGCTCGCGTTCCCCGCGGCCCGCGCCGGCCACCTCCCCTGGGTGGCGCTGCACGATCCCATCGAGCAGCGCGGCTTCTGGCCCGGCGAGATGGTGCGCACCGCGTCCGGGATCGATCACTCCCGGCTCCTGTCGGCCCTGCTCGTCGACTTCGTACCGGACTTCAGCCGCGATCCGGCCGACGCCCTGCGCCGCCTCGGCGCCTTCCTCCAGGAGCTGGGGCGGATGGAGCCGGGCGCGTTCGACGAGCTGGCGCGCCGCCGGGTGCGCGAGCGGGCCGAGGCGTTCGCGGCCGACCTCGCGGCGCGGCTGGACGATTGGCAGGAGCGGCGGGGGGAGACCGGCGCGCCCGAGGCCGAGGAGCTGTGGGCGGCCGACGTCCGGCGCTATCGCGACATGCTGCTCCGGCACGCCGCGGAGCCGGACTTCGCGGTGCCGCTCGATCTCCTCTACCACCGCGAGCCGGAGGAGGCGCGGCGGCTCGCGCAGCGGCTGCTCGTCCACCACGGAATCGAGCTCGCACACTGGCCCGATCTGGTCGAAGCGGTTCGGAGATTGAAGGCGCGCGGGCAGAGCCTTGCGGAGGTGGTGCCGTGAGCGGAATGGCCGCCCGCCTCGCCGGCCTCTCCCCGGAGCGCCGGACACTTCTGGAGCTGCTCGTCCTGGAAGAAGCTCTGGAGCCCCGGGATCAGAAGGACGTTCCTGCCGCGCCTTCGCCCGAGAATGCGCCGCTCTCCTTCGGCCAGGAGCGGCTCTGGCTGCTCGACCGGCTGGACCCGGGGAGCGCCGCCTACAACACGGCCGCGGCGCTCCGTCTGACCGGCGAGCTCGACGTGCCGGTGCTCGCCCGGACCTTCGCGGAGATCGAGCGCCGGCACTCCGTGCTGCGCACCACCTTCCGCGAAGGGGGGGGCGGCCGGCCGGTCCAGGTCGTGGGGCCGCCGCGTCCGGCCGAGCTCGCGATTGTGGATCTCTCCCATGTGTGCTCCCAGGAGCCCGCCTTGCGGGAGGCGATCGACGTGGAGGTGAGCCAGCCGTTCGATCTCTCCCGCGGCCCGCTTCATCGCCTGCGGCTTTTCCGGCTCGGCGCGCGGGAGCATGTGCTGGTCGCCACGCTGCACCACATCGTCTCGGACGCCTGGTCCATGGCGGTGCTTGGCCGGGAGCTGACGGCGATCCATGCCGCGTTCGCCGCCGGGCTCCCGTCGCCCCTGCCGGAGCTGCCGCTCCAATATGCCGACTACTCCCGCGGCCAGCGCGAGCGGCTTCAGGGCGCGGTCCTGGAGGAGCAGCTCCTCTGGTGGCGGGAGCGACTGGCCGGCGCGCCCGAGGTGGTGGAGATGCCGCCCGACCGGCCCCGGCCGGCGGCGCGCCGCTTCCGCGGCGGCCTCCGCACCCGCCGGCTCCCCCTGGATCTGTCCGAGAAGGTCGCGCGCCTCTGCCGCGAGCGCTCCGTCACTCCGTTCATGGCGCTCCTCGCCGCGTTCGAGGTCCTGCTCCACCACCGCAGCGGGCAGACCGACCTCGTCGTAGGGGTGGACATCGCCAACCGCAACCCGCCCGAGACCGAGGCCCTCCTCGGCTTCTTCGTCAACCAGCTCGTCTTCCGGGTCGACGCAGGCGGCGATCCCGCCTGGGTCGACCTTCTGGAGCGGGTGCGGGAGACCGCAGCCGGCGCGTTCGCGCACCAGGACGTGCCGTTCGAGCGGCTGGTCGAGGAGCTGCGCCCGCAGCGGTCGCTGGCGCGCAACCCGCTGTTCCAGGTGATGTTCGGGCTCTACAACGTGCCGGAGGCCGCGGCGGCGCTCGGCGGTCTGGAGATCGCGCCGTTCGAGATCGAAGGGGACGCGGCGGTGTTCGATCTGAGCCTGTATCTTTCCGAGACCCCGGACGGACTCCAGGCCATGCTGCGCTACGACGTCGATCTCTATAAAGAGGCGACCATGGACCGCCTGCTCGACGACTTCGAGGCCGTGGTGCGGCGGGTGGTGGAGGCGCCGGACGAGCGGCTGTCCGCGCTCGGGGAGCATCTGGCCGGCGAGCGGCGGCGGCGCCTGGAAGCCGGCCGCGAGGATCTCCAGAAGGCGCGCCTGCGGACCCTCAAGACCGCGCGGCGCCGCACGCTCGGTCCCCTCGAAAATGGAGACGAAAGATGAGTGATCCAACGAAACCCGCACCGAAGAAGCTCGCGCTCGCCGGCCGGCGCGCCGCGGTGGCTCCCGCCGGGGAGCTGGTGCGCGAGGAGCCGGGACCGTCCGGGCTGCCGCTGATCCTCACGCCGGCCGTGGCGGGAGTCGACCCCCTGGCCTGGGCCGAAGCGAACCGCGCCGGCATCGAGGAGCGGCTGCTGCGCTATGGCGCGCTCCTGTTCCGCGGCTTCGACCTTTCCGGCATCGAGGGGCTCCAGGCGTTCGTGCGCGCAGTCTGCGGCGACCTGCTGGAGTACCGCGAGCGCTCCTCGCCGCGCAGTGAGCTGGCGGACCGCGTCTACACCTCGACCGACTACCCGGCCGAGCAGACGATCTTCCCGCATAACGAGCACTCCTACGCGCGCCGCTTCCCGCTCAAGCTCTTCTTCTCCTGCATCGTTCCTCCGGAGAGCGGCGGCGAAACGCCGGTCGGCGACACCCGGCGGATCTTCGGGCGCATCGACCCGGACATCCGGCGGCGCTTCGAGGAGAAAGGCTGGATGTACGTGCGCAACTTCCACCCCGGCTTCGGCCTCTCCTGGCAGACCGTCTTCCAGACGGATGAGCGGGCGCGGGTGGAGGAGTACTGCCGCGAGGCCGGGATCGACTGGGAGTGGCGCTCCGCCGACCGCCTGCGCACGCGGCAGGTGCGGCCGGCGACCGCGCGCCACCCGCGCACCGGCGAGGCCGTCTGGTTCAACCACGCGACCTTCTTCCACGTCTCGACCCTGCCGGCGGCCATCCGCGAGCCGCTGCTGCGCGACTTCGGCGACGAGGACCTGCCGAACAACACCTGGTACGGCGACGGCGCGCCGATCGAGCCCGAGGTCGCCGAGCACCTCCGGCAGGCATATCTCGCCGAGATGGTCGCGCTGCCGTGGCAGCAGGACGACATCCTGCTGATCGACAACATGCTGACCGCGCACGCCCGCAATCCGTTCACCGGCCCCCGCAAGGTGGCCGTGGCCATGGCCGATCCGCACACGCGCGACGATGTCTAGCCCGGTCTCCGCGGCCCAGGTGTTCCGGCTCTCGCCTCAGCAGCGGCGCCTCTGGGCTCTCGCGGCGGGAGGGGATGGGCCCTACCGCGCGCTGGCTCAAGTGAGGATCGACGGGCCGCTGGACCCGCGGGCCCTGGAGGCGGCGCTGGCGGACGTGGTCGCGCGGCACGAGATCCTGCGGACGACCTTCCCCGTGATGGCGGGGATGAGCCTGCCGGGGCAGGCCGTCCACGACGAGCCGGCGCCGCTGCGGCTCGCTGTGCGGGACGAGCGCGCTCTCTGGGACGAGATGGCGGCGCGCCTTTTCCAGCCGGACCGCGAGCCGCCGGTCGCCGCCGTCCTGACCCGGCTCGCGCCGGAGCGCCACGATCTCTTCCTCGCTGTTCACGCTCTGTGCGCCGACGAGGCGTCTCTCGGAGTCCTCGTCCGCGACCTGCAACAGGCCTATGCCGGGATCGAGACCGAGCCGCCGGTGCAGTACGCGGACGTGGCCGCGGCGCTGGAGGAGATGCTCGAATCGGAGGAGTCTGCGGCCGGCCGAGCCTGGTGGCGCGAGGTCCTGCCGGCGCCACCACCGGAGCAGAGCCTCCCATTCGAGCGCGACGCCGGCCCGGCTCCCTTCGATCCGCGCCGGGTGGAGGCCGCGCTCGATCCCAGTTTGAAGGTGCGGCCGGCCGTGTGCCTCGCCGCCTGGCAGGCTCTGCTCGCGCGGCTCTCTCCCGGGGCGGGGACGACCCTCGGCGTCGAGCTGGCGGGCCGCCACTATGAGGGGTTCGAGACCGCCGTCGGCCCCTTCGCCCGGATCGTACCGGTGCGCTCGGCCGTCCGCCCGGAAGAGCCTTTCGCACACCTCGCGGCGCGGCTCGAGGAGCAACTCGCAACGATCGCGGAGTGGCAGGACTACTTCTCCTGGGACGAGGAGGCGAGCTTCTTTCCGGCGGTGTTCTGCTGGAAGGACGGCAAGGACAGCAACGGCGGCAAGGACCGGTTCCGGCTGGAGCGGACGTGGGCCTGCACCGACCGTTTCCGGCTGCGGCTGACGGTCCGCGGGACCGTGGCCGAGCTGGCGTACGACGCGGCCCGGTTCCTCGAGCGCGACGCCCGCAGGCTCCTCGCGAGCTGGATCGCGTTGCTGGAGAGCGCGGTTGCCGCTCCGGAGACGCCGGTGGGCGATCTGGAGCTGGTCTCCCCGGAGGACCGCCGCCGGCTGCTGGTCGACTGGAACGCCACGGAGCGTCCGTTCGAGCCGGTGCCGGTGCACGAGCTCTTCTTCAAGCAGGCGCGGCGCACACCCGAGGCAATCGCGTTGTCGACCATACCGGCGGGGGAGAGCGTGACCTACGCCGAGCTGGCACGCCGGGCTACGCACCTCGCCGCGTCCTTGCAGCGAGCCGGCGTGGGCCCGGACGTGCCGGCCGCCCTCTTCGTCGAGCGCTCGGTCGAGATGGTGGTGGGAGTGCTCGCCATCCTCACGGCCGGCGGCGCCTACGTGCCGCTCGATCCCAGCTACCCATCGGCCCGGCTCGCTCTGGTGCTGGAGGAATCGGGAGCCCCGGTGATCGTCACACGGAGGGAGATGGTGGATCGATTGCCGGGGGGGATCTCGGCGCGGGTGGTGGAGGAGCCTTCCCCCGCCCGACCTCACCCCCGACCCCTCTCCCATCGCCCCCCCGCCAACCGGGAGAGGGGCGCCACCGCCCAAGAAGAGCAGCTCCCCCCTCTCCCGGAGGATGGGGGGGCGATGGGAGAGGGGGGCCGGGGGGGTGAGGTCGGGTGGGGGGAGGCCCCGGATACCGATACCGCCGCCTACATCCTCTTCACCTCCGGCTCCACCGGCACACCCAAGGGCGTCGTCGTCCGTCACCGCGCGCTGACCAACCACATGCTCTGGATGCAGGAGGCCTATCCGCTCGCTCCGGGCGACCGGGTGCTGCAAAAGACGCCGCTCGGCTTCGACGCTTCGGTGTGGGAGCTCTTCGCCCCGCTTCTCGCCGGCGCGGAGCTCGTGCTCTGCGAGCCGGAAGCGCACCGCGATCCGGCGCGGCTCGCGCGCGATCTGGCGGAGAGCGGCGGGACGATCCTCCAGGTTGTCCCCTCGCTGCTGCGCCTCCTGCTCGGCGAGGAGGCCTTCGCGGGCTGCTCGTCGCTCCGCCGGCTGTTCTGCGGTGGCGAGCCCCTGAGCGCCGAGCTGCGGGACCGCGTCCATGCCCTCCTTCCGGGAGCCGATCTGATCAACCTCTACGGCCCCACGGAGACGACCGTGCAGGTGGTGACCTGGACGGCCGAGCGGAGCAGCGGTTCCGTGCCGGGGGAGAGCGTGCCGATCGGCCGGCCCATCCACAACGCGCGGATCTATCTGCTCGACGGGGGGATGCGGCTGGTCCCGCCCGGGCTCCCGGGCGAGCTGTGGATCGGCGGCGAGCCGCCGGCGCGCGGCTATCTCGGCAGGCCGGACCTCACCGCCGCCTCCTTCCGGCCTGATCCGTTCTCGGAGGAGCCGGGGGCGCGGATGTACAGGAGCGGGGATCTGGCGCGGTATCGAGATGATGGCGCTCTGGTCTTTCTTGGGCGCGCCGGCCGCGAGGTGAAGATCCGCGGCTACCGGTTCGATCCCGGCGAGATCGAGGACCTCCTCGGCCGCGAGCCGGGGGTGCGGGAGGCCGCCGTCGTCGTGCGGGAGGACCGGCTCGTCGCCTACGTGGCGCCCGGGACCGCCGATCCGACCGTGCTCCGCGCCCGCCTCGCCGAGCATCTCCCGGACTTTCTGGTCCCGTCGCTCTTCATGCCTCTCCCGGCGCTGCCGCGAACCTCCAGCGGCAAGCTCGACCGGGCTGCACTGCCGGAGCCCACCGAGGCCGACGCAGCGCCCGAAGAGTCCGGCTTCGCCGCGCTCCGCACCGCGGTCGAGCAGGTGCTGGCGGAGATCTGGGCCGATCTGCTGCGGCGCGAGCGGATCGGCATCCATGATGATTTTTTCGAGCTGGGAGGCCATTCGCTGCTCGGCGCCCAGCTCGTGGCGCGGGTGCGGCAGGTGCTCGGGGTCGAGCTGTCGCTCCGCACCGTGTTCGAGACGCCGACCGTGGCCGGGCTCGCCGCGCAGGTCGCCGCGGCCTGGGACGTGCCTGTGGCGCCGCCGGTCGAACGGGTGCCGCGCGAGGGGGAGATCCCTCTCTCTTTTGCCCAGCAGCGGCTCTGGTTCCTCGAACGGCTGGCGCCGGGCGATCCCTCCTACAACGGCTTCTCGGCAGCCCGCTTCACCGGTCGCCTGGACGAGCGCGCCCTGCTCGCCGCCTTCCGCGAGATCGTGCGCGTCCAGGAGACCCTGCGGACCACCTTCCCGGCCGTGGAGGGGCGGCCGGTCCAGCGCCCGGCCCCGGACCTCGCGCTCGATCTCGCCGCCATCGATCTCCAGGCGCTGCCAGAGGAGAGACGGCTTCCCGAGGCGCGCCGGCTCGCCCACGAGGAAGCCCGCCGGCCGTTCGATCTCGCCGCGGGGCCGCTCCTGCGCCTGGCCCTGCTGCGCCTGGGAGAGGACCGAAACGTCCTCTGCACCGCGCTGCACCACATCGTCTCCGACGCCTGGTCGATCGGCCTGATCTACCGCGACCTGATGGAGCTCTACGCGGACCGCACCGCCCGGCTGCCGGAGCCGCCGGTGCAATACATCGATTACGCGGTCTGGCAGCGCCGCTGGTTCGAGCAGGTGCGCGAGCAGGAGCTGGCCTGGTGGCGCCGCCGGCTCGCCGACCTCCCCACGCTGCGGCTGCCGGCCGACCGGCCCCGGCCGGCCGGCCGGGACGCCGCCTTCCGCGGCATCACCCTGCCGGTCGCGCTGCCGGCGGATCTGAGCGCGAGGCTCTGGCGCCAGGCCCGCGCCGAGAGCGTCACTCCGTTCATGCTCCTCCTCGCCGCGTTCCAGGCGCTCCTCGCCCGGTGGTGCGGACAGGACGACGTGGTGGTCGGCGTTCCGGTCGCCAACCGCGAGCGGGCCGAGATCGAGGGGCTGGTCGGGTTCTTCGTCAACACCCTCGTCCTGCGCACGAGCTGCGCCGGCGATCCCACGGTGCGCGAGCTGCTGGCCCGGGTACGGGAGGGGTCCCTCGGGGCGTTCGCCCACCAGGCCACGCCGTTCGAAGCGCTGGTGGAGGAGCTGGAGCCGGAGCGGGACCTGGGCCGGCAGCCGCTCTTCCAGGTGCTGTTTCAGCTCCAGACCGTCCCCGTGCCGCTCTTCACGCTCCCCGGCGTCATGGTGGAGGGGCTCGACGTGGACGCGGACGCCACGCCCTTCGACCTAGCGCTCGACCTCCGGGAGACCCCGGAAGGTTTGTCTGGCGTCCTCCAAGCCAGTCGGGATCTGTTTGACCCCTCGACCCTTGCCCGGCTCCGCGGGCACCTGCGCAACCTGCTGGAGGGGATGGCCGCCGATCCGGGGTGCCGCGTGGCGGAGCTCCCGCTGTTGAGCGGTGCCGAGCGCCACCAGATCACAGTCGAATGGAACGACACCGAGAGGCCCTACGAGACCAGCCGGTGCATCCACGAGCTGTTCGCCGAGCAGGCGGCGCGCATCCCCGAATCCGAGGCCCTCTCCTTTGCAGACGGGCGGCTCACCTATGCCGAGTTGGAAGCGCGTTCGAACCGGCTGGCCTGGCATCTCCAGCTGCGGGGAGCCGGCCCGGAAGCGAAGGTGGCCCTGCGCATGGAGAGCTCCGCGAGCTTCTTCATCGCCCTGCTGGCCATCCTGAAGACGGGCGCCGCCTACATGCCGCTCGATCCCACCTGGCCCGATTCCCGGGTGGAGCTTCTGCTCAAAGAGGCGGGGGCCCTCCTTGTCCTCAACGAGGAAGCCTCCGACATCGCCCGCCACAGCCCCGCCTCCCTCCCGCCCCTGGCCTTCCCCGAGAGCCTGGCCTACGTGGTGTTCACCTCCGGCTCCACCGGCCGGCCCAAGGGGGTGGCCGTGCCCCACCGCGCGGTCGTCCGCATGGCGCGCAGCGCCGATGCGCTGCCGATCGGCCCGGACGACCGGGTGGCCCAGGTCTCGAACGTCTCTTTCGACGGCATGACGTACGAGCTTTGGGGGGCGCTGCTCTGCGGGGCCTGTCTGGTCGGCGTGCCGCGGGAGGTGCTGCTCGACCTCCGGGCGCTCGCCGGCTACGTGCGGCGCGAGCGGATCTCGTTCCTGCTCTCGCCGGCCGCGCTGCTCCACCAGATCGCCCGCGAGGAGCCGACGGTCTTCCAGACCGTGCGCCGGGTCTCCTCCGGGGGCGAGGCGTTCGACGCGCGCCGCGCCCGAGAGATCGTGCTCGCCGGAGGGGCGGGCCAGCTGTTCAACGACTACGGTCCGACCGAGACGACCTGCTTCCTCCTCGTGGAAAAGATCACGGAGATCGCGGAGGGGACGCGCATCGTCCCCCTCGGCCGTCCCATCGGCAACACCCTGGCCGCCGTGCTCGACCGCGGCCTCGCGCCGGTCCCGATCGGGGCCCCGGGCGAGCTGTGCCTGGGCGGGGAGGGTCTGGCGCGCGGCTACCTCGGGCAGCCGGCGCTGACCGCGGAGCGGTTCGTGCCGGATCCGATCGGCCCGGAGGCGAGCGGGATCCCGGGAACGCGGCTCTACCGCACGGGCGACCGCGTCCGCCTGCTGCCCGACGGCCGGATCGACTTCCTCGGCCGGTTCGACGACCAGGTCAAGGTCCGCGGCTTCCGGATCGAGCCCGGGGAGATCGAGGAGGCGCTCGCCGTTCACCCGGGTGTGGCCGCGGCCGTGGTGATGTCGCGCGAGGAGGAGGGGAGCCGGGCGCTGGTCGCCTACGTCGTTCCCGAGGATCTCGATCCGGCCGTTCTGCGAGCCTTTCTGCGGGAACGGCTGCCGGAATTCATGATCCCCGCCTCCTTCGTGGCGCTCCCGGCCCTGCCGGTCAATCCCAACGGCAAGGTGGACCGCGCCGCGCTGGCGAGGATCGTGCCCCGGTTCGAGAGCGGAGCGGGGAGCCGGCCGCCGCGCGGACCGCTGGAGGAGACGGTCGCCGCCGTCTGGTCCGAGATCCTGGGGATCGGGCGGATCGGCGCCCAGGACCGCTTCTTCGACCTGGGCGGACACTCCCTCCTCGCCCTCCGGGTGCTCGCACGGATGCGCGACGTGCTGGGTGTGGATGTGCCGCTCCGCGTCCTCTTCGAGGCTCCGACGATCGAGGGGCTCGCGGCCTGGATCGCGGCGGAGCGCCGGCAGGCCGCGGCGGCGCCCATCGTGCCCGTGCCGCGCAACCGTCCGCTCCCGCTCTCCTTCACCCAGGAGCGGCTCTGGCTGGTCGACCGGCTCTATCCGGGCACTCCGCTGTACAACGTCCCCACCGCGTTCCGCCTGCACGGCCCGCTCTCTGTGCCTGTGCTCGCTGCGGTCCTCACCGAGATCGTGCGGCGCCACGAGGTCCTGCGCACCCGCTATGCGACCACCGAGGACGGAGCCCCCGTCCAGATCGTCGAGCCGCCGCCGGAGATCGCCGTCCCCGTGGCCGATCTGGCGGCCTTGCCCGAGGAGAGGCGTCTCGCGGAGGCCCGGCGGCTCGCCTGGGAGGAGTCGCTCCGCCCCTTCGACCTCCAGGTGGCGCCCCTGCTGCGCGCCCTCCTCCTGCGCCTGGAGGCTGACAACCATGTGACGGTCCTGACGGGGCACCACATCGTCTCGGATGGCTGGTCGCAGAACCTCTTCACGCGGGAGATCGGAATCCTCTACGAGGCCTTCGCGGCAGGCCGTCGCTCTCCCTTGCCGCCCCTGCCCGTGCAGTACGCGGACTTCGCCGTCTGGCAGCGGCGGCACCTGCGGGACGACCTCCTCGCGGATCAGCTCGCCTGGTGGACGGAGCGCCTGGCCGGCGCGCCGCCGGTCCTGGAGCTGCCGGCCGACCGGCCGCGCCCGCCGGTCCAGAGCTTCGCGGGGGAGGTCCGCGCCGCCACCTGGTCCCCGCCGTTCATGGAGTCGTTGCGCGCCCTCGCCCTGCGCGAAAAGGGAACGCTCTTCCTCCTCCTGCTCGCCGCTTTCGAGACCCTGGTGTCCCGCCTGACCGGGCGCGAGGACGTGATCGTGGGCTCGCCCATGGCCAACCGCCCGCGGCCGGAGCTGGAGGACCTGATCGGCTTCTTCGCCAACACGCTCGTGTTGCGCACCGACCTCTCCGGCGATCCGGCGTTCCGCGAGGTGATGGCCCGGGTGCGCGAGACCTCTCTGGGGGCCTGGGAGCACCAGGACCTCCCCTTCGAGCGCCTGGTGGAGGAGCTGCGTCCGCGCCGCGATCCGAGCCACACCCCAATTTTCCAGGTGATGTTCGTCCACCATGGCAACGTCACCGCGGCGGAGCGCGTCGTCGAGATCCCAGGTCTGCGCACCGAGCCGGTCGGAGACACCCGCGCCGTCTCGCGCTACGACCTGGAGATCTACGCCCTGGAGTCGGCCGAGGGGTTGTTCCTGGCCCTGGAGTACAGCACCGCGCTCTTCGACGCCGATCGCATCGTCCGCCTCCTCGGACAAATCGAGACGGTTCTGTACGGAGCCCTCGCCGACCCCGGCCTGCGCCTTTCCGAGCTCCCGTTGCTCACGAAAACTGAAGAGCACCAGCTCCTCGCCGACTGGACCGCCGCAACGCCAAACACGGTGGAGGAGGAGACGCTCCTTCACGAGCTGTTCGAATCCCAGGCGGCGAGGACTCCGGACGCCATCGCCCTGATCGCCGGTGAAGAGCGCTGGACCTATCGCGAGCTGGACCGGCGGGCGGAGGAGATTGCCGCGGATCTGCGGGCGCGAGGTGTCGGACCCGAGGATCGGGTGGCGATCTCGATGCCTCGGATACCGGAGATGGTGGCGGCGATGCTGGGCGTGCTCAAGGCGGGGGGGGCGTATGTGCCGGTGGAGCCGGGATATCCGGAGGCGCGGCGGGAGAAGATTTTGGCGGATGCGGCGCCGGTGTGGACCCTCACCCCCGGCCCCTCTCCCACAAGTGGGCGAGGGGAGAGGGTTACCCTGGCTAACCTACACCACTCTCCCGCTCGCGGGAGAGGGGCCGGGGGTGAGGGCTCCCTCGCCTACTTGATCTACACCTCCGGCTCCACCGGCACCCCCAAAGGCGTCGCCGTCCCTCACACAGCCGCCGTGGCCCTGGTCCGCTGGGCCGGCACGGTCTTTTCGCGAGAGGACCTGGCCGGCGTCCTCGCCGCTACCTCGATCAGCTTCGACCTTTCGGTCTTCGAGATCTTCGTGCCTCTGGCCCACGGCGGCACGGTCATCCTGGCCGAGAATGCCCTGGAGCTGCCGCGGCTGCCGGCGGCCGGGGCGGTGACGCTGGTGAACACCGTGCCGTCGGCGATGGCCGAGCTGGTCCGCTCCGGCGGGGTGCCGGGCGGGGTGCGGGTGATCAACCTGGCGGGGGAGGCGCTGACGCGCGAGTTGGCGGACCGCGTCCTCGCCTTGCCGCAGATCGAGCGGCTCTACAACCTGTACGGCCCGTCGGAGGACACCACCTACTCGACGTTCGCCGAGGTGCCGCGCGGCGAGCGCCGGATGCCGTCGATTGGCCGGCCGATCGCCGGCGGCCGGGCTGTGGTGGTGGACCGGTGGCTGCAGCCGGCGCCCGTGGGGGTCCCCGGCGAGCTTTGCCTTGCAGGTTCGGGGCTCGCACGGGAGTACCTGGGCCGGCCGGCGGAGACGGCGGCGGCTTGGGTGCCCAATCCATTCTGTGATCCGTCGGATCGGTCCGATCCGTCCGATCGGTCTGATCACTTCGGTGAGCGGATGTACCGCACGGGCGACCTCGTGCGCCGCCGGCCGGACGGCGCTCTGGAGTTCCTCGGCCGCATCGACCACCAGCTCAAGATCCGCGGCTTCCGCATCGAGCCTGGCGAGATCGAAGCGGCGCTGCGGACGGCTCCCGGCGTCGCCGAGGTCGTCGTGGCGGCGCGAACGGTCTCCGGCGAGCTGCGCCTTGTCGCCTGGGTGGCGGGGGTGGGGGTCACCCCCACAGACCTGCGCCAATTCCTCCGCGAGCGCCTTCCCGAGCCGCTGGTGCCGTCGTTCTTCGTGGCCCTGCCCGATCTCCCCCGGACCGCGACCGGCAAGATCGACCGCGCGGCGCTCCCGGCTCCCGTGGTGGCTCCGGCGGAGGAGGGGAGGACTTCAGCGAGCGGCCCGATCGAGGAGCTCCTGGCCGGCGTGTGGGCCGAGGTGCTCGGGGTGGAGCGCGTCGGGCTCCACGCGAGCTTCTTCGACCTCGGTGGCCATTCGCTCCTCGCCACCCGCCTGGTCGCGCGGCTGCGGGCGCTTCTGGGCGTCGAGCTGCCGGTGCGCGCCGTCTTCGAGGCTCCGACCGTGGCGGCCTTCGCGCGGGCCGTGCTCGCCGCCGAGCGCGGTGCCGCGCCGCCGCTCGTCCGCCGGGAGCGCGATGAGGATCCGCCCCTCTCCTTCGCCCAGGAGCGCATGTGGTTCCTGGAGCACCTGGACCCCAATTCGGCGTACCACATCCCGCTGGCCGTCCGCCTCGTGGGCGCGCTCGACGCCGCGGCTCTGGAGGGCTCGCTGCGCGCGGTCGTCCGCCGGCACGAGGCCTTGCGGACGACCTTCCCGTTCGTCGACGGCCCGGTCCAGCGGATCGCCCCCGATCCCGCTGTCTCGCTGCCGCGGGTCGACCTGAGCGGCTTGCCACCCGCCCTTCGCGAGAAGGAGCAGGCGCGGCTTGGGGCTGCTCTTGCGGCAGCCCCCTTCGACCTTGGGAGCGGGCCGCTGCTGCGCGCGCTTCTTCTCAGGATCGGAGGGCCGGCGCCCGGCGAGCACGTCCTTCTGGCGACCCTTCACCACATTGTCTCCGACGGGTGGTCGATCGGAGTGCTGCTGCACGAGCTGGTCGCCTTCTACCGCGCTCTCCGCGAGGATGTGCCCTCGGGTCTCTCTCCACTGCCCGTCCAGTACGCCGACTGGGCGCTCTGGCAGCGCGAGTGGCTGGAGGGCGATGCGCTGGAGGCGGGGCTCTCCTGGTGGCGGCAGCATCTGGCGAGCGCGCCCCCGGTCCTGGCGCTCCCGGCGGACCGGCCGCGCCCGGCCACGCCCAGCTTCCGCGGCGCCGAGCACCGGGAGATCCTGCCCCCCGATCTGCTGGACACCGTCCAGGCGCTCGCCCGGCGGAGCGGTGCGAGCCTGTTCATGGCGCTCCTCGCCGCCTGGCAGGCGTTCCTTGCCCGCCACACCGGCCAGGACGACTTCGTGGTCGGCACCCCGGTCGCCGGGCGCGACCGCGCCGAGGTCGAGGGGCTCATCGGCCTCTTCGTGAACACGCTGGCCCTTCGCATTCGCTTGCCGGCGGGGGAGGCCTTCACCCCACTGCTCGCCCGGGTGCGCGAGGCGGCGCTGGGTGCATTCGGTCACGCCTGGGTCCCGTTCGAGCGCGTGGTGGAGATCGTCGAGCCGGATCGGGATCTGGCGCGCGGGGGCCACAACCCGCTGTTCCAGACGATGCTCGCGTTGCAGAACGTGCCGCGGCCCGCCGTCTCGCTGCCTGATCTCAACTTGCTGCCGGTGGACGTGGAGGTCCGCACCGCTCCCTTCGACCTGACCCTCGCCGTCTCCACGGAGGAGGGCCGTCTCCACGTCTCCTGGATCTGGGCCCTCGATCTCTTCGACGCTCCGACCGTGGCCCGCTTCGCCGGGCGCTTCCGGACCCTCCTGGCCGCGGCGGCGGCTGAGCCCGAACGGCCGATCGAGGACCTGCCGCTCCTCTCCACAGCGGAGCGGCACGCGCTCCTCCACGAGTGGCTCGATGCGGCGACCCCACTCCCTGAGGAGCCGTGCATCCACCGGATCGTCGCCGCGCACGTCGCGCGTCGGCCGGAGGCGTTGGCCGTGGAGGCCGGCGGCGCGTCCCTGACCTATGCGGAGCTCGATCGCCGCGCCCGGCGGCTGGCCCGGCGTCTATGGAGCCTCGGGGTGGGGCCAGACGTGCCCGTGGGGCTCTGCGCCGGAAACGCCGTCGATCTCGCCGTCGGGATGCTCGCCATCCTACAAGCCGGCGGTGCCTGTCTCCCCCTGGACCCCGAGTATCCGCTGGAGCGGCTGGCCTTCCTTCTCCAGGATGCCCAACCGGCGGCCGTGCTCGCTCCGTCAGATCTGCTTGAATCGATCAGTCGGATCGGTCCGATCGGACAGATCCGTCCGATCACTGTTCTCCTCCTGGATGACGAGGACCAGGAGCCTGACCCCGAGCCGTTCGAGGAGTCTACGGTGCTGGGCGACCACCTGGCCTGCGTCTTCTACACGTCCGGCTCCACTGGCAGGCCCAAGGGGGTGGGGATCACCCACCGCTGCATCTGCCGGCTGATCCTCGATCCGCGCTGGGAGATCGGACCCGCCGACCGGATCGCCCAGATTTCGAGCCCCTCGTTCGACGCATCGACCCTGGAGATCTGGGGAGCGCTCCTCCGCGGCGCCTGCCTGGTGGGCCTCCGCCGCGAGGAGGTCCTGGCACCGCCGGACCTGGCGGCCGCGATCCGGCGGCTGGGCCTCACCATGCTGGTCATCCCGCCGTCCTGGTTCCAGCGCGTGGCCGCCGAGCTGCCGGACGCCTTCGCGCCCCTCTCCATCATGTCGATCGGAGGGGAGCCGGGAGACCCCACGGCGTTCGCCCGCGTGGTGGCGGCCGGATCGCCGCGCTGGCTGTTCCACGGCTACGGACCGACCGAGGTCACGACGCTCACCACGGTCCACCCGGTCCGGACGGTCGCCCCGGGCCAACCGATCCTCCCGGCGGGGCGACCGCTCGCGGACGTCCGCGTCTACGTGCTCGACCCGGAGCTGCGGCTGCTGCCGCAAGGCGTCCCCGGAGAGCTGTTCGCGGGAGGCGACCGCTTGGCCCGGGGCTATCTGGGCCGGCCCGACCTCACGGCGGAACGCTTCTTACCCGATCCGTTCGGCCCGGCCGGCGGGCGCCTCTACGCGGCCGGCGACCTGGCGCGCATCCTCCCCGGCGGCGCCCTGGAGATCCTGGGCCGGCGCGACCGCCAGGTGAAGATCCGGGGGTTTCGCATCGAGCCCGGAGAGATCGAGGCCGTGCTCGCCGAGCACCCCGCCGTGGCGCAGACGGCGGTCGTAGTGCAAGAAAGAGGATTGGTCGCCTTCGTGGTCCCGCGCGGCGCGGCGGACGCCGCGGAGCTGCGCGCCTTCCTGGCAGAGAAGCTCCCGGCGTTCATGGTCCCAACGGCCGTCGTGCTCCGGCCGGATCTCCCGCTCACGCCCAACGACAAGATTGACCGCGAGGCCCTGGCCCGCCTGCCTCTGGAGGCGCCACCCCGCACCGGCCGGCGGACGCCGAGCACCCCGGTCGAGCAGCGGCTCGCCGCGGTCTGGACGGACCTGCTCGGCGTCGCGCCCGGGCTGGACGACAGCTTCTTCGATCTGGGTGGAAACTCGCTGCTCGCCACCTGGGTGGTGGTGCGGGTCCACGAAGCCTTCGGCCTCGAGCTCCCCTTGCGGGCAGTCTTCGAAGCGCCGACCCTCGCCGGGATGGCGGCGCGGATCGAATCTCTGCTGGATCAGTGAGAGGGACGCAGCGCCTCGACCAGCCGCTGCTCGAAGCTCTCCGCGACCGCCGGGATCTCGGCATCCATGCCGGCGAGCAGCATCTCGGCCCCGAGGCGCAGGAACCTCTCGATGTACTCCCGCGACAGCCCCTGGCCCATCAGGTAGCCGATCGTCCACAGGTCGAAGCAGTACAGGGGGACCGGAATCGAGCCGTTGATCCGGTGATAACCGGAGGAGACGATCTCCGACGCCCGGCGCCAATCCATCGTGTCATGCTGCCAGGCATAGCTCGATCCGGTGAGCCCGAACTCTTCGGCGCGCGCGGCGATCGGGACCTTCTTGTCGTGGAAATAGCTCTCCAGACAGTAGTACGTCGGCTGCGCCTCGTCGATGAAGGCCAGGGTGTTCTCCGCCGATTCCTCGGTCTCGCCGGGGAAGCCGATGATGAACGAGGCGTACGAGAAGATGCCGTACTCGCGGAGCTTGGTCAGACCGTACCGGTACTTGTCGACCGTCGCGGTCTTGTACATCTCCTTGAGCATGCGGTTGTCGCCCGACTCGATGCCCAGGAAGACTCCGGTGCAGCCGGAGCGGGCCGCCAGATCGAACACTTCGTCGTCCGCGTTGGCGCAGCGGAAATAGGAGTACCACTTGAAGTCGAATTTTCGGTCGATCATCATCCGGCAGAGATCTTTGAAGCGGTTTTTCGGGATGTTGAACGTGTCGTCGATGAACAGCAGATGCGTGACGCCAGCCTCTTTGAGGTAGGTCAGCTCGCGCTCGACGACGTCCAGGCTCGTCAGGTTGAGATCGCCGGCGAGGATCGGATAGCGGCAAAACGCGCATTTGTACGCGCAGCTGCGGGCGGTCCGCAACTGCACCGACGGCACCAGCAGCTCGGTGGAGAAGTGGCGCCAGTCGATCGAGCTCTCGTCCATGTCGTTGTTCTCGATCTCGCGCGGCGTGCGCTCGAACGTGCGGTTGTCCGAGGTGTAGGTCAGATTCGGCACGGTGCTGAGATCCGGCCGGGTCGCCCGCAACGCCGCGCAGACCCGGCTCAACGTCAGCTCGCCCTGGGAGTCGAAGACGTAGACGTCCGCTCCCATTTCCGAGAACATTTGATTCTGAATGGGTTCCGAAAAATCGCTGCACACGTGGTAGATGTGCGGTCCGCCCACGATGATCTTGGTGTCCGGGCTGTGCTCGCGGATGAAATTCACCAGGTACCGGATCGGCGAGCTTTCAAAATAGAACGTCGTGGTGAGCGCCACGGCCTTGGGTGAGCCCGCCAGGATCTGCCGGAAGGCCTCCTGGTCGTGATTGAAGAAGTTGACCAGGGCGGCGTCCAACCCCTTCTTGCGCAGGAAGCTGGTGAGGTAGCAGGCCCCCAGGTTCGGCAGCCGGCCGACGTGATAGTCGCAAGTCTTGCCGGTCGCTTCCCGCAGGCCGAAGTTGAGCAGCTCGGGATAGCGCACCCGCTTGCCCCGGAACGGCACCGTGTTGGCGAGGAGGTGCTTGTAGCCACCCGAGTGCTCACGCATCTGCCTGGACGATTCCAGCAGGTCGTCCAAGGGTTGCTCGTAGTAACCGACCACCACGCAATCCAGCTGATTGCCCATGACACGCCTCCATCCATCGAAAGCTCTCGCCGGGGGCTCGACGGGCGAAAAAGATAGCATGGCGGACCCGCGGTAGACTACGCCGCATATGCCCGACGTCACACGCCTCCTCCGGCGCCGCCCGGGCCTGACGCTCCTCGCGGCGCTCCTGCTCGCCCTCGGCATCGGGGCGAACAGCGCCATCTTCAGCGCGGTCCATGGGATCCTCCTCGCCCCCTTCCCGTACGCCCAGCCCGATCGTCTCGTGGTCCTGTGGAAGACGCAGCCGGAGCTCGACGCTCCCATGGTCGAGGTCGCGTACGCCGAGTTCCGCGAGTGGCAGCGGCAGGCCAAGTCGTTCGTGGGGCTCGCCGCGGTGGGGGCGAGCCCCGCGAAGATGACGCTCACCGGGCGCGAGCGGCCCGAGAGCCTGTCGGGCGCCCTGGTCTCGGGCGAGCTGCTGTCGCTGCTGGGCGTCGAGCCCGCCGAGGGGCGGCTCCTCGCTCCCGCGGACGATCAGCCGGGCACGGAGCGGATAGTGATGCTGAGCGACAGCCTGCGCCGCCGCCTCTTCGGACCGCCCGGCCGGGGCCAGGAGGCGGTGGGGCAGAGGCTGATCCTCGCGGGAAAGAGCTACACGGTGGCCGGCGTCCTGCCGCCGCGCTTCGATTTCCCGACGGGGGCTGAATTCTGGGTGCCGGTGACCGCCGTCTACCCCGAGGTGGTCGGCGACCGGGGCACCGGCTTCCTTCGCGTCGTGGGGCGGCTGCGGGACGGGACCGGTCTCGCAGAGGCCCGGGAGGAGATGGATCAGACCGTGCGCCGGGTCGTCAAGACGTTCGGCGCCTCCGGACCCGAGCCGCAGGCCGTCGTGACGCCGCTCGCCGAGTTCCTGCTGGGGGATACGCGCGGCGGGCTTTGGGTCCTCTTCGGGCTGGTGACGCTCATCCTCCTGATCGCCTGCGCCGACGTGGCGAACCTCCTGCTGGCCCAGGCGACCGGCCGGCGCACCGAGCTGGCCGTGCGCTCCGCCCTCGGCGCCGATCAGCCGCGCCTGGTGCGGCAGCTGGTGGCCGAGAGCGCGCCGCTCGCCCTCCTCGGCGGCCTCGGCGGGCTCGCGCTCGCGGCCCTGGGCGTCCATCTCCTGACCGTCTTTGGCCCCTCCGAGGTCCCGCGCCTGTCCGAGGTCCGCCTGAGCGCCCTGGTCCTGGGCTTCACGGGTCTCCTGTCGCTCGCCGCGCTCGTCCTGTTCGCCACCCTGCCCGCCTGGCAGACCGCGCGGCAGGTCGACCTGCGGGAGGTGATGGGGGAGGGCGGCCGCGGCGCGCTCCACGGCAGGCAGAGCCGCCGCTGGATGTCGCTGCTCCTCGTCGTGCAGGCCGGCATGGCCGTCCTCCTGCTCATCGCGGCCGGCCTTCTGGTCAGCCGCTTCCGCGACCTGCAACAGGTCGAGCTCGGCTTCCGTCATCCCGAGAAGATCCTCACCGCGGAGATCCAATTGCCCGAAGACCTGGAGCCGGCCCAGGCGCGGGTCTTCTGGGACACGCTTCTGGAGCGCCTGCGCGCCTTGCCGGGAGCGACCTCGGCCGCCGCGGTCCTGCTCCGGCCGCTCGAAGGGGAGATCGGGTGGAACCTGTCCTACACCGCGGAAGGGCAGACGCAGGAGGAGCACGTGGCCAATCCGCAGGCGGACTACGAGTCGATCACCCCCGGCTACTTCGAGACCATGGGCATTCCGCTCATTGCAGGCCGCGACTTCACCCCGCAGGACCGGGCCGACGGGCTCCCGGTCGCCATCCTGAGCGAAGGCCTGGCGCGCCGTCTCTGGCCCCGCGGCGATGCGCTCGGGAAGCGGATCAAGAACAACGGGCCGAACGACCCGTCGCCCTGGAAGACCGTCGTGGGCGTGGCCGGCAACGTCCGCTACCGGGGGCTCGCCGCGCCCACGCTGGACTACTACGTGCCGTACACCCAGTCGCCGCTCATCCCCATCCACGTCGTCCTGCGGACGGACGGCGATCCGCTGGCGCTCGCCTCCGCCCTGGAGCGGGAGGTCTGGGGGCTCGCCCGCGACCAGCCGGTCGCCGGGGTCACCACCATGGAAGCGAAGGTCGCCTCGGTCCTCGCCGAGCCGCGCCTGCTGGCCTCGCTCGCCGGGCTTTTCTCCGTGCTCGCGACGCTCCTCGCCGCGCTGGGGATCTACGGAGTTGTGGCGTACTCCGTCTCGCGACGCACCCGCGAGGTCGGGCTGCGGATGGCCCTCGGGGCTTCACGGCGCGACGTGCTGCTGCTGCTCGCAAAAGAAGGGCTGCGGCCCACTCTCACCGGCGCCGCGCTCGGCCTCATCGCGGCCTTCTGGCTTCGCGAAGCCTTGGCGCGCTGGCTGACCGGTCCCGCCGCGGCCGACCCGGCGGTGTTCGCCGCGGTCGTGCTGCTGCTCGTCACGGCGGCGGGGCTCGCGGTGTATCTGCCGTCACGGCGTGCGATGGGGCTCCATCCGAGCCTGGCGCTGCGAGAGGAGTAGGGGGGCGGGGGAGAGCAGATCAAAGACCTAATCTGGAGCCCACATCATGAGCCGTCTCGCTCGCCCACTGTCCGTCTTCGTCGCTGCTCTCTGCCTCGCTGCAACCACGCTTCCAGCGCAGGAGATCAGCGCCGGGAATCCTCGCACCGTGATCCTTGGAACCCACGGCTTGATCGAGCCCGGCCAGGGCCCGGCCGGTCAAGGGCGGTGGAAGGGTTTTCCTATCAGTCTGAGCCTGCGCGACGCGCCGCTGCCGGAGGTCCTCCGGACCTTTGCCCGCCTCGCTCGCTTCAACCTGGTCCTCGATCCACGGGTCCAGGGATCCGTGACGGTCGAGCTCGAGAACGTGCCGTGGGACCAGGCGCTCTACGTGATCCTCAAGACCCACGGTCTGGGCGCTGAGGTCGATGGCCGGCTGTGGATGATCGCGCCGAGCTAAGGGCCCGCGGGCGTGCGTTCCAGAATTGCTTCTGCTTCAAGTAGAGATTGGCGTTCTGGTACTTGCAGGTCCGCACGTGCTCGGCAGCTACCTTGATGTAGTCGGCTTTCTTGTCCTTCCACTCCTTTGGGGAGAGAGGTCTCTCCATCCCGTTCTCTACCGTGGCTCCCGTCGCGACCTCAATCAGCAGGGGCCAGTCTTTGCGGGGAAAGTCGTAGTCGGCGCCGATGTCCCAGCTCTGGACCGTGCTGTCCAAGCTCTCCGTGACGACCTCGGCCTTGTCGGGAGAGAAGGAGGCTCGGATCAGCGAGCTCTCTGAGCGCATTGGTGGGATCACCGGGGTGCCGTCGACCGTGCTCCAGAGGCGCGCGCAGTCGCTGTCCCAAATCAGTACTAAGGAGTCGTCCCGGCTGAAGACCGCACCTGTCACGGGCTGGTCCTGCTTGATCGGCGGCAACGCGGCCTCTCCCCCCGGGACTTTCCAAAACTGGACCACTCCGTCGCCACGCCAAGTCAGGAGGAGATCGCCCTGATGGCTGAACAGCCCGCCGTATACGGTTCCGTTCGTCCGTAGCTCGATCGACACATCGCCGCCCGCAGTCTCCAGGCGCGCCCCTGCCTTTGGGTTCCACCTCAGGGTGTACCGTCCGTCAGGACTCGTCACGTTCCCTTCGGGCGCAATCTGGCTCGCGAGCGCCATTCCGTCACGATGAGACCTCGGCCGGGCCTCGTGGCGGAGGCCCTTTAAATTCCACCAGCGTGCGTCACCCCTGCGTCCCCTGGTGACGGCTTGGCCATCGACGAGCTGCGCGGCGACGAGCGATTCGCCATGAAGCAACTCGGCCTGCAGTGCGCCGTCCGCAGTGCTCCAGAGCCGCGCGATCCCGTCGTCGGTCCAGGTCAAGATTGAGCGACCATCTTTGCTGAGCTCCGCACCCAGAACCGCCCCTTGATGTCGAATTACCAGTGGAGGGCCTGTCACGTTCCAGAGTCGGACGCTCCCATCGACGCTCCAGGTCAGGACCTTCTTCTTGTCCGGGCTGATGCTGCCTCCAAGGACCATGTCCTCATGCTCCAGAGATCGAGGGGCCGGAGGGCTGCCGTCAGTGCTCCGGAGCTGTGCGGTCCGGAACTGCCAGGTCAGGACAAGACGTCTGTCCTGGCTGACGGCCTTGCCAGGGACCGCGCCGTTGCGATCCGCCGGGATCGAG
>Ga0126309_10000056_pt1 | contig 35945 bp, 30 predicted proteins | sample Plot56_FD_92541 | JGI IMG/M metagenome (GOLD analysis project Ga0126309, IMG submission 92541) | Serpentine soil microbial communities from UC McLaughlin Reserve, CA, USA - Plot56 | ecosystem: Environmental > Terrestrial > Soil > Grasslands | place: USA: UC McLaughlin Reserve, Lake County...
CAGCTCCGCCGGGCCCAGGTCGGCGGCGAGGACGAGGGGGACGGCGAGGCCTGGCATGGCCCGGCGGTGGAGATGCTGCTGGCGGACGTCGACGCCTCGCGCGCGGCGGCGCGGCCGCTGCCCGGGGCGCACTCGATCTGGGAGCTGGTCCAGCACATGACCGTCTGGCTGGAGACCGTCCGCCGGCGTCTCGAAGAGAACCGGGCCATCGAGCCGGCTCCGGAGGTGAACTGGGCGCTGGTGCCCGATCCCAGCGAGGAGGCTTGGCGACGGACTGTTGAGCGCCACCGCCGCGCCGCCGAGGACCTGCGGCGTCTCACCACCAGCCTTCAGGACTCCCGCCTGGAGCAGGGGGTCGCCGGCAAGGACTACGACGCCTACGTCATGCTGCACGGCATCGTCCAGCACGAGCTCTACCACGCCGGGCAGATCGCGCTGCTCAAGAAAGTGCTTCGATAGTAATACTGCTGTCACCCTTCTTGCATACGCCTCCGTCAGAGCGCTCGCGCGCGCTCCCATCAAGGAGGTCTCAACATGAGTTTCAAGCGCGTTTCCTTCGCAGGAGCCCTGGCTCTCAGCCTTGCTCTTGTGCCCGCGGTCGTCCGGGCGGCGACTCCGAGCTCGGGAACTGTCTCGTCCAATTCGTCCAGCGCGAGCTGGCAGGGCAGCTCGTTCCTGGCCTCGAATCCGGCCTCGTGCCCCGCTTCATCCACTCTCCCGCTCCCCGGCTGCGATCGGTTCGATCTCACCGTGGTGCCGCTCGCGGATCCTGAGCTGATCGAGATTTCGATCACGCCCACCAATCCTGGCGACGATTACGACCTGTACATCTATGACTCGGCTGGCAATCAGCTCGACAGCTCGGCCAGCGGTGGAGGCAACGAAGCGGTGACCCTGTCGGATCCGCCGGCCGGCACCTACCGGGTGGTCGTCCAGGCGTTCCTGGTGGCCCCGGGCTCCAGCTATCGCGGCCAGGCCAACCAGCGGGCGGTCGCCGCGGACGAGGTCGCGCAGGCCTACCACGGGACCCGCGTGACGCCCGGCTTCGCCGGGACGCCGGTCAACCACTCCGCTCCGTTCACCGGCGCGCCGCTCCTCTTCCAGATGAATGACGTCGGCCGCAACGCCGCCGAGCCGACGCTCGGCATCCGCAAGAACGGCACGGCCTTCTACGCCGCCGGCGACTTCGACGCCCTGCCGGACGGCTCGCCGACCCAGCTCGCGCGGACCGAGGTCCTGCGCTCCAAGGACGGCGGCGCCACCTGGCAATCCGTTCAGCCGCAGCTCATCCTCGGCGACACCACGGAGCCGCCCACCAGCCTCGACCCGTACGTCTACGTCGAGGAGGACACCGGGCGGCTCTTCTCGATCGACCTGTACGGCGCCTGCTCCTGGCTGCTCTATTCGGATGACGAAGGGCAGACCTGGACGCGCAACATCGCCGCCTGCGGCGAGCTGGTCAACGACCACCAGACGCTCTACGCCGGCCCGCCGCCCGCGGGGGTCGCCACGCAGGGCTTCCCGGAGGTCCTCTACTACTGCTTCAACCGGGTCGCGACCAGCTCCTGCGGCAAGAGCCTCGACGGCGGCAACACCTTCCTGCCCGCCGGCGCGCCGGCCTATCTCGGCGTCGACGCCAACGGCGCGGTCTGCGGCGGTCTGACCGGCCAGCTCATGACCGACCCGCAGGGGAGGGCCTTCCTGCCCAAGGGGCATTGCGGCTACCCCTGGATCTCGATCAGCAACGACGCCGCCACGACCTGGCAGCAGGTGCAGATCAGCAGCTACGTCCCGGCCGCCGACACCCACACCGCGATCACCTCGGACGCCGAGGGCAACCTCTACTACCTCTGGTTCGACAGCCGGGACCGGCTGCCCTATCTGTCGGTCTCGACCGACCACGGGCGGACCTGGGGCGTGCCGTTGATGATCGCGCCGCCGGGCGTGCACGAGGTCAACTTCCCGGCGATCGTCGCCGGGGACCGCGGGCGCATCGCCATCACCTTCCCGGGGACGACCTCCCGCAACCGCCTCGACCAGCGGCGGCCGTGGAGCACCTACATGGTCGTCTCGATCAACGCCCTCAGCTCAGACCCGCTGTTCGTCTGGACGACCGCGAATGATCCCGCGGACCCGATCCACCGCGGCGATTGCGGTCCGGGCCGTTGCGGCAACATGTTCGACTTCGTCGACGTCGTGCTCTCTCCCTGGAACGGCCGCGTCTGGGCGACCGCCACGGATACCTGCACGGGGGATTGCGTGACGGGAGCTGGAGCTTCGGACTCCGCGGCCGGCGCGGTGGCCAAGCAGGTGGATGGGCCGTTGCTCTGGACGACCGAGCACTTCAAGTCGCTGTCGCAGTAGCGACGACCCCGGGCAGGCTATCCACAAACCGCGCCCCGAACGCCTTCGATGGCGTCCACGCCCCGGCCGGGACCTCCCCGGCCGCGGCGCGGCGGGCGCACTCGACGGCCGAGACGGCGGTGAGCTGGTAGGCCTCGGGGGTCTCCAGGGTCGCCGTCACCCGCGCGCCGGCCGCGTTCTTCGCCTCACCCCAGAGATAGGTCCGGGCGGTCCGCCGCACCTCCGCGGACGGCCCCGGCTCCCGGCGGTCGACCCGCCGCTGCAGGAATCGCTTGAGCGGCTTCCAGCCGGCGAGCGGCAGGAACGGGGAGAGGCGGCGCATGCGGCGGATCTGCGACGGCGGCGTGCCGGTATACACGCGGATGTCCGGAATCCCGGTCGAATGCCAGGCCGTCGAGACGTCCCCCCAGGGGATCGTCATGGCCCAGCGCCTGCCCAGGCCGCCGAAGTCGATCTCGCGGGCGTCCCAGGCGACCGGCACCGGAACGATCTTGCCGCCGCGGCGGATCGCGCCCGCGTGCGGCAGGCTCTCGATCATCGTCTTGAGAGTGCCGCGGCTGACCGTGCCGCGATCGGACGCGAAGGCGAGGATCAGCTCGGTGGCGTCCGGCAGCGCCTCGGCGAGGCGGGCGGCCAGGCAGTCGCTGGGCACCACGTCGAAGCCGACGCCGGGCAGGAGCGCCACGCCGGCCTCGCGCGCCTCCTGGCCGCGCGCCAGGACCTTCTCGAAGACCGCGATCTCGCCGGTGATGTCCAGATAGTGGGCGCGGACCGTCAGGCAGGCGGCCACCATGGCGCGGCTCGTCCGCACGAACGGCCCGGCGCAATGGAGCACCGCGGCCATCCCTTCGATCCCGCGCAATAGTTCTCCGGGGGCTCCGGCATCGTCCAGGCCGAAGCTGCGGTGCTCCAGGCCGAGCTCGCGGGCGAGAGCGCCGACCGTCGCGTCGTTGCGCCCGGCCAGCACCGGACGCAGCCCGCGAGCCACCGCCTCCCGGGCCGCCAGCTCGCCCGTATAGCCGGTCGCGCCGTAGATCATCCAGGGATTCGTCATCGTCTCCTCCCCAAAGAATTCCGAGCCGCCACGACCAGCTGCCGCGCCTCCTCGGGACCCGCGGCCAGCGCCGTCAGGTGCCCCATCTTGCGCCCCGGCCGCGCCGTGGCCTTTCCATAGAGATGCAGCTTCACCTCGGGAAACCGGCAGGCGGCCGCCCAGTCCGGCTCGCCGTCCTGCCAGAGATCGCCCAGCAGATTCGCCATCGCGGCCGGGCAGAGCAGCGCGGTCGCGCCGAGCGGCAGGCCGCAGATCGTCCGGAGCTGCTGCTCGAACTGGCTGGTCACGCAGGCGTCGAACGTCAGATGCCCGGAGTTGTGCGGCCGCGGCGCGAGCTCGTTGACCAGGAGATTGCCCTCCCGGGTCAGGAACATCTCCACGCAGAGCACCCCGACCACCTCCAGCGCCTCCAGGATGCCGCGGGCGATCTCCACCGCGTCCCGGTGCACGGCCGAGAGCACCGGTGCGGGCGCCACCGACACGTCGAGGATGTGGTTGCGGTGATCGTTCGCGATCACGCCGAAATGGGCGAACGAGCCGTCGAGCCCGCGGGCCCCGACCACCGAGACCTCCCGCTCGAAATCGACGAACGCCTCCAGGATCGCCTCATCCGTGCCCAGGGACGCCCAAGCGGCGGAGGCCGCTTCTGGCGCCGCGATCTTCGCCTGCCCCTTGCCGTCGTACCCCCAGCCGGCGGTCTTGAGCACGGCCGGGGTGCCGATCCCGGCGACCGCCCGCGCCAGCTCCTCGGCCGAGCGGACCGCCGCGAACGGCGCCACCGGAAACCCCGCGCGGCGGAGGAAGCCCTTCTCGCGCAAGCGGTTCTGCGTCGTGTGGAGCACCGCTCCGGCGGGGCGGACCGGCGCGTGCTCGGCGGCGGCCTCGGCGGCGGCGGCCGAGACGTTCTCGAACTCGAAGGTCACCACGGAGACCCCGCGCGCGAATGCGCGCACGGCGTCCAGATCTTCGTAGGCGGCCTTGATCTCGCGGTCGGCCACCTGGCCGGTGGGGGTGTCGTCGTCCGGCGAGAGCGTGTGCACGCGGTAGCCCATGCGGCGGGCGGCGATCGCGAACATGCGGCCGAGCTGGCCGCTGCCCAGCACGCCCACCGCGGCGCCGGGCGGGATCGTCTTGAACGGGATCACAGCAAAGTCTCGGCCCGCACCCGCTGCTCCTGCTCCTCGGCGAACGCGCGGAGCTTCTCGCGCAGCTCCGGCCGGGTGCGCGCCAGGAAGCGGATCGCCAGCAGGGCGGCGTTGATCGCTCCGGCCTTGCCGATCGCCAGGGTGCCGACCGGCACGCCGCCGGGCATCTGGACGATGGAGAGGAGAGAGTCGAGCCCGTTGAGCGCCTGGCTCTGCACGGGGACCCCGAGGACCGGCAGCAGCGTCTGCGCGGCGATCATGCCGGGCAGGTGCGCGGCGCCGCCGGCGCCGGCGACGACCACCTCGATGCCGCGCTCCTCGGCGCCGAGGGCGAATTCACGCATCCATTCCGGCGTCCGGTGGGCCGACACGACCAGGCACTCGTGGGGGACTTCGAACCGGGTCAGCGTCTCGTCCGCGTGGCGGAGCGTCTCCCAGTCGGACTTGCTCCCCATGATGACGCTCACCAGGGGCTTGTCGTCGGGTTGCATGCCGGATCGCAGCTTAGCACAGCGCGGAAAACCGCCGCCGCGCCACGCTCCCGTCACCAGGCGCTCACACTTCGCTCACTCCGCCACCTAGGCGGTTCCTTGGTCCTGTCGTAAAATGCGCGGGAATCCAGTCGCACCCCAAAGGAGGGCTTATCGTGCGCATTTCTGAAATCCGTCGCAAGGGGGCGTGTAGCCTGTTCGCCCTGCTGGTGGCGTTCGGCCTGGCCGTCCCGGCAATGGCCCAGACCGACGTGACCACGAGCCGGATCTCCGGCACTGTGGAAGGAGCCGACGGCGCCCCGCTTCCGGGCGTCACCGTCGAGGCCACCAACAACGAGACCGGCCTGCAGCTCGTCGAGGTGACCAACGAGGAGGGCTTCTACCGCCTGCTCAACCTGCCGACCGGCACCTACACGGTCCGCGCCTCCCTGGAGGGCTTCGCCTCCTCCGAAGCGAAGGACGTCCGGCTGCTCCTCGGCTCCGCCCCGAGCATCAACTTCACCCTGCAATCCGCCTCCGTCTCCGAGACCATCACGGTCACCAGCGAGCTGCCGGTCGTCGAAGTGACCAACACGGCGGCCGGGACGACGATCCAGACCGAGCAGATCAAAGAGCTGCCGGTCCAGGGCCGCGACTTCAAGAACCTGGTGCTGATGACCCCCGAGACCCGCCTCGATTCCGAGCGCGGCAACCTGTCGATCTCCGGCCAGCGCGGCATCAACACCAACGTGACCGTCGACGGCGTGGACTTCAATGACGCCTTCTTCGGCGGCACGGCCGGCGGCGCCGAAGGGCGGGCCCCCCTGGCGATCTCCCAGGAGTCGATCAAGGAGTTCACCGTCATCACCAACGGCGCCTCGGTCGAGTTCGGCCGGTCGGGCGGCGGCTTCGTGAACGTGATCACGAAGAGTGGCACGAACAACCTGCACGGCTCGGTCTTCTATTACAACCAGCCGCAGGACTGGATCTCCGATTTCGCCAACGGCACCAAGCCGGCCGACCAGGAGAAGGAGAGCTGGGGCGGCTCGCTGGGCGGCCGCATCATCCAGGACAAGCTGTTCTATTTCCTCTCGTATGACAATCAGGAGCAGAGCTTGACCGTGCCGATCGCGACGGCGGTCCTGGATCCGGATATTTTCGCCCGCTATCCCGTCCTCGCCTCGCCGAGCGAATACGTCCAGACCCGCGACGGCAACGTGGCCTTCGGCCGCCTCGACTGGCAGCCTTCCTCGGCCCACCGCTTCCTCTTGCGCGGCAACCTGACCGAGTACGAAGGGATCAACGGCACCTCCGCCGCCCAGACCCGCACCGAGAGCTACAACGGCATCGAGGGGCTCGACTCCAACTCCTACGTCGCTTCCTGGTCCGGCCAGTTCGGCGCCAACTTCCTCAACGACCTCAACCTGAACTACGTCAAGGAAGACACGCCGCGCGAGGACAAAGGTCTCGGCCTCCCCGAGATCCAGCTCGGCAGCTTCCGCTACGGCGAGGTCTCCTTCCTTCCCATCGTCTCGGCGACCAAGCGCAAGGCCGCGGGCGACACTCTGACCTTCCTCGCCGGCGACCACGTGATCAAGGGCGGCGCCGACTACAACGACACCTCGATCGACCAGGTTTTCCGCGGCAACTGGCGCGGCGTCTTCGTCTTCGCCAACGAGGCCGACCTGCTGGCCGGCAATTGGAGCCAGTACCGGCAGTTCGGCGGCCTGGGCGGCCTGACCTCCAGCCAAGCGGGCCGCGCCAGCTTCGGCCAGAAGGAGACCGCGCTCTTCCTCCAGGACCAGTGGTTCGCCCGTTCGAACCTGACGGTGTCCGCGGGCGTGCGTTTCGAGTCGCTCGACAACCCGAACGACCCGACCCTCAACCCGAACGACAAGAACGCGAACGGCTCGTTCAACCTGAGCCGTAAGGTCCCCGACATGGACCTCACGGATCAGATCTCGCCGCGCCTGGGCGTCTCCTGGGCTCCCGACGCGAAGACGGCGGTCCGCTTCTCGGCCGGCCGCTTCTGGAGCCGCACTCCGGCCATCCTCCTCGCCCAGCTCTTCACCTCGAACGGGCTGCGGGGCACCCAGTACATCGCCACGCCGACCGATCCGCTGGCTCCGGGCCGCGGGGCTGCCTGGGATCCCCGGGGGGTCGAGCGCATCGACTTCACCAAGATCCCGACCCCGTCGCGCCTCGGCGTGTTCACCATCGACCCGGGCTTCGAGAACCCGTACACCGACCGCGTCACCCTCGGCGCCGAGCGGGAAATCTTCTCGAAGACCTCCCTTTCGGTCGACTTCACCTATGCCAAGGGGAATCAGCTCCAGCGCCTGAAGGACATCAACCGGGTCTACGACGGCACCACCGCGAGCAACGGGCTTCCGAGGTACAGCACGACCTCCTTCCCGTATCCGTTCTACGGCCGCATCACCACCAGCCTCTCCGACGCCGAGTCGAAGTACTCGGCGGTCACCGCGACCCTGCAGCGCCGCTATGCGGACAACTTCAGCCTCTACGGCTCGGTGACCTACTCGAAGGACAAGGACAGCGACTCCAACGAGCGCAACTTTGCCGGCATCCAGGCCGAGGACTACAATGACCTCGACCTGAACTGGGGCTACTCGAACCGCGACCAGCGGTGGAAGAGCGTCCTCAACGCTCTGTGGGACTCCCCGTGGTGGGGCATCGGCATCTCCGGCTCCTTCCGCTACACCACGGGCTCGCCGTTCAACGCGACCGCCAACAGCGACCTCAACGGCGACGGTGAGATCAGCACCGACCGCCCGACGGTCAACGGCGAGCACTTCGAGCGCAACCGCTTCCGGCAGCCGGACTTCTACGCCCTCGACATGCGTCTCTCCAAGGGCTTCAACATCGGCCCGGGCGAGATCGACCTCTTCGTCGAGTGCTTCAACTGCACCGACGCCGCCAACCGCTTCGTGACCGATACGGTCTGGGGCACGGGTCAGACCCCGCGCCCCACCTTCGGCCAGGAAGTCGGCGTCGGCACGCCGCGCACCTTCCAGCTCGGCCTGCGCTACGACTTCTGATCGCAGGCTCGACACCCGGAAGCACCCAGGGGGGGCGGCAACGCCCCCCTTTTTCTTTTCCAGGAACCTGGGACGAAAGAAAAAACCGGGGGGCGCGGCCGCCCGCCCCCCGGATGGACTTCATCGGTACTTCGTTTGTCAAAGAACAGACTGCGGGAACGACCTTTTCAGGCCGCGGAGTGATGATGGGCGTTCGCTAGACGGCCGGCTTCTGCGCCACGGGCTCGGCCGGCTTCGCCTTGCGCGTCCGCGGACGCAGCGGCGCGACCTTGAACTCCACCAGCTTCTCGCTGCGCGGTCCGATGTCGCTGCGCACCGCCGCCCGCAGGTGCAGCATCAGATCCTTCACGCGGCGCGTCGCCGCCTTCAGATCCTGCGTCACCTGCTGCTTGTCGGCGATGAGCCGCTGCTGCAGCATGCTCAGATCCTTGAGCTCGGTCACCGCCTTCTCCAGCGGCTCCCGGTGCTTCCCGGCGCTCGGCAGCTGATCCGCGTTGGCCGCGACGGCGGCGAGCGCCTGGTCGGCATCCAGCAGCGTGTCGGCGAGAGACGAGTTGTTCGGCATGGTCTTTCTCCTTTTTTGAGCTTGCGGTGGTCCCGTCCACCGCGTTGTTTGTTGCCGCGGCGCCACCATGGCGCCGCGGCGCTCTGCGATCCCCCTCGCGAGAGGCGTTCTCCTCGCCGCGAGGGGGCCGGCCCCCCCGTCGAGGGGAGCCATCGTCCGGGCGAAGGGAAACGCTCCCCTCGCCACGGCCACGGCCCCCCTCGGCGCGCTGCATATTCCCCTTGCCAGGGGCGCTCCGGCTGGCGCGAGGGGAGCCACGTCCGCCGCCAGGGGAGCCGCGGATCTGGATAAGCACCCGCTGCATGCGCTGTCTACGGGTGCAATCATGCATACGTCTACGGCGCCAGTCAATACACAATCTTGACGCAGACGGATTTCATGCAGTAAGATTGCGCTGTCAAAGAGAGGAAACCATGAACAGACCGATTCGTATCCCACGAACCCCGCGCCAGCCACGCCAGCCACGCCAGCCACGCCACGCCCCGCCCATTCCTGAGATGCCGACACTCCTGGAAGGTGGCCTGAGGGAGCGCCGGGCGCAGCGCCAGAAGCTGATCACGGACCTGATCGTCGAAGAGACGATGCGGACGCAGACCCAGATTCAGGAGGCGCTGCTCGAGAAGCTGGGCATCATGGCGACGCAGTCGAGCATCAGCCGCGACCTGAGAGACCTCGGGGTCCGGCGGGTGAAAGGGACGTACGTCCTGAGCCCCGGCGGCCGGGAGGACGCCTGGGATTTCGCGTCCGTGCTCGGGCTGGTGGAAGCGGCCACGCGGTCCGGGCCCTATAACACGGTGGTCCAGACAGCCCCGGATGCCGCCCGGCTCGTCGCCCGAGCGATCCAGGAGGAAGGTTGGGAAGAAATCCTGGGCATCGTGGCCGGCGACGACACGCTCTTCGTCGCCACCCGGACGGAAGAGGATCAGAACAGCCTCTTCGAGCGCTTCAAAAAGTATCTGAAGGGCTGACCGCCGAGAGCGGCCGGCTCCGTGCTCTTTGACAAACGACTCAACAGGGCCCGAGGGGGTGGCGTCCCTCGGCTCTGTCCTACCTTATTCCTGGGGCCGGCCCTGGGCACGGCCGGCCCCTGTCTTTCTCATTTCGCCGGTCCTGAGCGATGCTCAGGGCGCCCAGGCGATCCCGCAGGCGCCGATCTTCTCGCTGCCATCAGCGCACGTGTAGGTACAGCATTCGTAGTAGCCATCGTAGGTATAACCCGAGAACGTGCATCCCATGAAGCTGCGGAGGCAGTTGATGGCATTCGCGGGCTGTGCCGTGATGTTGAGCGACACAAAGACGGCCGCCAGGGTCAGTGCGAGCTTGAGCAGTCTTTTCATGAGCCTTCCTTTCTGAGTGACCGTGGTTGCGAACAGGCGGGATGGACATGCCACCCCGCTCTTCCCTATACCTGCTATGCGCGACCCACGGCGTCAGTCCGTCACCTGGTTCTATGCGGGACCGCGGCGTCGGCCGCGCTCCGCCCGCCAGGGTACTGCGGGGGCTCTCTCCTCTCTTGTCATCAGATAGTCGTTGGGGCGAGCCCGAATTCGACGCCCGCCCCGCCGCCGCCGGCAGACCGCGACGCCGCTGCTCGTGCGGGACGTGCTCCGGTTTTTGAACCGGCTGGAATGGGAGCCTCGGTTGCGGTTTGGGGGGTGAGGGCTCTTCCCTGACATAGAATCCGGAGCCGTGCTCCTGCTCCTGATCGCTCTGTACGTCGCGATCTTCGGATTGATCGTCGGCAGCTATCTGAACGTGGTGGTCTACCGCCTGCCGCTCGGGTTGTCGACGGTCTACCCGCGCTCGCGGTGCCCCGGGTGCGGCAGCCTGATCCGGGCGCGCGACAACGTGCCGGTGCTCTCGTTCCTGCTGCTGCGCGGGCGCTGCCGCACGTGCGGCACGCCGATCTCCTGGCGCTATCCGCTCGTCGAGGCGACCACCGGGGCGCTGTTCGTGGCCTGTCTGCTGCGCTTCGGCCTGACTCCCCAGGCGGCGACGGCCGTCCTCTTCTCCTGCCTGATGCTGGTCCTCGCGCTGATCGACTACGACCACATGATCCTGCCGGACCGGATCACCCTGCCGGGCGTCGCCGTGGGAATCGCGACGCAGCTCGTTGCGCCGCTCGCCGGTTTATGGCCGGCGGTGCTCGGCGCGCTCCTCGGCGCGGGCATCCTGCTGGCGGTCTGGGGTCTCTGGCTGCTGGTCCGCCGCGAGGAGGGGATGGGGCTCGGCGACGTCAAGATGCTGGCGCTGGCCGGCGCCTTCCTCGGCTGGCCGGGCGTGCTGGTCACCCTCTTCTTCGGCGCGCTCTCGGGCTCGATCGTGGGGATCGCCCTGATGCGCCGGGGGAGCGTCGACATGCGCTCGAAGCTGCCGTTCGGCGTCTTCCTCGCCCTCGGCGGGCTGATCGCCTTGTTCTTCGGCGATGCGCTCGTCGCGTGGTACGCGGGGCTCTTATGAAGCCGCGCCGCCTGGGTTTGCGCCGCGAGGTGCTGATCCTCCTGCCGGCGGCCTTGCTCATCCTGGTCGTCCTCTCGACGTCCACCCTGTTCTCCTACCGGGGCTCGCTGGACCTGCTGGCGTCGGAGCGGCGCGCGGAGGCGGCGCGCCTGGCGCGGGCGGTGGCCGGGCAGCTCTCGGCGGAGGGGCTGCGGACCGATGCCGCGGAGCTGCGCCGGCTCGTTTCGGGCGCCCGCAGCATCGCCGTCGTCGACGCGGCCGGGGTTCCGCTCGCCCGGACGGCCGAGATCCTGCCGCTGCCGCCGCCGCCGGGTGAAGACCCGGGCGGGATCGGGCTCATCCCGGCCCTGCCGGCCGCGGTGGCCGGCTTCGCTCCGCTCGGCTCCCCCGGAACACCGGGCCGCCTCTGGGTGCGGGTCGACCTCGAGGCCGAGGTCCTCGCGCGGCAGCAGCGGTCGCTCCGCATCCTGACGGTCTCGGTGCTGGGGATCAACGGCGCGCTGGTCCTCCTGGTCCTGTTCTTCCTGGGGCACCTGCTGGCGCCCTACGAGGTGCTCCTGGCGCGGGCCCGCGCGGTGAGCGGCGGCGGCCCCGACGGCGACGAGGTCGAGTTCCTGCTCGGCGCGTTCGAGCAGGCTCTGGCTTCTCTCGCCGGACGCGAGGCCCGCGGCGCCGAGGACGACATCGCGGCCCTGGAGCGCACGCTGGCGCCCAGCCTCCAGAGCGGTCTCCTGCTGCTCGACCGCGAGGGCGACGTCCTCGCCCTGAACGCCGTCGGGGCGGAGCTCCTCGGCATCGCGCCGCCCGCGCCGGGCGCGCCGTTCGCCGAGGTGCTGGCCGGCCAGCCCGAGCTCTGCGAGCTGCTGGAAGGCGCCGTGGCTTCCGGCAGCGCGCCCTCGCGGGCGGAGTGCGCCGTCCGTTCCGGGCGCGGGGAGCCGCTGACCGTCGGCCTCACCGTCCATCCGCTGCGCCGCGACGACGGCGGCACGCGCGGCTATCTGGTCCTTTTCGCCGACCTGACCGAGGTGCGCCAGCGGGCCGAGGAGAGCCGGCTCGCCGAGAGCCTCGCCCGGCTCGGCGAGATGGCCGGCGGCATCGCCCACGAGCTGCGCAACAGCCTCGCCACGCTCTCGGGGTACCTGACCCTGATCGAGCGGCGGCCGGACGAGGAGTCGGTGGCCGACTACCTGGCCGAGATCCGCCACGAGGCGAGCCACCTGGAGCGGGTGCTGGACGACTTCCTCTCCTTCGCCCGGCCGGGATCGGTGCGCATGGGCGAGCTGTCGCTCGACCGCCTGCTGCGCCGCGCCGCCGCCGATCCCTCTCTCGCCGGAGTCGAGGTGCGGGTGGAAGGGGACCCGGCCGGCGAGGTCTGTCTGCGCGGCGATCCGCAGCTCCTCGAACGGGTCCTGCGCAACCTCCTCCACAACGCCGCCCAGGCGGAACGCGAGGCCGGCCGCAACGGCCCGGTCGACGCCGCCGTGGCGCTGCGCGACGACGGCGTGGTCGTGACCATCGAGGACCGCGGCCCCGGGCTGCCGCCGGAAGTCCGCGAGCGGCTCTTCCACCCCTTCGCCACCGGCCGCCGCGGCGGGGTCGGCCTCGGCCTCGCGCTGGCCCACCGCATCGTGGTCCTGCACGGCGGCCGCATCCGCCTGGACGACCGGCCGGACGGCGGGACGCGCGCCGAGCTCTTCTTCCCGCGCGACACAATCGTTACGGTAGGTAACAAAGCGGAGTTGGCGGCGGAAGCCGACGGCGGGACGTCTCACTCCTCGTAAGTTTCTTTCCTCCAGAAGCTTAGCCGGATTTGGACACCTCTTTTCCGGTGTGGCACCCGGCTTGCTCTCTAGGGGCTCGCCATGAACAGACACAGATCGAGCCGTGGTTTCACGCTGATCGAGCTCCTTGTCGTCCTCGCGGTCATGATGGTCCTGGCGTTTCTGACCATGCCGATGCTGCTGGAAGCGATCGAGAGCTCCAAGCTGCGCGGCATTACGCAAGGGACGGTGAGCCTGATGCGGCTCGCGCGGTACGAGGCGATCAAGAAGAACGCTTGCGGCCTGGTCCAGCTCGACACGGCGTCTGGCCTGCTGTCGAGCTATCTCGACCAGGACTGCAACACCGCCACCGGCAACCGGCTACTCGGCACGCAGCTCCTGCCGAGCGGGATCACCGCGACCTCGACCCTCAGCGGCGACCTCGTCTTCCAGGGGGATGGGAGCGCGAACGTGCCTCCGGAGGGCCGCGAGTTCAGTTTCGTGAACCGCAAGGGGGCGGCCAAGACAGTCTCGGTCGCGCGGACCACCGGCAAGATCAGCGTCCTGTAGATCTCAGGAACGGAGGAGACTCGTGAATCGTCGAAACCTGCGCAAACGGCCGGTCCGTCGGGGAGAGGCCGGGTTCTCGTTCATCGAGGTGATCATCGCGGGGCTGCTGATGCTGATGATCGCGGTCGCCGTGCTCCCGCTGTTCACCGAGGCGGCGTCGAGCAACGAGACGGGCCGCGAGTACACCCAGGTGTCGAACCTGGCGCGCTCACGGGCCGAGGAGCTCATGCAGCTCCCGTTCAACTCCACGCCGCTGACCGTTGCCTCGGGCACCTCGCTGATCACCGACGAGTACTACTCGAAGCTGAACAAGCGGTGGATGCCCGGCACGACGCCGACGACCTCCGGCGACATCGCGATGTGGCTGCGCCGCACCACGATTCGCCAGTTCGGCGTCACCAACCTCGACACGCTCGACAACCCGCTGCCGGCGGGGACGCCGCCCGAGGGGGTCCACGTCAAGGAGGTCCAGGTCGAGGTCAAAGGAGCGACCGTCGGCAGCCTCTTCGGCCCGTCGAAGAGCATCACCGTGCGGATGCTCAAGTCGCAGTAAGAGCGCGAGGAGAGACAAGCCAATGGCCCAGCAAATCCAGCGAATTCACCGATTCCGTTCCCGTGCCGCGGCGGGCTTCACTCTCGCCGAGATGATCGTGACCCTGCTGATCTTCTCGATCGTCGCGCTCGGGATCCTCGCCATGTTCGACATGAACGGCCGGATCGCCCGCGTCGAAGGGCGCGTCACCGACATGCAGCAGGCGCTGCGCGCCGGCCAGCAGGACATGGTGCGCATGGTCCGCATGACGGCCCGCGGCGGGCTGCCGTTGATGCTGTTCAAGGACACGCCGCCCGGCTTTCCCGGCAAGGAGCTTCCCGCCGGTCTGGCGATCGAGGTCGCCAACAACGTCGCGGCGGGCACCCAGATCGCCAACAAGCCCGAGGCGCCAGTCGTCCAGGGGACCGACGTGATCACCGTGCGCGGCGTCTTCTCGACCCTCTACCAGAACAACCCCGCGGGAGCCGGTCTCACACTCACCGATGCCAACAACGACGGAGTGCCGGAGTCGGGGAGCCTGCTGCTCAGCAACACGAGCCCCACGGGGGTCCCGCAGAACCTGCAGACCGTCGCGGACGCGATCGACACGACGCAGGCCGGCCAGCCCGAAGCCTACCTGCTGGTCAGCCCGCTGGAGGACGCCATCTTCGCGGTGGTGGAGGTCGACCCCACCAGCACCTATCTCAAAACGGGCGGCGTGGTCACCCAGGCCACGGTGCGCTTCAAGGCTTCGGGCTCGGCGCGCAGCGATCTTTTCAAGCTGATCTCGCCAGGCGGATCGTTCCCCAAAGCGATGACGACCGTGGCCTATTCTGGGGTGCTCGAGGAGTACAAGTACTACATCCGCGATCCCGGTCCGCTCCAGGGGAAGATCCAGGCCAACAAGGCCAACCTGCTCGAGCCGACCCTGGTGCGGGCGCGCCTCTATCCGGGGACCAACATCCCTTACAAGAACGACGCCGCCAACCTCCACGAGGAGATCGCGGACGACGTCTTCGACCTGCAGGCCACTCTGGGGATCGATCTGAACGGCGACGAGCTCATCGCTGAAGGGACTGACACGGCCACGCGGAAGGCCGACGAGTGGCTGTACAACGAGGTCGGCGACGACACCACCGCGGCGACCTGGAACGGCACGGCCGCCACGCCGCGCAAGCTTTCGTACGTGCGGATCACCACACTGGCGCGTACCGCCGGCGCCGATCCGCAACCGCAGTGGCAGGCGCCGGTCCTCGCCCGATTCGAGGACAAGGATTACCAGACGTCGCCGTTCAGCGAATTCAACACCACCGTGCAACGGCGCTATCGCCGGCAATTCCTGCAGAGCGTGGTGGACCTGCGCAATCTGTCGTGAGGTGAGGTGACATGAGCCAACCGCGTCTTTCGACGTCCGCTTCCCGCTCTCCCCGCCGGGCCGCCGCGCGCGGCGAGTCGGGCAGCGCCTACATCCTGGTCCTGCTCGCCCTGGTGGTGCTGACCATCATGGGCCTGTCCCTCGCGTTCATGACCCAGACCGAGGTGCAGATCGGCTCCAACGACCGGGTGATCAGCCGGGTCTTCTACGCCGCCGAGTCGGGGATCGCCGCGGCGGCCTCCAAGGCGATCGTCTCCGCCGACTACGATGCCCACACGTACGTATTCAAAGAGCCCGGCACCGTGCCGGGGCTCGACTTCAAGAGCTCGGTCGACGTCTCGCCCGTGCTCCCGATCCTGGATTCTCCTTGCAACCTGTGCGAGATCAACAACGCCGGGACCTACAGCGAGAAGTCCTACCGCAAGATCAATCATGCCGTCACGGCGGTGGCCACCCGCTATGCGGGCTCCGACACGACGCCCCTCGCCCAGAAGACGCTGACCGCGATGATCGAGGTCCAGCCCTGGAAGGCGGCGACCGAAGCCTACAAGCCGATCGACGATCCAGTCCAACTGGCCAAGATCAAATTCTGATTCCTTTGGGGAGACCGCTCATGCGCACGACCCACCCGCTTCGCAATCTGGCGTTCGCCGCCGGGCTGTTTGCCGCCGTCACCGGCCTGCTGCTCACCACCAGCCAGACGGCCTGGACGGACGACGTCGACCTGTTGCGTTTCGACACCGGCAATCCCTATCTGTTCATCATTCTGGACACCTCGGGCTCGATGAACCTGCCGCTCGCCCAGGGGGCCGCCCCCTTGCCGGGAGACGGCGACCAGGCGGGCTCCCGGATCTATGAGGCGAAGAAGGCGCTCTTCAACGTGTTCAAGGACGTGGACGACGTCCATTTCGGCCTGGCGACCTACAACCAGGACGGGCTCCGCGTCCTCTCCAAGCACTGGCTCTATGTGCCGGCCCAGGTCGGCGTGAACGCCAGCTGGCCGCTCACCGGCTATCCGGCCACGTCGGACGTGATGACGTTCGGCGCGCATCTGGGGTCCGCCACGGCCGGCACGTGCAGCGCGCCTCTCACCCTCTCCAGCCAGCGCGACGACATCAACCGGTTCTCGAAGCTGGGCAAGGATCTCAATACGGCGACGACGATCTGGATCAAGGCGGGCAGCAACAAGATCTATCAGGTCATCGTCACCAAGATCTCGGGAGGTGGGCCAGGTTCGCAGAACATCGACATCCGGCTCACCGCGCAGGAGTACTCCAGCTGCTCTCTCACCGGTTCGGCCCAGACGCTCGACGTGAAGCTGGGGCCCGGCACCCCGTTCGACTTCCTGATGTACGACGGAGCGGTGACGGACGAAGATTCCGCGGGGGCCTGGAATTTCCAGGACGCGTTCGGCACGGCCACTCTCGGCGCCGACCGGCCGTTCACCGGCCTGGGCTGGGAGGGGAACTACGATTCGACGTTCGTCTCCGGGATCCCCGCGTTCGACGCGAGCGTGACCAATGTCGACCCCTTCTGCCTGAACCAGTCCTCGTCGAACACGAATAAGTGCCTGGCTCTGAAGTTTCAGACGACGCGGCATCCGCAGTTCGCCTCCGGTACGCCCTACTACCCCGAGGTGGACACCGGCGACGTGCTGACGCTCGACTGGCGGACCAGCGACGGCAACAAGAACGAGATGCTGCGGCGCCTCGCTCCGAACCTGCGCTCGCAGGGCCTATCGGCGCAGGGGGATTTCACGATCGCGTCCTACTTCAAGGACACCGCCGACTTCCCGAACGGCGGGAACGGCAGCAACGTCCTCGACTTGCGGAGCTCGAGCGAGATCCCGCTCATCGCCTACGGCAACTCGCCGCTCGGCCGCGCCATCAACGACTTCCGCTGCTGGTGGAACGGCAACGACGACAACAAGTGCAACGGCACCCGCGCTTACACGCAGGGTTTCGAGGCCCTGGCGCTCCAGTTCGATCCCGAGTGGGGGTGCCGGCGGCCGTACCTGCTGGTGATCAGCGACGGCGAGGACAACTCCACGTCCGAGTCGCCCAGCGCCGACGTCGCCAACCTGAACTCGAAGGCGGGCATCAAGACCTGGGCGATCAACGTGGGAGACGCGACCGCCTGCAACCCGCCCAACACGCTCCACGCCATCACCCGGGAGGGCAAGGGCGAGTGCGTGACCGCGGCCGATCCGGCCCAGCTCGAAGCCGAGCTCGTCAAGCTGCTCGGCCAGATCCGCGAGGAGACGCGCGCGTTCGCGTCCGCCGCCGTGCCCTCGGTGCAGGCGACGGTCGAGGACAAGATCTTCCTCACCAACTTCACTCCGATCGAGGGCGCCTCGGTGTGGGACGGTCACGTCCATTCGTTCCTGAAGCCGCTCCCCTTGAAGGACGGCCGGCCGAACACCGCCCTGCAGTGCACCGATCCGGCGGTCTCCCAGTGCCATCTCTGGGATGCCGGAGAGGCTCTCCTCGCGCAGGCCCCGGGCCCGCCGGCATCGCGGCCCACGACCGCCGCCGCCATTGCGGCGAAGATAGACAACGACGAGCTCCAGGTCGGCATCGGGAGCACCAAGCGCTGGGTGTTCTACGCCATGCAGGAGGACGAGGGTACCTGGACGAAGGGCGGCCGGCTCCTGGCGAAGACCAGCAACACCGCCTACAGCGAGGACTTCTGGAAAGGCCTCGGCCTTCCCTTCGCGACACCGGCCCAGAAGGTTACGGCCACGGCCGCGGCCAACAAGGTCGTCGTGTACACGTTGTGGGAGAAGTCGGCGGAGATCACGCAGGTGATCAACGGAACGCCGACGACGAAGACCATCACCTTCGCCCTGGGCGACATCTTCCATTCCAACCCGCTGGTGGCCGGGAGCCCGTCGAACACCCGCTATTTCGCGGAGAACGCCGGGACCCAGGGCACGACCTGCGCCTCGGGCGACACCGGCTACCGCTGCTTCTTCAAGAAACACGAAAAGCGGCGCAAGATGCTGCTCGTGGGCTCCAACGACGGCATGGTCCACGGCTTCGACGCCGGCCAGTGGGACGAGAACCGGAAGAAGGTCATCACGATCAGTCCCATCACGACCAAGACCGTGCCCGGCTTCGACAACGGCAACGGCAGCGAGATCTTCGCCTATGTTCCGCGCCAGGTCCTGCCGACGGTCCGGGATTTCGTGCTGGATCCGGACCACCGCACGTGGGCGGTCGACGGCACGCTGTCCGTCGCCGACGTCTTCATCGACCCCGAGCACACCGGGACCCCGACCACCGCCGACCGCCAATGGCGGACCGTTCTGGTCGGCGGCCTGCGGGAAGGCGGCAACGGGTATTTCGCGCTGGACATCACCCAGCCGGACCAGGTGGAGGCCGTCACCAACATTCCGCTGCCGAAGAGCCGGCAGTTGTCAGGCAGCCTGGCAAACCGGGTCCCCTCCTGCTTCCAAAAGGACTCTGAAGGTCTGCTCCAGGCGGGAGCCAGCTGCGGCCCTGTGCCGTTCCCGGCCGCGCTCTGGGAATTCCAGGACGGCGGCCTCGACGCCGCGGGCCGGCTGGTCCTGGACAGCGACGGCAAGACGGTCCCGCTCGACGAAGATTGGAGCGGGACCGGGGTCAGGTACGAGGACCTCGGCGAGGCCTGGTCGGTCCCCAACATCGGCCGCATCAAGCTGTGCGAGGGGAGCGACTGCACGCCGGGCAGCGCCGACGTCAAAGACAAGTTCGTGGCCGTCTTCGGCGGCGGCATGGACCCCGACAAGCTGGAGCGCCGGGGCAACTACCTCTACATGGTCGACATCGAAACCGGCAAGGTGATCTACAAGCGCCTGCTGGACGGCTCCGCTCCCAGCGAGCCGGCGGCGGTGGACACCGACCAGGACGGCTATCTCGACCGCGTCTACCTCGGCACGACCAAGGGCTTTCTCTACCGGGTCGACCTCGGCCTCGACAGCACCGGCAAGATCCCCAGCCTGACGCAGCTCGCGGTCTCCGGGACGGACGGCGGGATCTACACGGCCTACCGCGTCAAGGACGTCGACGGCGCGGGCAAGCCGCTCTGGGCCCCCAAGAAGATTTTCACCACCGGCGGCCGGCCGATCTACTATCGTCCGTCGGTCATCTTCGTCGCCAAGCTGGGCCGCTACGCCCTCTCGTTCGGTACCGGCGACCGCGAGGACCTGTGGAGCAAGAGCGGTCTCGAGGGGCGCTTCTACGTCTTCGTCGACGAGACGGACAAGCTGCTCTCGCTGCCGATGCTCGAGACGAACCTGCAGGAGCTCCTGGTCACCAGCGCCGACACGACCAACAACGACTACCTGCTCGGCCGGCCCGAGGGGCAGCGCGGCTGGTTCCTCCGGCTCAACGTGGACGAGCGGGTCATCACCGACTCCTTCGCCCTCTCCGGCGTGACCTTCTTCTCGAGCTATCAGCCCGACACCTGCATCGGCACGCTCGACCCGAGCACCAACGTCTGTACGCCGCCCAAGCAGAACGACGACAAAGTTTGCGCCAAGACCGGGCGGAGCCGCGTCTTCATCGTGAACACGACCAACGCCAACAGCTTCATGGTGGGAGCGGACGGCCAGCGCACCAAGTACTTCATGGTGTCCAACTTCGTGACCAACCCCTACGTGGAACAGGGGCCGACGAAGAACCTGCTGTCCGACACGAACACCACGCCGACCGCGGACCAGATGACCGCCGGCCTGAAGCAGGTCATGGCGGAGCTCAAGAAGCTGTTCCCCCAGAACTGCAAGTTCACCAACTACCGGCTCGACATCAAGACGATCAGCTCGGACACCGGCGTGGTCTTCATCGCCCCGGTGCCGGTGTGCATCGTCGAGAAGAACTGGAAGGAGATGTAGCGTGAGGCAGCACAACCGACCGACCGCCGCGGCGCTGGCCGCGGCGCTCCTCGCCCTGGCGGCGTCCGCGCCGGCCTCCGCCGACTGGCTGGTCACCCGCGAGGGTGCGCGGGTGGAGACCAAGGGTCCCTGGCAGACCAAGGGGAAGCTCGTGGTCTTCACCCTGCCCGACGGCAAGCTCTCCTCGCTCCGGCTGAGCGAGGTCGACCTGGACGCCAGCCGCCACGCCACCGAAGAGGCCGCGGCGGCTCAGGCTGCGCCGCCCCCGCTGGCGGCGCCGCAGAAGCCGCGCGAGGCGAAGGTGGTCCTGACCGACGAGAGCTTCCGGCGCGCGGCCCCGCCGCCGCCGGCGGCCGCACCGGGAGAGGAGAAGAAAAAGAGCGAGGCCGCACCCCCGGAGGCCGGCAAGATCGTCGTCGCCTCCTGGGAGCGGATTGCGGCTCCCGGGAATGGCAGCGTTGTGATCGCCGGCACCGTGCGCAACGACGCCCCGGATGAGGCCACCGGCGTGTTGGTCACCGTGCTCCTCTACGACGAGACCGGCAAGCTGCTGGTCTCGAGCGACGCCGTGCTGAGCAGCACGATCGTGCCGGCCGGCCAGAGCGCCAGCTTCCGGGCCGAGTTCCCCGACGTGTTCAGCTTCGCCGCGGTGAAGTTCGACGCGCGCGGCATGCTGATCCTGCGCAAGCCCGGCGAGCCGCCGAAGAGCGGGGGTTAGAAGAAGGCAAAGGGATTTTAGTCCCGGTACTGCGGAACCCCTTCGAGGTCGTGCTCCTTGACCTTGCGCAGGAGCGTGCGGTAGCTCATCCCCAGCAGCTCGGCGGCGCGCCGCTTGTCGCCGGCGGCCTCGACGAGGGCCTGGCGCAGGCGGTCGCGCTCCCCGGCCGCGGCGAGCGGGCGGAGCAGCGCCTGGATGTCGGCGGCGTGCAGCACCGGACCCTCGGCGAGGATCACCGCCCTCTCCAGCACGTTGGCGAGCTCGCGTATGTTCCCCGGCCAGGGCTCTGCCATCAGGAGCCCGGCGGCGTCCTCCTCCAGACGCGGCGGCTCGGTCTGGTGCCGGCGGGCGATCTCCTGCAGCAGATGCCGGGCGATGAGCGGCACGTCGCTCGCCCGCTCGCGCAAGGCCGGCAGCTCGATCGGGAAGACGTTCAGACGGAAGAAGAGGTCGGACCGCAGCTCGCCGGAGCCGACCATCGCTTCCAGGTCCCGGTTCGTGGCCGCGACCAGCCGGACGTCGGCCCGCATCGTCCGTCCGCCGCCGACCCGCTCGAACGTGCGCTCTTCGAGCACCCGCAGGACCTTGCCCTGGACGCCCAGCGGGAGCTCGCCGATCTCGTCGAGCAGCAGCGTGCCGCGCTCGGCCAGCTCGAAACGGCCGGGCTGCCGGCGGTCGGCGCCGGTGAACGCCCCCTTCTCGTGTCCGAACAGCTCGTTCTCGATCAGGGAATCGGGGATCGCCGCGCAGTTGAGCCCCACGAACGGCCCCGGGCGGCGCGGCGACAGGGCGTGGATCGCCCGCGCGAAGAGCTCCTTGCCGGTGCCGCTCTCGCCGGTGAGGAGGACCGTGCTCTCGGTGGGGGCGACTTTCTGGAGGAGGCGCAGAGCGGTCCGCAGCCGCGGGTGGCGGCCGACGATGGCCGGCGCGCCGGGGGCGTGGAAGACGGCCGTCTCGCCGGGGGCGCCGGCCTGCTCGCCGATCGCCCGCTCGATCAGGCGGTACAGATCGTCGATCGCGACCGGCTTCTCCAGGAAGTCGAACGCCCCGAGCTTCATCGCCTCGACGGCCGTGGCTACGGTGCCGAAGCCGGTGAGGACGACGACCGGCGTGCGCGGCGCGGCGCGTCGGCTCGCCGCCAGGACCTCGATCCCTGAGCCGTCGGGAAGCTTCAGGTCGGTGAGGACCAGGTCCCAGGCGCTCTCGCCCGCACGGCGGATGCCCTCCTGCGCGTCGGCGGCCGAGGCGACCTCGTACCCCTCCTGGGCCAGGGCGCGCTCGAGCATGCGGCGCAGGGAGTCGCGGTCCTCGACGATCAGGATTCGGCCCGAGGGCATGGTGTTGTCCTGTTGGGCGCGCCCGGCGCTTGGACCCTTCCGTGAGCTCGCCCGTATAATGGTTCGGGTCTGGAGACCCCTGGAAGGAATCATAGGAGATTCGTGGACCCCAAGCGACCCGCGCGCCCCGGATTGGGACCGACCCCGCTGGCCAAACCCGGCCAGCCCGCGGCGCGTCCGGGCGCTCCGGCGGCGCCCGGCGGACCGTCTGTGCCGAGCCGCGCTCCCGCTCTCGGCGACACCCTCGATCAGCTCAGCCGGGAGATCCGGCAGCTCCAGATCGAGTACGAGAAGTTTTTCAACGGCGCCCTTCCGACCCCGCCGGAGGAGCTGCGGAGCCGCATCCAGGCCCAGATCCGCAATCTCCGCAACCTGAAGATCACGTCCACGATGGACAACTACCGCCTCGGCGACGTCGAAGCCCGCTTCAACAGCTACAACGAGCTGTTCAACCGCCGGCTGCGCGAGCGGGAGGAGGGGCGCCGCCCCGGCCTCATCCATGCGGCGCCTCCGGAGCGGCGGCGCTACGACCCGCGGGAGGGGATCACGTTCGGGGGTCGCTTCGACCCCGAGGCGGTCGAGGCCCTCTATCAGGGGCTCGCCGCGAGGCCCGGCGACGGGCCGAAATTCGATCTGGACAGCTTCGAGAAGTATCTGGCCCGGCAGGTCGCCGCCCTGCGCGAGAAGACAGGCTGCGACCAGGTGCAGTTCCGCCTGGCGGAGGAGGAGGGCAAGCTCAAGCTGAAAGCCCGCCCCGTCCCCCGCACGGGCTTTTGAGAAGGAGATGATGGTGCACAAACGGACTTTGTGGATTTCCGGCCTCGCGCTCGCCTGCATCGCGGCGGCGGTTGCCGTCGCGCTCGCCGCGGTGCCCCCCAATCTCGGCAAGGCGATCGAGGAGCAGCGCCGGCTGCTCGCCGAGCGGCCCCAGGATCCCGGGGTGTACAACGATCTGGGCAACCTGCTCGTGCTGGCGAGCCGGCCGGACGAGGCCGAGGAGGCCTACCGGAAGGCCGTGGAGCTCGCGCCCGACAAAGTCGCGGCGCTGTTCAACCTCGCCCTGCTGCAGCAGCAGCGCGGCGAGCTGCGGGAGTCGTTGCGCCTCTTCAAGGAGGTGCTGGACCTCCAGCCGCAGCACGCCTGGGCCTGGTACCAGACCGGTACGCTCTACGAGCACTGGGGCCAGAACGGGCGGGCGGTGGAGGCCTATGCCCAGGCCTTCCGGATCGACCCCCAGCTCGCGTTTCCGGAGACCAACCCGCACGTGGTCGAGAACGGCCTCCTGACCCAGGCCATGCTCCGCGCCTATCAGGAGGGCGACAACGCGCCGACGGCCCCCGCCATGTACGAGGAGCCTGGGCGGATCGTCGGCCTGCTGGTGCCGCGGCCGGCTCACCAGCCGCAGCCCGCGGGGGACGAGGAGATGGCGGCCGGACAGGCGCGGCCGCAGCCGGGACAGCCAGGGCAGCCCGGGGCGGCCACCCGTCCGGGCCAGGCGGCCCCGTCGAGCGTGCTGCGGCAAGGGGACCTCGACGGCCGCAGCACCGGCCAGGCCACGCCGCAGGGGCGCCGCCCCGGCTCGCGCCCGTCGTCGCCGGACAGCATGCCCCGCTCTCTGCGCACCTGGGAGCGGCCCGAGCCCACGATCGAGGATCCCGGCTACGAGGTGCCCTCGGAAGAGCAGCCGGGCGAGGTCGTCACGCCGCCGCCCGGCGGCGTCTACTACCGGCCGGGTCTCAGCAGCACCGGCCGCCTGGACCTCCAGGTCGTCCCCGACCGGAGGACGTCCCGGCCCCGGGAAGGCCGCGGCTAGCCGAGCGTCTCGCGCCCCGGGAGGTTGAGGTTTAGGATAAACCTCCAGGGAGGTGAGGCGATGAGTGGAGAGACGCAGCTTTCGGGACCAGATCTGGCACAGAGCATCCTGTTGAGCGAGCTGCCTGACGGCGGCCGGCTCCTCGGCCACAGTGGCGGCGAGCCGGTCCTCCTGGTGCGGCGCGGCGAGGAGATCTTCGCCGTCGGCGCGCAATGCACCCACTACGGCGGCCCCCTGGCCGAGGGCATCGTCGTCGACGACACCGTGCGCTGTCCGTGGCACCACGCCTGCTTCAGCCTGCGCACCGGCGTGCCGGTGCGCGCTCCCGCGCTCCATCCCTTGACCGTCTGGCGCGTCGAGCGCGTTGAGCGCGACGGTGGCCGCATCCTCGTCCGCGAGAAGATCGAGCCGCCGCCGCCCCAGGCGCTCCCCGGGCCCGATCCGGTCGTCATCGTCGGCGCTGGAGCGGCGGGCGCGTGCACGGCCGAGACCCTCCGCCGCGAGGGTTTCCAGGGCCGTCTCCTCCTCCTCGCGCCCGAGGGGGAGCTGCCCTACGACCGGCCCAATCTCTCCAAGGACTACCTGGCCGGCAATGCTCCCGAGGAGTGGATTCCCCTCCATCCCCAGGACTTCTATGACGAGCACCGGATCGAGATCGTGAAGGCTCGCGCCACGGCCCTCGACACGGCGGCGAAGACCGTGACGCTGTCCGATGGCAGCCAGCTTTCCTACGGCGCTGTCGTGCTCGCCGCCGGCGCCGACCCGGTCCGTCTGCCGATCCCCGGTGCCGATCTGCCGCATGTGCATCTTCTCCGCTCGCTCGCCGACAGCCGGGGGATCATCGAAGCGGCCCAAGAGGCCAAGCGGGTGGTGGTGATCGGGGCCAGCTTCATCGGCCTGGAGGTCGCGGCCTCGCTTCGCGCCCGGAATCTCGCGGTCACGGTGGTGGCTCCCGAGGACCAGCCGCTCGGCCGCATCCTGGGGCCGCAGCTCGGCGAGTTCCTCCGCGCTCTCCACGTGGAGCACGGCGTGGTCTTCCGCCTCGGCCGGAAACCGGCGGAGATCGCGGCGGGGGAGGTCCGCCTCGACGACGGCGAGGTCCTTCCGGCGGACCTGGTGGTGATCGGCGTCGGAGTGCGGCCGAACGTAGCCCTGGCGCAGGAGGCCGGGCTCCAGGTCGACAACGGCGTCCTCGTCGACGAGCTGCTGCGCGCGAGCGCTCCGGACGTCTGGGCCGCGGGGGACATTGCCCGGTGGCCCGATCCATGGTCGGGCGAGCGCATCCGCGTCGAGCATTGGGTGGTGGCCCAGCGCCAGGGGCAGACGGTGGCGCGCAATCTCCTCGGCCGTGGAGAACGGTTCGCGGCGGCGCCGTTCTTCTGGAGCCAGCACTACGACGTGACGATCGCCTACGTGGGACACGCCACGCGCTGGGACGACGTCGAGGTGCGCGGATCGATCGCCGGGCGCAACGCCCTCGTCACGTACCGCTCCGGTGGCCGGATCGCCGCGGTGGCCACCATCTTCCGCGACGTGGAGAGTCTCGAGGCCGAGCTCGCCATGGAGCGGGGCGACCGGGATGCCCTCGAGAGGTTTGTAAAAGGGATGTAAGGAGTCGGCCCGCTCCGGCGGGCGTGGCGCGGGCCGGATGTATGCTGGCACCGTGCGCGTCGGACGTCCGGAATGGGAACGGCTCCTCCTGCCTGCGGCCGTGGGCTCGCTCACCGTCCTCCTGGTGGTGCTGGCCGTCCTGCAGTACCGCTGGATCGGCGAGATCGGCAAGGCGGAGCGCGACCGGCTGCGGGCCGGCTTGGAGGCGGCGGCGGACCGCGCCGCCGGCGAGCTGGATCGCGAGATCGGCCGCGTCTGGCTCGCCTTCCACCTGGGCGTGGCTGAGGACGCCGCCGAGCGGCGGACGGAGCTGGCCCGCCAGCTCCGCGACTGGCGGCGGGCCGCGCCGGTGCCGGGCCTCGTCGCCGACGTGCTCGTGGCGGTAAGGAGGCCGGGCGATACGCCCGCCCTGGAACGCCTCGACGAGACCTCCGGAACGTTCGTCCCCGTCCCCTGGCCCGCCGACCTGAGCGAGCTGCGGGAACGGCTGAGCCGGCCTCCCGACGACGCTTCGCCGCCGCCGGCTCCTCCCACCGGACCCGGGGAAGCCTCGAACCCGGCCCTGATGGTCCCCTTCCTGCGCCCGCAGCCGGGCAGCCCGATGTTCGACCACCGGGCGGTGGCGATCGTCCGGCTCGACCGGCGGCACCTGGTGCGCGACCTGGTCGCCGAGGTCGTGGAGCGCCAGCTCGCCCCGCGAGGAGCGTCCGTGCTGCGCGTGGCGGTGCTCGCGGCCGGCGCTCCGGTCTGGCGCTCGGACCCGGCCCTGCCGGTGAACGCCTACCTTCCCGCCGACGTCGAGCGGCGGCTCCTCGGCCTGCGGGAGCCCCTGCGGCTCGGTTCCCGAGCCCCCCGTCCGGCGCCTCCGCCGGGCTCTCCGGTCGAGGTCGGACGACGAGGCCCGCCCCTGATCCTCGCCGACGGGCCGTGGCGCCTCGTCGTCCGCCCTGCGGCCGGCTCCCTCGACGCGGTGGTGGCGCGGGCGCGGCAGCGCAACCTGGCGGTGAGCGCCGGAGTGCTGATGCTGCTCGCCGCGAGCTTCGCCATGCTCGTGGTCGCGGCGCAGCGGGCGCGCCGCCTCGCCCGCCAGCGCATGGAGCTGGTGGCGGGGGTCACCCACGAGCTCAACACGCCGCTCGCCGCGATCCGCTCGGCCGGCCAGAATCTGGCGGACGGCGTGGTCGCCGATCCGGAGCAGGTGCGGCGCTATGGCGCGCTGGTCGAGCGGGAGGGGCGGCGCCTCTCCGCTCTGGTCGGGCAGGCGCTCAAGCTGGCGGGGATCGAGTCGGGCGCGCGCATCTGGCGGCCGGAGCCGGCGTCGGTGGCGGACGCCGTGCAGGAGTCCCTGGCCGACTGCCGGTGGCTGCTCGCCGAGAACGGGACGAAGGTGGAGACCGACCTCCCCGCGGACCTGCCGGAGGTGATCATCGACCGGGGAGCCCTGGGATTGATCGTGCGCAACCTGGTCGACAACGCGGCGCGGCACGCGGCGGCGGGCAAGTGGGTCGGCGTGCGGGCGCACGTCGAGCCCGACGGCCACCACGTCCTGCTGACCGTCGAGGACCGCGGCCCGGGGATCGCGCCGGAGGACCGGCCCCACCTGTTCGAGCCGTTCTACCGCGGCCGCAAGGTGGTGGGGAGCGCGACGCCCGGGAGCGGCCTGGGCCTCGATCTGGTCCGCCGGGCCGCCGCGGCGCACGGGGGGACGGTGCTCGTGAGCCCCGGGCCGGGCGGGCGCGGCGCCCTGTTTTCGGTCCGGCTCCCCGCGGCCGTCCTGTCGAACGGAGGGGATTGATGGAGACGCAGACCCTGCGGAAGGACGGGAACGCCGGCGCGGCCGTGCGCCGGCGCATCCTCCTCGTCGAGGACGAGCCGAGCCTGGTGCTCACGCTGTCGGACCGCCTGGCCGCCGAGGGATACGAGGTGGAGACCGCGGGCGACGGCCCTTCGGCGATCGCCCTCGGCACGACGCAAATGTACGACCTGATCCTCCTCGACGTCATGCTGCCCGGCGCGAGCGGCTTCGACGTCTGCCGCGACCTGCGCCAGCGCGGCATCCAAGTGCCGATCCTCATGCTGACGGCGCGGGCCCAGGTGGTCGACCGCGTCGTCGGGCTGAAGCTGGGGGCCGACGACTACCTCTCGAAACCCTTCGACATGATGGAGCTCCTGGCGCGGATCGAGGCGCTGCTCCGGCGGGCCCGCACGCCGCTGGCCGACGCTCTCGGCTCCTACGCGTTCGGCGATGTGGTCGTGGACTTCCGCCGCGCCGAGGTGACGCGCCAGGGACAGCCTCTCCCCCTCTCGGCGCTGGAGCTCAAGCTCCTGCGCTATCTGATCGAGAACCGCGGCAAGGTGATCTCCCGCGACGAGCTGCTCGACCGCGTCTGGGGATATGACGCGGCCGCCCAGACCCGCACTGTGGACGTGCACGTGGCCTCGCTCCGCCAGAAGGTGGAGCCGGCCCCCTCGCGCCCGCAGTTCGTCCTCACCGTGCACGGGCTCGGGTACAAGTTCGCCGGATGAGCCCTCTTTACACTTCTTACAGAGACCTTGCGTCCGCTTGAAGATCCCGCGGGCGCTCCCGGCCTACTCTGGGACCGTGGCCGCGGTGAGCGGCCACGGTTTCCAAGGAGAAAGACGATGAAAAAATCCATCATTCCGGCTCTGGTCCTGGCGGTCCTCTGCTCTCTGTCCGCCGCGTTCGTCGCCACGGCCCAGCCCGGCAGGATGCACGGCGGGCACGGCGGGCCGATGGACCTGGACCGGCTCGCGGAGTATCTGAGCCTCACGGCGGCGCAGAAGACCCAGGCGCAGGAGATCCGGGAGAAGACGAAGCAGGCGATCGAGCCGCTGTTCGAGGAGCACAAGCAGCTCGTCGAGCAGGTCGAGGCCGCTCTGGAGAGCAACGCGGACGCGGCCACCGTCGGAGCGGCCGTCATCGCCGCCCACGAGCAGGGCAAGAAGATCCGCGCCGTGCACGACCAGCACGACGCCGAGTTGGAGGCGATCCTCACGCCCGCGCAGCTCTCGCGCTGGCGCGCTCTCAAGGACGCGCGGAAGATGATGCACCCGCGGATTCCGGGGCTCGGCGGCCCCGGTCACGACTGAGCCCGGGTTTCTACGACGTCCGCGGGTACTCCGCCAGAACGGGCGGTCCTGCCGCGGGCTCTTCCAGGAGGCGCAGGGCGGCCGCGATCACCTCGTGCTGCCGCTCCGGGTCGCCCGGGCGGTCGAGCGGATAGCCATGAGGGAAAGGGACCCAGAGGGCGCGTGGCGGGCGGACCCGCTCCGCGACCTCCCGGAGGAGCTGGACCGCCACCGTGGCGATCCCCTGACGTTCGAGCTCGGCCGCGACCAGACCCACGGTCTGGCTGCACATCGGTCAGACGGGGACGAGCAGCGCCGCCTCGACGCCGTCTCCGGCGAGCCGGCGGGCCGCCTCCGGCGCCGTGTCGCGGACGAGCCGCCCCGGCGCCGTGATCGATCCCATGAACGACAGATGGCGGTGATTGAGCTCTCCGATGCGGCCGGCCGCGACCAGCTCGCGGCAGCGGTCGAGAGGCAGGGCCAGGTTCGGATCGCTCCGGATGCCGGTGTGGTCGAAGCTCTGGCTGCGGTGCGTCTCCACCAGGGAGGAGAGGTCGGCGTCCGCCGGGATCTCGCGGAAGCTGACGTCGCCGCCGCGGAGCTCGGCGGAGAAGCGCTCCTGGCCGGGCAGCACGAAGCCGGCGCTGGTCACCAGGGCGAAGCGGCTCTCCGCGAGCGGCCGGCGCAGGGGAGCCCAGGGGACCGGATCGATCCGCCGCCACGGATAGGCCTGGAGGAAGAGGCGGGTGGGGAGGTTGAGCTCCGCGAGAGTCGCCATGGCGCCAGCCTATCCGTCCGGGCGTACAATCGGAAGCCGCTGGACTTCCGGAATGAGACGCCACGCCATCCAAGTGCTTGGGCAGGTGCTCGGGCTCACCGCGCTGCTCCTCCTGCCGCAGGGGGGATGGGCGGAGCGCGGGCCGTCGACGCCGAAAGAGCGGGCGAAGGCGCTGCGGCTCGTCCGCCAGCTCGAAGCGGATCCTCTCGGAGGCGAGGCGTACGAGGCGCGGCGCTGGCTGGCGCTCTGGCTCCTCGACGTCCCGGACCTCCAGGTGCGCTACTGCGCCGAAATCATCGGCGGCAACCGTGCGGCGCGGGATCGCGTCCGTCCCGACCTGCTGGCGCAGGTCCTCTGGTCGGGAGCGGCCTTTCTCATCGAGAACCCGGAGAAGAAGGACGCCAAGGCGGAGGTCTACACGGCCGGCCTGCTCGGTGCCCTGCGCGCCTACGAGGCGCTGCTCCGCGCCCGGCCGGACCAGCGCACGGCGCTCTTCGACGAGCTCCTCGCCAAGCGGGAGGCGGGCGAGCTCGCGGCGTTCGTGGCCGAGACCGCCCAGGCCTGCCCGTAGAGCCTCACGGCAGCGGCAGAAGCGGAGCCCACTCGAGCGCAGGCCCCCCGCCCACCGGCGCCATCTCCTGCCTCTCGGTCAGAACGTCGAGCGGCTCCGCGGCCTGCCGGAGGCTCTCGTGCTCGGCCCGGTTCTCGCGCGCGAGGTCCGCCAGCTCCTCGGCCAGGCTGCGGGCCGGCTGCGCGAGGCCGAGATCTCCGAAGCGCTCGAAAGTGAGGAAGCAGGCGTCCTCCGGGGCGGCCAGGAGACCGCGCTCGACGGCGCTCCGGGCGAGGCCCCGGTGAACCGGGGCGAGCCGGTCGAGAAGAGCGCGCCAGGTCTCCCGGAAGCGGCCCCGGTAGCGGTCGTGCCCGGGCACCGGATGCGGCGCCAGCGCCCGCTGCGCCGCCTCGGCGCGCTCCGGCGCCGCGGCCCAGGAGGGAGCGAGCGGATCGGGAGGACCGAACAGCCGCAGATCGGCGCTCCGGCCCATCCGCAGCTTCCAGGCGGCGCGGCTGAGCACGGGCGGAACCTCTTCGCCGGCGGTGCGTGCGGCCCGGCGGTTCACCGCGGCGATCAGATCCGCCAGAAGAGCGTCCCCCAGACGGGGGAGCCGGCGCGCCAGCTCGCCGCGGTACAGGCGCCAGAGCTCCTCCGGAGTTCCGTCCTCCCGCAGCTCCGGGCTGCGCGCTCCCGGCGCGCGGAAGCGGAGGAGCCGCACGCGGTGGAAGCCGACCGCGGAGCCCAACGCCGGCGGGACCGCCGGCCGTTCGCCGATCCCCCCGGGCTCGACCAGGGCTCCGACGATGTCGCCGCCCCCCGGCGCATCCGCGAGGAGGTGGCGGAGCTCTCGCGCGTCGAAATAGAGCCGCAGCCGGATCGTCCGGAACGGCGGCGACTGCGGAGCGGGGAGACCCAGATGGTAGAGGGCGTAGCGGAGCGCCTCGGCCGCGGCCTGCTCGAGGAGGGTCGATCCGAGGGTTGACAGCGGGGGCAGCGGGCCGGGGGTGAGCAGCGCCCGGCTGAAGGCGGGCCGCGGTCCGGGCTCCCCCGGGGCCGGGACGGGGAGCGCCATCTCGTCCTGCACTTGCCGCGCGAGACTGCGTGAACCCCGGAACATCGCCATCAACCCTACCACGAACGCTGTCGCGGCTTGCTTCGAAAGAAGTATCCTTGGAGAGAGAGTTCCCGGCTAGAATACGTGTCAGCCAGTTTCCGGTCTTTTGAAGTGCCTTTTTCGGCGAGGGGGGTGCGTCGGCGGATGCCGCCCGCTGTCCCTCGCCTCTCAATCCAGGGGGTTCATTCATGATGAGGAAGCACACGTTCATCGTCTTCCTGCTGCTGGCTGCGGTGTTGGCCGGCAGCGGGATCGTCCAGGCGCAGGAGAACGGCCGCATCGCCGGGCACGTGAACCGGCAGGACGGCACTCCGATTCCCGACGTCTCGGTCCGCACGGAGCCGCTGGGCCAGGAGGTCCTGACCGACGAGACGGGCCATTACGAGCTGCTCGTTCCGCCCGGAACCTACACTGTCATCTTCCGACTGGCCGATCGCACGGCGACCGAGGCCGGCGTCGAAGTGGCGGCCGGCGGAGTCCGCACGCTGGACAAGCCGGTGGACTGGGATGTGAGCTTCGCCGAGTCCATCACCGTGAGCTCGGTGTCGCGCCGGGAGGAGCGGATCACCGAGGCGCCGGCCTCCGTGACGGTGATCCCCGAGCGGGAGATCGAGCAGAAGGCCTCCTCCGGACAGGTGCCGAAGCTCCTCGAGTACACCCCCGGCGTCGATTTCGCGCAGAGCGGCCTCTACGACATCAACTTCAACACCCGTGGGTTCAACAGCTCGCTGAACCGCCGCATCCTGACGCTGATCGACGGCCGCGACCCGGCGGTGCCGTTCCTGGGCTCTCAGGAATGGGCCGCGGTCTCCTTCCCCCTGGACGAGCTCTCCAGCGTCGAGCTCGTCCGCGGCCCGGGCGCGGCGCTCTATGGCGCCAACGCCTTCAACGGCGTCCTCAACATGACCACCAAGGCGCCGCGCGGCAGCGAGGGCGGCCAGATCCGCCTCACCGCGGGCGATCCGAGCACGGTGCGCGGCGACTTCCGCTGGGCGGGCAGCCTCGGCGCCGATTTCTACATCAAGGCCGTGGGCGGCTATATGAAGAGCGACGACTTCACCCGCTCGCGCAACACCTCGGTCGAGTACGCCACCTTCTGCACGACACCCGGCCAGACGAACTGCCTGCGCCGCGAGGCGGTTCCTCTCGATCTGACCGAGGACAAGATCGGCTTCGGCGGCTTGCGGCTGGACAAGTACTTCGGGAGCTCGGTCCTGACGGTCGAAGGCGGCACCGCCAGCCTCGAGGGTCCCACGTTCCAGACCGGCATCGGCCGCGTCCAGGTCACTGACGTGACGCGCCCCTGGACACGCGTGAACTTCAACACCAACCACTTCAACGTCCTGGCCTACTACGACCAGCGCAAGGCCGAGGACCAGCGCGCCCTCGCCTCGGGAGCCTTCCTCTTCGAGGACTCCTCGAACCTGCACGGCGAGCTCCAGGGCAACGTCGGCTTCGCCGGCGGCAAGGGCTTCCTGGTCGGCGGCATCTCCTACCATGAGCAGGAGATCGATACCGCCAACCGCCAGGGATTCCAGACGCTGCTCAAGACCCCGGCGCGGAACGAGGACCAGCAGGCGGCGTTCGCCCAGGTCGATTACAGCTTCACCGAGAAGCTGAAGGCGGTCGTGGCCGCCCGCGTGGACGAGAGCACGCTGCATGACACGCAGTTCTCGCCCAAGGCCGCGCTGGTCTACTCCATCACGCCGAACCACACCGTCCGGCTCACCTACAACGAGGCGTTTCAGGTGCCGAACTACTCGGAGTTCTTCCTGCGCGTGCCGGCCGGCGCGCCGATCACCGCCTTCACGCCGCTGGAGAACGCCCTGGCGCCGTTCCTCGGTGGGCGCACTCTCGGCCTGAAGAGCATCCCGATCCTCGCCCTGGGCAACGACAACCTGGAGGTGGAGGAGATCACCAACTACGAGATCGGCTACACGGGCATCCTCTCCAGCAAGGCCTATCTCACGGTCGACTACTACCAGGGCGACGTGGAGAACTTCGTCACCGATCTGCTGCCGGGCGTGAACTCGCAGTTCGCCGGTTATACGCCGCCGTCCTTCCTGCCGGCTCCGGTGCAGGCGCAGATCCTCGCGACCCTGCGCGGCGGCCTGGGCGCGAACTTCGCCGGCCTGACGGATCTGAACGGTCAGCCGACGCTCGTGTTGTCCTATGCCAACGCCGGCGCGGTGGACACGCAGGGTGTCGACGTCGCCTTGAACTACTACATCACCGGCAGCTGGATCGCCGACCTGAGCTACTCCTGGTTCGACTTCGAGGTCAAGGAGAAGCAGATCGGCGACCAGCTCCTGCCCAACGCGCCGGAGAACAAGCTGAGCGCTGGCCTGGCCTACCACGGCGAGCGCTTCGGCGCCTCGGTCAAGTACCGCTGGGTGGACGACTTCGCCTGGGCCGCCGGCGTGTTCGTCGGCTTCGTGCCCTCGTACGACGTGGTGGACCTCGGCGTCAACTACCGCATCACCGACCATCTGGAGGTGGGCGCCGATGTCAGCAACCTGCTGGACGACGAGAACTTCCAGGCATTCGGCGGCGACCTCGTGACTCGCCGGGCCCTGGGCCACGTTTCGTTCAGCTGGTAGGACGGTCTCTGGCGGGCTCCCGTGCTGTTTCGCGACGGAGCCCGCCGGTTTGACACCCCTCCGCGGCCTGCCGTACACTGACGTGCGCGTTTTTCGTCGGGGCGTAGCGCAGCCTGGTAGCGCACCTGCCTTGGGCGCAGGGGGTCCTCAGTTCAAATCTGGGCGCCCCGATATCTACCGCGACGAACCGCGCACAACGGCTGCCTGTAGCTCAGTTGGATAGAGCGGCGGCCTTCTAAGCCGCGGGTCGGGGGTTCGAATCCCTCCAGGCAGGCCAAACGTTCCTCGGAGTCGGTAAAGCTACGTAACTCCTCGTAGAATGAGGTAGTTACGGGTGTTCGAAACTCCCCTCCCGCGGCCTGTAGTCCCTCTGGAAACAGAAACGCCTGGAATCTCTGCCGCTGCTCGAGGTTGGCTTCCAGCCAGAGCCTCGAGGCGTTCAGGGAGACCCGCTCGGCGAAGTCCAGGACAGCTTCGATGTCGAGCTCTTCTGTCCTCTGGTCGTGCTGGTCGATCTCGGCCAGGGCCATGGCTTCGTTCAGCTTGGCGAGCTGCTCTTTGTAGGTGTCCTCGTCGATGGCTTTCTGGAAGACGAAGGCCTCGACGAGCTGGTCTTTGCGGCGCTTCAGATCCGCGATCTTCCGCTCGGCGGCGGTCCGCTGAGCGGCGACCTCCTCGTGCCGAGCTTTCCAGTGATCCAAGACGATGACCTTGAAGAGGGCCACGAGCTCGGGGCGCGGCCGTAGGCGGTCGAGGAGGCTCAGGAACTTGGCTTCCAACTCGCGCCGGGGCATGTTCGTCTGGCGGCAGCGGGCCTTCGGCGGACAATGGTAGTAGGCATAGCGCTGGCGCTTGCCCTTGGACCAGGAGCCGGTGAGAGGATGCCCGCAGTGGCCGCAGGTGATGAAGCCCCGCAGCGGGAAGTCCGGATTGTTGCGTTCCTTCGGCACGATCTCGCCGTTTGTTGCGAGGAGGCTCTGGCAGCGCCAGAAGGTGTCTTCGTCGACCAGGGAAGGCCAGTTGCCGACGGTGTCGATGTCCCAGGTACGCTGGATGATCCGGCTGATGTAGGCGCGGTTGGCGAGCATCTCTCCCCATTTCTGGGGCGACAGCTCTCCTCCTCGTCGAGTACGGAGACCCCGGCTGGTGAGATCTTCGAGGACCTGGACCTTGGTGTACAGGCCGGTGGCGAAGCGCTCGAAGCCGAGACGGACCAGCGGGGCGCGCTCGGGATCGAGCTTCAGGGACTTGCCGTCCGCCAGGTAGCCTAGGGGCGGCCGGAAGATCCATTGCCCTCGGCGCAGGGCTTCCTGCATGCCGGCCCTGGTCCGCCCTCCCCGGATGTCGTTGTCGAACTGGGAGAGCGCCGCGAAGATGCCCTCCATGAACTTGCCGGCCGGGGTCTCGTCGATCGGCTGGCTGACCGATCTCAGGGTGACGCCGAGCCCGGCCAGGTGCCGGCGGATGATAGCGTGGTCGAAGGCATCGCGGGCGAAGCGGTCGACGTTGGTGACCACGAAGACGTGGATGTTCACGCGCCGTTTGTTCTGGTCTCGCAGGTACGCCAGGGCCGCCTGCAGCTCGGTGCGGTTGGCGGTCTTGGCGGACTCGCCGCGTTCGACGAAGACGCGATCGACCTCCCAGCCGTGGAGCTTACAGAAGGCGCGGCACTGGTCTTCTTGCACGGGGAGGGAGAGATTGAGGGTCTGCTCTTTGCTGCTGACGCGGCAGTAGATGATCGCCCGCAGTGTGGTCATCCCGGCGGCTCCTTGTCTGGGACCGCGGCCTTCCGGCCTCCCTTGGCCAGGAAGCAGGTCACGGTGATGTCGGCGAGGCCGTAGAGCTCCCGGCGGAGGCGGTCGAGCTGGGCGTCTGTCAGGTCGCGCCCGGCCTCGCCCAGGATCTTGCGGCACTCAGCGAGAGAAATCATAGCACAGATCAGCGCCTTTTGTGACTCTTTCTAGCAACTTCGAGCCCGGATTGGTTATCGAAGAGGAAGTTTCGCTGCGAGCAGGCCCAAGTCTTGGAGACGTAATCGCACACGGCTCCGGCTGACGTGCAGGTGGCGGGCGAGGGCGGAGATGCTTGGCTCCTTGCCTGACCG
>Ga0126309_10000057_pt1 | contig 35940 bp, 34 predicted proteins | sample Plot56_FD_92541 | JGI IMG/M metagenome (GOLD analysis project Ga0126309, IMG submission 92541) | Serpentine soil microbial communities from UC McLaughlin Reserve, CA, USA - Plot56 | ecosystem: Environmental > Terrestrial > Soil > Grasslands | place: USA: UC McLaughlin Reserve, Lake County...
CCCCGCCCTACCCAGCGAGACCGGGGCCGCTGCGCGGCCCCACGGACTTGACTTACACAGGCCTTCTCATGGAAGTGCGTGTGGGAGAGGGGGCTAGGGGGTGAGGGTCCCGGCGAAGCCGGCCGCTTGGTGATCCGCGGCTACTGTCCCGGCGACGGATGTTGTGCCTTCGCGTCCGGGTCGTTCTTGCGGTACACATTGGACGTCCTGCCTCCGCCGTAGCTTTTAAGGGCGAGACGTCCGGCGAAGATGAGGTTCTGCAGTGCACGGAAAAGAGTGGCGCGCGGGGGATTCCACCCGAGGAGGCGGATGACGTCGTTCTTGTCGAAGACCTCCGGCAGGAGCGGGAGGATCTCTTCGAGAGCTTCGGCGATCGGGGGTTGAGGTGGCTGGGGCACCGAGGGTATAGGTGGCGCGGCCAGGACCGGAGAGGGAGCATCCTCCTCCGGGTTGGCGAGCCAGATCTCCTCCAGAGAGCGCATCCGGACCTCGTGCGCGCCCCGGAGCATCGCAAGCTCGGACCCGAATGTCTCCTCCAGCGCGCGGCGCCGCCGCTCGTACTCGCTCCTTTTCATCAGGGGACTCCTCGAGCACCAGCGTAGCTTCGAGGAAGGCTCGCGGGCAAGTAAGCTGAAGGCCGGCGGAAGCCTCGGAGCGCACCGCGGAAAGCTTCAGAAGCACCCCGGAAGCTCCGAGACGCGCCGCGGAGACCACGCAACGCCGGGAGACAGAGATGTGCGACGTGGCGGAAGCCTCCGGAAACGCGGCGGAGGCTTACGGACGCTGCGCGGAAGCTGACCAAGCCCGTGCGGCAGCCTCAAGAAGAGCGGCGGAGCGTTGTTGAGACGCGGCGGAAGCTTACAGAAACACTACGGAAGCTTCCAGAAACGCGGCGGAAGCTTCCGTAACGTCTCACGGCTTTGTTGAGCCACAAACGAAGCCCGTCAGAGCTCGTCCGGAGCCGTCCGGAGCGTCTCTGACCTCCCGCCAAAGCCGTTTTGACCGCTCCTCGCCGCGTCTGATCGTTCCCTAGCGTCTCAACCAAGCCACCGCAGCGCCTTCGGAACCCTCCGCAATGTCTCCATAAGCTTCCGCAGCGTCTCACAAACACGTCAAGGGCCGCCGCCGGAGCTCCGCCACGTCCCTGAAGAGGAGAGTGTAAGTCACTGAAGGTGTGAGGGAAAGGCGGAAGGAAGGCGATGAGGGAGGAGAGGGCGGGGGAGGGAGGACAAGCCCTCGGCGCGGGAGGTGGGACGTTACTGAGACATGGTGAAACGTTCCGCGCCCTCTTGTGCACGTCAGGCGGTCTTCGACTCTGCGAAAGCGGAGCTGATGATCTCGTCGGCCACCCCGTGGCGGCGGAGGCTCTCCACGAACCGGTCGAGGCCGGGGTTTTGTTCGAGGCGCTCCAAGTCCTGTCGAAGCCCTTGTCCGATATAGGCGCGGATCAAGGGCTGATAGCCAGAAAATCCCAGCAAGGGCGCAATGAGCTTGAGCTGTTCCACAACATCTTCTGGGATACGGAAGCTGATGGTGGTCATCGGACGATCGCTGCGGAGGCGTTCGCGGAGGTCATTCATCTTCATAAGCTCTCCTCTCCGGACTGGTTGCAGGCCGTGCCGAGATGATCCGAATGGCTTCACCGCGGAAAGTGTGGACCACCACCAGGAGCTCCCAAGCTTTGGTCAGTCCGATTGCCACCTCACGCTCCTCTCCTCCGACCCGCTCGGACCGGAGAAGGCGGACAAACGGGTCGAAGAAAACCTCGCACGCCGACTCCAGAGAGACTCCATGCTTCTGGAGATTGGCCTGGGCTTTCGCTCGGTCCCAGACGAAATGGACATCGCTCAGGCGGTAGACGATATCCATAGCAAGGGTAAGCTGGGCGTATATACCACGTCAATACACACGACTCCTCCTGGGCTGAGGCGTCTTGTATTCAGGGCACGCAAGTTCCTGCCAGGGAGGTCAGGGTATCACAGGCCGGTGCTCGATCTAGGGCAGTCCGCCTGGCGCGAGACTTCCGGGAAGAAAGTTTGCAGTACCTCGCCGGAGGCCGGGGCCCGGACACCCGCCGTTCGTGGAGGCTTGACGGGGCGCAGATCCCGGCGGGGGCGGCCCGAACCGGTGCGCGGCGTTTCAATGAAGCAGAAGCAGCGCGAGGTGATGAAGGAGGGAGGGGTGATCCGTGGTGCCGACAGCTCAGGCAACCGACACAGACACAACTCCCGACGCATGGCCCTCAGCCTTCGGCCGGATAATGATCTCGACGTCGCGGTCGAGGAAGAGCCACGAAGCGCAGCAGCCGTTCGGAGGAGAACCGGTTCAGCTTGTAGTGCTTGAGCTCCGAGACGTGGGGCTGCGGAATGCCGAACAGCTGTGCCGCGCGTGCCTGCGTCAACCGGCGGGCAGCAATCAGCTCGTTGAGCCGCATCGCGAGTTGCACGCGCAGCTTCCGCTCGTCGGCGTCCGGAAAGCCAAGATCCACCAGCACGTCACCACTTCCTACGTCGACCGTCTCCGCCTTCTTTTTTCGCATAGCGCACTCCCGGCCCTTCGCCCTTCCACGCCTTGGCGGAAGGTGGCGTTCCGCCGTGCTGGACGACGCTCAGGGCATACCCGAGGTCGTCCACCACATCGGCGGGAAACGCCAGCAAGTCTCGCCGTCTCTGATGCGGGCAGGCTCCCATCCCGGCTTAAGCGGCCTGTTCCTCGTTCTGTATGAGCACGGTGGGCCTTGCCGCCTTCGGGGGCACCGGCAGACCTTGTTCCTCCAGGAGCTCGACATGCTCCTTCATCCCCCATCTTGCCTGGTAAAGGCAATCCTCGATCGAATGGCCGACTCCAGTGAACCCATCCAGATCTGGGGAGAAGAATCCAAAGAAATTGGGATCGTCGGTGGCTTCGATGATCAGGGAGTAATTGAGATCGAGCATCGCAGCTCCTTTTACTTGGCGTTGATGCCTGCCGTCTTGAGGATAGCCTGGCAGGTGCCGCGTGGAACCTCCCGCGAGCCATGGAAGTCTACGCGGATCAGGCGATCGAAACCCGGCTTGCCATAGTAGCGGACGGAGCCCTTCTGTTTGACGAGCCTGAATCCGTTGGCCTCCAGAAGTCGGACCAGCTCGCTGAACTTCATCCCGTCGCTCGGTCGAGAAGATTCATCATTGGGGCAAAGCGCCAGCCGTCCATGACCCCGGAATCCTAGCATGACGCTGTTCGGGGGAGCCTTTTCTGGCCGGCAGGTTTGCCTGCTGGCCGAGCTCGCGAAGAAAGCCCCCGAGTGAAAGAACCGCCACCGGACCGCCAGCCTTCCGCCCCGGCTCTGCGATTCGTGGGAAATCAGGCACTGTAGGTACTGAGGGGTGACTCCACGGCTCCAGCGGTGGGGCTGGTTGAGATGTCACTTCCGAGAGAGGTACCTCCATGAACCGCACTCTGCCGTGTCGCGTCTTCTCCGTCCTCCTCCTGCTCGCCCTGCTCGGCTCACCAGTCATCGCTTCAGCGCCTGAGCAAGTTTTGCCAATTCCGGAGCCCGCGAGCCTCTTCGCCTGGTTCTGGCAAGCTCTCGGCCAAATCGTCCCGGGGATCGCCGAGAGCCACGCCGGGATGGACCCGGATGGCACGCCTACGACCACAGGCCCCGGTCCGGGAACGGCGAGCTCGGAAAGCGATTCGCATGCAGGGATGGACCCCGACGGGCGACCTTGACGCCGCTGGCCTCTTGACCGGGTGCCGCCGGGTTTCTGCCGGCGGCGCTTTTGTCCAGGATGGACCACCGCCATGTTCGTGAAGTAAGATCGCCGTGTCGTAGTCACGGAACATAGACGGGAGGGCTACATGGCGGAGTGGCACATCTCTGGCGAGCTGTTGGAGCGGTTTCTCCGTGCTGGTGCTTCGAGGGAGGAGGCGCAGCAGGTCGTGAGGCATCTTCTGTCTGGGTGTCCTGAGTGTTCCGAGCTGGCATACCGTGAAACCTCGGAGGGCGCCTTGTGGTCCACGGTGGCGGCGGGCGGGGAGCCGCTCGGTGAGCGGGATTACGACGAGGCGATCGAGCGCGTGCTCGCCTTCGCGAGTGGGGAGGAGAAACGGTTCGCCATGGAGAGACTCCGAGGGTGGGCTCAATGGGCTGAGCTGGAGCCTCTGGCTCCGGAGGCGCGGTTCTTGCGGGTCGAGGCCGACCCGAGCTGCCACACGGTCGGGCTCTACGGTCGACTCCTTGAAGCGAGTCGCTGGTTCATGCGGAGGGAGCCGGCCGAGGCCGTGGATATCGTGCGGCTGGCCATTCTGGTCGCCGAGCGGCTCGATACGGCTTCGATGGGCGCGGAACGCATCGCCGACCTCCAAGCCGCTGCATGGGCTGCGCTCGGTAACGTGCTGCGGCTGGCCTCCGATTTCGAGGGATCGCGTCACGCCTTCAACGAAGCATGGCGGATCCTCGAAGGGGGAACGGGAGATCCGCTCGAAGAAGCGAACCTCCTCTGCTTGGAGGCTGGTTACATCCGCGACATGGGCGAATTCGAAACGGCCGAGACCGCGCTCGAGGAGGCCCTGAAGCTCTATGAGGAGGTCGGGGATGCCCATCTGCAGGGAAGGACCCTCCTCAAAATGGGCGACGCCATCGGAGACATCCACCCTGAGCGGGCGCTCACGCATATCCGCCTGGGCCTTGCGCTGATCGACGCGTCGAAGGAGCCGCGACTCGATCTGTGTGCCCAGCACGACCTGGCGCTCTACCTCAACGAGAGCGGCCAGCCAGAGGAGGCCCTCGCTGTCCTCGACCGTGCCCGTCCCCTCTATCGGCAGTTTCCGGATGAGTGGGCCCAACTCCGCCTGCACTGGTTGGAAGGCAAGATCGCGCGCAACCTCGGGGACCTCGCCGGAGCCGAGAGCATCTTTCAGCAACTCTGGGAAGAGCTGCGCAGCCGCAACCTCAACCACGAGCTCGTCCTCGTCTCGATCGACCTGGCCGAGGTGCTCTTCCGCCAAGGAGAGCCGGGTCGCGTTGCGGAGCTCCTGAAGCAGTGCTATCCGATCATGGTGTCCTGGGGACTCCATCGGTACGCCCTGGCCGCTTGGCTCGTCTTCGAGGACGCCGTGGCGAACCAGCGAGCCAGTCGGGTGTTCGAGCAGATCCGGGAATACTATCGCCGGCACTGGGTGAATCCGGCTGCGTTTGAGCCTGACGCGATCTGAATGACGAGTGGTGACGAGCGTGAGGGCTGGCTGGCACCTACACTTGGGTTCGCCTCAGTCCGCTCCCCTGCTGGAAGCACCTGGCGGAGGAGACCTATCGGGCCCGGATCGCGGAGCTCGTGCGAGAGATCGACGAATCCGCGGCGGCTGCGCGGTCGGAGTCGTTGATCGCGCCGCTGGGGCCGGCCGGTGTGCGGGCGCAGAATCCGGAGAGCCGTCCCAAGAAGATCAAGAAGTCGCCGGCGCCGTTCTTCCACGCCGTGCGGAAGAAGGTCCGCAAGTCCCTGTGGGAGGCCTATAGGCTGTTCCTGGCGGCGTTCCGCGAGGCGGCGGAGAAACTGCAAGCCGGAGATCGGAGCGGGGCTTTTCCGCCGGTGAGCTTCCGAGCTTCCCGCCTCGGCTGCCGTTTGTGACAGCCTGAGGCGGCGACCGCGGCGGCGGGAGACTTGGCGGCCGCCGGCCGCCACCGGAATCCTTGAGCGCTGTGGCGAGCTGATGCGAGCTTGCCGAGGGGGAGGTGTGCTTGCTCCTTCTAAACTAAATAAGGTTGCCTGAGGGCCGTAAGGCTCGCGAGACGGGCTTAGGAGGGGAGAACTGGTAGTTCTGAGGAGTGCACAGGGGTGGGGGAGCATTCCTTAAGGAGAGCCTTCAAGGATACTCAAGGATCCCATGGCACCAACCGCTACCAACGTAGAGAGCCGATGACTCCTGGGAGTTCGTATATGCAGATACATCTTTACATTGACATCTACTGTCGCGGCTGGTAGCCTCCTCATTACTAGCTGACTCGCACCTCCGGAGAGAGCTACGCTTCGCCGATAACTCCTGTTGCCGTTCGGATCTGGGTGATGCGGAGCCTTGTCGTGGTGCATGGAATGTCTGGCGCTTATGGCCGATGTCGATTTTGATACTAGATTTTCTTAGTTTAAAGGGAGACTAGCTTGGTCAGGCTGCCCGACTGGGGCTGTAGACCTGGCTAGGGAAATTAGTTTCAAATTGCGCGGTTTAATCGGAGGACCAACCATGGCTTCAATTACGGCAACAGAATCGCTTCGAATCGAAATTGACCTCCGTGAACCCCGAGCAGCTTCCGAGCGCCTTAGTCGTTTAGCGCATCACGCTCGGGAAGCCAGCGAGCTAAGCGATCTTGTGCAGGAGTTGGTCAATGCTGAGAAGGAGGCGCGAGGCTCTATAATCTCTGTCATACCCATGCCAGCTAGTAGTTTACCCGCGAAGATGGATCCCCAAATAATCGACGCACTTTCCATAATCCTTACGCCAATGGGAGTGGCTGCCGCGGCAAAGCTGGTCGTTCAAATAATTGAAGCTTGCCGGACCCGCATACCGACCACCTATGAGCTTGATTTTCCCGAGGTTGGAAAGCTTATCGTTTCGGGACCGCGAATATCGCCCAGGCAGCTTCGCGAATTGTCCCAATTAATGACGGAGGCTCTCAAGAGGAACTCCAAGCAGTTAAAGATCCGTAGCAAGCAGGACGATTGATGGGGATGTTGTCATGTATGATAGGAGAATCGCAATTCTGATCGGTGTTCCGAACTATTCGGATCGATACTGGAGTCCTTTGCCATACGTAAGGAATGATATCGAGGGAGAAGAGGGACTTGCTTCGGTTCTCAAGAATGAACTCGGATTATCCTACTGTTTTGATGAAGTTGATATTCCGGAAGCTGACTGTACTAACAGGCAAGTCAAAGACCTATTATGGAAAAGATGTACGGATAAGCAAATTGACAAAAAGACTCTTGTGCTCGCCTATTTCTCGGGACATGGCGTGCTCGATCCAGTCTATGAACGTGCGAGTTTGGTCACCTACAATACGAGCCACTCGGACCCAGATAGTACTGGGATACCGTTCACCTGGATTCAAGAACTCATAGCCAGTTCACGTGCTACTCTCATTCTGGTGGTGGACGCCTGTTTCGCGGGTAATCTAGCGGTGGCGCGGGCCTCCGAAGAATTATCCGAGGTTGAATCTACCGCTATCTTTGCGTCCTGTGCTGAGGGGGAGGAATCCTTCGCGGCACCTGGGGGCCACCAAAGTCTATTCACGACCAATTTCATAGCTGGACTTCGTGGCTCAGAAGGAGCAGTAGTCGACGGTGAAGTGACTGCCGAGTCTCTGGCGAGCTTTCTGATCGGTGCACTCGAGGGAACTCCACAGCAGGCCGTCTGTAAGGTGCCGAAGGGATCTATTGTTCTTGCAGTCCCTGCTCGACCTGTGGCAGCATCGAGCGTTAATTCTGGTCCTCTCGTTGAAGGTTCTTTCGACGTTCCACTCCGCAAACTCCTGCGAGAGTTTAGATCTTCACCTGTATTTGCAGCGAGTCATTTCATTCGACCGAGTTCTGGTATTTTTAGAATTGAGGAACGAAAGAGAGATAAATCGAGGCAGTTTAGGAAGATTTCCGCCATAAAACCGCGAGAACACATTGAGGGTCCGGAGTTTGATCCGGTAGAAGAGGAGGATCCTCGAGATACACTCGCGGAACTAGAGAGCTGGCTTTCAGGGACAGACAAGCTTAGTTTAATTCAAGGTGACACCGGAGTAGGCAAAACAACGCTACTTCAACGTTTTTGGATTGACCTTGCTGATCAGTTTCTTGCGCGTACCCTACACACACTTCCCCTATATTTAGATTTACGCCTTTTTGCCGATGTGCGACTCCATGGTCGTCCCGCTCGGGCTAAAGCCGACGCTTTCGAGGAGGCACTAAGAAAGTTTCGTGGCATCTTAATGGATTGCCTTCAGAATGAGTATGGTATGACGTTATTCTGGAGAGATCTATGCGAAAATTGTAGGCAAGGTCGAGTACTATTCGTCCTGGATGGACTAGATGAAATGAGTCAAGATGGTCGGCGAGAATCCGTGCTGACGCACTTGAGGCTTATCGAGCAATTGGTCGCAGTGGGAGGCCGTCTTGTCCTCAGTTGTAGGACCCACTATTTTCGTAGTGATAACGAGTTGTTCAATTTGCTGGCAGAGGCCGGCTTTCCCTGGTCAGAGACGCTGATATTCGACTTGAATCCTTTTGATATCCAGCAAGTTTACCAGTATCTCAGCACATGTATAGCCCCTGCCAAGAAACCTCTTATTCAGAGGATGAGGGAAGCTGGCACGCTAGGTGTCAGCGAGTTAAGTAAGAGACCTTTTCTGCTGTCAACGTTTGTGGAGTTGGTCAATGAAACTCCCGCCGGTGCCAAGCGTATTCGCGAATCAGCAATTTTCGACCGCTATTTAGCAGGCTGGCTTGCTCGAGATAGGTGGCGGTTTGCGCAATTCTTGGAGGAGTTCAGTGAGACTATCGAACGAGATCTTTCCTCCACTCGTGGAACTGATCTCCTACCTGCGGTCAATCCCAAAATCGACCTTGGTGCTTGGTCCGAGGAACTTCTCACCCGCTTCATTGAGGCGCTCGCGTTAGAAATGAAACTTGAGAGGCGACCATGGCTTCTTGCGGAGGAGATTGCGGCCTATCTAAGAACCAAACTTCCTTCGTTACCAGACGTGTTTCTAGGTTTCTTTGAATACGCAATTCGCACCTGCTCGTTTCTGAACCGCAATCCGGAAGGCCGCTATGGTTTTCTCGATGAATCGATCAAGGCATTTTTTTCCGCCGCGGCTCTTAAGCGCGAGCTATTGCGCACTACGTACCCTTGGGACGCTTCTATCACACGTAACCGTGCGCAGATTCGAGCTATTCCCCATTCATTGGGAATCCGACCCCTCGATGAAGATGTGAAGGAGTTTATAATTGATATGCTTACCCTGCCTAAAATTAGCATTTTGATGGAATATCTCAGGGCGGCTCGGATCACGAAGAACCCCAACACAATGAGATATCTAGGCGGGAATTGCTTAACGATAATCGCGCACCTGCAGAATAGAAAGCTTAGTGGAGATCTTTCAAATTTGAATTTGAGCGGCACCAACTTATCCGACGTAGATCTCTCGGGTGCAAATTTTCGCGGTTCAATGTTCGAGAATTGTAAATTTCAGAGAGCGATTTTTCGTGATACCGAGCTGGAGGGCGCACAATTCATTCGATGTGATTTCGACCTTGCGCAGCTTGAGGATGTTAAAATAAATGGTAGCGCGGTCATTGTTCAAAGCAGTGGCCTCGCCACTGCGGCAGGGGCACCGGCATCGTTTCTGGCGGCTGTGGAACTTTCAAAAAAAGGAGAGCGGAAGGTTCATGCGATTGGAATTGACGGCCTTACAAAGATGCGTCTACTAGAAGGTGGCCGGTTCTTGGCAGGAGCTCGGCCCGATGTTTCTTTTTTTGATCCGTGGGAGGGACCACAGCACGAAGTAATTGTTAGGGGATTTGCAATTGACATCCATCCTGTGACCAATCGTCAGTTTAAGAAATTTGTTGATGCGAATCCGGAATGGGGCAAGCTTGCGGGTGTGGATCGCTTGAAGAACGCCTACTATTTGAAGCCTTGGAGCGATGGAGACGAGCCGCCTCAGGAAGAGCTTGAGAACCCGGTTGTATATGTGAGTTGGTTTGCCGCAGAAGCCTACGCTAGATGGGCTGGGAAGAGACTACCTACAGAAGCGGAGTGGGAGTTTGCTCTTCGCGACGGTAAGCATTCTGATGATCTAATCTATCCGTGGGGAGATGATATAGATGAAATTCCGGAGGCATTCCTTAGACTGATTCGCGAGAGACGTACAGTTCCATCGGAATTAACGCCAGCCAGCACAGGCTATAAGTTATTTTCAATGAGCGGAAATGTTAATGAATGGATTTCGGATTGGTGGGGTGAGGGTTACTTCGAGTATTTAAGAACCGAGGCAGCGAAAGGCTTGACAGTGATAAACCCGAGCGGACCCCGATTCGGGAGCGAGCGCGTGTTTCGGGGAGGTTCGTTCTTGTCGGGCACCGATAGGGACTGTCATGAGCTTGCCTGCGCCTACCGGAGGTTCTTGATTCCTCAAAATACGAATCAAGATATGGGCTTTCGCTGTGCGATGGAAGCGCAGGATGCGCTTGTGGCGGAGCTAATAGATGATTAATTTTTGCACTGTGGCTCGTCATAGTGGCACCATGGCTAGTGGAGAAAGAAGGGAAGGTGAAGGATTATTGTGTTGGAAAGTGTCTGCATGTTCCCGTTAGAGTCATTGGGTGGCCATGACACTCATGCGCTTGGACGCGGATCGGTGTCGCGCGGCTGATTTGGATGCGTTTTTATCGGCACCTTGGTAGCTCAGGGCTGCTTGAGATTATAAACAAGGCGTTGCTGGAGGTTAAGGAACAAACATATGAACATCATGACACCATTTGCAGGGTACGCACTGCTCTGGGGCTTTGGGCTTCTAATGATCTTGCTTACGTATCTTGGCTCGCGCGGAGAAAAGTGGAGAACGCAAAAGGGCTTCCTTGCGGCTGGGCGAAACGTGAACTGGTGGCTAGGCGCATTCTCGATCGCGGTTTCATGGATTTGGGCACCGGCGTTATTTGTGAGTGTTCAGCAGGCCTACCAACAGGGGATTCCAGGTATTTTTTGGTTTACACTTCCAAACATTCTATGCCTGTTTATCATGGCGCCTTTGGCGCTTCGCATACGCCGTTATCTTCCAGGTGGTTATACGCAGCCGGAATGGATTCGCTATAGATTTGGAGAGAGGACGCATAAGATCTACCTAATTCCATTCTTCTGGTATCAACTTATGGCAGTAACTGTCCAGCTTTACGCGGGAGGAAGCATTTTCGCGTTGCTCAGCGGCGTTCCTGTACAGGCGGTGATGTTCATTTTGGCCGGCACGACACTTGCTTACGCGGTTATCTCGGGTATGAGGGCATCCATATTAACCGATTTTCTTCAGTATGCCGCAATCTTTTTCGGCGGCCTTCTTGTTCTTCCTTGGACGGTGGCAAAGGCTGGGGGATTTTCGGCCGTCGCTGCCGGTCTCGGTGGCGTGACAGGTGAGCATCGTAGTCTCTTTGATCCGATGGTTGCATATAATTTTGGCATTGTAACTACCATCGGCCTAATCTCCGGGGTTTTGTCGGACCAACAACATTGGCAGAGAGCTTTTACAATCCGTAAGGAACAGTTAAGAATTTCTTATATAGCGGCAGGAATTTTGTTTGGAATTGTTCCTATAGGGTTGGCTCTTCTCGGATTCTTGGGGGCAAATCCGGCTCTGGGTGTATCTCTTCCGGCTGGCACGGATGCTTCGTTGATTGGGGTGGCCGTGGTGGCGAAATTTTTACCTCAGTGGGCGGTAGCGACTTTTGCAATTATGTTGCTTTGCGGCCTTTGCTCCACTCTTGATTCTGGTCTTTGTGCTGCCGGTTCTCTTTATGCTATCAACTGCTTTGCCTACACCGAGGCCGAGAGAACTGTTTTGGAGCGAGAGCGGGTCGGGCAGGACTTGACAGAGCAGGAGCAAGCAGTAAGGAGGGCGCTTGATCTGAAGAGCCTGAGGAGAAGTCGGAGCGCAATGGTTGGTATAACAATTGCGGGGCTCATCGTTGCCCTTGCGGTGCTTTACATTCCTGGATTCGGCTTGCAGTACCTGTGGTGGGTTTTCAATACCATTGCGGCCTGTGTAGCTGTGCCTACTGTGCTGAGTTTATACTGGAGTCGGCTGGATTCTCGCGGTGTCGTGCGGGGAGTCTTGACTGCTTTCATAGTAGGTATCCCGGTTTTTGTTTATGCCAATTATAAGGGCTTGGTAGGACTGACGGTGGCTTCATCGGTCGGAATCATCGTGGTGACAACCCTCTTTTGTCTCGCCTTTCCGAGACGTGAGCCTTTCAAGGTTGTAGACGAGGAAACAACCGACAGGAAGTGAAGGCTTAAATTGGCGTGCGACGATACCTAGTTGAGGAAGGTATACAATAGCCTGTCTTTCGCGCCTGTGCGATGCCCTGATCATTCGTGCGAGCCAACATCAGGATGTGGAGATCGCCTGTGACGCAGCCGCTTGCCCAGTGATAAATGCCCGGACCGAGCGGTATCATCCCGTTCAGGCGATAGCGGACCTGATGACGATCCAGCGGCATTTCGGCAAGGCCGCCGGCGTGACTGTGGCCTACGTCGGGCCGCCGAATGCCGTCTGCAACAGTCTTGTCGATATCTTTACGAAAGCCGGCATCTAGGTGTTGCTGCCTCACGACGTGGCTGTGCGAATGAACGATCAAGTCTATAGGAGTGCCGGGGTCTCGGGCATGCTGAGTAGGATTGATGGACTCGAGGAGATGTTGGACACGGCCGATGTTGTTTTTCTCGGCACACGGGCACCAATGGGATCGGCTCGGGAGGTTGGCGCGACGCTATACCAAATCACGGTGGATACGCTTGAAGTTCACTTTCGACTACATCTCATGCACTCGATGCCCGCTGGAGATGAAGTCGCCCCCAGTGCCCTTTACCATAAGCGTTCGCTCGTTTTTGATCAGTCCGCTGCAAAATTCCTGTAATCCAGGCTTTGCTGGTCGAGGTAATCGGCGGAACGCAATAATGGACTCACAGGTTCTGCAGCGCCTCCAGGCCGAATTCCCGGTTATCGAAGCTTGCGCCTATCTGAATCACGCAGGTATGGCGGCGCTGCCCCGCCTCGCCGCCGATCGCATGAAAGCGCTCGCGGATCTGGTGTCAGTGACCGGCGACCGACGGTGGCTGGAGCGTAACGCAGAGGTGGAACGCGTGCGGGGCCTTGCCGCCCGCTTGCTCGGAGCGCACGAGCCCAGGGAGGTCGCGTTCGTGGAGAATACCTCCACCGGCCTTTCGCTGGTCGCAGAGGGGTTCCCTTGGCAGCCTGGCGACAACGTGGTGAGTGCTGAGCTCGAATACCCCTCTAACGTTTACCCCTGGATGTGTCTGGTCGACCGCGGCGTCGATTACCGCACCGTGCCGGAGCGCGAGGGCCGGATCGACGAGGAGGAATTGCTGGCGCGTATCGACGGGAACACCCGTATGCTGGTGCTCTCCTCCGTGCAGTACGCCAGCGGCTACCGAGTCGACCTCCGCCAGTTGGGTGCCTTCTGCCGTGAGCGAGGCGTGCTTTTCGTGGTGGATGCCATCCAAAGCCTGGGGGCGTTAGCCCACGATGTAGAGATGGAGCTAATCGACGTGGTTGCCGCATCGGCACACAAGTGGCTGCTCGGCGCGGAAGGGATCGGGCTCCTCTACGTTTCCGACCGGGTCATCGAGCGGTTTCGTCCGGTACGCTCTGGCTGGCGCTCGATGCGTGATATGTTCGATTGGCTGAAGCTCGACGTTGACTTTCAAGAAGGGGCGAAGCGTTTCGAATGCGGCACGATGAACATGTACGGCATCGCTGCTCTAGGCGGCTCGCTGGAGATCCTCTTGGAGGCCTTCGTGGCAGGAGCCGAGGAGCGCATCCTCTCCCTGACGGAGCGCGCCGCCCAAGGGCTCGCTGGCCTAGGCTTCAGAGTGATCAGCTCCCGGCGTATTGGCGAAGCTTCCGGAATCGTGACCGCCATCCACCCGCAGATCGACGCCAAGGACCTCGTACGCCACCTCGCCAGCCAGGACATCGTCGTCTCCGCCCGGGCTGGCCGCCTACGTATCTCTCCCCATTTCTACAATAGCGAAGACGAGATCGACCGCTGTCTCGCCGCTCTGCCCCTGTAAGGTGTGGTCGGGAACACCAGATTTCCGCATTCCTAGTGTTTCGGAGTGGAGGGGTGCATCCATTACGCGTTCATCAAATACAGCAGGAGATGGATGGCGACCAGAATAAGTGCTGATGAGGCAAGAAGAAGAACCTTGTTCCGAGTCTGTTGCATCTGCTGACCAATGTTCTGAGCGAATAAGGCTTGCTCATTGGCCATGGTATGAACTTGGTGGTTCATCTGTTCCAAAGCCTTGGTTTGTAGAGCGTTAGTTTCGTCCAAGCGCCTGCCCATCTCTATTGAAAACCTGTCAAAGCGCGCCTCGACTTCAGCCTTGAGATCTTTCCGCGCCGCTTCAAGAAGCGCGCGCAATTCCAGAGAAAGAGCTTTGTGATTTTCTTGAACAAGGCTTTGCGTTCTACTATTGACATCGGCCACCCCCTTTTTTAACTCAGAGAGGAGAGTATCCCGATTCTCGTTAGCTTTTGTTTCGATGTACGCGGATTGCCGAGAGAACTCTCTCGTAAGGTGAGAGGAGATTTCTCGCTGATGGCCCTCATGGTCGTTTTCAACTCTCTTTCGCAGATCCTCTTCTAGAGTACCGTATCGCGAAGCTTGCCTCTTGAAGGTTTCTTCCCCTTTGTCACGAAGACTTCCAATCTCCTTGTCAAGGGTGACAGACACTTCGCGCAAAGCAAGGCCTAGGGCTGCAACTTCGGCTCTTGATGCAGGGGTTTTTTGTAGCTCTTCTTTGGCAACGGCCTTGACCTTCTGGGCAAATGCGGCGTCGAGCAGAGGTAATAACGTATCAAATCTCTCAATTCCGGAAAGAACGTTAAAAAATGGTTCCCTCTGTTGATGTTCTAGCTGCGCCACAAGCGTTTCTAGCTTTCCTACCTTAGCCTTGTTTTCGCGAATCTTGAAGACTGTCTTAATCGCTGCACCTATGCCGAACACCATGAGTCATAGCCCCCAATGATTAGGTGCAACCGTTTCAAGGAGTGGTGTAATTAGATCCTTGGGACGAGACCCGAATCGATGATCCGGCGGTCTTGCGTCAGGAGAGTCGCGCCGACGACCCTGGCGGAGGCGACGATGATGCGGTCTGCGGGGTGAGTATCCAGCAGAACCTTCAAAGAGAGCGCGCGGCCTCGGCGTCCCATGCTTCAGGCGGCAGAACCGGCTCTATGATGTCGCCCACGATCTCGACGGTCCCAAGGAGAGACCGCTGGGGCAGAATTGGCGGTGCCACCTGGGTGGGAACCAGGAGAGCAACGGGCCGGTTTCCGCGAAGAATCGTGACCGGCTCCCCGGTCCGCTCCACTTCATCGAGGACCGTCTGTCCCAGGTCGGCTGCGCGAACGGTTCGCATAGCTCCACTCTAGAGTCCCCCTGGGACCCTGTCAATCCGTCGATCCCGGCCGAACAGCTTCGTAGAGGCGACCAGTGTGCAGTTCCAGCGGCTCTTTCTACTCGCGCCCGTAGGGTACCCACCTTCAGATTGCTCCCTGCTCCGTGGGCACGTAATATGTGGACAGGAGGTGGCCGATGAACCTGACCCTTGCCGTGGATGAGCGGCTCGTCGAGCAAGCCCGCAAAATTGCAGAGAGCCAGGGCAAGAGCCTCAACCAAGTCATTCGAGAGTATCTCGAGGAGCTCGCATCCCCTGCGACCGTCGTGGGGGAGATGGAGGAGTTGCGCCGGCTGTCTCTCGAAGGCCAAGGGCGATCCAGGGGGTGGAAGTTCGACCGCCAGGAGATCCATGAGCGGACGTAGCTTCTTCGACTCCAATCTGCTGGTCTGGCCGCGATCGATCTCCACCGCCTCCATCAGTTTCACTTCTGGGATTGCTTGATCGTCCGCGCCGCCCTCCGCTCCGGCTGCTCTGTTCTCTTCTCGGAAGATCTCCAGGCAGGGCGCAAGATCGAGGGCCTGGAGATCGTCAACCCTTTCGCCTGATGCGGCCCGCCCGATCCTCCTCCGCCTGAAGACCTTACCCCCTTGATCCTGAAGGCTGGAGTCGCGGCAAACCGGGTCAGCGAGCCGCAGGATCTCCGTAGGTCACGGGATTGCAATTCTCCGGAAGGCGAGTTCCAGTTCCTCTTCGCTGCAATTAGGCTCGACACTGTGCATCACCTGAAGAAAAGGCTGGATGTTCTTGACCGGCTTCTGGACCGCAGGCATGATGGAGGAATGGGGACGATGAGGCATATCACCGCCGACGTGCCGGAGGATCTCCTGAGGGAAGCCATGGGCGTGACGAACAAGGGGGTCTCCGAGACCCTGATCGAGGGCTTGGAGCTTGTGCGCAGGACTCGCGCCTACCAAAAGGCGATCGCGCTCCGCGGGAAGCTCGACCTCGACCTCGACTTGGACGTGTCGCGTGAGCGAGCTGATCGTTGACGCCTGCTGCACGTAGAGGAGCGCGGGGTCCGGGGCGAGCCAGCGGCCTTCGAGGGATTGGAGGGCCTGCCACAGACCTGGTCCTGCGGCGACCAGGGTTTTTCCATCGGGATCGAGCGCGAAGCCTTCCGGCGCCTCCAGAGGCCGGTCGGGCATGCGGACGGTCAGCCGGGCGGGGAAGGGATCGTAGACGAGGTGTGACAGCTCGTCCGGGGATGCCCTTCGCTGCCGCCTGGGCTGACCGCTCAAGCGAGTCGCCGCGACCGGCTCGAAGAGTGCGTGTGGTCAAACCCGGCCGAAGCCTTGGCCAACTCGCCCCAGTGCTTCACGAATTCAACGCCGAGGGGTGAACGATTCTCGACCTCTGACAGGATCTGGCGCGGGGACAGCGTCCCCATGCCGTTGGCGAGACCGGCGAAGGGTTCGTCAGCATCATCGCTCGACTGAACCCACTCCTTGAGCTCTTGCAGCACCTGGTTGCGCTGGAGCTCGAAGCTCGGGTCTGAGGTCTTTATCGAAACCATGGCAACCTTCCCTTCTCCCTGTTCCCAGTCCCACTCCTTACTGAGATCAGGGTAAAGAACTGTAGGCGGACCGTCAAGCGACGCACTTGCCCGCAATGCACATACCAAGCTGTTCATGAGGTTAACGAGTTAGAGTCCGCTGACCGTTTCCGAGGAGAGTGAGAGACTTGACGTTCATTATGATGAAGGTTGCCATTACCTTCGCCGCGGTGCCCTCAGCGAAGAGTGCCTGCGCGAGGGCGTTATATTCCTCGACTGTCGTCGTGAAGGCTTGAGAGATGGACCTGCCCTCAAAGAGCACGAGCGCGCCCGAGAGGACAGCGGGCCTCATCCGAGAGATGAAGGGCTCGCGTAGCGGAACCCAAAGCTGCTCGCGGTATCCGAGGACGGCGGCACCAAGGTCGGCAGCGATCCTGCCGAATCCGGCAGCCGACCAACAGGCCACCGTGTAGAGGATTGCTTCTTTGAGCAGGCCAAGGTTGGCTGAGTCGAGGATCAGGGTCGAGTCCTTGCCTTGAAGCCCTCCGTCAGGTCCTTCGATCCCGTGCCCGAAGAAAAAGAGGGCTTCGGGCGAAGACTCAGCGAGGGCTTCCTCGAAAGTGGAACGAGAGGCGTTGCCAAGATCCCAGATGGTGTACGACTCTGGCATGCGGCCAAGGAGCGCCTTGGCATAGCCGGCGAGCACGTTGGCGACCTTCCGGTGCTTCCAGGCCTCGCTGTCGTACTTCTGTTGCGCAGACTCTTCGTACTCCCCATACGTCAAGACGATGGCAGGCATCTGGATAGACGTTCCTCCGTGTCTTCGACATCATAGGTAATTGAGCCTTCTTTCGCAAAACGCTGAGCTCCTCCGCCATGCCAAACCGGTGGTGATCACCCTGGAGACATCCTGGCAGACCCCGGAAGATCCTTCGTCAGAAGCTCCAGCCGATCTCCGCCGCCGTGGGCTCCGCGTCCGGTTGGACGGCGAAGGTGACCCGGTAGAGGGGCTCCGGATGCAGCCGGTCCTCCAGCGCCTCCCGCACCTCGTCCGCGTACGGTGCCGGCTCGGACCGGCGCGCCAGGGCGACCAGCGTATCCAGATCCAGTGGCTCTTTTTGGTCGCGCCCGTCGCGCTGCACGTAGAGGAGCGCAGGGTCCGGGGCGAGCCAACGGCCTTCGAGGGATTGGAGGGCCTGCCATAGACCGGGTCCCGTGGCGACCAGCGTTTTTCCATCGGGATCGATCGCGAAACCTTCCGGTGCCTCCAGCGGCCGGCCGGGCAGGCGGACGGTCAGCCGGGCGGGGAAGGGATCGTAGACGAGGTGTGAGAGCTCGTCCGGGGAGTGGTCCGCTCCCTCCGATACGAGGAGGACGGCCATGACTTGCTCCATGGCCTGGCGCAGGAGGTCGATTCTTTCGAGCTCGTCCTCGGTCAGCGGCTCGAGCTTTTCCCGGACCTCGTCGGCCAGGAGGTCTTCGAAGAGGGTGCCCAGGCAGGAGTGGGCGCGGTCGGGCCGTTCGTCCAGGTAGGTCCAGAGATCGCCCGCTTCCTTTAGATACGCCGCCACGTGGCCGCTCCAGGCGTCGAGCGTGCGCTCGACCTCGTCGCGCTGTGACCGCGAGGCGCGGGCTGGAGATCCGGGGGCGATGGCGAGCTCAGCGACCCCATCGCGGATCTCGTAGGAAACGTTCAGGGAGGTGTCGCCGAAGAAGGCGTGCAGGCCCGCCGGCTCGGTGGCGATTGCAGCGCGGGTGCCTCGCCGGAGGGCGCCGAGCTGCTTCTCCCAGGCGAAGCGCTCGGCCACGGGCTCCAGAGAGGCGAAGCGGCGGCCCCAGGGGTCCGTGCCTTCCTCCAGCTCCTGGCGCACCTGGGCGAGCCGCCGGGTCAGTGCAGGGTTCGCCTCCCCCTTCTCGTCAGAGACTTCCACGGTGCTCGTCACCACGAAGGAGCCATCCCGCAGGAACCGGAGGTCGAGGGTTTCGAGGACCGGCGGCTCGAAACAGGCGAAAAGGACGAGGGCCAGGGCGCACGATGCCAGGAGGCGCAGCTTGCGGGAGAGCATGGTGCGAAATTATAGGTCGCACCGAGGGAAGTAGGCCTACGGCCACTTGAGCCAAAGCTGCCGGAAGGACGAACGCGCCTGCGCGATGACTTCGAAGTCTCGGTCGCAATGGAAAAGCATCAGGTCGTTTTTCAGCGCAAGCTGTGCAATGCAGCAATCGATCGGGCTCCGTACAGTCAGACCGATACGCCGGAGGTCAAAGTAGAGCCTGGCAGCGTCTTCCCAGGTGGTGGCGGAGGCCTCGAGATAGTCCTGGCTATCGAGGTACGATTGCAGGAGGCTCCATTCTCGCTCGTCCCGGCAGCCTTGGAGCAGCTCGAGTTGAGTGAAACGCGTGAGAACGACTTCGTCTCCCGCTAACGCCGCCAAGAGGGCTTTGCGCTTGGTTTGGCTCTTGTCGCGGAAGACTTCAATCCAGACGGAGGTATCAACCAGGATCACGCCGGGTTGCCCGCAGGGCCTTGTGGTCGAAATCGTCGCGCAGGGAAATCCGTCCCGCGAGCTCGCTCAAGTCCTTTTTCCGCCGGACCCGAATGAGCTCGCAGAGCGCCAGGCGGAGGAGCTCTCTCTTGGTCTGCGCGCCGGTCAAGGCGAAGGCTTCTGCAACCAACTCATCGTCGAGGTCAATGTTCGTTCGCATTCCCTAACTCCCAGGGCATTGTACGCCTTGCTTCCGGGCCGTGCCTACCGCGACGTGTCGTTCAGATCCCAGCTGTAGTCGTTGAACTCCAGCGTGACGTTTCCCTTGGCGGGATCGATCGTGCGCCCGCGGTCGGGGCCAAGGTACTTGCGGAGGAAGGCGAGCCGGCCGCCGCCCCACTTTTCGAAGTCGTCCGCGAACCAGTCCATGATCTTGGTGACGTGGATGACGACGCCGCGCTTGTCCTTCTCGAACAGGGCGTTGTGCGGGCTTTTGAAGAACGTCCGCACTTGGTCGTCGAGCTGCTGGTCGAGGCGGGCGCCCACGTACGGCTCGGGACGGATCGGCGGGCAGCTCTTGGCGGCGCAGTTGATGGCGAAGTGGATGCGCGGGTCCTTGAAGGCCTCCCGGATCTTCTCGTTCTCGATGGTGTCCAGCGAGATGTTGCCGTTCTTCGTCGGGACCGAGTCCTTCTTGAAGACGTTCAGCCGGATAATCGGGTCTGTTGAGATGTCCCGGATCGAGTCGACCGGGTAGTTGTCGACGACGATGCCCACCACGGAGATGTTGTAGAGGTTGATCCAGTAGGCGAGGCGATCCTTCGGGGCCAGGCCGTTGGGGTCGACCATTGCCATCTGCTGGCGCAGCCGGTCGAGGGTGGCCTTGTCGTTCGCCTTGAGGGCCTTGTAGCTCATCCCGCGGGCGGGGTCGTAATACTTCGCGAGGAGGTCTTGCCAGGGCTTGTAGTCGGGCGGCGGGGCGGCGGCGGTGAGCACAGCCGGGGCCACGAGCAGCAGGAAGAGCAGGGCCTTGGTGAGCTGTCTCATGACATTCCTTTGTACGCATCCGACGGCTCGGTCGGATCGGACGGCTCCGTCGGATCACCGGGTCACGCGCTTTCCTCGACTGCCTCCACGTCCTCGACGTAGCCGCACCCTTCCGTGTTGCAGATGAGCTGCGCGCCGTGGCGCTTGGTCACCTTCTCCAGGAGGAAGGCGGCGCCGCATTGCGGGCACTCCTTGGGGATCGGCTTCTTCCAGAGGGCGAACTTGCAGTCCGGGAAGCGGCTGCATGACCAGAAGGTCTTGCCGCGGCGCGAGCTCTTCTCCAGGATGTCGCCCTGCTTGCACTCCGGGCAGGTGACGCCGGTCAGCTTGGGCTCCGCCGTTGCCGCCTGCTTGCCCGGCTTGCGCAGGTTCTTGCACTCCGGGTAACCGGTGCAGCCGTAGAAGGTGCCGAAGCGGCTGCGGCGCAGGGCCATCGGCTTGCCGCACTTCTCGCAGGGCGGGATCTCCTCTTCGGGCGCGGCGGCGGCCGTCCCGGCGCCCGCTTCGCTGCCGTCCCCGTCCGTCGAGGCCGCCGCGGGGGTGTCCTCGACGTTGCGGGTGTACTTGCACTCGGGGTAGTTCGCGCAGGCGATGAAGGCGCCGTAGCGGCCGAAGCGCATCAGAAGCGGACCGCCGTCCTCCGGGCAGACCTCGTCCAGAGGAATGCCGTCCCGCTTGACGTTCGGCATCTGCTCGCCGGCGGTCTCCAGGTCCCTGGAGAACTTGAGGTCGAACTCGGCGAGCGCCTGCTTCCAGGGCAGCCGGCCGTCCTCGATCTCGTCGAGCTGCTCCTCCAGCGACGCCGTGTACCCCTCGTTGATGATGTCGTTGAAGCCCTTCTGGAGCATCGTGTTGACGACCTTGCCCAGAGGGGTGGGGCGGAACCGGGTCTCCACCTTGTCGACGTAGTTGCGGTCGGTGATGGTGGAGAGGATCGTCGCGTAGGTCGACGGCCGGCCGATGCCGTTCTCCTCCAGCGCCTTGACCAGGGTCGCTTCGCTGTACTGCGCCGGCGGCTGGGTGAACTTCTGCTCGCTGACGAGCTTCTGGAGCTCGAGGGTCTGCCCTTCGCGCAGCGGTGGCAGCATCCCTTCGGCGGCGTCCTCCGCGGCGCCGTTCTCGCCCGCCGGGGTCTCCTCGTCCGGCGCCTCGTGATACACGGCGAGGAAGCCGCGGCTCTTCAGGACCTTGCCGGTGACGCGCAGCACGTACGGGCCGTTTTCGATATCAGCCTGGGTGACGTCGAAGACCGCGGGCTTCATCTGGGAGGCGATGAAGCGGTCCCAGATCAGCTTGTAGAGCTTGTGCTCGTCCGCTTTCAGATAGTCGCGGACCGCGTCCGGCGGCAAGTCGAACGTCGTCGGGCGGATCGCCTCGTGGGCGTCCTGGGCCCCCTTCTTGGAGGCGTAGCGGTTCGGCGCCTCCGGCACCGCGTCGGCGCCGTAGGTCGAGCCGATCGTCTGGCGCACCGCGTCGAGCGCCTCGTCGGCGATGCGGGTCGAGTCGGTCCGCATGTAGGTGATGAGACCGATCGAGCCGTGGTCGCCCACGTCGCGTCCTTCATAGAGGCCCTGCGCGAGAGCCATGGTCCGTTTCACCGAGAAGCCGAAGCGGCGCGCCGCCTCCTGCTGGAGCCGGCTGGTGATGAACGGGGGCTGCGGCCGCTGCTTCGACTCCTTGCGCTCGACCTTGCCGACCACGAAGCGGCCGGATTCGAGGTCGCGGACGATCTTCGCGGCGAGCTCGCCGTTGTCCACCTCGGCCTTCTTGCCGTCGATCCGGTGGAGGCGGGCGTGGAACGGCGGCGGCTGATCGGCTTTCAAGTCGGCGCCGAGCAGCCAGTACTCCTCGGATACGAAGGCGTCGATCTCGTCCTGGCGGTCGCAGACCATCTTCAAGGCCACGGACTGGACGCGGCCGGCCGACAGCCCCTGCTTGATCTTCTCCCAGAGGAGGGGGGACAGGCGGAAGCCCATCATCCGGTCGAGGATGCGGCGGGCCTGCTGGGCGTCGACCTTGCGGAGGTCGATCTGCCCGGGGTTCTCCAGCGCCTTGAGCACGGCCCCCTTGGTGATCTCGTTGAAGGTCACCCGCCGGACCGCCGCCGGATCCTTGTCGAGGACGGCGGCGATGTGCCAGGCGATGGCCTCGCCCTCGCGGTCCGGATCGGGGGCGAGGTAGACGGTCTCCGCGCCCTCGGCGGCCTTGCGGAGCTTCTTCACGACATCCTTCTTCTCGGACAGGATCTCGTAGCGGGGCTCGTAGTCCTCGCCGACGCCGATGTCGCGCTTTTTGCCCTTCGCGAGGTCTCGGATGTGCCCGAGCGAGGCCTCGACGGCATATTGGCGGCCGAGGAACTTCTTCAGGGTTCGGGTCTTCGCGGGGCTTTCGACAATAACGAGATTCTTGGCCATGGGTCCCTTCAGAACGCCGGCAGACGTTCCCAAATTTCTGGAGCGCTGGGCAGGGCGGCGACACTACCATCCGCCGCACGGCTGCCGCAAGCGAGCCATCATGCGACTCCGAGAATGGCATGCCTGTCAAGTCCTCCGTTCAATCTCCTGCCAGCGTTCCCCCGCCCGACCTCACCCCCGACCCCTCTCCCATCGCCCACCCCTCCAACCGGGAGAGGGGCGCCACCACCCAACGGCAAAAAAGCAGCTCCCCCCTCTCCCGGGGGATGGGTGGGCGATGGGAGAGGGGGCCGGGGGGGTGAGGTCGGGCTGGCGGAGGCCCAGCCCGACTCGGAATTCAGGCCCTCCCATACGCCGACCCCGGGTGGCGGCGCACCCGGCCGGCCAGCTCCAGCTCGAGGAGCGCTCCCAAAACCTGGTCGACCGGCGCCTCCAGGCCGGCGGCGATCTCCTCGGGGAGGCGGAGGGCTCCCGGAGGGAGGGTGGCGAGCACGGTGCCGGGAAAGCCGGCGACGGGTTCTTCCTCGATTGCTTCAGCGACGGGCTCCGGCTGTCGCAGGGTGGGCTCGCGGAGCGGGAACTGGATGGAGGGCCGCAGCGCTTCGAGGATGTCGCGCGGGTGCTGCACGAGAGGGGCGCCGTCCTGGATCAGGGCGTTGGGCCCCAGGGAGCGCTCGTCGAAGATGCGCCCGGGGATGGCCCAGACCTCCCGCCCCAGGTCGGCGGCCCAGCGCGCCGTGAGGAGCGAGCCGGAGCGCGGTGCCGCCTGCACGACGAGGGTGCCGGCCGAGAGCGCGGCGATGACGCGGTTGCGCATCGGGAAATGCCAGCTGCGCGGCGACAGGCCGCAGGGGAACTCGGAGAGGAGGGCGCCCTGGGCCGCGATCTCGCGGCCGAGCCGCTCGTGCCCGGCCGGATAGTCGACGCCGAGCCCGCAGCCGAGCACGGCCACGGTCCGCCCCCCCTCGGCGGCCAGGGCTCCGCGGTGGGCCGCGGCGTCGATCCCGCGCGCGAAGCCGGAGACGATCGTCACTCCGGCGGCGGCGAGAGAACCGGCGAACAGCTCCGCCACCTCCTGGCCGTAGGCGTCGGTCCGCCGCGAGCCCACCATGGCCACCGCGGGTCCGAGGGGCAGCTCGCCGCGGACGCAGAGGACGGGCGGCGGCAGCGCGAGGTGGTGCAGGTCGGCGGGGTAGTCCGGATCGCCGAGGACGATGAGCCGGGCGCCGAGGCGCCCGGCCGCCTCGCGCTCGCGGGCGGCGATCGCCGGGGCCTCGGCCAGGATGGCCAGGGCCCGGCGCATCTGGGTGCGGGGGACGCCCAGGGCCGCGGCGCGCCGATCGGGCGGCCCGGGCGGCTCGGGCGAGCCGGCCCAGGCGTCGAGATCCTGGGCCAGGCGGTAGAGGGCGGGGCGCGACAGCGTCGGAGTGGCGTTCAGGGCGATCCGCAGCGCGCGCAAATCCGGGGTCGAGGATGGCTTCGTAGTGAGGTTCGAGGGCATGGTTGTGGTCTCCACCCCTATATCAGTCGGAAAACGGGGGGAGAATCTTGCACTCGCGGGCGATTTTCTTTGGAGATCGCCGGGATCTCGGACCTGGGCCGGACCGGGGGTTGTAAGGAAGGGAGTCGCGAGGGGTGGGCACCCCTCGGCGGACATGTATACTAGCTCCCTCATGGTCCGGTCACCTTTCTCCGGAGCTTTTTGAATGCGCGAACCCTTTCGTCTGCGCGCCCTGATCCTCTCGCTTCCCCTGATCCTCGTCGCCTGTGGCGGCGGCTACGGCCGGCCCGATTCGGCTGACAGCCAGCTCTCCTTCGGCGTGGACATGGCCAAGCGCAGCCTGTGGAGCGAAGCGTTGTTCCGCTTCCACCAGGCGGAGCGGCTGGATCCCAACAACCCGCGGGTCTATAACAACCTGGCTGTCGCCTATGAGGCGACCGGCGACTACCAGAAGGCCCTGGAGTACTACCAGAAGGCCCTCAAGATGTCCCCGGACAGCCGGGACCTGCGCGCCAACTACGCCCGTTTCGTCGAGTTCTACCAGGGCTTCAAGCCCGACGAGACGACGGGACAGGCGCCGCGTCCGGCGCCGCCGGCTCCCGGTCCGACGGTCACCGGCGGGAAGCCGCAGCCGGAGCCGCCGCCGATGCCGGAGCCGGAGATTCCGGAGCCGCCCACTGCGCCGGCGCGCCCGCCCGTGTCCTGAGGCACGGTGAGGGCGATGGCACACATTTTTTGCAGGATTCCCAGATTTTCGCGGAGGGAGAGGGTTTCGACCCTTCGGAGGGCATGGTCCGCAATCTGGTCGCGCCCATGGCGCGAGGAGGAATGAAATGAAAAACTTGAGGACGATTGCCGTCCTGTCCCTCCTGGTCATCTCGTGCGCCGCCCTGCCCGCCGCGGCCGGCTCGGTGGAGGTCAAGCTCAAGCTGCCGCAGCGCGCCCGCCTGGACCTGCAGGGGCGCAAGAGCGTGGCCGTCGCCCCCTTCATCGTGGTCACCAAGGAAGGCGCCGACCGCGTGCAGGGGCGTGACATCGACGTGCAGAAGGAGTTCGAGCGCTATCTCTTGAAGGTCCTGCGCCGCGAGACCGACCTCCGGGTGATCGAGCCCGGGCCGGTCGACTTCCCGGTCTACGACCTCGACCAGCTCGCCAAGCAGGGGGACTTCTGGAGCGCCCTGGGCGAGCGGACGCAGGCCGACCTGATCCTCGCCGGCGGCCTCGACTTCGACATCCAGGACCGCACCGGCTACCGCACCGAGGAGTACATCTCGCCGTTCAACGGCAAGACCTACTACCGCCAGGTCCTGGTCGAGCAGACCGGCTTCGAGTACGACATCCTGATGCAGGTGTACGACGGCAAGAACGGCGCGCTGCTGTATCAGGACAACTTCAAGGACTTTCAGAACTTCGAGGGGGAGAACACGGATCCTCTGGCCGGCATGTTCGAGAACCTCCTCTCGCTCGAGGACCGGATTCTCAACGTCTTCACCCAGAAAGAGGTTGAGGCCTCGCGCATCCTGTTCACTCAGTAGACGACGTGGAGGAGATGCCCTTGATCCGTCGATCCATCCGGCTGTCCGTGACCCTGCTCGCGCTCGGGGCCACCCTGTCTTCCGTGCCGCTCTTCGCCCAGGGCCAGATCGGCCCGCAGTGGGGCGGCTACGGATATGGCAAGAACAAGATCCAGTACCGGGACTTCGCCTGGCAGATCTACCATTCGCCTCACTTCAACGTCCACTACTACACGGCCGAGGAGCCCAGCCTCCAGAAGGTCGTCTCCTTCGCGGAGAGCGCCTACGACCAGCTCTCCCGCGAGTTCAACTTCCAGATCAAGGACCCGGTCCCGCTGATCTACTTCGCCACCCATTCGGCGTTCGAGCAGAACAACATCATCCTGAACTTCATCCCCGAGGGCATCGGTGCGTTCGCCACCCCTGCCCGCTATCGGATGGTGCTGCCCATCGACATGCCGGACACCGAGCTCTACGAGCTGATCTCGCACGAGCTGACGCACATCTTCCAGTACCACATGCTCTTCCAGGGGAGCCTGGCCAAGGCCGTGGCCTCCACGCCGCCCACCTGGTTCATGGAAGGCATGGCGAGCTACATGGCCAAGGACGAGAGCGCGCGCGACAAGATGTTCCTGCGCGACGCCGTGGTCAACGACCGGATCCCTTCGATCAAGTCGAACGTCACCGGCTTTTTCGCCTACCGCTACGGGCACGCGGTCTTCGACTTCATCGAGGAGCGCTGGGGCAAGGAAGGGTTCCTCGACTTCATCTATGAGATCCGCAACACGATCGGCGCGCGGGTCGACCGCGCGGTCGAGCGCGCCTTCAAGCTGGACGCCGAGGAGTTCGACGCGGAGTTCCGCCGCTGGGTGCGCAAGAAGTACCTGTCCGAGCTGGTGGAGACCGGCGAGCCCGGTGACTTCGGCCGCCGCTTCCGCAACGAGAAGGCGATCGGCGAGGACTACGCGACCTCGCCGGTGGCCTCCCCGTCGGGCGACCTGGTGGCCGCCTTCAGCGCGTACCGGGGCGATGTCGACGTCGTCCTCTACGACGCCGAGAAGCGGACGTTCCTGCGCAGCCTCACCAAGGGCTACACGAACGACTACCAGTACCTCGCGGCGCAGGAGCTGACCCTCGCCCGGGAGATGGGGCGCGACCTCGCGTTCTCGCCGGACGGCAACTACCTGGCTGTCTTCGCGAAGCGCGAGAGGGGGCGCAGCCTCGTCCTGCTCGACGTGCTCAACGGCGGCACCCACCGCATCTACGAGATGAACGACATCGAGCAGCAGATCGGGCTCTCGTGGAGCCCGGACGGCCGGACCATCGCCTTCTCGGGCAACAAGAACAACAAGTTCGACATCTTCCTGATCGACGTCGAGTCCGGCACCTACCGCAACTTCACCGACGACGACCTGTTCGACGGCGCTCCGGCCTTCTCGCCGGACGGCAAGTCCCTCGCCTTCGCCAGCGTGGTGGGCGGCGGCTTCAGCAAGCTGTTCCGGGCCAACCTCGATCAACCGGGCCGGCGCATCCCGGTCACCACCGGCGAGTCGAACGAGAACGATCCAGTCTACTCGCCCGACGGCAAGCGTCTGTACTTCACCTCGGACCGCGACGGGCACGACAACATCTTTGGTCTCGACCTGACCACGGGCCAGCTCAGCCAGTACACCAACGTGGTGACCGGCGCCTCCATGCCGACCGTCCTGCGCGAGCCGGACGGCGAGGAGCGCCTCGTCTTCAATGGCTTCTGGAAGGGGGCCATGGACCTCTACGTAGCCGACGTCGACGAGCCGGTCAAGGCCCCCGAGACGGTCCAGCTCGCCCAGGAGCCCGCCCAGGGCGAAGGCCTCCTGGAGTTCAAGCCGGACATCGAGGTGACCCTCGACGACGCCAACAAGGGGGCTTACCGCGGCTACAAGTTCTTCCTGGAAGACGCCCAGACCTACGTCGGCATCGACAACGACCAGACCTTCCTGGGCCGCGTGGTCCTCAGCTTTTCCGACAACCTGGGCGACCGGCGGATCATCGCAGACCTGAGCTCGGTGGACAGCTTCTCCAACTTCGACGTGGTCTACGCCGACCTGAGCAACCGGCTGCAGTGGCAGGTGCGCCTGTTCGACGACCGCCGGTACTATCAGGCCTATGACCCGGTGCGCGGCGCCTTCCAGCGCGACCACAAAAGGTACTCGGTCACCGGCGCCACCGGCTCTCTCATCTTCCCGTTCTCTTTCTACCGCCGCGCCGAGGTGGGCGTCGGCTATCAGTACTGGGAATACGCGCGGCCCTTCATCAACGTCGACGAGTCCGGACAGGAGAGGGTCGACTACATCGACGGCCAGATCGACTTCCCGCTCGTCCAGGGAGCTCTGGTGGGCGACTCGGCGCGGTTCGCCTCGTGGGGACCGATCTCCGGACGGCGCTGGCGGCTCGACGCGTTCTGGGCCCCCGACTTCGACGAGAGCGGCACGCTCACCGAATCCGTGGACGTCGATGCGCGGCAGTACATCCCGGTGACCCTGCGCAGCAACATCGCGCTGCGGCTGTTCGCCGGGGCGAGCTCGGGCAACCAGCCGATCCCGATCTACTTCGGCGGTCTGGACACTCTCCGCGGCACCAACTGGGGCGAGCTCGTCGGCGACCGCGCGTTCTTCGCCAACGTCGAGTACCGGTTCCCGCTGATCGACTACCTGGCTACGCCGCTCCTGGCTTTCCAGGGGATCCGCGGTGTCGCGTTCTTCGACATCGGCAGCGCCTGGTACAACGACCTGGAGTCGTACAAGTTCTACAACAGTGACGAGAACCGCCTGCAGAACGGCATCGCGGCCTACGGCGTGGGCGTCACGGTGCGCTTCCTCGGGCTCGACCTGAACTGGGACGTCGCCAAGCGCTGGGACTTCAAGGAGATCCTGGACACGCGGACGTCGTTCTGGATCGGGACACGGTTCTAGACCCGCCTCGGGGCCCCCCGCGGGGGGCCCCTCGCTTGTTGCTTCGCCACTCGAAAAGATACAATCCCCTCAATATATGTTGATCCAGGTCCTAGGCGGCTATGGTGGGGAGAGCCTGGAGTGCCGGATGACGTGCCTGCTCATCAACGGCACCATCGCGCTCGATGCGGGCTCGCTGTCGCAGGCCCTGTCGATCGAGCGGCAGGTCGGAGTGCACTCGATCGTGCTCTCCCACTCGCACATGGACCATACGAATTCGCTCCCCTTCTTCATCGAGAACGTCTTCGGCAAGACCGAGCGGCCGATCGACATCCACGCCTCGCCGGCCACGGTCTACGCCATTCGCAAGCACCTGTTCAACAACGACACCTGGCCGGACTTCACCCGCCTGCCGAACCACCTGGTGCCGGTGCTGCGCTTCCACGAGAAGGAGGCGGAGGTCCCGTTCGTCATCGACGGAGTACGGTTCACGCCGATCCCGGTGGACCACCTGGTCCCCACCTACGGCTTCCTGATCGAGCAGAACGGCGCCGCGGTCCTCTGGTCGAGCGACACCGGGCCGACGCAGCGCTTCTGGGAGATCGCCAACCGGACGCCCAACCTGCGGGCGGTCTGCATCGAGGCCAGCTTCGACAACGCGCTCCAGGAGATCGCCGACGTGTCGTTCCACCTGACGCCGGGGACCCTGGAGGTCGAGCTGCGCAAGCTGGAGAAGAGGGTACCGATCCTCCTGCATCACCTGAAGCCCACCTGTGTCGAGCGCATCAAGGTGGAGGTCAGGCAGCTCCGCAACCCCGACCTGGAATTCCTGGAGCAGGGCAGGGAATACAAGTTCTAGCGTTCTAGCTCAGGACGCGCCCATCCCACAGGCGTGCCAGGAACTCCCGCCAGGGAAGGACCTCGTTGCCTTCGACGAGACGGGGGGCGCGCTCGTTGCAGACGAGGATGGCGCGGCGCGGGCGGTTGTCTTCGATGAACGCATGGAGGGACCGGAAATCCGAGGGGTCGACTCGCGAGGTCCCCTTCACTTCCACCGCGACCTCGCCGTCCCCGAGCACAAAGTCGACCTCGAGGCCGCTCTTCGTCCGCCAGAAATGGACCTCATAGCCGAGGTCCCGGTAGGCTCGGTGAGCCAGGATCTCCATGAGGATAAAGTGCTCGAGCGCCCGGCCGAAGAGCTCACCCCTTTCCTCCGCGATGCGCCGGCGCGTCAGGGCGCCTGCCACCCCCACGTCGAACAGATAGAACTTCGGAGCCTTTCCGATGACCTGCCGCTCCTGGCGTCTCTTCCACGGCTCGACGAAGGTGCCGAGCAGCGTATCGACGAGGATCTGGTAGTACTCCTTGACGGTCTTCGCATCGACACCGCAGTCCCTCGCGATGTTGGCGTAGTTCGTGAGGTCGCCGTGGGAGTAGCCCATGGCCTCGAAGAAACGCGAGAAGGCGGCCACGTTGCGGGTGAGCCCTTCGTCGAAGACTTCCTCCTTCAGGTAGTCCACCACGTAGGCCTCCAGCGAGCGCCTGTACTCCGGGTCCAGGTAGTGCGCTGGGACAAGGCCCCGGTTGAGCGCCTGCAGGAGATCGAGATCCCCGATCTCGATGGAAACGAGCGGGTGCATCTCGTAGCGCCAGGCGCGCCCGCCCAGGAGGTTGACACCGCCCCTCTTGAGCTTGCGAGCGCTCGACCCGCACAGGATGAAGCTCAGCCCCCGGTTCTCGATGAGCCAGTGGACTTCGTCCAGCAGTTGGGGAACCTTCTGGACCTCATCTATGATCACCGGAGAGCTCAGCTTCTCGGGCGGGGCCGCCAGGAGGCGCTCGCGGAGCAGGGCCGGGCGCTTGGCGAGCTCCAGCATAAGGTCCGTCTGGAGCAGGTCGAAAGAGAGACTGCCAGGAAACGCCGACCGGAGATAGGTGCTTTTCCCGGTCTTGCGGGGTCCCCAAAGAAATGCCGACTGGTGGACCGGCAAGGTCATTTGAAAAGCCCGTTCGATTCTGATCATTCGGGAGCCCACTCCGTTTTAGTTTAACCAACCGGGAGCTTAATCCGCGAGCATCCCCGGCCACAACAGCGGGTTCACGCCGATCTCCTGATACAACCTCTAGTGGTCACAGGGATTGTGGTACCCTTCCCTTGCGGTGTTCTCTCCCTTCAAACATCTTGGGAAGCGTCGTCGGCCGGAGAGCGCCTCGATGCAGGGTTTCCTCGATTTCGGGGAAGAGCTCGCTGCGCCTCCGGCCCGATCCGAGCCCACTCTCGAGCCAGCCTCTCCGCCTCTGACCCCCCGTCCAGCCGGACCACCTCTGCGCGTCGGCGTGCTCGGCTCGGGGAGCGGCGGCAACGCGGTGGTCATCGAGTCCGGCAAGCACCGGATTCTCCTCGACGCCGGATTCTCCGCCCGCGAGCTCGGCAAGCGGATGAAGCTCCTCGGAGTCGATCCCTCAGGCGTCGAGGCGCTCGTCCTCACCCACGAGCACCAGGACCACTGCCGGGGAGCCGACGGCTTCGCCAAGAAATACAAGGTGCCGGTCTATGGGACCGAAGGGACCCTGGTGGGGACCCCGCTGCGGGAAGAGGCGGCCCGGTCGGCCGTGTTGATCCGCTCGGGCGTGCCGCGTGAGGTCGCCGGTTTCTGGATCGAGCCGTTCACGCTGCCGCACGACGCGCGCGAGCCGGTCGGCGTCGTGGTCGAGGACTCACAAGGACGCCGCGTCGGCCTCGTCGCCGACCTCGGCTGCCGCACCAGCCTCGCCTGGGGGCGGCTGCACGACCTGGACGTCCTGATCCTCGAGACGAACCACGACCTCGACATGCTGCGCAACGGCCCCTATCCTTGGAGCCTGAAGCAGCGGGTGGCCGGCCGCCATGGCCACCTGTCGAACCGGGAAGCCGCGGAAGGCCTCCCCGAGCTGATCAACGACCGCCTGCGCTGGGTGGTCCTCTATCACCTGTCCCGGACCAACAACCTCCCCGCCCTCGCCGCCGCGGCGATCGGCGAGGCGCTCGACCGGGAGCGGTGCCCCGCCCAGCTCGCGGTCTCCGAGCAGGACCATCCAACCCCCTGGCTGGAGGTGACTTCGTGAAGGCAAGAGTGACCGTCTATCCGCGCCGCGAGATCCTGGACCCGCAGGGCAAGGCCATCCGCGACGCTTTGAGCCGCGTCGGCTTCGCCGGCGTCGACGACGTCCGCGCCGGCAAGAGCTTCGAGATCTCCCTCGGCACCGACGATCCCGAGCAGGCGCAACGCGACCTCCGAAATATGTGCGAAAAGCTGCTCGCCAACACCGTTGTGGAGGACTACTCCGTCGAGCTGCTCGGCGCCGAGGCGGGGGTCCGTCCATGAAGAGCGGCGTCGTCGTCTTCCCAGGCAGCAACTGCGATCACGACGCCTACCACGTGCTCAAGCACGTGCTGGATCAGGACACCACCTTCCTGTGGCACCAGGACGACTCGCTCCAGGGGTGCGACCTGGTCGTCCTGCCTGGTGGCTTCTCCTACGGCGACTACCTGCGCGCCGGGGCCATGGCCGCCCTGTCGCCGGTGATGGGCGCGGTCCAGCGGCACGCCGAGGCGGGCGGACTGGTCCTGGGCATCTGCAACGGCTTCCAGGTCCTGCTCGAAGCCGGATTGCTCCCCGGCGCCATGCGGCGCAACGCGAGCCTCCGCTTCCAGTGCAAGGACGTGCATCTGAAGGTCGAGCGGACCGACCTCCCGTTCACCAACCAGCTGCGCGCCGGGCAGGTGCTGCGCATGCCGGTCGCTCACGCCGAGGGGAACTACGAGGACGCGCCGGAGAAGCTCGACGCCCTGGAGGCCGCCGGCCAGGTGGTCTTCCGCTACTCTACGCCCGCGGGCGAGGTGACGCCCGAGGCCAATCCCAACGGCGCGGCTCGCAACATCGCCGGCATCTGCAACGCGCAGGGGAACGTGCTCGGCCTGATGCCCCATCCGGAGCGCTGCTCCGAGGAGATCCTCGGCAACACGGACGGCCTCGCCCTCTTCGCCAGCGCGGTGGAAGTGGGAGGCAGAATTCTTTTTGAGAAAAAAGCGGGGGCGGTGCGATGACGACGCTCCAGGAGGAGACCGTCCAGGCCACGCCGGAGATCCTGAAGCGGCACAAGATGACGGCGGAGGAGTACGACCGCCTCCGGCAGATCCTGGGGCGCGACCCGAGCTGGACCGAGCTCGGCATCACCTCCGCCCTGTGGTCCGAGCACTGCTCCTACAAGTCCTCCAAGATCTACCTGAAGGAGTTTCCCTCCGAGGGGCCGCACGTGGTCCAGGGGCCGGGCGAGAACGCCGGCATCGTGGACGTCGGCCACGGCTGGGTGGCGGCCTTCAAGATGGAGTCGCACAACCATCCGAGCTTCATCGAGCCCTACCAGGGGTCGATGACCGGCGTCGGCGGCATCCTGCGCGACATCTTCACGATGGGCGCGCGGCCGATCGCCTGCATGGACTCGCTGCGCTTCGGCGAGATCGATGCGCCGCGCATGCGGTTCCTGATCGACGGCGTGGTGCGCGGCATCGGCGACTACGGCAACTGCGTGGGCATCCCCACGGTCGGCGGCGAGACCGGCTTCCACCGCTCCTACAACAAGAACATCCTGGTCAACGCCTTCGCCCTGGGCGTCGCCCGCCACGACGAGATCTTCCGCGCCCGCGCGAGCGGCGTGGGCAATCCGATCCTCTACGCCGGCAGCCGCACCGGGCGCGACGGCATCCACGGCGCCACCATGGCGTCGGACGCCTTCGACGCCGAGAGCGAGCGGCAGCGGCCGACCGTCCAGGTCGGCGATCCGTTCACCGAGAAGGTCCTGCTGGAGGCCTGCCTGGAGGCGATGCGCACGGGCGCCATCGTGGCGATCCAGGACATGGGCGCCGCCGGCCTGACCAGCACGACCTTCGAGATGGCCGGCCGCGGCGGCACGGGGCTCAGCCTGGTGCTCGACCGGGTGCCGCTGCGCGAAGAGGGGCTCACGCCGTACGAGATGATGCTCTCCGAGTCGCAGGAGCGTATGGTCCTGGTGGCGAAGAAGGGGCGCGAGGAGGAGCTGGAGAAGGTCTTCCGCCGCTGGGGTCTCGAGGTGGCGGACATCGGCGAGATCACGAACACCGGCCGCGCGGTCCTCGAATGGAAGGGGAGCGTGGTAGCGGACATCCCGATCCAGCCGCTCACCGAGGAGGCCCCGGTCTACCGCCGGCCCGTGACGGAGCCGGCCGATCTCGCCCAGCGCTGGGAGGCGCCCGAGGTGCCGCAGCCCGCGGATCTCCGCGGGACGCTGGAGAAGCTCCTGGCCACGCCGGACTTCGCCAGCAAGGCCTGGATCTGGACCCAGTACGACCACACGGTCCGCACCAACACGGTGCAGGGGCCGGGGGGCGACGCCGCGGTGCTCCTGCTCAAGGGGACGCCCGCGGGTCTGGCCATGACGTCCGACGTCAATCCGGTCTATTGCGATCTGGACCCGCGGCGGGGCGGTGCGCAGGCCGTGGCCGAGGCGGTGCGCAACCTGGCCTGCACCGGCGCCGAGCCGGTCGGCTTGACCGACTGCCTCAACTTCGGCAACCCGGAGAACCCGGAGGTCTCGTGGCAGTTCCGCGAGGCGATCCGCGGCATGTCCGAGGCATGCCGGGCGCTGGGCGTGCCGGTCATCTCGGGCAACGTCTCCTTCTACAACGAGACCGAGGGAGAGTCGATCTATCCGACGCCGACCGTCGGCATGGTCGGGGTGATCCCGGCGGTCGCCCACGCACCGGCCGCGTTCTTCCAGAACCAGGGAGATCGAGTCATCCTCCTCGGCCGCGACCGCTCCGAATTCGGCGGCGCCGCCTACCTGCGGCTGCTCCACGGCATCGAGCAGGGGCGGCCGCCGGAGGTGGACCTGGACGCCGAGGCGCGCCTGGCGAAGCTCCTGCAGGGTCTGGTGGCGCGGCATCTGCTCCGCGCGGCGCACGATCTGTCGGACGGCGGCTTCCTCCTCTCGCTGACCGAGCTCTGCCTCGGCCGCGGGCTGGGCGCGACCGTCGAAGTGGCGCTCGAAGGGGCCGACCTGTTCTCCGAGACGCAGGCGCGGGCGCTCGTGGCCTGCGCGCCGGCCGCGGTCGATCAGGTGCTGCGCGCGGCGGAGGAGGCGGGCGTGCCGGCGGCGGAGATCGGCGAGGCCGGCGGCGGCGAGCTGGTGGTCCGCGCCGGGAGCGATCTGCTGCGGGCGCCGGTGGCGGACCTCCACGCCGTCTGGTCGACGGCGTTGCCGAAGGTGTTGGGGCTGTAGAATTTCGTAGCGTTCTCATCCGTTACGGCAGGAGCGGGCCGCTCCCGGTTCCGTTGCCTACAGGAATTGACGTTCATGTGCGGAATCTTCGGCATCGACGGCTGCGATGACGCGGCCAACCTCACGTATCTCGGTCTCTATGCCCTGCAGCATCGCGGGCAGGAGAGCTCCGGCATGGTCTCCTGGGACGGCCGCAAGCTCAACCTTCTGCGCGGGATGGGGCATGTGTCCGACGTCTTCCACGAGAAGGCGCTGGCCGGGCTTTCCGGTACGCGGGCCATCGGCCATACGCGCTACTCGACGGCGGGAACGAGCGTGATCGACAACGCGCAGCCCATCGTGGTGCGGACCTCGATGGGGCAGTTCGCCCTCGTGCACAACGGCAACCTGGTGAACCCGGGGGAGATCCGTCATCGGCTGGAGGGCGAAGGCTCGATCTTCCAGACCACCAGCGACACCGAGGTGATCCTCCACCTGATGGCCCGCGCGCCGCGTCCTGACGTGGTCGAGTCGTTCATGCTCGCGCTCGAGCAGGTGCGCGGGGCGTACTCGCTCCTGCTGGTCGCCGAGGATTGCCTGATCGCGGCGCGCGACCCGAACGGCTTCCGCCCGCTGGTGATGGGCAACCTGGACGGCGCCCCCTGCTTCGCCTCCGAGAGCTGCGCGTTCGACCTGCTGGGAGCGCGGGTGGAGCGCGAGCTGGAGCCCGGCGAGGTGGTGGTGGCGCGCAACGGCCGGATCGAGAGCTACCGGCTGGAGCAGCGTCCCGAGCCCACGCGGTGCATCTTCGAGCACGTCTACTTCGCCCGTCCGGACAGCAAGGTCTTCGGCGTCTCGGTGGCGCAGTCGCGCCTGCGGATGGGCGCCCGCCTGGCACGCGAGGCGCCGGCGCCGGCGGACATTGTGGTCCCGGTGCCGGACAGCGGCATGTACGCGGCCATGGGCTACAGCCGGGAGTCGGGGCTGCCGCTGGAGCTCGGGCTGACCCGCAACCACTACGTGGGGCGTACCTTCATCGAGCCCAAGCAGTCGATCCG
>Ga0126309_10000058_pt1 | contig 35885 bp, 17 predicted proteins | sample Plot56_FD_92541 | JGI IMG/M metagenome (GOLD analysis project Ga0126309, IMG submission 92541) | Serpentine soil microbial communities from UC McLaughlin Reserve, CA, USA - Plot56 | ecosystem: Environmental > Terrestrial > Soil > Grasslands | place: USA: UC McLaughlin Reserve, Lake County...
CCCCCAGGCCCCTCACCTTCACCCCAAAATCCGCCCGATCCACCCCGCCAGCCGGTCGAGCGGCACCCTCCCTCTCTGGGTCACCGGCACCACCAGGGTGCCGACCACCGGCGCGTCGAACTCGAAGTCGGCCTTGAGCTCGTAGGAGGGATGGTCCTCCCGGCGCAGGTTGCGGAGCACGCGGGAGAGGTCTTCGTAACGGACGGTCACGGGCAGCGTCACCCGATTGTCCCTTTGGGAAAGGATCTCCATGCGCTCGCCGCGCCGGCCGTCGAGGAGGCGCGCGCCTTCCACGTTCAGCCGGTAGGCGATACCGCCGAGCACCAGGTCCCGCGCGTTGGGGTTGTCGACGTTGAAGTCGAAGAGCAGCTCGGCCGAGTCCAGCCCGACGCTGCCCACGTCGACCCCCATGAGCCGGACCTGCGGCTTCTCGATCCCGGCGAGACCGAGCGTGGAGCAGCCCGCGAGGGCGAGGAGGAGGACCGCGGCCAACGCCGCGAACATCTGGTGACGATGGAGACGGTTGAGAGCACGCATCAGACTCGAGCCTCCCGCATGCGGGCGGGCATCCGCGCGGTCGCCTCGGAGGCCACCGCCAGCCGCGCCAGCGAAAGAGCGCCCAGCGAGAGACCGAAATCCCGCAGCGCAATGTCGTAGTATCCAGGGATGAGAAGCAGGTTCAGGATGATGCCCCAGAGCCAGAGCATGACCAGGTAACCGCCGAGCCGCGGCTTGAAAAAGACCACCAGACCGGCGACGATCTCAATGACTCCGACGATCGACATGAACGTCGCGGAGCTGACGCCGAGCACCTCGGGAAACAGGGGCGCCAGATAGCGGTCCCAATCGGCCAGGACCTCGAAGAACTTGTCCAGGCCTGCCAGGAGCGGCAAGACGGTAAAACCCAGATGGAGGATCTGGTAGGCCTGACGGGATGGATGCGAATGTGTCATTTCAGCCTCCATCCCCCTTCATCATTCAAAGAGCGTGCCGCGGTCCCGAGGTGACACACGAGCTACAATGACAAGCGCACCGAACACGTTCAGGTTGGATTGCGAGCTTTGCCGTACGCGTTTGAAGGATTCGTTCTCGACCCTGTCCGCCGGGTCCTGATGCGCGAGGGGGAGACGATCCCCCTTCCGCCCAAGGCGCTGGCGACGCTCCTCGTGCTGGTCGAGCGGCACGGCGAGGTCGTGGAGAAGGAAGAGCTTCTCCAGACGATCTGGCCCGACACCTTCATCACGGAGGCGACGCTCACCCAAAACGTCTTCCGGCTGCGCAAGGCCCTGGGCGAGGAGGCGGGCGAGCACCGGTTCATCGTGACGGTGCCGGGGCGGGGCTACAGCTTCGTGGCCGACCTCCACCGGACCGAGCGGACCGAGCCGGTCACCCCGTCGCCGGTCGAGGAGCCTCCCCCCGCCGCTCCGCCCTCTCCTCCCGAGGCGCCTCCGGTGTCCCAGGAAGAGGACACCGGAGATCTCACCGCGAGCACCACGACCGCTCCGGCCGCCCCGGCTCCCGCCCGGTGGACCGCCCGCCGCTGGGCCGTGCTCGGCGCGGCGGCGCTCGTCCTGATCGGGCTGGCGGCCGCTCTGTTGTCCGTGCTGCCGCCCTTGCGGCCCGCGGGCGTTTCCGGGGCCGCGGTGCCGGTGCCGCGCCGCTCGATCGCGGTGCTCGGCTTCCGGAATCTCTCCGGCCGCGGCGAGACGGCCTGGCTCGCCACGGCCCTGGCGGAGATGTTCACGGTCGAGCTCGGCGTCGGCGAGAAGCTGCACACGATCACCGGGGAGAGCGTGACCCGGACGAAGCGCGACCTGGGCCTGGCCGATCCCGAGAACCTGTCGGCGGAGACCCTGACCCGCCTCCGCAGCCTCCTGGGGTGCGACACGGTCCTGCTCGGCTCCTATCTCTCCCTCGGCAAGGAAGGCGGGGGCCGCATCCGGGTCGACCTGCGGCTGCAGGATACGGCGACCGGCGAGACGCTGTCGGTCCTCACCGGGACCCGGTCCGAGGAGGAGCTGTTCGAGCTCGTCTCCGGGCTCGGGCGCGATCTGCGGGACAAGCTGGGAACCGGCCCGGCCACCCGCACCGAAGTGGCCGCGACCCGCGCCTCCTTCCCAGCCAGCCCGGAGGCGGCCCGCCTCTACTCCAAGGGGCTGGAGCGCGCGCGCGCGCTGGACACCTTCGCCGCGCTCCGCCTGCTGCAACAGGCCACCCGGGCGGAGCCCAACTACCCTCTCGCCCACGCCGCCCTCGCCGGCGCCTGGTCCACTCTCGGATACGACGCGAACGCGGTGCAGGAGGCTGGCAAGGCGCTCGCGCTCTCGGCCAATCTCCAGCGCGAGGACCGCCTCCTCATCGAGGCGCTGGACGCCGAGACCCGCCGGGATTGGAGCAAGGCGGTCAACATCTACGACAGCCTCTGGCGGTTCTTCCCCGACAACCTGGAGCACGGTCTCCGCCTCGCCCGCGCCCAGGTCGCGGCGGGCAGCCCGAAGCAGGCGCTCCTCACCATCGCCAACCTGCGCCGGCTGCCCGCCCCCCTGGCGGACGATCCGCGCATCGACCTGGCTGAAGCCGAGGCCACGGCCGCCCTGTCGGACTATGCCGGCCAGGAGAGGGCCGCCACGCAGGCCGCGAACAAAGGGCGCAAGCTGGGAGCCCGCCTCCTGACCGCCCAGGCGGTGCACCTCCAGGGACATGCCCTGCGCAGCCTCGGCCGCCAGGAGGAGGCGCTCGCCCGCATCCAGGAGGCGGAGCAGATCTTCTTCGCGGCGGGCGACCGGGTCGGCATCGCCCGGGCGGTCCATGACATCGCCAACCTGCTCCGCGACCGCGGAGACTTCGAGGGGGCCCGCCGGCAGTACGAGCGGGCCCTGGAGACCCACCGCGCGGCCGGCAACCGGCGCGGCATCGTCAAAGCCCTCACCAATCTCGGGGGAATGGAGCTCCAGACCGGCAATTACGAGCAGGCGCGGGAGCTCCTGCAGGAAGTCGTCGAGATCTCCCGGGAGGTCCACGATCCCCTGGCCGAGGGGCGGGGGCTCGCCAACCTCGGGAGCGTGCTCCAGGAGCAGGGCGACCTGCAGGCGGCCCAGCAGGCCCTCCAGAGCGCCCTGGAGCGCTTCCGCTCCATCGGCAACCTCCTGGGAGAGGCGGGGGTCCGCACGAGCCTCTCCTCGGTCTATCTGGACCTCGGCAAGGTGCGCGAGGCGCGGGCCGAAGCCACCAACGCGGTCCGCCTCTCCCGGCAGATCAACCACCCGCGCAGCCTCGGGCTCGCACTGCGCAAGCTGGGGACCGTCCTGGTCGAAGAGGGGCGGCTCGACGAGGCGCAAGCCGCTTTTCGGGAGATGGAGGAGCTGGCCGGCCGGACCGGGCACAAGCAGATTCTCGCCGACGCCAAGGCCGGAATGGCCCAGGTTCAGCGCTTTCAAGGCAAGCTGGCCGAGGCCCGGCAGAACGCGAGCACGGCGCTCGATCTCTGGACGGAGACCGTCGAGCGGCAGCAGATCACGGCCGGCCGGCTCGTCCTGGCGCGCCTGGCGCTGGACGAGGGGAAGGTCGAGGAGGCGGACCGGGAGGCGCGGGAAGCCGTGGAGGGGTACCGCCTCCTGCGCCTGCCCGACGGCGAAGCCCTCGCGCGCGAGATGCTCGCCCAGATCTTCCTCTCCCGGGGGCAGGCCGGAACCGCGGACCAGGAGATCCGCCGGGCCTTCGACCTGATCGCCCCCAGCCAGAGCCGGCGGGCGCGCGTCACGATCGAGATCACCGCCGGCCGGACCGCGAGCGCCCAGGGACGGACCGTCGAGGCCCGGCGGACGCTCGCCGCCGCCCGCGACGAGAGCGCAGTCCTGGGCCTGCGGCTCTCCGAGCTCGACGCCGAGCTCGCGCTCGCCGAGCTCGATCTGCAACAGAGCAATCCGGCGGGCCGGCGGGCTCTCCAGATCCTGTCCCAGGAAGCCGCCCGCCAGGGCGTCCATCTGGTGGCGAACCGCGCCCGGAGCCTGCTTCAGGGGATCGAGGTGGTGGCGAAGCGGTAGAGCGCGGCCCCTACCAGTCCACGCAGATCTTCAGCCGGACGTCACGCCGGCGGTCGCGGTAGAAGAGGCACCCTTCGCGCCGGCCGTAGAGATACAGGTCGCGGAGGATCTCCACGTCTTTCCGGCAGTATGCCTCCACCAGATCGAGCCGCCCCTGGCGGACCCATTCGAGGCTCTTGAGCCCGTCGGCCGACTTGTCCGTGCCCAGCGTCTCCCGGGCGAGGTGGCCCATGCCGATGCGCCGGCCGGCGCGCGCGTAAACGTCTTCCAGGAGATCGAGCGTGGGGAGCACCCGGGCGTAGTCGACCCCCGTGTAGCCGGAAAGGACCTGGTAGTCGAAGCGCCGGATGTTGAAACCGATGACCAGCGTCGCGGCGCGCAGCTCATCGCTCAACGCCCGCACCTCGCTCTCGGGATAGACCGCGAACCGCCCCTCCTCCAGGTAGCAGACGACCCCCATCGCCACTCCCATGCGGTGCGCCTTGCGCCACCCGCCGACGTCGGCCGCGGAGCGCAGGGTCTCGAGATCGAAGAGGACGGTCCGCGGCAGCCCCGTGGAGATAAACGGCGCCCGCTCGTAGCGAACCGGCGCGGGGCCCGGCTCGGACCAGGGGCCGGCGTCGCGGTCGGGGAAGTCGAGGTCGTCCTCGGCGGTGGGGAGCTCGGGGGAAACCAAGGACTGCAAGGGCTCCAAGGACTGCAAGGGCGAAGAAACTTCGGGCTCGGTGGCGTCCTTGAAGTCCTTGGTGTCCTTGATGTCCTTTTCTTCCCGCGACGGCACGTTCTCCAGCGCCAGCTCCGGAGCCACGATCGGCGCCACCGGCTCCTCCATCCCCAGCAGCAGCCGGAGCGACCGCGCCGCGCCGGCCTTGTGCAGCGGGCGGTTGCCGTTGCCGCACTTCGGCGACTGGATGCAGGAGGGGCAGCCGTCCTCGCACGTGCAGCTCTCCACCAGGATCTCCACCCGCCGCAGCAGCTCCGGCAGCTCCTCGAAGCCGCGGGCCGCGATCCCGACTCCGCCGGGGTGGCCGTCGTAGATGAACACCGCGCCGCAGCCGATCTGCGGATGGAACGAGTAGGAGATGCCGCCGATGTCCATGCGGTCGCAGAGGGCGAGCAGCGGAAAGAGCGAGATCGCCGCGTGCTCGGAGGCGTGGAGCGAGCCCATGTAGTGCTCGCCGCGCCGGCGCAGCGTCTCCTCCACCGCCTTGGGAGCCACCCACCAGAGACCCACGGTCTCGAAATGGACCGGCGGCAGGTCGAGCGGATGCTGATCGATCGTCTCCTGGCTGTAGATCCGCTTGCGCTCGTAGCCGAGCACCCGCTCGGTCACCTTGAGGCGGCCGAGCCCGGCGTGGAGCGGACCGTCCGTGCGCTCCTTCAGCACCTCCAGGATCTCCGTCTCCTTCTCGGTCAGCGGGCTCGTGAAGTAGTCCACGTCCGCCACCACGGCCCGCACCTGCCGCTCCTCGCGGTCCAGCTCCTCCACCCGGTACTGCCGGCCGCCATGGAGATAGATCGCCCCGGGGTGGCACTCGTGGAGGACCCGCACGCCGTCGATCGTGCCGATCATCCGGCTCCCATCGAGAATCGCGTGCTGGGCACCGGTGCCCCGCAATGTGACGTGCCGCTGCGGCCGGCGGCGCAGGGAGCAGAGCTCCGTCCCATCCTCCGCCTCCAGCAGATGCCCGTCCCGCACCAGCTCGATCAGCCGCGGCTCGTGCTTCTCCAAATACGGCTGCTCGCCTTTCGGGATCAACGGGAGCTCCGCCGCGGCGCAGATCAGGTGGGCGCGCGAGACGGGATCGTTCACCGGGTCGACGATCAGCCGCTCGCAAGGGCGCTCCAGGAACTGCTCGGGATGGTCCAGGAAGAACTGGTCGAGGGCGTCCGGCAGGGCGACCAGCGCGGTGATCGACTCGCGGCCGGAGCGCCCCACCCGCCCCGAGCGCTGCCAGGTGGCCATCATGCTCCCCGGATAGCCCACCAGGATGCAGGCGTCGAGGCCGCCCACGTCGATCCCCATCTCCAGGGCCGAGGTGGAGATCACTCCGTCCAGCTGCCCGTCGAACAGGGACTTTTCGATCCGCCGCCGCTCCTCGGGAAGGAACCCGGCGCGGTAGCTCGCCACGCGGGGCGCCAGATCCGGCTCCTCCCGGCGCAGCCAGGAGTACAGCAGCTCCGTGATGCGCCGCGCCTTGGTGAAAACGATCGTCTTGAGCCCAGCTTTCAGAAAGCGGACAAAGAGCTGGAGCGTCGCCGTGTAGGGGCTCGCCACCGGCCGGAAGAGCAGGAAGTGCCGCCCCTCGCGCGGCGCGCCGGACTCTCCGATCCAGTGGAAGCTCTTGCCGGTCAGCGTCTCGGCGAACTCGGCCGCGTTCGCCGCCGTGGCCGACGAGGCCACGACGACCGGATCGCCGCCCACGGCGCGGCTGAGCCGGAGCAGCCGCTGCAGCACGTGGTGGAAGTGGCTGCCGAAGATCCCCCGGTACGTGTGCAGCTCGTCGAGCACGATCCATCGCAGGTCGGCGAGGAACGGCCCCCAGGTGGTCCAGCTCCCGAGGATGCTCAGATGGAGCATGTCCGGATTGGTGACGATGACCCGCGGGAACTGCTTGCGGATCAGTGCCCGCTTCGCCGCCGGAGTGTCGCCGTCGTAGATCTCGCAGATCTCGGAGGAGAGGCCCGCCTCCTCGGCGAGATGGACGAGCTTGCCGCGCTGGTCCTGCCCGAGCGCCTTCAGGGGGAAGAGAAAGAGTCCGTGTCCCGAGCCGCCGCGCGCCGCCTCCTCCAGGACCGGGACCTGGAAGACCAGCGACTTGCCCGAGGCCGTGGGCGTGGTGATCAGCACGTTCTCGCCGCGCCGCACTGCCGCGATTCCCTCGGCCTGGTGCGACCAGAGGCGCGGGACGCCGCCGCGCGAGATGGCTTGGGCGAGCGGACCGGGCAGCGGCGGATCGAGCTCGGCGTAGACCGGCTCGCTCCCCGGCAGATAGGCGGCATAGGAGAGCTGCCGCCCGAGCTTCGCGTCCGCGCGGATGTCGTCGATCAGATCCGGGAACGAAGGGAGTGCGGCGGCCGGGGCGTTACGGGGCATTACCGCCACATCGTACCAGAAGCCCGCGGGCGGAGAAGATCACATCTCCGCCAGCAGCTCCTGGCGTTTGGCTTCGAACTCCTGGGGCGAGATGAGCCCTTCGTCGAGCAACCCCTTGAGCTGGCGGATCTTCTCGGCCGGCGAGAGCGCGGTTGGAGGTGAAGCGCTGCCCGTATACCGGTAGCCCTCGACGGCGCCGAGGATCGCGCGCTTGAATTCGAGCGGCCGGCTGATCCCGTTGAAGCGGGTCGCTCCCGTCTCGCTCGCCGTGTCGATCTCCACCTCGCCGTAGCCGAGAAGCCGTCCCCAGAGGGTCTGCCGGTGCTCGACGTTGTTGATCTTGCCGAGGGAGGCGTCCGTGGAGCGCCGGCTGAAGATCCCCTCTTCCAGGACGACCCGGCGGTTGGTCAGCACGTAGTCGTGCGAGCGGATGACGACCAGCTTGATCAGGACCGCTCCCAGGAAGACGAGCGCCACGACGCCGGCCGCCAAGGTGAGCGGCGGGTTGCCCCACAGGTTCCAGGCCAGCCCCGCCGCCACCAGGGACAGGGCGACGCCCCCGACCCAAGGGACCAGCGGCAGGCGGGTCGGATAGGCCCGGTAGAGGATCTCCTCCCCGGTCTGCAATTGGTCTTCGATGGCCATGGACGTCCTCCGATGGTCGAGGATTCTATCCTGGCCCGTCGCTTGCACCAACGATGACCGTGAGCCCAAAGCAGCGCCGCCTTCTCGTCGTCTCCAACCGCCTCCCGATCGTCCTCGAAAAGAAGGAATCCGAGTGGGCTCTCAAACCCGGCTCCGGCGGCCTCGTCAGCGCGCTGGCGCCGGTCCTCTCGCATCGTGGCGGCGTCTGGATCGGCTGGCCCGGTCTCGCCGTGGAGAAGGGAGGGACCTGGGAAGACGTTCTCGCCGGCGGCTACCGCGAGCGCGGCTACGATCTCGTCCCCGTCCTGCTCTCGGCCGACGAGGTCCATGGTTTCTACGAAGGGTTCGCCAATGGCATCCTCTGGCCCCTGTTCCATGATTTCCTCGGCCGCTGCGACTTCCAGCCGTCCTTCTGGTACACCTACCTGCACGTGACCCGGAAGTTCGCCGAGAGCACGGTCGAGCACAGCCAGGAGGACGACTTCATCTGGGTGCAGGACTATCAGCTCATCCACGTCGCCCAGTTCATGCGCGAGCGGACCACCGAAACGCGGCGCGTCGGCTTCTTCCTCCACATCCCCTTCCCGCCGCTCGACATCTTCCTCAAGCTGCCGTGGCGGGGCCAGATCCTGAACGCTCTGCTCGCCTATGACCTGCTCGGCTTCCAAACCGCCCGCGACAGCCGCAACTTCCTCACCTGCCTCCAATATCTGATGCCGGACATCGAAGTCTGCGACAGCGGTCCCCTGGCCGCGGTCCGGGTGGGACACCGGACCGTCCACGTCGGAGCCTTCCCGATCGGTATCGATTACACGTCGTATGAAGAGACCGCCCTCTCCGAGGACGTGGCGCGGCGAACGGAGGATCTGCGCAAGCGGATGGGCCCCTGCCCGCTGATCATCGGGGTCGACCGGCTCGACTACACGAAGGGGCTGCCCGAGCGCATGGAGGCCTTCCGGAGCCTGCTGCGGCGCTACCCCGAGATGCGCGAGAAGGCGATCTTCCTGCAGGTCGTGGTGCCGAGCCGTGAGGGGGTGCCTGAGTACCAGGCGCTCAAGGCGCGCATCGAGCAGCTGGTCGGCGAGATCAACGGCGAGTTCTCGATCGCCGGCTGGGTGCCGCTCCACTATCACTACAAGAGCCTGAGCCGCCGCGACCTGGTCGCGCTCTACCGGCTGGCGCGCATTGCCTTCGTCACGTCGATCAAGGACGGCATGAACCTGGTGGCGAAGGAGTTCTGCGCCTGCCAGGTGGACAAGTGCGGCGTCCTCGTCCTCTCGGAGTTCGCCGGCGCCGCGGCGCAGCTCCAGCGCGGCGCTCTGCTGGTCAACCCGCACGACATCGAGGGGATGGCCGACGCGCTGAAGCAGGGGCTCGAGATGGAGGGCGACGAGCGCCGGATGCGGATGGAGATCATGCAGGAGGTCCTCCGCGAGCAGGACATCTTCTGGTGGGTCGACAACTATCTGCGCGCCGCCCTGGGCGAGGTGCCGGAGGATTTCCGGCAGCCCAAGGAGTACTTCCCGCCGGTCGCCCTGTACGAGGCTCTGCTGGAGGATTGAGGGGGATGAAGGAAGGTCTCCGTCCCTCGGCCCTGGAGCGCTGGGACGAGATCGAGCGGCGCCTCGCCGGCCGGCGTCCCGCCATCTTTCTCGACTATGACGGCACGCTCGCGCCGATCGCGCCCCGGCCGGAGCTCGCGCATCTGCCGGAGCGGACCCGCGCCGTGCTGCGCCGCCTGGCCGTGCGCGGCCCCGTGGCCCTCCTCTCCGGCCGCGGCAGGGAAGACGTGGCCGCCCTCGTCGGCCTCGACGAGCTGACCTACGCCGGAAGCCACGGTTTCGACATCGCCGGGCCCACCCTCCGCCGCGAGATGGGCGAGGGGATTCCAGAACGGATCGAGGAGGCCGCCGAGCGGCTGCGCCGGAGAGTGGAAGGGATCGCCGGAGTGCTCGTGGAGCCCAAGCGCTTCTCCGTGGCCGTCCATTTCCGGCTGGTCGACGCAGCGGACCTGCCGCGTATCGAAGAGGCGGTCGACGCCGTCCAGGCCGAGCTCCAGGACCTGCGCAAGGTCTCCGGAAAGAAGATCTTCGAGCTCCGTCCCGCTTTGGATTGGGACAAGGGGCACGCCCTCCTCTGGCTGCTCGACGCGCTGCATGGAGAGGATGGGGCCGCGGTCGTCCCTCTCTACCTGGGCGACGACGTGACTGACGAGGACGCCTTCCGGGCGATCCGGGACCGCGGGATCGGCATCCTCGTGGCCGAGGAGCCCCGGGAGACGGCGGCGGGGTACTCGCTGCGGGACCCGGACGAGGTGCGGGTCTTCCTGGAGCGGTTGGCCGGCAGCCGGTGAGCCTGACCGTTGAAACGGGAAGCCTCTCTCGTAGAACGGGAAGGCTCTCCCGCTCAGCGGGAAGCCTGTCTCGTTCAACACGAAGGCTCTCCCATTCAACGGGAAACCTCTCTCGTTCAGCGGGAAGCCTCTCCGGCTCAACGGGAAGGCTCTCCCGCTCAACGGGAAGCCTGTCTCGTTCAACGGGAAGGCTCTCCCGCTCAGCAGGAAACCTCTCTCGTGCAGCGGGAAGCCTCTCCGGCTCAACGGGAAGGCTCTCTCGCTCAGCGGGAAGCCTGTCTCGTAGAACGCGAAGGCTCTCCTGTTCAACGGGAAACCTCTCTCGTTCAGCGGGAAGCCTCTCCCGTTCAACGAGAGGGCTCATCCGTTCAACGGGAAAGCCAGGATCAGTCGCCGGGGGGCCTCCGCAGACCCGCGGCGAGATGCCCCAGCCCCGCGGCGACGTCCTCCGTCCGCACGGCGAAGCCGAGCCGGAAGAAGCCGGGGTTGTCGAAGAACCGCCCCGGCACGATGGAGGTCTCGCGCCCGCGCAGCCAGTCGTGGAGCGCCTGGGCGTCCTCCTCCTGGCGGAGGCGCGGGAAGGCCATGAGCGAGCGCTCGGGGAGGACGCAGTCCAGCCGGTCGGCGTGCTCGGCCAGAAACGCGCGGACCAGGAAAAGGTTGGGCTCGAGGATGGAGCGGGCGCGCGCCGCCAGGCGGTCGAGCTGCCGGAAGGCCGCGAGCGCCAGGCCGGCGCTCGGCAGGGAGCCGGCCGCTTCCATGAAGTCGACGGCCCGGCGCAGGCGGTCCGCCAGCTCCCGCGTGCCGCAGAGCACCCAGCCGCAGCGCAGCCCGCTCAGGCCATAGCTCTTGGTGAGGCTGTTGGTGACCAGGACGTGCGGCCCCAGATGAACGTGGCTCGGCGGCGCATCCTCGAACCAGATGTCGCGGTAGACCTCGTCGACCAGCAGAAGAGCTCCGGCGCTCTCCGCAAGCCCCGCGATCTCCGCCATCTCGGCGGCTCCCAGGAGCACCCCGGTCGGGTTATGGGGATTGGTGAGAACCACGAGGCGCACCCGGCCCCCCGCAAGAGAGGCGTGGAGGCTGTCCAAATCGACGCGCCAGCCCTCCTCGAAGCGGCGCTCGAAACGCCGGACCTGGACGCCGAGGGCCTGGAGTGCCGCCAGGAGAGGCTCATACGTCGGCCGCTCGACGAGCGCCACGTCCCCCGGCTCCAGGAGAGCCGTGAAGGCCAGGAAGTTGGCCCCCGATGTGCCCGCCGCCGGAACCACCCGCTCCGCCTCCACCCCATACCGCGCCCCGATCGCCGCGAGAAGCGGCGGATAACCATCCGGCGCCACGCCGTTGATCAGCACATCCTCCAGCCCGAACGCCAGCTCCCCGGCCCCGCAGGCGAGCAGTCCGCTGTTCGCCAGGTTGTACCGGGCCGCGGCGTGCTCCTTGGCCCAGCGCATGTAGAGGCTGGTTTTCATGGCTTCCGCCCCCGCCACAGGAAATACACCGGCACGCCCGCCGCGATGATCGCGGTGCCGATCAGGGCGTTGCGGGTGTCCGCGAAGTAGGTGTTCAGCACGATCCCGGCCGAAGCCAGAACGAAGAGGAGAGGCACCCAGGGGTAGCCGGGGGTGGGAAAGGGTCGCGCGGCGTCCGGCAGCGTGCGGCGGAAGACGAGCAGGGCGGCTCCCGAGAGCGCGAAGAAGACCCAGTCCGCGAAGACCGCGTAGCCGAGCAGCCGGTCGTAGGAGCTGGACAGGGCGAGGGCTGCGGCCAGCGCACCCTGGAGCAGGATCGCCGCCGTGGGCGCCCGGAAACGGGGCGAGAGACGGGCGAGCGAACGGAAAAAAAGCCCGTCCGCGGCCATCGCGTAGTAGACCCGCGGCGCTGTCAGGAGCGACAGATTCAGAAAACCGAACGTGGAGACCACGATCAGCAGGCTCACCAGGCGCGCTCCGGTCTCCCCCACCAGCCGCGCCGCCAGATCGGCCGCCGGCGTTTGCGTGGCCGCCAGCCCCGGCGCGGACAGCACGTGCACGTACGCCACGTTGGCGCTCACGTAGACCGCGATCACGCAGAACACTGCGATCAGGATCGCCCGCGGCAGATTGCGCAACGGGTCGCGCACCTCCTCGGCGATGTAGTTGAGGTTCTGCCACCCGCCATACGCGAACATCGCCGGGACCAGCCCATGGAAGAAGACCGACACCAGGGGAAGGCCGCCGAGCCCCTCCGGCACCGCGGGCACGAGCGTGATGCCCGACTCGCGGGTCAGCACGAACGTCCCGATGATCAGCAGCACCAGGGCGAGCGTCTTCGTGAAGGTGATGACGTCGATCAGCACCGCGCCGGGCTTGATGCCCAGCGCATGGAAGCCGGCGACGCCGAGGAGGACGGCGACGGCGAGCGGCGAGACCGTTTCGGGGCCGAGCCCGGCCAGGCGCGAGACGTACTGCGCGAACGCCACCGCCACCGCCGCCGTGGCCCCGGACTGGACGATCAGGAGAAGCGCCCAGCCATGGAGAAAGGCCACCAGGGGGTGGAATGCCTCGCGGAAGAAGGCGTATTGGCCGCCGACCCGCGGCATGACCGTGCTGAGCTCGGCGAAGACGAAGGCGCCGAGCAGGGCGATCACCCCGCCGGCGATCCAGACGGCCAGGATCAGGACCGGCGTCTGGACCGTCCGCGCCACCACCGCGGGGTTGATGAAGATGCCTGAGCCGATGATCCCGCTGATCGCGATCATCGTCGCGTCGAAGAGGGTCAGGGTCCGGGCGAAACCGGGTCCGGGCGAGGTGTCAGCCATGGGCGTTCGGAGAACGATACAATGAGCCGCCGCATTTTCGAGGAGGCTGCGCCATGAGACTGGCCCTGGTCAACGTCAAAGGAGGCGTGGGCAAGACCACGACAGCCGTAAATCTGGCCGCCGCGTTCGCACGGAGCGGCCTCAAAGTGCTGGTGGTCGACCTCGATCCGCAGGGATCGGCGACGACCTCGTTCGGCGTGCCGCGCGAAGAGGCCTCGCCGTCCGTCGCTGAGGTGCTCTTCGGGGAGACGGAGGCGGCCGAGGCGATCCGCGAGACCGCGACCGAGGGTATCGCCCTGCTGCCCGCCTCTCTGCGGCTGGCCGGAGCCGACCTGGCGCTCGCCCGCAAGCACGGGCCGGACAAGCTCCTCAAGAAGGCCCTTTCCGCCGTCCGCCGCCGCTATGACGTGATCGTCCTCGACTGCCCGCCCGGGTTGTCGATCCTGAGCGTCAACGCCCTGGCCGCGGCGGACGCGTACATCGTCCCGGTCCTGCCGCACCATCTGGACATGGAGGCTCTGGCCGGCTTTTTCGAGGCGCTCTCCACTCTCAAGGACCGGCTGGGCAAGCCCGCCGAGCTCCTCGGCATCCTGCTGACCCAGGTGGACCACCGGACGCAGGTGACCGATCAGGTGGTGGCGGCGATCCGGGCGGCCTGGGGCAAGCGGGTGTTCAACACCGAGATCCCAGTCAACGTCCGCCTGGCCGAAGCCCCGGCCCAGGGGCGGACCATCTTCGAATTCGAGAGCTGGTCGACCGGCGCCCTCGCCTACAGCAAGCTCGGGGCCGAGGTGCTGCGGCGGTCTCGGAAGGCGGGGCTGGTGTAGGGCACGAAGGTCGGAAGCGCCTACCAGGTCTCCGTCATCAAGTCGTCCACGTAGTCGAAGTGACCATCTCGGGTTGCCAGGATGAGGCCATAGCGGCGGGCGGAAGCGGCGATCCAGAGATCGTTTTCCGGGATGGGACGGCCTTTATCGAGGAGGGCTTTCCGAACCCTCCCGTACTGCCGGGCCGTCTCGGCATCGCAGGGCAGCACAGGACAGACCGCGGCGAGCGTTTCGATCCGGAGACGATTTTTCTGGACGCGCTGCGAGTTCTCGGCACCGAAGAGGAGCTCACCCAGGACGATCGTATTGAGATACGCGCCAAAGCGAGAACCTTGTTGACTCTGGAGATCCACCTCGCTCTCGAGGACCGCGATGGCGATGTTGGTATCGAGCAGATAGCTACCAGGCATGTGGATCAACCCGCTCGCAGTGCTCCTCCACGGCTCTCAGGATCTCCTGGGCGGATTCCTTGTCCAGGGTCCCTCTCAAGCGAAGGAGATCCTCGACGGAGGCCCCTTTCGGAAGCTCAGAGGAGATCGGATCAAGGTCTCCTGGGATCTGTTCTCGCGATGCGGCCTTTGCCATGTCTTTTCTCCCGAGTACCCCGTTCCCTGACGACAAGATCATTATACCGCCCTTCGGGCGTCCTGCTACACTCGCCCGCCGGTTGGCAGAGGGAGTGCAAGTGGAGAGAGACTGCATGAACGAGATCCAATCCGTCCTCGCGATTCTGGAGAGCACCCCCGTGCTGCTCCGTTCCTCTCTGGAGGCCATTCCGGAGGCGCTGCGCAAGCGGCGCCCGCGGGCGGACAAGTGGTCGGCGCACGAGCATGCGGTGCATCTGGCGTCGCTCCACCCCGTGTTCGCGGCGCGCCTGGAGCGGATGCTCGCGGAAGACCATCCGCGGCTCGAATCGTGGAGCCCGCTGCCCGAAGACGGGATGGGCATCCTGCTCGACGCGGATCTCGGCGAGGCGCTGGACCGGTTCGACCGCGAGCGGGGCGAGATCCTGGCGCGTTTGCGCGGGCTCCCGGAGGAGGCGTGGGCGCGGACGGCCGAACATCCGGACTACGACGACTTCAGCGTCCTGACCATGTTCCGGCACCTGGCCGTGCACGACGGCCTGCGCCTCTACCGGATCGAGCAGCTCCGCGCCAAACGGGATTGGCTGGACGAGGGTGCTCCCGCCGGCCCGGTGCCGCTCGCGGAGGGGATCCGCGGCGCGCTCTCGCGCATGGTGGCCGGCCAGGTCAACGTCCTGGGACCCTTCGAGGTCCCCGGCTTCAAGCCGCGGCACATCCGGGTCTACCTCCCGCGCGACTACACGCCGGAGCGTACCTGGCTCTCCCTCTACGTGTTCGACGGGCAAAACCTTTTCGGAGATGAGGGGACCTTCTCCGGCGGCTGGCATATCCACGAGGCAGTCGAAGGGCTGGCCAAGACGCGGCGCCCGCTGCCGGTGGTGATCGGGATCGACCACGGCGACGAGGAGCGCCTCGCCGAGCTGAACCCGTTCACCTACGAAGGGACCCCCGGGCGGCTCGGGGACTTCGGCGCCTGGGTGACCGGCGAGCTGATGCCGGCGCTCACCGAGGAGCTGAAGCTGGTCGGCCCGCCGCTTGGAGCGGTGATCGGCGGCTCGTCGATGGGAGGGCTGGCCGCCCTCTGGATGCACGTCCACTTCCCGCAATCCTTCGGCGGCGCGCTGGTGATGTCGCCGTCATTCTGGATGGACCACCAGAAGATCTTCGAGGACGTTGCCGAGCAGCCCTCGCCCGAGCTCTCGCGGATCTACCTGGACGCCGGAGCCCGGGAGGACCGGGGTCGTCTCCTGCCGATCGTCGCCGCGATGGCCGCGCACCTCGCCGGCCGCGGCTGGGACGACGACCAGCTCCTCTGGCGCCCCGATGCCCGCGGCACCCACAACGAGGCGAGCTGGCGGCGAAGGCTGCCGAAGGCGTTGCGGTTTTTGTATCGGTGGGGGTGAACAGCGAGGGTCTGGCGGGGTACGCTACGTTTCTTCGCCGGTGGGACCGGCTCGCCATGACCGACCTGGCTCGTACCCTCGCTGCTCTCGATCCCAAAAAACGGGAGCTTCTTGCCCTGCTGGCCCGGCGGGAGGGCGTCGATCTGTCGCGCACGCCCATCGTTCTGGTGCCGCGGGACGGCTCTCCCCTGCCTCTCTCCTTTGCCCAGGAGCGGCTCTGGTTCCTCGATCAGCTCGTCCCGGGCAGCACGGCGTGGAACCTGCCGAGCGCGGCACGCATCCGCGCCGATCTCGATGCGACAGTGCTGGCGCGCGTGTTCGCGGAGATCGCCCGGCGGCACGAGACGCTGCGGACGACCTTCGCTCTGGACGGGGAGCGGCCGATTCAAAAGATCGCTCCCCCGGGACCGGTGCCCGTACCGGCGATCGACCTCTCGGCGCTCCCCGATCCGGAGCCGGAGGCGCGGCGGATCGCGATCGAGGAGGCGGGGGTGCCGTTCGATCTGGAGCGCGGGCCTCTGCTCCGGGTGCGCCTCGTCCGGCTCGGGCTGGCGGATCAGGTCCTCCTGACCACCATGCACCACATCGCGTCCGATGCCTGGTCCATGAGCCTGCTCGTGGAGGAGGTGATCGCGCTCTCCAGGGCCTTCTCCCAGGGTCTCCCCTCCCCTCTGCCGGAGCTGCCGATCCAGTACGCCGATTTCGCGGCGTGGCAACGGAACGGCCTTCAGGGTCCGGCCCTGGACGAGCAGCTCGGCTGGTGGCGCGAGAGGCTCGCCGGCCTGCCGCCGTCTCTCGATCTGCCCACCGACCGGCCCCGGCCGCCGGTCCAGGCGAGCCAGGGCGTGCGGGGGCGCGGCGCGGTCCCGGCCGCGGCCGCCGAGGTGCTCCGGGAGCTGATCCGGAGCGAGGACGCCACGCTGTTCATGGGATTGATGGCGGCCTTCTTCTCCTATCTCCAGCGGATCACCGGGCGGAGCGATCTCTGTGTGGGAACGCCGGTGGCGGGCCGGCGGCGGACGGAGACCGAGCGGCTCCTCGGGTTTTTCGTGAACACGCTGGCGATCCGCGGCGATTTTGGGGATGACCGGGCGGGCGATCCGCCGTTCCGCGAGGCGCTGCGGCGGGTGCGCACGGCGGCGCTCGGCGCGTTCGAGCATCAGGACGTGCCGTTCGAGCGGATCGTCGAGGCCGTCCATCCCGAGCGCGATCTCTCGCGCACGCCCGTGTTCCAGGTGGCGCTCTCGCTCCATTATCCACCGATGGCGCCGGTGACGGACGAGGGTGCGGATCTGCCGATCGAGCCGTTCCTGATGTTCGAGCCGGCGGCCCTCTACGACCTCACGTTCGCCGCGACGGACCGGGGGGAGGATGGGATCACCTTCGCCCTCGACGGCAACGCCGGCCTCTTCGAGCCGGCCACCGTCCAACGCATGGCCGGCCACCTGGAGACGCTCCTCCGCGGGATCGCCGCGGACCCCGGCCGGCGCTTGTCGGAGCTGCCGCTGCTGACCGAGCCGGAGGTCCGGCAGGTTCTGGAGGAATGGAGCGGCCCGCCGGCCGTGGACGACCCGGAGAGCAGCGTCCCCCTGCCGGAGCGCATCGCCCGCCGCGCCGCCGAGGCGCCGGATGCTCCGGCGGTCTCGCAGGGAGACCAGACGCTCATGTACGCGGAGCTGTGGGATCGGGCCTCCGCCCTGGCCCGCCACCTGCGCGCCCAGGGGATCGGACCGGAGTCGCTGGTGGCCGTGCAGATGGAGCGGTCGCCGGAGATGGTGGCGACGCTTCTTGGCGTGATGGCTTCGGGGGCGGCGTACCTGCCGATCGATCCGGCGACTCCGGGGGAGCGGATGAGTGCCCTGGGAAAAAGCATCAAGGACATCAAGGACTTCAGGGACATCAAGGGCCAAGAAACGCCCTTGGTGTCTTTGAAGTCCTTGGAGTCCTTCGACCAGACCCTCGCCTACCTCATCTACACCTCCGGCTCCACCGGCCTTCCCAAAGGCGTGGAAATTCCCCACGCCAGCCTCGCCAACCTGATCGCCTGGCACAACGCCACGTTCGCGGTCGACCGCCGCTCGCGCGCAACCCAGCTCGCGGGGCTCGGCTTCGATGCTTCCGTGTGGGAGATCTGGCCGTATCTCGCCGCAGGCGCTGCGCTCCGGCTGATCGATCCCGAGGTCTCGCTTGACCCCGAAGCGCTGGCGGAGGAGCTGATCGAGGGAGGGATCACGCACTCTTTCGTGCCGACGCCTCTGGTCGAGGGGCTGATCGCGGCGCTCTCGCGGCGGATCGCGGCGGGGGCGGCACCCGCGCTGCGTTTCCTGCTCACCGGCGGCGACCGCCTGCGCCGTGGCCCGGAGCGCGGGCTCCCATTCCGGCTGATCAACTGCTACGGACCGACCGAGAGCACAGTGGTGACCACCTCTGGAGCCGTGGAACCGGGGACGGTCCAGCCGCCGATCGGCCGGCCGATCTCGGGGATCACAGTCCGCCTGCTCGATCGGGCGCTCGCGGCGGTGCCGGCGGGAGTCCCGGGAGAGCTGTATGTCGGGGGTGCCGGGCTGGCGCGTGGATACCGCCGGCAGCCCGATCTCACGGCGGAACGCTTCGTGCCGGATCCGTTCCAGAATCGGACCGATCCGACCGATCGGACCGATCCGTCCGATGGCTTAGGTGCTCGCCTATACCGCACCGGCGACCTCGCGCGGTGGCGGCCGGATGGCGAGATCGAATTCCTCGGGCGGGCGGACGAGCAGGTGAAGATCCGCGGCATCCGCGTCGAGCCGGGCGAGGTCGAGGCGCTCCTCGCCTCGCATCCGGCGGTGCGCGAGGCGGCGGTGCTCCCCTGGGAGGCGGCTCCCGGCGACCTCCGGCTCGCCGCGTGGGTGGTGCCGGCCGAGCCGGGCCTCTCTCCCGCGGATCTCCGGCGGTTCCTCCAGGAGCGGCTCCCGGAAGCCATGATCCCGGCGGCCTGGGCGCTCCTCGACCGGATGCCGATCACTCCGAACGGCAAGATCGACCGGCGCGCCCTGGCGGCGATCGAGCCCGTCATGGAAACCACCGGACGGACTGGGCACGTGCCGCCGCGCACGAGCGCCGAGACGGAGATGGCCGGTCTGTTCGCGGAGCTTCTGGGGGTGGAGCGCGTGGGGGTCGAGGACGACTTCTTCGCCCTCGGCGGCCATTCGCTGCTCGCCAGCCGGCTGGCGGCCCGGGTGCGCGAGCGCTTCGACGTGACGCTGCCGCTGCGCCAGCTCTTCGAGAGCCCGACGGTCGCCGCCCTGGCGCGGCTGGTGGAGACAACCAGCTCTGGCACCGCCCTCCCGCCGCTCGTGCCCGCGCCGCCGGGCACCGAGCGTCCGCTCTCCTTCGGGCAGCAGCGGCTCTGGTTCCTGGACCGGATGGAGCCCGGCTCCCCGGCCTACAACATCCCGCTGGCCGTGCGGCTGACCGGAGCTCTCGATCCGGCCGTGCTCACCGCAGCTCTGGCGGAGATCGAGCGGCGCCACGAGGTGCTGCGCACCGCCTACCCCGCCGTGGACGGCCGCGCCTCTCTGGAGCTGCATCCGCCGGCCGCGCGTCCTCTCCCCTGCGTGGATCTCTCCGCGCTGCCGGCCGAAGCCCGCCTCGGCGAGGCCCGGCGGATCGCGGCGCAGGAGTCCGCCTGGCCGTTCGATCTGGCCCGGGGGCCGGTCTGGCGGGCGCTGCTCCTGACTCTCGGAGCTGGCGAGGCGGTCGTCACCTTCACCGTCCACCACATCGCAGCGGATGGATGGTCCCTTGGCGTGCTCCTGCGTGAGCTCGGAGCGCTCTACGCCGCCTTCGCCGCCGGCCGGCCTTCGCCTTTGCCACCGCTGCCGGTCCAGTACGCGGACTTCGCCTGGTGGCAGCGGAGCTGGCTGACCGGCGATGTCCTGGCGGCGCAGCTCGCCTGGTGGCGCGAGCGGCTCGCCGGTCTGACGCCGTTCGAGCTGCCGATCGACCGGCCGCGCCCGCCGGTCCAATCCTGGCGCGGCGCCGTCGTGCCCTTCGAGCTGGGACCGTCCGCCGCGGAGGCGTTGCGCACCCTGGCCCGCCGCCACGGCGCGACCTCGTTCATGGCGCTCCTCGCCGCATTCCAGACGCTCCTCTTCCGTATCGCGGGGCGGGACGATGTCGTGGTGGGCACACCCGTCGCGGCCCTGGGCGCCGCGCAGGCCGAGGCGCTGATCGGCCTGTTCACCAACATGCTCGTGCTGCGCACCGGCCTGGAAGGCGACCCGGTCTTCCCTGAGGCGCTCGGCCGGGCTCGGGAGACGGCGCTCGGCGCCCTCTCCCACCAGGACCTCCCGTTCGAGCGGCTCGTCGAGGAGGTGAAGCCGGAGCGCGACCTGAGCCGGCCGCCGCTCTTCCAGGTCCTCTTCTCGCTGCAGAACACGCCGTCGGCGGAGATCGACCTGCCCGGCCTCGCCCTCCGCCCCCTGGACGTGGGCCGGGCCGCCGCGCGCTACGACCTGTCTCTCGATCTCGCCGAAGGGGAGGGAATCGGCGGAGCGTTCGAATACAACGCCGATCTTTTCGATGAGACCACAATCCAGCGTCTCGCCGGCCGCTTCCACACGCTCCTAAAAGGAATTGCCGCCGACCCTGGCCGCCCTCTCTCCGAGCTGCCGCTCCTCCCGGCCTCCGAGCTGGAGCAACTCCGCGCCTGGAATGAAACGGCCGCACCGGTCCCCGGGGGGACCATCCACGGCCTCATCGTCGCCCAAGCGGAGCGCACGCCCGAGGCCCTCGCGGTGATTGCCGGGCGCGAACGCCTGACTTACCGCGAGCTGATCGAACGCGCGGATGCTCTGGCGGCCCGGCTGCGCACCCAGGGCGTCGGCCCGGAGGACCGCGTCGGAGTGTCGCTTCCCCGCTCGGCCGATCTGCTCGTTGCGTTGCTCGGGGCGATGTCGGCAGGGGCGGCATATGTGCCGCTGGATCCGGGGTATCCGGCGGAGCGGATTGGGTGGATGGTGGAGGACTGTGGGATGCGGGTGCTGCTGGGCATCAAGGACATCAAGGACTCCAAAGACACCAAGAATGACTCTTTGTCGTTGCAGTCCTTGGTGTCCTTGACGTCCTTGGATCCCTCCCCCGACCAACCCGCCTACGTCCTCTACACCTCCGGCTCCACCGGCCGCCCCAAAGGCGTCGTCGTCACCCACGCGAATGTCCTCAACTTCTTCGCCGGAATGGACGCCGTTCTACAACCGTCGCCCGAGGCGCCCGGCACCTGGCTGGCGGTCACCAGCGCCTCCTTCGACATCTCGGTCCTCGAGCTGCTGTGGACGCTCGCGCGCGGCTTTACGGTCGTCGTGGAGCCCGACCGGGTGGCGGAGCCGAAGCCTGCTCAGCATGCCCGGACCCGGCCGATCGACTTCAGCCTCTTCTATTTCGCGGCGGCCGAAAGCACAGAGGGCGACCTCTACCGGCTTCTACTGGAAGGCGCGAAGTTCGCGGACAGCCATGGGTTCACCGCGGTGTGGACGCCCGAGCGGCACTTCCACGAGTTCGGCGGCCTCTATCCCAATCCGTCGATCACCGGCGCCGCTCTGGCCGGCGTCACCGAGCGGGTGCAGATCCGCGCCGGCAGCGTGGTCCTGCCGCTGCACAACCCGATCCGCGTGGCCGAGGAGTGGGCGCTGGTGGACAACCTGTCGCACGGCCGGATCGGGGTCTCGTTCGCGTCCGGTTGGCACGTCAACGACTTCGTGCTGGCTCCTGAGACGTACGCCAACCGGAAGGAAGTGATGTTCCGCCAGATCGAGCAGGTGCGGCGGCTCTGGCGTGGGGAGAAGATCCGGGTGCCGGACGGCGCCGGCCAGCCGGTCGAGGTGAGCATCCTGCCGCGGCCGGTGCAGCCGGAGCTTCCCGTCTGGGTGACCGCCGCAGGGAACCTGGAGACCTTCCGCGCGGCGGGTACGGCCGGCGCAAACCTCCTTACCCACCTGCTTGGCCAAAGCCTTCCGGAGCTGGCGGAGAAGATCGCCGCCTACCGCGAGGCCCGGCGGGCGCACGACGGCTCCGCCGGCCACGTGACGCTCATGCTCCACACGTACGTGGGGGACGATCTGGAGGCAGTCCGCGCCTCGGTGCGTGAGCCCATGAAGCGCTATTTGCGCAGCTCCGTGGGCCTCCTGAGCAGCGTGGCCCGCGAGGGGACGGACCTCGAAACGCTCGGCGCGGAGGAGATGGACGCCCTTCTGGAGCACGCCTTCGAGCGCTACTTCGACGGCGCCGGCCTCCTCGGCACGCCCGAGAGCTGTTTGCAGACCATCGAGCGCCTGCGGGAGATCGGGATCGACGAGGTGGCTTGCCTGATCGACTTCGGGATCGAGACGGAGCGGGCTTTGGCGGCGCTGGAGAAGCTCGACGAGGTCCGGCAGCGCGCCAACGCGAACGTCTCGTCCCATGCCGAGGACCACGGCACCCTGGCCGGCCGCCTCCGCCGGCACCGGGTCACGCACCTCCAGTGCACCCCCTCGATGGCCGGAATGCTCGCCGCCGATCCCGGCGCGCTGGAGGCGCTCGGCGGGCTCCACACGCTCCTGCTCGGCGGCGAGGCGCTGCCGCCGGGGCTCGCCGAGACATTGCCGCGCCCGCCGGGGGGCCTCTTCAATCTGTATGGCCCGACGGAGACCACGATCTGGTCGGCGGTCTACCCGGTGCCGGCTTCCCCTCCGCGGACGGTCGGCGGGACGGTGCCGATCGGCCGGCCGATCGCCAACACGTCGATCCACGTGGTCGATCCTCAGCTCCGGCTGATGCCGCCGGGCTCTCTCGGGGAGCTGGTGATCGGGGGAGCCGGGGTGGCGCGCGGCTATCTGGGCCGGCCGGAGCTGACGGCGGAGCGGTTCCTGCCCGATCCGTTTTGGAATCGGACGGATCGGTCCGATCCGTCCGATCGGTCGGATCTGATCGGCGCCCGGCTCTACCGCACGGGCGACCTCGCGCGCTTCCGGGCCGACGGGACGCTGGAGTTCCACGGCCGGATCGACCAGCAGGTGAAGATCCGCGGGCACCGGATCGAGCCCGGCGAGGTGGAGGCGGCCCTGCTCGCGCATCCGGAGGTCCGCGAGTGCGCGGTCGTCGCCCGGCCGGGAGCGGACGAGACCCGGCTCGTGGCCTATCTGGTTCCGGCGGACGGCGCCCTCCTCGCGGCCGGCGACCTGCGGAGCTTCCTGCTCGGCCGGCTGCCCGAGCCGCTGATCCCCTCGGCCTTCGTTTCCCTCCAGCGCCTGCCCCTCACGCCGAACGGCAAGCTCGACCGCCGCGCGCTGCCGGCGCCGGACGCGGGTCGGCTCGGCACGGGCGCCCAATGGGTGGCGCCGCGGAGCGGGCTGGAGCGCACCATCGCCGGGGTGTGGCAGGAGGTGCTGCACGTCGAGCGGGTCGGCGTCCAGGACAACTTCTTCGAACTGGGAGGCACCTCGCTCGGAGTCGCCCAGGTGCACAGCCGGCTGCGCGAGGCGCTCGGCAGCGATCTGTCGCTGGTCGATCTCTTCCGGCACCCCACCGTCGGCGCTCTCGCCCGCCATCTTGCCGCGGCGCAGGAGAGCGGCGGGAGCGGTGAGGCGGCGGGCTCGTCCGTCGACGACCGCATCCGGGCGCGGACCGAGGCGCGCGGCCGGCGGCGCCCCCCCTCCATCCCTGGAGCCAGCTCATGACCGATCTGCGAGAGCACCCCAACGCCATTGCGATCACAGGTCTGGCCGGCCGGTTCCCCGGCGCGGCCGACCTCGACCGGTTCTGGGCGAACCTGCGCGACGGCGTCGAGTCCATCACGTTCTTCTCTGACGAGGAGCTCCGTGCCTCCGGCGTGGGCGAGGAGATGCTGAAGTCCCCGGCCTACGTGCGGGCCAAGCCCTACCTGGAGGGGATCGACCTCTTCGACGCGGGTTTCTTCGGATTCACGCCGCGCGAGGCGTCGCTCCTCGATCCGCAGCAGCGGGTCTTCCTGGAGTGCGCCTGGGAGGCCCTGGAGAACGCGGGCTATGACGCCGAGCGCTTCCCGGGGCGCATCGGCGTCTACGGCGGGGCGAACTTGAGCTCGTACATGCTGTGGAACCTGCTGTCCAACCCGGACCTGCTGGCCTCGGTGGGCGGCGTCCAGGGGCGGATCGGAGTCGACAAGGACTTCCTCACCACCCAGGTCTCCTACCGGATGAACCTGCGCGGCCCGAGCTTCGCGGTGCAGACCGCCTGCTCCACGTCGCTGGTCGCCGTCCACGTGGCGAGTCAATCGCTCCTCGACGGAGAGTGCGACATGGCGCTCGCCGGGGGCGTCGGGGTGAACCTGCCGCAGAAGGTCGGCTACGTCTACCACGAGGGGAGCATCTACTCGCCGGACGGACACTGCCGCGCCTTCGACGCCGACGCGCGCGGCACGGTGCTCGGCGACGGCGCCGGCATCGTGGTGCTCCGCCGGCTCGCCGACGCGCTGGCCGCGGGCGACCGCATCCGCGCCGTGATCCGCGGCTCGGCGATCAACAACGACGGCTCCGGCAAGGTCGGCTATACGGCGCCGAGCCTGGATGCGCAGGCCGAGGTAATCGCCGAAGCCCTGGGGATTGCGGGGGTCGAGCCCGAGACGGTCGGAGCGATCGAGGGGCACGGCACCGGCACGCGGCTCGGCGATCCCATCGAGGTCGCGGCGCTCACCCGCGCCTTCCGCTCGCGCGGCGCCTCCCGACGCGGCTTCTGCGCTCTGGGCTCGGTCAAGACGAACGTGGGGCATCTCGATGCCGCGGCCGGCGTGGCCGGACTGATCAAGACCGTGCTGGCCCTGGAGCACGGCCAGATCCCGCCGAGCCTCGGCTTCGCGAAGCCCAACCCGGAGATCGACTTCGCCGGAAGCCCGTTCTTCGTGAACGACCGCCTGCGCGACTGGCCCTCCGGAGGCCCCCGCCGGGCCGGAGTCAGCTCCTTCGGCGTCGGAGGCACGAACGCCCACGTGGTGCTCGAAGAGGCGCCCGCCCCCGCGCCGGCCGGCCCCTCGCGCCCCTGGCAGCTCCTACCGTTATCGGCAAAAACGGCGACGGCCCTCCAGGCTGCGGCGGAGAATCTCGGGCGGTTCCTGAGTGGAGATCAGACCGATCGGTCGGATCCGTCGGATCGGTCCGATCTCCCGGACGTCGCCTTCACCCTTCAGAACGGCCGCCGCGCCTTCGCGCACCGCCGGGCCATCGTAGCCCGCGACGCCGCCGAAGCCGCGGCCCTGCTGCGCACCCCCGCGCCGGACCGCACGGCGGCCGGGGTCGTCTCCGGCGGCGACCGGCCGGTGGTTTTCCTGTTCCCCGGCCAAGGATCGCAGCACCCGAACATGGCCGTGGAGCTCTACCGCGGCGAGGCGGTCTTCCGCCAGGAGATCGACCGCTGCGCCGAGATCCTGACGCCGCATCTGGGGCTCGACCTCCGCGAGGTCCTCTATCCTGCTCCAGGTAGTGAGGAGGAAGCGGCGCGGCGGCTGGAGCGGACGGAGCTGACGCAGCCCGCCCTCTTCGCGGTCGAATACTCCCTGGCGCGTCTCTGGATGTCCTGGGGCGTGCGCCCCGCGGCGATGCTCGGCCATAGCGTCGGCGAGTACGTGGCTGCCTGCTTGGCCGATGTGATGTCCCTGGAGGACGCTCTCAGCCTGATCGCGGCGCGCGGCCGGCTGATCCAGGGACTCCCGGCCGGCGCCATGCTCGCCGTGCCGTTGCCGGAATCCGAAGTCGCCGCGCGCCTCACTCCGCAGCTCTCACTCGCCGCAGTCAACGGCCCGGAGCTCTGCGTGGTCTCGGGACCCGAAGAGGCGGTGGAAGCGCTGCGCCTCGAGCTCGATACCGGGAAGGTCGAGTGCACGCGGCTCCACACCTCGCACGCCTTCCACTCGGAGATGATGGCGCCGATCCTCGGTCCGTTCACCGAGCGGGCATCGCGCGTGAAGCTCGCGCCGCCGCGCCTCCCCTATCTCTCGAACGTGACCGGCACCTGGATCCGCCCCGAGGAGGCCACCGATCCCCGGTACTGGGCCCTCCACGTGCGGCAGACGGTGCGCTTCGCCGACGGCCTCGCCGAGGCTCTGGCCGATCCGGAGCGCATCCTCCTGGAGGTCGGCCCCGGCCAGGCGCTCACCACCCTGGCCTCGCAGATGCCGGGCGACCGGCTTTCGCGCGTGGCCGTGCCGTCCCTCCGGCGGCCCAAGGACGATCCTGCCGAGATCTCGGACCTGGCGCGCATGCTCCACGCCCTCGGCCGCCTGTGGTCCGCCGGCGCCGCCGTCTCCTGGGAGTCCCTCACGGCCGGCGAGCAGCGGCGGCGCGTGCCGCTCCCGACCTACCCCTTCGAACGGCAGAGGTATTGGATTGAGCCTGGGAAGGGAGGCATGGCGGTGGCAACCGTCGGGGCGGATGGGGCGGTTCCGGAGATTCCGGCAGGCGGCGGATTGACCAAGCAGGCGCTCGATACCTGGTTCTACCTGCCGGCCTGGCGGGAGGTGGAGCGAATGGAGCCGCCCGCGGAGGATGAAGAGGCGGGATCGTGGCTGGTGTTTCTGGACGAAGGAGGGCTTGGTTCCAAGATCCTCGACCACCTCCGCGTCCGCGGCACGGTCGTCCGCGCCGTCGTCCCCGGCGAAGCCTTTGAAGTCCAAGAGGACGGCACCATCATCCTCCGCCCTGGCGAGCGCAAGGACTACGACCTCCTGATGAAGGAGACCCGCTCCGCACCCGCCACCCACGTCCTCCATCTCTGGAATGTCACGGGAGGAGGTTCCGCAGGACGTAACCGCGCCTTCTGGTCCCTCCTCTACCTGGTCCAGGCCCTGGGTGAAGAGAGCCCGGGCGTGCCGGTACGGATCGGCGCGGTGGCGGACGGCTTCCACGACGTGACCAGCGACGAAGCGTCCGATCCCGAGAAAGCCCTGGCCCTTGGCCTCTGCCGGGTCGTGCCGCAGGAGTCGCGGATGAGCTTCCGCAGCTTCGACGTGGTCTCTCCTCCGCCAGGTCCCGCCGCGGAGGCGCTGGCGGCACGGCTTGTAGCCGAGCTGGCCGGCGCGGCGACCGACCCGGTCGTGGCCTTCCGGGGCCGGCGGCGCTGGGTCCAAGGATGGGAAAACCCGCCGCTCGACGCACGGTGGTCCCGCCCGGCCGTCCTCCGCGAAGGCGGCGCCTGGCTGATCACCGGCGGCCTCGATCCCACGAGCCTGGTCTTCGCCCGTCATCTGGTCCGCGAGACCGGCGCGCGGGTCGCCCTCGTGGTCCCGCCCGGCTTCCCCACCCGCGGAAGCTGGGACGCGCTGCTCGCCTCGTCCTCCGAGAACGGAAGACCGGAGCCGATCGCCCGGGTGATCCGCACGGTCCGCGAGCTCGAAGCCGGCGGCGGCGAGATTCTGCTGGTCCCCGTTGATCCAGCCACCGAGGTGGGTGCGCGCGAGGCCGTCCACGCGGCGGTCGAGCACTTCGGCGCGCTCCGAGGCGTGCTCCACACCGACATGTTCCCGGGCGCCGGCCTGATCCAGCTCAAGACACCCGAGGCCTCGGCGCCCGTCCTCCGCCCGAAGCTCGACGGAACCCGCGCCTTGGCCGCGGCCCTGAAAGAAGTGCCGATCGAGATCTTCGTTCTCTTCTCCTCCACCATCGCGGTCACGGGCGGCCTCGGCCAGGTGGATTTCTGCGCGGCGAACAATTTCCTCGATCTCTTCGCGGAGACGGAGCGCGCGGCCGGCCGGCTCCCGGTGGTGACCCTCGACTGGGGCGCCTTCCGCTGGGAGGAGTGGCAGGAGCAGCTCGGCGGCGGACCCGCCGGCATGCAGGAGGAGCTCAAGCGCTCTCTCACCCTTTTCGGCATCGACGAGCCGGAGAGCTGGGAGGCGTTCTCCCGCGCCCTCGCCACGGGCACGCCGCGGGTGGTGATCTCGACCGGCGATCTGGAGACCGTTATCGCCCATCACAACGCGCTGACCGCCGGCCTCCTGGCGCAGCAGCCCGGCGCGGCAGCCGGCGGCGGCCACCCGCGGCCGGCGCTCTCCACCCCGTACGCGCCGCCCAGCGACGAGATCGAGGAGGGGATCGCCACGATCTGGCAGGAGATGCTGGGGTTCGAGCCGGTGGGGATCCAGGACAACTTCTTCGAGCTGGCCGGCAACTCGCTGACCGCCATCCAGATCATCACCCGCATCCGCAAGGCGTTCGACGTGGACCTCTCGATGAGCGCCATCTTCGAGACGCCCACGATCGCGGGGCTCGCCGGAGCGGTGCGCGCCAGCCGCCTCGACTCCGAGGCGCTCGCCGAGGTGGACCAGATCCTCGACGAGATCGAGGGGCTCTCCGCCGAGGAGCTGGAGCGCCTGCTCGCCGAGGAGATGGAGATGGGAGAGGAGGCGCATGGCGCCTGAGGATCAGGACAACCTGAAAACCCGCCTCGCCGGCCTCTCGCCCGAGCAGCGCGAGCTCCTCCTCCGCCGCCTGAAGCAGAAGGCGCCGGGGGAAGCCACGGCGGCTCCGGCCCCGCTCATCCCGGCGATGCCCGAGCCTCCGCCGTCGGACCGGCCAGTGACGTTCAGCCTGTTCTTCTTCTCCGAGGCGGGCTCGAAGACGCCGGCTGAAGGGTACGAGCTGCTGATCGAGACCGCCCGCTTCGGCGACGCGCACGGCTTCGCGGCGGTGTGGACCCCCGAGCGGCACTTCGGCGAGTTCGGCGGCTTCTATCCGAACCCGGCGGTGCTCGGGGCGCACCTCGCGGCGCGCACTAAGCGGATCGGCATCCGCGCCGGCAGCGTCGTCCTCCCCCTGCACCATCCGCTGCGGGTGGCCGAGGAGTGGGCGGTGGTCGACAACGTCTCGCGCGGTCGGGTGGGCGTCTCCTTCGCCTCGGGCTGGCACCCCACGGATTTCGCGTTGCGGCCCGAGGGCTACCGCGACCGCAAGGACGTGATGTTCCAGGGGATCGAGACCGTGCGCCGGCTCTGGCGTGGCGAGGCGGTGCGCCAGACCGGGGTGGACGGCCGGGAGATCGAGGTGCGCGTGCTGCCGCGGCCGGTGCAGGCGGAGATCCCGATCTGGGTGACCGCCTCGACCAGCCCGGCCACCTGGCAGCGCGCCGGAGAAATTGGGGCGAACGTCCTCACCATCGTGCAGCCTCTCCCCACGCTCACCGACCGCATCGCCCGTTACCGCGCGGGCCGCGCCGCAGCCGGGCTCGACGCGGAAGGGGGCAACATCACGGTCATGGTCCACGCCTACGTGGCGGACGACGAGAAGGCCGCCCGAGAAACCGTGCGCCGGCCGATGATGGACTACCTGCGGAACTATCTCGACCAGTACAGCTTCCTGGCGGGCGGCGACACCTCGCAGGTGCGGAAGGAGGACGTGGATACGGTCCTCGGCGTGGCGTTCGAGGGCTACTACAACACCCTCTCGCTGCTGGGCGATCCCGATAAATGCGCCCGCACTGTGGATCACCTGCGGGCGCTCGGCGTCGACGAGATCGCGTGCCTGGTCGACTTCGGAGTGGAGACGCGGAAGATCCTGGACGCGCTGCCGGCTCTGGCGGCGTTCAAGGAGAGCTATGCGGTGCCTGCGGAGGCCGCCCGATGACCGGTACCCAGAACCGCATCGCCAACCTGACGCCCGAGCAGCGGCGGCTGCTGGAGCTGCGGCTCAAGAAGAAGAACCTGGCGGCGCCGGTCCTCCAGGGCATCCCGCGCCGGGGCAGCGCCGGGCCGCACCCGCTCTCCGCCAACCAGCACTGGCTCTGGCAGGTCTATGAGAAGGCGGGGAGGCAGCATCCGGGCTGGAACGTCTACACGGGCATGCGCTTCTTCGGGCCGGTCGATCCGGAGCCCCTGGCGCGGGCGATCGACGAGGTCTGCCGCCGCCACGAGGTGCTGCGCTCCTCCTTCCCGGTGGTCGACCCGATGATGGGCGGCCGGCCGGTCCAGCAGCTCCTGCCGGAGGATTTCGTCCAGCCGGTGCCGGTGATCGACGTCGCGGCGCTCCCACCGGAGCGGCAGGAGCCGGAGGCGCATCGGTTCTTCGGCGAGCGCTGGCGGCAGGTGTTCGATCTGGAGCGCGGGCCGGTCTGCCGCTTCACCCTCGCCCGCTTCGGACCGGAGCACTGGCAGCTCCTCGTCATGATGCACCACATGGCCACGGACTGGGTCTCCTACGCCCTGTTCGAGCGCGAGCTGGCGCAGATCTATCAGGCCTTCCGCACCGGCAAGCCATCGCCGCTGGAGCCCCTGGCCATCCAGTTCTCCGACTTCACCTACTGGGAGCAGGACTGGCTTCAGGGCGAGACGGCGCGCGCGCATCTGGCGTGGTGGAAGGAGACGCTTCAGGGGCTTCCCGTCCTGGAGCTTCCGACCGACTTCCCGCGCCCGCCCGTCCAGAGCCACCGCGGAGCCCGACCCCACTTCCAGGTGAGCGAGGCGACGTACCGCCGGCTCCGGGTTCTGGGCAAAGAGGAGGAGTCGAGCCTCTTCTATGTGATGACGGCGGCGCTCGATGCCCAGTTCCATCGCCTCAGCGGCCAGGAGGATTTCGCCATCGGCTCGCCGGTCCTGGGGCGCAACCAGCGCGACCTCGAGCCGCTGATCGGCCTTTTCCTGAACTACCTCCCGCTCCGCGCCGACGTTTCCGGTGACCCGACGTTCCGCGAGCTGGTGCGGCGCACGCGGAAGACGACCCTGGAGTCCTTCGCCCACCAGGACCTCCCCCTGGGCGCCATTCTGCCGGAGGTCCTCTCGGATTACGGGCCGGAGCGCCACCCCCTGTTCCAGGTGGCTTTCTTCTGGCTGGAGAACCCGCCGATGACGAGCTACCACGACGTCGGCGTCCGCCTCCTGGTCACCTACGGCGGCACCTCGCGCTTCGACCTGCTGGTCTCGATCTGGGACCAGGGGAGCTTCCTCGAAGGATGGTTCGAATACGACCGCGCCCTCTGGCGGCGCGAGACGATCGAGGGGTGGCTGGAGCTGTTCGTGCGGATGCTGGACGCGATGGCCGCGGAGCCGGACCGGCGGCTTTCGGAGATCTCCTCATGACCGTCTCGGACAAGATCCAGAAGCTCACGCCCGAGCAGCGCGCCTTCCTGCGCTCGCGTCTCCAGAAGAAATACCTGGAGGGGGGCGACTCCATCCCGAGGCGGCCGGACCCGGCCGAATGGCCGTTGTCGTTCGCCCAGGAGCGCCTCTGGTTCCTCGATCAGCTCGAGCCGGGGCCGCAGTACAACGACTACACGGCCTACCGCTTCACCGGGCCGCTCCACGTCCCCGTCCTGGAGCGCAGCCTGAACGAGGTCGTGCGGCGGCACGAGGCGTTGCGCGCCATCTTTCCGCGCGTGGATGGCCAGCCCACGCAGCTGGTGCTCCCGGAGATGTGGGTGCCGGTCCCCGTGGTGGACCTCTCGGGTTTACCGGAGGATGGGCCCGCGGAGCGGCGGGGCGCAGCCGCCGGACGGCTCGGGTTCGAGGAGGTCGTGCGGCCGTTCGATCTGGAGACGGGGCCGCTGGTGCGGGCGCTGGCGCTGCGCACGGCTCCGGGCGACCACCAGCTCGTGCTCAACATGCACCACATCGTCTGCGACGGCTGGTCGGCCATCATCCTGAACCGGGAGATGGGCCTGATCTACGACGCCCTCTCGCGCGGCCGTTCCTGGAGCCTCCCCGAGCTGCCGATCGATTACGCGGACTACGCCTGGTGGCAGCGGCAGTGGCTGCGCGGCAGCGTCCTTGAAAAGCAGGCCGCCTGGTGGAAGGAGCAGCTCGACGGCATGGCTCCGCTCCTGGAGCTGCCGACGGACCGGCCGCGCCCGCGGACGCGCAGCGGTCGCGGCATCCGCCTCTACCTGGTCCTCCCCGGCCGCCTCGCCGAGGGTCTCCAGGGGCTCGCCCAGCGCGAGGGGGCGACCTCCTTCATGGCCCAGCTCGCCGCGGTCGCCGCCCTCCTCCACCGCTGGAGCGGCCAGGACGACGTCTCGATCGGCACGCCCACCGCCGGCCGCAACCGGGAGGAGCTCGAAGGGATGATCGGGTTCTTCGTGAACACTCTCGTCCTGCGCACCCGCCTGGACGGCGATCCCTCCTTCCGCGAGGTCCTGCGGCGGGTCCGCGAGACCACGGCTGGCGCCTTCGCACACCAGGACGTCCCGTTCGAGCGGCTCGTCGAAGAGGTGCAGCCGGACCGCGGCCTGGCCTACACGCCGCTCTTCCAGGTGATGTTCGCCTCGCAGGTGGGCGGCCCGGAGGCCGCGCCGCCGGTTTCCAGCGAGGGTCAGGCCGGGCAGCTCGGCATGACCGGCCTCAAGATCTCCAACCAGACGGCGAAGTTCGACCTGGTCTTCCACTTCTGGGAAGAGCCGGGCGGACTCGGCGGCTGGATGGAGCTCGACTCCGATCTGTTCGACGTGCCGACCATCCTCCGCATGGTCCGTCACCTGGAGGTCCTGCTCGCGGGAGCGATCGCGGCGCCGGACGAGCCCGTCGCGCGCCTGCCTCTGCTGACCGCCGAAGAACGGCAGCAGATCCTCCAGGAATGGAACGACACCAGGGTCGAGCGGCCCGAGGAGACGATCCCCGAGATGCTCGCGGCGCAGGCCAAGCGCACGCCGGACGCCCTCGCCCTGGTCTTCGGGGAAGAGCGGCTGACCTACGCCGAGGCCTGGAGCCGCGCCCACCCGCTCGCCGAGCACCTGCGGGAGCTCGGCGTGGGGCCGGACGTGCCGGTGGCGATCAGCACCGAACGCTCCATGGAGCTGCTGATCGCGGTGCTGGCTGTGTTCGCGGCGGGAGGGGCGGTGGTGCCGCTCGACCCGGCGCACCCGGCGGAGCGGCTGGAGTACATGCTGGGGGACAGCGGGGCGGCGGTGCTGCTGCGGGCCAAGGACATCAAGGACTTCAAGGACGCCAAGGGCAAAGAAGCCCTCAGCTCGGCGCCGTCCTTGGAGTCCTTGCAGTCCTTGATGTCCTTTCCCCTTCCCCACCACCTCGGCTACGTCATCTACACCTCCGGCACCACCGGCCGGCCCAAAGGCATCGCCCTCACCCAGCGGGCGCTGGTCAACATGGTGCGTTGGCACATCGGCGAATACGGCGGCGGCCGGCGGGTGCTCGGCTTCTCGTCGTTCAGCTTCGACGTCTTCTTCCAGGAGCTGCTGACCGCCCTCGCCTCGGGCGGCTCGCTCCATCTGCTCTCCGAGACCCAGCGGCGCGACGCCGAGGCTATGGCGCGCTTCATCGAGGAGGAGCGGATCGAGGAGGCGGTGCTCGCGGTGGTCGTGTTGCAGCAGCTCGCCGAAACCGTCGAGGAGCACCCGGAGCGGCTCGCCTCGCTCCGCTGGGTCACGACCGTTGGCGAGGCGATGAAGGTGACTCCGGCGGTCGTGCGCCTGTTCGAGGCCATCCCCGAAGCCCGGCTGCGCAACTTCTACGGCCCGGCCGAAACGCATGGCATCACCGCCCTCACCCTCGAAGGCGCGCCGTCCACCTGGCCGGCCGGCCCCCCGATCGGCCGGCCGATCGCCAACACGCAGATCCACCTGCTCGACCGCAACGGCGCGCCGGTGCCCGCGATCGTCCCTGGGGACCTCCACATCGGCGGCGTCGCGCTCGCCCGCGGCTACGCCGGCCGGCCGGACTTGACGGCCGAGCGGTTCGTGCCCGATCCGTTCGCCGCCGCGCCGGGCGGCCGGCTCTACCGCACCGGCGACCTGGCGCGCTGGCGGCCCGACGGCGTGATCGAGTTCCTCGGACGGATCGATCACCAGGTCAAGATCCGCGGCATCCGCGTCGAGCCCGCGGAGATCGAAGCCGCGCTGGTGCGCCACGCGGCCGTGCTCGAAGCCGTGGTCCTCGTCCACGACAACGGCGGCCCGGTCGGCAAGCGGCTCGTCGCCTACTTCGTGTCCGAGGGCAAGCCTCCGGCCGCGGAGGAGCTGAGGTCGTTCCTGGCGACCAGCCTCCCCGAAGCCATGCTCCCGTCGCTCTTCGTACCCATGGAGGCCTTGCCGCTCACTCCCCACGGCAAGGTCGACCGCAGGGTTCTGGCTCGAATCGGCGCCGAGGCGGTACCGGCGGCGGAGCGGCCGGTCGTCCCGCCGCGCGATCCGTGGGAAGAGGCGATGGCGGCACTCTGGGAGGAGGTCTTGGGGGTCGAGCGGCCGAGCGTGCTCGAAGGCTTCTTCAACCTCGGAGGGCACTCGCTGCTCGCCGCCCAGCTCCTCTCCCGGGTGCGCAAGGTCTTTAGGATCGAGCTGCCGCTGCGCGACCTGTTCGAGCGGCCGACGATCGCCGAGTTGGCCGCGCGGGTGCGGGAGCTGGCCGCGAGCCTGGCCGGGCCGCCGCTCCCGCCGATCGAGCCGCGGCCCGCGGACGCGGGAGATCCACCCCTCTCTTTCGCCCAGCAGCGGCTCTGGTTCCTCGACCGCCTCCAGCCCGGAAGCGCCGCCTACAACCTGCCGGTCGCCCTCCGTTTGCATGGGGATCTCCAGATCCCGGCGTTCGCCGCCGCCCTGAACGAAGTCGTCCGCCGGCACGAGACGCTGCGGACCAGCTTCCCTGAGGTCGATGGCAGGCCGGTCCAGCGGATCGCGCCCCCGACAGCGGTCCCCCTGCCGCTCTTCGACCTCTCGGCTCTTCCGGAGGCCTTTCGCGAGGGCGCGACGCGACGTGCCCTCGCCCTGCTTGCGGCCCAGCCGTTCGATCTGATCAATGGGCCGCTCCTGCGCGTGGTGGTTCTGCGCCTCGCCCCGGCCGACCACATCCTGCTCGCCACGCCGCACCACGCCGTGAGCGACGGCTGGTCCACGGACGTGTTGATCCGCGAGCTGGCCCTCGGGTACACCGCCTTCCGCAGCGGCTCCCGCCCGCAGCTCCCGCCGCTGCCGGTGCAGTACGCGGACTATGCGGTCTGGCAGCGCCGCTGGCTCCAGGGGGACGTCCTGGACCGGCAGCTCGCCTACTGGAAGGAGAAGCTCGCGGGTGCGCCACCCACCCTGGAGCTGCCGACCGACCGGCCGCGCCCGCCGGTGCAGAGCGCGCGCGGCGCGGTGCGCTGGCGGCGCGTCGGCCCGGAGCTGGCCGCAGCGGTCCGGGCGCTCGGGCGCCGCGAGGGGTGCACGCTGTTCACCACCCTCCTGGCGGCCTTCCAGGTCCTCCTGGCCCGTCACAGCCAGCAGGAGGACTTCTGCGTCGGCACTCCCTTCGCGGGCCGCAGCCGCCTGGAGCTCGAAGGGCTCATCGGATTCTTCATCAACACTCTGGTGCTGCGGGCCGACCTCGCGGGCGAGCCGGCGTTCCGGGAGGTCCTCGCCCGGGCTCGGGAGACGGTGCTCGCGGCGCAGAGCCATGCCGATCTCCCGTTCGAGCGGCTGGTGGAAGAGCTGCAACCCGAGCGGCTCCTCGACCGCTCGCCTCTCTTCCAGGTGATGTTCGGCGCCCAGATCGCGGCCCGCGGCGAGGCGCTCGAGCTGCCGGAGCTGCTGGTCCATGCGGCCCTGCCCGAGGTCGTGGCGGTCAAGCTCGACCTGAACCTGACGCTCCTGGATACGGGCGATGGCCTCAACGCAGGCGTCGAATACTCCGCCGAGCTGTTCGACGCCGCCTCGATCGACCGGATGCTCGACCGCTTCGAGATCCTCCTCGGCGCCGCGGCGGCCGGCTCGACAGCACCGGCCCTCACGCTGCCGCTGCTCTCCGCGGCCGAGCGCCAGGAGATCCTCGGCGAGACGGAGCCGTACCTGCCGCCGGCCGGCCTTCTCCACGAGCGCTTCGCCGCCCAGGCGGAGAGGACTCCCAATGCCGCGGCGCTCGTCGAAGGCGAGGAGAGCCGCTCGTACCGTGAGGTCGCCGAGGCCTCACGGCGACTGGCGCGCCATCTACTTTCCTCGAGGCTGCAACCCGAGGGGCGGGTGGGGATCTGGCTCCCGACCTCGATCGACGCGATCATCTCGCTCCTCGCGATCCTGGAGGCCGGCGGCGCTTACGTGCCGCTCGACCCGATCTATCCCATCGACCGCCTGCGCTTCATGGCCGCGGACGCCGGGCTGACCGCCCTGATCGTCCCGGGTGGAATCGACGATCCGTTCGAGGAACTGGATGTTCCGCGGATCGACCTGACGCGCGACGCC
>Ga0126309_10000059_pt1 | contig 35599 bp, 34 predicted proteins | sample Plot56_FD_92541 | JGI IMG/M metagenome (GOLD analysis project Ga0126309, IMG submission 92541) | Serpentine soil microbial communities from UC McLaughlin Reserve, CA, USA - Plot56 | ecosystem: Environmental > Terrestrial > Soil > Grasslands | place: USA: UC McLaughlin Reserve, Lake County...
CTATGGGATCAACCCGGTCGCCGCGGTGGTCAAGGGAGGGCGGGTGGTGCGCCGGACGGCTTGAGGGCGTACAATCGTCCGCCATGCGCCCCAACCCGCTGGTCCGTTGCCTGCTCTGGGCGTTCTGGGTCTTCTCGATGGCCGCCGGAGTTTCCGACGCCGTCACCGATCCCGAGCCGGCGAAGCCGCAGGGGCCCGAGGTCGTCCTCCCCTCCGGGGTGCGCTATGTGGACCTGAAGCCGGGGACGGGGGACGAGGCCCGCGACGGCAAGGTCCTGGCCGTCCACTACACCGGCTGGCTGGAGGACGGCACCAAGTTCGACTCGACCCAGGACTGCGCGCAGCCGCTCACCCTGCGCCTCGGCGCCGGCGACGTGATCAAGGGTCTCGATGAAGGGCTGGTCGGGATGAAGGTCGGCGGGAAGCGCCGCCTGACCATCCCACCCGAGCTCGGCTTCGGCAAGGAGGGCGGAGGCGAGCGCATCCCGCCCAACGCCATCCTGATCTACGAGGTCGAGCTGATCTCGGTCCGCTGACCGGAGCGTCTGTTTTCCGAGGAGGTCTCCCGATGTCTGATCCCGCACAGAACGAAGTCACCACCGGATCCGGCCTGAGATACGTCGACCTCCAGGAAGGGCAGGGCGCCGCGGCGCGCTCCGGCCAGACCGTCTCCGTCCACTACACCGGCTGGCTGGAGAACGGCACCAAGTTCGATTCGAGCCACGACCGCCGCGATCCGTTCAGCTTCAAGCTGGGCGCCGGCCAGGTCATCCGCGGCTGGGACGAAGGGGTCGCCGGCATGAAGATCGGCGGCAAGCGCAAGCTGACCATCCCCGCCGACCTCGGCTATGGAGCGCGCGGTGCGGGCGGGGTGATCCCGGGGAACGCGACGCTGATCTTCGAGGTGGAGCTGCTGGGGGTGCGGTAGCCCTCACCCCCGGCCCCTCCCCCGCAAGGCGGGAGAGGGGAGAAAAGCAAAGACCTTTCTGAGAGGGCGGGCGGGGGCGCCTACTTCTCCGCCGCGTACAGCGGCCGGATATCCACCGGCAGCTCGGTCAGGTGGCTGATCGCCTCGCGCAGGCTCGGGGTCGCCTGGCCGTACTTCTCCAGGAACCGCTTCGTCCCCTCGTAGTCTCCCGTCGCCTGGAGCATCAGCATGTCGTGCAGCAGGTCGCGGATGGCGCCCGGGAACTTTTCGGGCACGCTGCGGTAGCGGGCGTTGCTGTCGACCACCAGGGCGCCCTTCTCGGTCAGGTAGTTGAACTGGGCGACCACGCCCTGGCCGTGCGCCTCGTCCACGCCGAAGCGGGCGGAGCGGAACAGGCCGGCCACGTAGGTCGGCTCCAGGGTCCGGCGCAGCTCCTTCGGCATGTCCCCCTTCTCGATCAGCGCCAGGATGTTGTAGATCCCCATCACGTCCGCCTTGGCCTCTTCGAGCGTGGAGTTGAGATCCTTGAGCTCCAGCTTCACCTCGGTGTCCTTGCCGTTCTTCTTGATCTGGCCCGGGCCCAGGCCGTGCGACAGCTCGTGGTGGAGCACCTCCTTGTAGAAGGTGTCGAACGAGACGTCCTTCACCTGCTCGGGGACCAGCACCTTCTGCGAGATCGGCACCAGGATCTGGTCGTACTTGGCGCGCATGGTATTGCGCAGCAGGACCTTCTTCGACCCCTTGGCCTGGCGCACCCGCTCGTCGTTCGGCAGGTTGAAGGCGACCGTCTGCACGCCGGCCCGGGTGTCTCCGGCGGAGTAGACCGTGTCGACCACGCGGATCGGGCTCTCGGCGCCGCGGCTCAGGTTCTTGTGCTCGTCCGGGATCGGCAGGTTGCGCTCCAGCCAGGGGAGGAGCTCCTTGTAGAGGGCGAGGACGGCCGACTCCTTGGGCAGGTTGACGGTCACGAAGGCCATGAACGAGGCCTTGTAGCCCAGCAGCTCGTCCTCATAGGTCTCATAGGGGCCGATCGTCACCTCGACCGGCGACTCCAGATCCATCCAGGCGAGGTCGCTGGCGTAGTAGTCGTTGCTCAGGAAGGCGTCGGCGCGCAGCTCGAGGAACTTCTTGAGCGAGGCGTTGCCGGTCAGGGCCGCGGCCTCGCGGAGCAGCCGGGCGGCGGGCTCGAGGAGGTCGCGGTACTCCTGCGAGTACGGGACGGCCACGAGGTCCTTGCCCTGGCGGCGGATGACCGTGAAGTCGGAGGTCAGGCGCGCGCGGTCGGCCGGATGAGCGGCGACCCAGGCCTCGAATTCCTGCTGGGTCAGGTCCTCCGGGTAGAAGCCCGCGCCGGCGGGGTGCTGGAAATCGCCGATGAACGGCTTGCGGGCGTCCTGCCGGTCGAACGGGCCGACCATGAGATTGAAGTACTGCCGCGCCGCTCCCTGGTCCCCGGCCGTCCAGCCCTTGATCTGCTGCCGCAGCTCGACGTTGCCGGCCCACGCCTGGCGCAGGAAGATCTCGTTCATCAGCTTCGCGGCCTCGACCAGCTTGTCGAGCACCTGGCGGTCCTTGGCCGTGAGCGAGGAGGTGTCCGCGTCGAGCGGCGTGGGCGCGAACTGGGCGAGGCGCTTGGCGACGTCGGGCGCGATCTTCAAATCCGTTCCCTTCCGGGCCGTCTCGGCGGCCATCGAAGCCCCGGCTCCGGCACCGAGCAGCGCCGCCACACCGAGGGCGAGAATCTTGGACTGCATCAGGTCTCCTTTCATGCCGCGCCTATGGTGGCACACCGATCGCAAGAGGTCCAACCGAGGATTGGGGAGGATCCGGCAATGACACGAGTGAAGCCCTACGAGCCCGAAGTCAACTATTGGCTGCTGCAGACCGAGCCCGATCAATACAGCTGGGACGATCTGGAGCGCGACAGCTCCACCGTCTGGAACGGCGTGACGGACTACGAGGCGCTCAAGAACCTGCGCGACATCGACGAGGGGGACATGGCCCTCATCTGCCACAAGGGGGGTGAGCCGGCCATCGTCGGGATCGTGCAGGTGCGGTCCGACGCCTATCCGGACCCGGAGGGGAACGATCCCACCCAGTGGGTGGTGGACGTGGAGCTGGTGGGACGCCTGCCGCGTCCGATCCGGCTCGACGAGATCCTGGACGATCCGGAGCTCCAGGATTTCCCGCTGGTGGACGAGCCCGACCTCGACGTGGTCGACATCCCGGCCCCCATCTGGGACCGGCTGATCGAGAAGGCGGGTGCGCAGGACGTAGGGTTGACGACGTCCGTGAAGGGGTGAGGCCTACTCCCGAACGCCGGTCTGCACCGCGTACTCCAGGTATCGGTGCCCCTCGACCAGGTAGGTGCGGCGCGGCTCGACCGCGAACGAGAGGGCGATCTCGCGGGTCTCGGGCTCGCGCTCGGCGATCCGTTGCGTCAGGGCGGGAGGAAGGTCCTGGACCGGATACGCCCAGATTTCCAGGATCAGAGGGCGGGAGCGGATGGCCGGACGGCTGCCCGGCCTGCCGGGCTCCCACGCGGGCACCCGCTTCTGGTTGTAGCGCAGGACGGGCGGCGGCCCCAGAAGGATCAGGGCGCGGCCCCGGTCGGTCATGCTCCCGCGCTGGCTGCCATCGGCGTAGAGCCGGTCCGCCGCCTCCACCCGCTCATAAAACGTCTTGGCGAAGGAATTGCCGGGCTCGTCCGGATCGGGATCGCGCCGCCGCCAGAAGTCCTCGACGAACTCCACGGCCTCGCGGGTGGAGCGCAGCCGCTCCGCCACGTGGATCTCCTCCGGCAGCATGAGCCAGCGCGTGGGGCCCTCCGTCAGGCTCGCCGCGCCGGCGGGCGTCGCGCGCACGGTCCCGGGGCGGCACGCCAGGGCGAGCCACGGGATCAGAGACAGAACAGCCACGGCCAGCCGCTGTCCCGAACGTGCGCGGTCGGGCATCTCAGTGCACGCCGCCAGGCGCCGGAGCCTCCAGCTCCTGCAGGGCTCCGTAGGTCTTCTCGTATTGGGCCAGGTTGGTCTGCAAAGCCTGGATGATCCGCTTCACGTGGCCGGGGCCGCTGACCACGCGGGCGGTGACGATCCCCTGCGGCGGCGCCAGGTTGATGAAATCCAGGATGAACTCCTCGCGCGTGTGGGTCACCCGCAGGAGGTTGCTGTAGCGCCCTTTCAGCTCTTCGTCGCTGATTTTAACGTCGACACCCTGCACGGGCTCGTTCATCGCGGGTCTCCTTGGGGTCGGTCGTTGCCGTCGATGCTATCCCAAACCAGGGGCTCCGGCGGGCCGGCGCAGATACAAGGCCAGGTCGCCCACGTTGGTGCTGGTCACGCCGGTCTCGAGGAGCGCGCCGGGCGCGGAGCGGAGCGCCGTGGCCGAGTCGTGGTGCTCCAGCGCCTTGTCCGGATCGACGCCGGCGCGCTGGAGCGCCTCCCACACCGTGCCATCCACCACCCCTCCGGCGCTGCGCGAGGAGCCGTCCTCCCCGTCGGTCGCCAGGGCGAGGACCACCTCCTCGACGCCGGGCGTGCCGCCGGCCAGCTCGCGGGCCGCCGCCAGCGCGAGCTCCGTATTGCGGCCCCCCCGGCCGGCCGGACCCGCGAGGGTGACCGTGGTCTCGCCGCTCATCACCAGGGCCACACTCTCGCCGGCCAGGGCGCGACCGCGGACCACCAGGCCGAAAGCGGCTCGCGCGGCGTCGCCGGCCAGCTCCCCTTCCTCGACCGAGAAGCCCTGGCGCCGCAGCTCGGCCGCCACCGCGGCGCGCGCCGTGTGACCGCCGCCGAGGACCGTCGTCTCCACCCGCGCGAGGTCCGGATCACCGGGCTTCACCGTCTCGGGGATCTCCCCGCGGGCTCCGGCTTCCAGGTGCCGCACGACCCGCTCGGGGATTCCGGTCAGCGGCTGGACGGCGGCGAGGGCGTCGGCGTAGGTCGTGGGATCGGCGACGAACGGCCCCGAGCCGATCGCCGACGGATCGTCGTCCGGCACGTCGGAGAGCAGGAAGGCGAGGACGCGGCCGCGGGTCTGCCGCAGCGCGCCGCCCCCTTTGAGGGCCGACAGGTGCTTGCGAACCGCGTTGATCCGGCCGATCGGCAGCCCCGAGCCGAGGAGCGCGCGCTGCGTGGCGGTCAGATCGTCCAGGGCGAGGCCCGGGGCGGGCAGCTCGACGCAGGCCGAGGCGCCGCCGGAGATCAGCGCGAGGAGCGTCTGCCCCTCCTGGGCATCGGCGAGCCAGCGCTCCAGGCGCGCTCCGGCGGCGGTGCTCTGGCGGTCCGGCAGCGGATGGCCGCCGGTGAGCTGCTCCCATCCCAGCTCGAGGAGCACCGGGCTCGCGTGCGGGCGGACGAGCAGGCGGCGCGGACGGAGCGGGATCGGCGGCAGCGCCCGCGCGCCGCGCGCCATCGCGGCCGCCGCCTTGCCGAGAGCCAGCACCGCGTCGCAGCGCAGCGCCGGACCACGCCGCGTCAGCTCATCGCGCACCAGCCGCTCGGGATCGACCGCCGAGACCGCCAGCCCCGCGAGCCGGCGCGCCAGCTCCTGGAGGCGCGCGGAGCTCACGACTCGTCCGCCCCCCAGCGGACCCCGCCCTCGAACTCCCAGTGGTGCTCGGGGAAGTACAGGCCCACACCGCCGGTGCGGGAGGTCACGGTGAACGAGAGCGCTTTCTTTTGATAGTCGTAGGGCGCGCCGTCGCGGGCATGGACCGCCACGTCCGCCACGTACTCGCCGGGAGCCAGGCGCAGCGCCGGACAGGCGAGGCGCACCAGCGTCTCCCCTGTGAAGCTCTCCGGTGTATAGCCCTCCAGGTCCGTGTTCGTCCCCCAGACCTCGGCGCCGCGAGGCGTGGAGATGCCGACGCCGAAGACGAAGTCGGTCAGCGGCTGCACGGCGCGCGCGCGGATCTCGAAGATCACCGGCGCGCCCGTCTCCAGATGGTAGCGCTCGGCGCCGTCCGGACCGAGCAGGCGGACGCCGGTGATCTCCGCCTCCCGCGATCCCCAGCGCAAGGTTTCGGCGGCATTTGCAGTGTCCCCAGTGTGCGCGGCGATCTCCGCCTCGCGGTTGATCTTGGCGGCCTGGTGCCCCCGCCCCTCCTGCTCGGCCACGGACTGGCGGTAGGCGTCGATCGCCCGCCGCGGCTCCGCGACGAGCTTCTGCCGGCCGTCCTGTACCCAGAGCACGCGGTCGCACACGCCGCCGACCAGGTCGAGGGAGTGGCTCACCAGGAGGATCGTCTTCCCTGCGGCGAGGAATTCCTCGATCCGCCGCACGCAGCGGTGCGAGAACGCCTCGTCTCCCACGGCCAGCACCTCGTCGACCAGGAGGACGTCCGGGTCGGTGTGGATGGCCACGGCGAAGCCGAGGCGGACGTACATGCCGGAGGAGTAGTTCTTGACCGGCTCCTCCATGAAGTCGCCGAGGCCGGAGAACTCCACGATCTCGTCGTACCGGCGCTCGATCTCGCGGCGGGGGAGGCCGAGCACCGCGCCGTTGATGAAGACGTTCTCGCGGCCGGAGATCTCCGGGTGGAAGCCGGCGCCGAGCTCGATCAGCGCGGCCACCCGGCCGCTCACCGTGATCCGGCCGGTGGTGGGCCGGAGCATTCCGGCGATCAGCTTGAGGAGAGTCGACTTGCCCGACCCGTTGCCGCCGATGACGCCGAACGCCTCGCCACGCCGGACCTCGAAGTCGATCCCTTCCAGGGCCACGATCGCGTCCTCGCGCCGCAGGTTGCCGGTCAGGTTCCCCTCGACGAGGACGCTCTTGAGCGTGCGCAGCCGGTCCCCCGGCATGGTCCGCCGGTAGAGCTTGGAGAGTTGCTCGACGCGGATCGCCGCTTCACTTGGAATGACGTCGCTCATGCGGCCTCCGCCAGGGTCTCGCGCAGCCGGTCGAAGAGAGCGGCGCCGAGCCACCAGAAGAGGAGGCTCACGATCGCCATCTGGGCCCAGAGCAGCGGCGAAGGGATCATGCCGTGGTACAGCACGTCCTGGTAGGCCAAGGTGAACGGCGTGAACGGATTCAGGCGCACCGCCCAGCCCAGGAGAGCGAACCCCCCGCTGAAAGAGTCCAGCCGGTAGAGGATGGGCGTCAGAAAGAACAGCAGCGTGAACAGGTTCGCCAGGAGATCGCGAACATCCTTGAAGTGGACGGTCAGCGCCGAGGCGCCCAGGGCGAGGCCGGCCACCAGCGGGAGCTGGAGCAGCAGCACGAGCGGAAGGAACAGCACCGACATCATCGTGCTGCCTCCTCCCCCGGTATTGAGCAGCCGGTCGGCAACCGTGGCGACCAGCACCACCGGCAGGGCAAGCAGCAGGTGGACGAGATTCGAGAGGACCACGACCAGGGGGAGGATCTCGGCCGGAAAGACCGCCTTGCGGATCAGCCCCGAGTTGGCAATCAGCGACATCGATCCTTCGAGCGTCGAGGTGGACAGCCACACCCAGGGGAAGAGGCCGCTGACCACGAACAGGGCGTACGGCCTTTCGAAAGCTCCGCGCGCCGGCTGAAACAGCACGCCAAATACGAAGCTGTAGACCCCCAGCAGCAGGAGCGGGTTGGCCAGCGACCACAGGAAGCCCAGCACCGACCCGCGATACCGGGCCTTGAGCTCCCGGGCGGTGAGGGTCGCCAGGAGGCCGCGGAAACGGAAGAGCTGGAGGGCCACTCGGAACATGGAGGCCCACACTCTACCGCATCCGCCACACCCCGCTCGCCCCAGCCGGCAGGCGTACCCGCCACCCTCCCTCGCCGCGGACCGGCGCTCCCGTGCCCAGAAGCGCCTCCGCCGTGCCGCCCGGCAGGTCGAACGGCCCTGCCTCCGCCTCGCTCGCCGACAGGTTGTGCGCGACCAGCACCCGTTCCCCGCCGCTCTCGCGGACGAACGCCAGCACGGGGGCGCTCTTGTTCGAGGGGGCGAGGAGGGTCAGCGAGCCGGTGCGCAGCGCCTCCGAGCCCTTGCGTGCCCGGATCAGCCGGCGGTACCAGGAGAGGAGAGAGGCGGGATCGCGCCGCTGATCCGCCACGTTGTCCGTCTCCTTCCCCGGCGCGAAGTCGAACCAGGGCTTGCCGGTGGTGAACCCGCCGCCCGCGGTGCCGTCCCACGGCATGGGCGTGCGCTTGAATTCGTCGCCTCCGCCCCGGCCGTTCTCCAGCCCGATCTCCTCCCCGTAATAAAGGAAGGGGGCGCCGGGCAAGGTGAGGAGAACCGCCGCGGCGCTGCGCAGCTTCGCCGGGTCTCCCTCCAGCACCGTGGCGAGGCGGGTCTGGTCGTGGTTGGTGAGGAACGGAGCGTCGATCACCCCGGGGGGATAGAGCTCGGCGATCTCCTCCAGCTTCGCTGCGATGCCGGCAGCCTCGCCGGACTTCACCCCCTCGACGATCGCCGAGGCCAGGGGGAAGTTGAAGTTCATCGGCAGATCGTCGTAGTAGCGGGCGATGATCGGCGTCTCCGTCCAGTTCTCGCCGACCAGCACGGCTCTAGGGGAGACGCTGCGCACGTGCCCGGCGAATTCCTTGAGAAACACGTGGGACTCCGGCTGGTCGTTCTGCAGGTCGCCCGGGCCGTTGGCGAACAGGTGGCGGGTCGCGTCGAGGCGGAAGCCGTCCACGCCGCGTTGCAGCCAGACGGCGGCGAGCCGCTTCATCTCGCCGCGCACCGCGGGGGTGCTGAAGTTGAGGTCGGGCATGCCGCCCCAGAAGACGCCGTAGTAATAGGCCCCGTTCTTCTCGTGCCAGCTGTGGTTCGCGCCGCCCCAGGGCTGGGTCCACCCCGGATCGTCCGCCCGCCAGACGTACCAGTCGCGGTAGGGGGAGCGCGGCGAGGCCGCCGATTCGACAAACCACGGGTGCTGGGAGCTCGTGTGGTTCATCACGAAATCCACGATGACCCGGATGCCTCGCCGGTGCGCCTCGTCGAGCAGCCGCTGGAAGTCCTCGTTGGTGCCGTAATCGGGCTCGATCGTCTCGTAGTCCACCGTGTCGTAGCCGTGGTAGCTGGGCGAGCTGAAGACCGGCATCAGCCAGAGCGCGTCGACGCCGAGGTCGTTGTCCGTCGCCGGATTGCCGTCGTTCAGCTCGTCGAGCCGGGAGGTGAGCCCCCGGAGGTCGCCGATCCCGTCGCCGTTCGAATCCTGGAAGCTGCGGACGAAGACCTGATAGAAGACCGCGCCCCGCGCCCACTCGTGGTCCCACTGCGCCACGGGCTCCGCGGCCTCCGTTGCGAGCGGCGGCGGCGTAACCGAGCAGGCGGAGAGCGTCAGAGCGAGGAGAGGAGCGGCGACTCGCGGCAGAGCACGCAGCAGTGCGGCGGTGGACAGGTCGGGGACCATGCGAGGCACCTCCTGGGCGCTACTCTGTCACACAGGACGGCCCTCGCGTTTGGCTCACCGCAGACGCGCGCGAGGCCCGAGAGCCGTGCGGAAGAGCGCCGCGAGGCTCTTCTCGTCGATCGACGTGAGGAAGCGCTTGGGGATCACCTGCAGGGCGCCGGGGGTCGTCAGCACGAACGCCTGGCGGGATTCGTAGGCCCGCGCCACCTGATTCCAGCCGAGACTTGCCGTCAGGGTGGGAGATTCGAAGAGGAAACCCTCGTCGGAGAACTCGTAGCGCAGCGGCACGAGCAACGCCCGGATGGCCTGCCCGTTGATCCCGGCGAACGCCACCGCGCAGGGGACGACCAGCAGGGCCACGAACGCCGGGAACCAGGGAGGTATCCGCGATGTCGTCTCGACCTCGGGCTGCACGGCCAGAAAGAGGTTCACCACCGAGAAGAGGATGCCCGCCGCGGTGATCGCCACGCCGAAGCCGCTCCGGAAGTAGACGAAGAGGCGGGCGCGGGCGATGTCTTGCTTGGTGAGGGTGATCCGAACCTCGATCGGCGTATCCACAGCCGTCAGGATAGACGAAAAGAGTCGAGCCGCGCGGCCCCACTCCGTGTAACATAGGGGCTCCAGACCATCAGACGAGGTCTCGACCCTTTTCTGGGGAGGAGAGTCATGATCGGACAGGATGGGCGCCCGTCGAGAGGAACCGTCGAGGATCTGCTGCGGCGGATCGAGGCGCTGGCGCGGTCGGAGGACGCTGGGCCTCCGTCCGGCTTCGAGCTGTGGGTCCCCCAGCGCCTCACGCTGCGCGGCCAGACGATCCCCTTCGACGTGGCCGTCATGGTCGTGCTGGACGCGCTGCTGGAAAAGAGCTTCGTCCCGGCGGGCTACACGGAAGAAGACGGCGGCCGGCTCTACCTCTATGAGCACGAGCGCGCCGAGGCCGCGCAGCTCCAGGTCTGAGATCAGCTGGTGCACCCGGCGTCAAGAGACTGCGGTCACCGTCCCGGCCGGTAATCGGCCACCGCCTGCACGGCCACCGGGTCGATCTCCCCGGTCCCGTAGCCGAGCATCACGAAGCCGGTGCCCGGTGCTCCGCCGTAGTTTTTGACCCAGGCCGCCGCTTGGCCGTTCTCGTCGGAGGCCAGGACGTCGAGCCCTTCGGCGGGCGCGACGGACCACATGGACATCCACCAGTCCTTGAGGCCCCAGACCCGGCCCGCGGGCGTGGGCTTCGTCCCGAAGGGATCGAAATTCGCGGCGGTGAAGTCCACGCCGAGGAGCTCTCCGGCACCTTTCCGGTTGACCTCGGTGTAGGAGCGCGGCCCGCCGGTCCGCGGATCGCGCGGCCAGATGAGGGGCGGCATGCCGAGCCAGACCACCTTGCCGCCCGCGTCCAGGAAGCGCCGCAACAGCCCCTGGGCGGGCTTCGGCTGGAGGAGCTTCGGCGGCACCACGTCCATTGCGAACGTCACCACGGTGCGCCCGGCGCTCTGGTCGGTGATCGACTTCTCGAGGAGAGACACGAGGGCGGGCGCGTCCACGACCTCGTGGCCGAAGGCGGCCAGGTACTCTTTGATCCTCTTGTGGGGTCCGACCCAGGACTCCTTCTCCAACCTCTCGTCCCAGAAGACGGCGCGCCGCACGGGACCGCCCTGGCCGGCGCCGATGGCGTACAGATTGCCATCGCTGCTCGTGACGAGCACCGCGCCATCGAGAGGCACCGGCGCGCCGAAGACCCCGCGGCCGGTCTCGAACCTCCAGAGCGTCTTGCCGGTCCGCGCGTCAAGGGCATGAACGCTGCCGCCCGTGTCGCCGACGTAGAGCGTCGAGCCGGCGATCGAGGGCGACGACCAGACGCTCGCCGGCATGGGCACGCGCCACAGCTCGCGGCCGCTCTTCGCGTCGACCGCCTGGACGAACCGGGCGTCCGAGCTGCCGGCGAAGACCTTGCCGTCCCAGACCGCGGGCGCGGTGATGACCCAGGAGCCGCCGTGGTCGGCCCGCCATTTCTGCTTGCCGGTCGCGGCTTCGATCGCGTAGAGCGAGCCGTCGCGCGCCCCGATGTAGACCACGCCGTCCGCCACGGCGGGCGACGACTGGATGGACTTGCGGTCGTAGCTGAAGCGGGCGGAGCTCAGCCCATGCCCCTGGGTGTCGAAGCGCCATTTGAGCGCACCGGTCGCGAGGTCGGCGGCGTACACGCTGCCGTCCAGGCTGCCGGCGAACACCATGCCGCCGCTCACCGCCGGCGAGGAGCGGACGCGGCCTCCGGTCTCGGCCCGCCATTTGCCGCGTCCGCTCTCCGCGTCGAGGGCATAGAGAAAACCGTCGCCGCTGCCGATGAGCACCGTGCCCTCGACCACCGCCGGGGACGAGATGTACATGTCCCCGCTCTCGTAGCCCCAATCGAGCGGGACGTCGTCGCCGGTCTGCGCGCGCCAGAGGACCTTGCCGTCCGCGGTGGACAGGGCGAGCACGAGACCCTTGCGGTTCTGGACGAAGAGGCGGTCGCCGGCGACGGCCGGAGAGGAGGACACCGCGGCCCCGGTGTTGGCCGTCCAGAGGAGGCGTCCGTCCAGGTCCACGGCATAGACGTTGCCGTCCGAGCTGCCGAAGTAGATCCGGCCGCCGGAGACCGCGGGCGTCGAGCGGACCGGGCCCTGCGTCCGCACCAGCCAGCGCACGCCGCCGAGCTCCGGCGCGCCGCTCGCCGCATAGACGCCCGGATGGGCCGGGCCGCCGCGGTACATCGCGGTCCCCGGAGCGGAGAGGTCGCCTTCCAGGGCGCCGCACGATATCGCGAAGGCCAGGGCGGCCGCCGCAAGAGAGAACGAGGGTCGAAGGTCTTTCATCCGGGGGCTCCTTTGCACCTCTTCGGGCCGGCGGATTCTACCGCGGGCTCGACACGATATGATCCGCGAGGAGATCGATCCCGAATGAGACGCGACAGCGAAGCCCAGCGCCTCCAGTTCATTCTCGAAGGACAGCAGCACGCAGATTATTTTTTGACGCCGCTCGCCGATCCCGCGGGCAAGACGGTCCTGGTGCTGGGCTCCGGAGCCGGGACGGACGTGCTCTGGGCGCTCCGCCATGGCGCCCGCGAGGTCGTGGGGATCGACGTTCTGGAGCCCGATCCGGGAGCGCTCTTCGCGGCGGCTTCGCGGTACGGCGTGGATGCGGACCGCGCTTCGCTCCAGTCCCTGGACCTTACGCAGGCGTCCCGCCTGGGCCGGCGCTTCGATCTGGTCCTCTCGAACAACGTCTTCGAGCACGTGGCCGACCTTCCGGGCGCCTTCGCCGCCTGCGCGCAGGCCGTGGAGCCCGGCCGGGGACGGGTGGCGATCTTTTCGGCTCCGTTCTACTACTCGTCGGGAGGCTCGCATCTCCCTACCGAGCCCTGGGAGCATCTCTGGGGAGAGCCGGCCGCGCTGCGCGAGAAGCTCCTCGTGAGCGGCAAGCTGCCGGCCGGCCACCCGCTGGAGGTCCTGGAGCTCACGGAGTATCTGGACCGGGAGATCTGTCTGAACCGGGCGCGTCTGATCGATTACCTCGAAGCGATCCGGCGGAGCGGCCTTTCCTATCTCCAGCTTTCGGCGGTGCCGGACCGGTGTTTGTCCCAGCTGCCGCGGTATCTCGACAAAATCCGCGGCAAGCTCGCGCTCGACGTGACGGATCTGACCGTCGGGGGGTTCGGGGTCGAGCTGATCCTTCCGCCGGAGGACGCGGCGGGCGAAGCCGTGTACAAGCCGGTCGCCGAGGCCCGTCTGGACGAGGAGCGGCGGCAGAACGGCGAGCAGACCGAGCTCGCCCGCCAGGCGCTCGAGGCCGCGACGACCGAAGCGGCGGCTCTCCGCGAGCGGGTCTCCCGTCTCGAGTGGGACGTGGCCCAGCTCCGAGCGGTGATCGCCGAGGTGGAGGTGAGCTGGAGCCACCGCATCGGGCGCGCGGTCACGGCTCCCGGCCGCTGGGTCCGGTCGCGGGTTTCTCGGTCTCACGGTTGAGCTGCAAGGCCGGCTCTGTAGATCACCGTCTCCGGATGATACGCCTTCCAATCGAACCAGTACTCGAGCAGCACGTAGACCCGGGGCATCTTTTTTCCGGCGAGAGGACCGCTCACCGCCTCACCGGCGAACGTCCACTCGCTGCCGGTCTCGGCATCCACCAGGCGCAGAGGCGGGCCCCCCGGACGGGCGAAGAGCTGCAACTCCCGCCCGTCCACGGAGCGCTCGAACCCCCGGACCGACCGGCCATCGTCCGCGACGACCAGCAGCAGAGGCGTCCCCGCCAGGGTGTCGAGGACCGGGCTCTGCCGCCGCAGCAGGCGCAGCGGATACGCCTTCGCCGCGCCGCCCACGCGCACTCCGGCGATCAGCTCGCGAGGCGCGAGGGGATCGCCGGGAGCGCGCGGAGTCACCACCGGCAGCTTCGCCGTCTCGGCCTCCCAATCTTTCGAGAACTCCCGCCAGGGTACGCTGTCGTCCGGGCGCAGCACCCGGCCTCCGGGATGCTCCTTCTTCCAGAGCCCGAAGGAGACCTCATCGTGGAAGACGAGATCCAGGCTCCTGCCCGCGAGAGGTCCGAAGACGGCCTCGCCGGTCACCTGCTGCCACCAGGACCCTGTCTGCTCATCCTGCATCAGAAAATTCTGATTGTTGATCCCCGTGAGGTGGAAGCTCAGCTTCCGCCCATCGATCTCCGCTCTCCACACCAGACCGGTGTGACAGAGCGTTCAGTAGGTGACAGCCACCGGCACGCCGCCGACCACGTCCTGGACGATGTGGTGATAGGCGACCTGGCGGACCGGGTAGGCCGCGGCATCTCCGTTCAGGGCTATGGCGAGCACGGGATCCTCGTCCTCGACCCAACTGGCGTCGGCTGCGGAGCCGGACCGGGTGTCGGTCAAGGGAGCGAACATCTTTTCGAAGATGTTCTGGCGGGTCTGCCAGGCAGCCGCGAGCAATGGCACGAACGCCAGGACGATCGCCGCCCGGCTCCACCAACGCGCGTTCCGCCACAACACGGCGGCGAGAAGGAGCGCGACCCCGGCCGTGAGGATGGTGGCCAGGAGCGCCCAGCGGCGCAGGGCGTAGGCCACGGCGAGCCCTTCCGGCGTCTGGGGCGAGAACGGCCGGATCAGCCATATGGGGATCGCCACCAAGGCGAGAGCGAGGACGACCAGAAGGAAGAGGCCAACTCCGGCCAGCCGGCGTTTTGCGCGATAGGTTGCAGACATCGGCAATCTCCTCTCTCAGGGAACCAGCACCATCCGGCGGAACAGCTCGTCCAGCGCGCGCTCCGGCTCCTCACAGAGGCCGGAGTGCACGGGAGAAACCTGAATCATCGTGCTGCGCGGTGAGACGAGCCAATGAAAGCGCTCGCGCAGCGAGAGCCTGGCGATGGGGCCCGCATCCGGGCTTCCGGCGCAGATCCTGGGGATCGCCTCCAAGTGCTGGCGGATCAGCTCGAGGTCCGCCTCGGGCCAGAGCGCGCGGAGCCGCGCCTCGTTGAGCTCGACGCGCGCCTGAAGGAAGTCGCGCTCCAGGCAGAAGAGGATCACGCCGGCGTTCAAAAACTCCTCGCGCTCGACGCGCGGCACCACCCGGAGGATGGCGTAGTCAAACGAGCTGAGCGCGGGCACGCATCGCCTCCTCGATGAACAAAGGCGCCGCTTCGAGCCTCTGCGTCAAGAACGTCATGTATCCCGCGCGCCGGTCGGCCGGGGTGGAGACCCCGGGCTCGGCGGACAGCCAATCGTCGGGGATCTGCTCCAGGATGCGCGCGAACAGCTCCGCGTTGAGCCGCGGGCGCAGGAGGCGGTCCGCCTCCTCGATGCGGCTCGCCCACGGCAGGAGCACGTGGTCGCGAACCGCGGGAAAGCGCGAGCGGGCCATGGCCTCGATGTTCTGCCAGGCGTGTTGGAAGTAGAGGGCCGCGCCGTGATCGATGAAGTAGAGCGCTTTGTGCCAGCACAAGAGATTGGGGTTCCGCGCGGTCCGGTCGACGTTGGTGACGAACGCGTCGAACCAGACCGCGCACGATGCGAGGTCCGCCTCGACCTCGTGATCCGCGGCGGCGTCGAACATGACGGAGCCCGGCAAATAGTCGAGCGCCAGGTTGAGCCCCACGCTCGCCTTGAGCAGGTCGCGGATTTCCGGGTCCGGCTCGTTGCGGCCGAGCGCCACGTCGACCTCCATCAGGACCAGCTCGGGGACGTTGAGCCCGAGCGCCCGCCCGATCTCGCCGGAGATCAGCTCGGCCACCAGCGCCAGCGGCCCCTGCCCGGCGCCCCGGAACTTGAGGACATACGTGCCGTCGTCGCTCGCCTCCACGATGGCGGGAAGCGAGCCGCCTTCGCGGAGAGGTGTCACATATCGGGTGGCGTCGACAGTGCGGATCATGGCCTGTGCGGGCGAGCTCGCCCGACGGCCGACTTTACCCCAATTGTGGGCGGCCTTTGCCCGGAGCACGCTTTTTGACGCGACTCTCCAAGGCCCGGATGCGGCTGTCGTGGTCTCGGTAGGAACGAACGAGGAGGTCCTTCACGTCGCCGATCTCCGCTTTGAGCTCCGACCGCACCCCTTCGATCTTGTCGTCCAACGTGCCGACCTTTTCGGCGAGCAGGCGGGTGTCGCCGCGCAAACCCTCGACTTGGATCTGGGAGTGCCGGACGCTCTCTTCCAGATGATCGAAGCGGGCATTCGTCTCTTCCCGGAACTGCTCCATCTGCCGCGCATTCGCCGCGAAGCGCTCGTCGATCTGCTGCGCATTCGCCGCGAAGCGCTCGTCAATCTGCCGTTCGATCTGCTGCGCATTCGCCGCAAAGCGCTCGTCGATCTGCTGCGCGTTTTCCGCGAAGCGCTTATCCAGATACGCGATCAGCTCGTGGAATTCCATGACTCTCCCGTGCCAGGTTCGGTTACGACGATGCGCGATAGTCTACCACGAGATGGGGAGAGGGAGGCAAGCGCGATCTCGAAATGCGTCACGGCGAAGCGAGCCGCTACTCCGTCCGCAACACGGTCGTCGGCTGGATCTTCATCGCGCGCCGCGCCGGGACCCAGGCGGCGGCGAGGGCGACGAGAAAGAGGAGCTGGGCGATGCCGAGGTAGGTCGTGAGGTCGGTCGGGCTGATCCCATACAGCAGGCTTTGGAAGAGCCGGTTCAACCCGAGCGCCGCGGCGAGCCCGAGGGCGAGGCCGATCCCGGCCAGCACCGCGGCCTTGCCGGCGACCAGCAGGAGCACGTCCCGCTTCTGCGCGCCGAGCGCCACCCGGATTCCTACTTCGCGGGTGCGCTGTGCGACCGAGTAGGAGAGCACTCCATAGAGCCCCACCATCGCGAGGATCAGGGCGATCCCGGCGTACAGGCTCATGAGAAGGACGAGGAAGCGGCCCTTGGCGGCGAACAGCTCCAGCCGGTGCTCCATGGTGTCCGCGTCATACGGCACCAGATCCGGAGTGACCGCGCGGAGCTCGCTTTCGACCGCGGAGACCAGAGAGAGCGGTGGCACGCCCTCGGTGCGGATCAAAAAGGCGAGCTGCGGCGTGAGCACCGGAGGGAATTGAAAGACGGAGAAATAGACGTCGGGGCCCGGCCACTCCGACTCCTGCATCGCCGCATGGTCGAGGTCGCCGACGACGCCGATGACCGTGAACCAGGGCGCGTTGGGGTCGCGCCGCCCGAACTTCATCCGTTTGCCCAACGGGCTCTCGGCCGGCCAGTACTTCCGTGCCATGGCGCGGCTGACGAGGATCGCGCGCGGCGTCGTCTCCGTATCGGCTTCGGTGAAGTCCCGGCCTTCGATCAGGGGGATGCCGAGATGCGCGAAGAAGCCGGGCGTCACGTGATGGAACACCAGATAGGCGACGCCGTCCTTGGTCCGGGTGAGCAGGTCCTCGACGATGAACGAGTTGGCCGACCAGGTGTCCGTCGGCATCTCCGGCGCCTCGATCGACACCGACTTGACGCCGGACAACCCCTGGAGCCGATCGCGGTACTGCCTGGCCATCTGGATCATGATCCCGGGATCGGAGTAACGCTTTCCCTTGAGATCCACGCGGACCGTCAGCAGGTTGCGCGGATCGAAGCCCAGCTCCGTCTGGCGGAAGCGCTGAAAACCCTGGATCAGCAGGCCGGCTCCAATGAGAAGGAAACACGCGAGGGCAACCTCGACGACCACGAGCGCGCTCTGAAAGCGCTGGCGGGCGACTCCCCGCGAGCTGCTCCCCTCGCGCAATGTGATCGTTCCCCGGACGCCCAGCCACGCCGGCGCCAGGCCGAATCCGAGCGCGCAGAGCATCGACAGCGCGAGGATCGTGAGCACCACGCGCGGATCGAGGCCGATCTTAACGAAGCTCTGGAAGCGCACCGCGCTCGCGGACACCAGCAGGCCGGTGCTCCACTGGGCGAGCAGCAGCCCGAGAGCGCAGCTGATTCCGGCCAGCAGGAGTTTTTCGGTCAGGAGCTGGCGCAGCAGGCGCGGCAGGGTGGCGCCCAGGGAGATCCGCACGGCGATCTCCCGCTGCCGCGCCGTGGCGCGGGCGAGGAGGAGATTGGCCACGGTGGTCCAGGCGATCAGGAGGACGAACGCCGAAGCGCCGAGGAGGGTCAGCAGCGGAAAGCGGAGGTCGCCGAACAGCCCCTGCCGCAAGGTCTCCAGCCGCACGGTCATGTTCTCGTTGGTGTCGGGATACTCCCGGCTCAGCGCGGCGCTGATCGTGTCCATCTCGCGCTGCGCCGCCTCGATCGAACGGTCCGGCTTCAGGCGCGCCACCGCCTCCAGCCAGCGCGCGCCGCGCCGTTCGAGAAACCGGGGATCGCCGAGGAGCTGATTGCTCATGGTGAGCGGGAGCCAGATCTCGGCCTCGTCCGTCAGCCCCCGGAAGCGGGGCGGCAGCACGCCGATGATCTGAAAGCCCTCGCCGTCCACGAGAAGGTCTTTGCCGAGGACCGCGCGGTCGCCGCCGAAGCGGCGCTGCCAGAGCGCATGGCCGAGGAGGACGACCCGCGGCGTGCCGGGCTTGCCGTCGTCCTGGGGCGTGAAGGCGCGGCCGAGCACCGGCCGAACCTGCAGCAGGCGGAAGTAGGCGGAGTCGGCGATCTCGCCGCTGACCCGCTCCGGCTCCCCGTCCGTCATCAGGTTGAACGCCACCGCGTAGCTGTAGACGCCGAGGTCCTCGAACGAGGTGCTCCGCGTTTTCCAGTCCTGCGCGTCGAGAACCGAGCTGGAAAAGGTTTCGAGCCCGCCATCGGCCACCCGGAAGCCGCGGAGCATCAGAAGGCGGTCCGCCTCGGGGTACGGCAGGTCCCGCAGCAGGACGGAGCCGACCACCGTCGCCACCGAGCTGGTCGCGGCGATACCCAGAGAGAGGACGAGGAGGACGACCAGCGCGAAGCCGGGATTGCGCAGCAGCGTGCGCCCGGCGAAGCGGAGGTCCTGGAGAAAGGTTTCCATGCCCCGCCGCTATCCTTCGCGCCGGTCGATCGCCAGCCGCGCGAGCGTCCTCACCAGAAGCTCCGCCTCGCCCCATGTCAGATCGGAGAGCCCGGCCGGAAACAGCGGCCGCACGGAGCGGAGGCTCCGCTGTGAGATGCCATATTTGTTGTAGGAGGGATGTCGCGCATCCGCCAGATAGGCGATCGGCAGACGGTTTGGATCGATCGCGTTGAAATCCGCGAGGAGCCGCGCGAGCTCCGCCAGGAACGGCGGATCGAGATCGCGCAGCCCCTCCCGCCAGCAGGCGATCAGCGCTTCGAGAGAGCCCAGCGAGGCGGGGCAGGTCGCGAAAAGCTGGCAGGCGAGGGTCGGGATCATCCGCAGCTCGGCGCCGGATGGCAGAGATCCTTCCTGCCCGAGCGTGTCGACCACCTGGGCGAAGTCTCGCTGGAACCAGTCCTGATTCGCGTAGAGATGATTCATCGCGCCGCTGGCGTGCCAGAACACCCGCTGGGCCGGATCGACCGCGTGCTCCTTGACGGCGTTGAGGACGATGTTGAACACGACGGTGAGCCAGGGATAGCCAAGGACTCCCATCCGCGAGCCGTCCACGAGGCGGTGGCTCACCTCGCCCAGGCCCGCGAAGAGAGAATCGATCAATGCATCGATCGATCCTTGAAAGATCAAAGCCGAATCGGCGCCATAGATCGCGAGGTCGCCGGACGCCAGGGTCTCGATCCGCTGGATCTTGAGCGAGACCACCTGCCCGCCGCGGGTCGACCGCACCCATTTGTGAAAGAGAAGATCGAGCCGGCGCTTGCGATGAAAGCAGCGGATGATCTCGGCAACGAGCGGCCGCAGCGCGAGAATTTCACGGGAACGCGGTCTGCACTCCGATCCGTTGTACTGCCGCGCCAGGTCCGCCATCGAGCGGTAATGATCCGTGATCAGATCTCCGCCCGCGTGCTCTCCGAAAATTCCGAAGCAGAAGAAGGAGGAGTGCTTCCTTGGAATGTGGCGCTTCAGCTCGCCGGCGTGCCGGCCGGCGAGCTCCGGGATGAGCTCGCCGCGGTGGTTGTAGCAGGCCTCGACCACGCCGCCATCCCGCAGCACCGCCCAGGGGAGATAGACGTCGTCGACTCCATAGAGCGTGTGCTCCGTCGGTCCCAGGTAGGTGTTCCCCGCCAGGGCGAGCCAGCCGTAGTTGTTGGCGGCGGCGTTTCCGAGATGGCAGCTGCGGATGACCGGAGAAGCGAGCCCGGCGATCTCCGCGAGCGTCCCGGAGATCGTCTGGCTCATGCAGCTCGTGATCATCCCGCGTTCCTGGGTGACGGTCATGTCGCGGTACCTTCGGAAAGCCGCGACAGCGGCAGCTCGGGCGTCTGGACGGCGGTCCGGATCAGAGCTTCGAGGCGTGCGAGCAGGGCCGCGATCGTCGCCTCCTCGAAGATGTCCTCGCGATAGACCAGGGACAGATCGAGATCGGCTCCCACCGCGCCGGCGACCAGGATGAGATCGCGCGGAGCGGCTCCGGACGAGAGATCGATCGGTTCCAGCGTGAGATCCGGCAGGGCGTGCTGGCGCACAGGGAAGTTCTGCAACACGAAGCCCACGGGAAACGTCTCGTTGTAGCTCGGCACCTGCCCGGGCCGCAGGCGGCTCAGGATCTCGACGAATGGAAGGTCCTGGTGCGCGAACGCATCGAGAGTCGTGGTCCGCACCCGCTGGAGCAGCTCGCGGAAGGTGAGGTCGCCGGAGAGATCCGTGCGCAGCGCCAGGACGTTGGTGAAGACGCCGATCAGCCGCTCGATCTCGCTCCGGCCGCGGTTCGCGACGTTGGTGGTGAGCGCGACGTCGGGCTGGCCGGTCCACTGGAAAAGAACGGTTTTCCAGGCGGCGAGCAGAATCATGAACAGGCTCGCCCCTTCGCGGCCCGCGAGCTGGAGGAGCGCGCGGTGGAGAGATTCGTCGAGCCTCCGCCGGCACACGCCCCCCCGGGTGCTCCGCACGGCGGGACGCGGCCGGTCGGTCGGGATCGCGAGCACCGGCACGTCGCGCAGCCGCTCCAGCCAGAAGCCCACGAGCTCGTCGAAGACCGGGCCGCGCAGGACCTCGCGCTGCCAGGCGGCGAAGTCGGCGTACTGGATCGGCAGCTCGGGGAGGGGCGAGGGCTCGCCCCGGAGGCTCGCCTGATAGAGGACGGTTAGCTCCTCCGAGAGGACCCCTTCCGACCAGCCGTCGGTGATGATGTGGTGCAGCACCAGGAAGAGGACGTGTTCCCGGCTGGAGAGCTGGAGCAGGGCGGCCTTCACGAGAGGCGCGCGCGCGAGGTCGAACGGGTATCCGGCCAGCAGCGCGCCAAGGCGGCGGATCTCGCCCTCCCGCCGGTCCGTCGGAAGTCCGGTGAGGTCCACGGCCGGCAGGATGAGCAGCTCGTTGCGCACCACCTGCACCGGTTCCCCGTCGAGCTCCTCGAACGCCGCGCGGAGCACCTCGTGCCGCCGCAGGATCTCCTGAAGACCGCGCTCCAACGCCGTCCGGTCGAGAAGACCCGAGAAGCGCGCTCCCACAGGGACGTTGGAAGCTCCGATCTCATGGCGCCGGGCCCAGAACCGGAGCTGGGCAAAGGAGAGCGGCTGCGGGGCGCCGCGGCGCGTCGACCGTGTGATTGGGGGGAGGTGAGCCGCGCCGCGTCCCTGGGCCTGCTCGACGATGCCGGCCATTGCCGCGGGCGTCGGCGCCTCGAACAGGCTCCGCAGCGAGAGCTCGACGCCGAACGTGTCATCGATGCGGGAGACGGCCCGGGCGGCGAACAACGAATGCCCGCCGAGAGCGAAGAAGTTGTCGCGGATGCCCACCCGCGGCAGGTCCAGCACGTCCGCCCAGATCGCGCAGAGCAGCTCCTCGGCGGGCGTCCGCGGCGCGGCGTAGTCCTCTCTCCCCGGCAGGTCGATTGCCGAAGGCGCGGGCAGCGCGCGGCGGTCCACCTTGCCATTGGGATTCAACGGCAGGGCGGGAAGCAGCACGAAGCTCGACGGCACCATGTAGGCCGGCAGGGTGGCCGCCAGAAACTCCGCGAGCCCGGTGGTTCCGATCGAGGCGCGCGGCACCACGTAGGCGACCAGCCGCGGGTCGCCGGGCGCATCCAGCCGCGCCAGGACCACGACCTCGCGCACGTCCGGATGAGCGCCCAGAGCCGCTTCGATCTCTCCCAGCTCGATCCGGAATCCGCGGATCTTTACCTGATGATCGATGCGTCCGAGAAATTCGATTGCGCCGTCGGACCGGAAGCGGGCCAGGTCGCCGGTGCGATACATCCGCGCTCCCGGCCTGCCCTCGTGGGGATCGGGGAGGAACCGCTCGGCCGTGAGGTCCGGCCGCCGAACGTAGCCGCGCGCCAGGCCGGCGCCTCCGATGTACAGCTCCCCGGCAACGCCGATCGGAACCGGCGCGAGCGCCCGGTCGAGCAGAGCGATGCGCAGGTTGGCGATCGGGCGCCCGATCGGCACGGCGCGCCGTCCCGCCTCGGGCGCGCAGGCCCACGCCGTGACGTCGATCGCCGCCTCGGTCGGACCGTACAGGTTGTGCAGCTCCACGCCCGGGAGCCGCGTGAAGAACGTGGCCGCGAGATCCGCCGGGAGAGCCTCGCCGCTCGCGATGACTCGTCGGACGCCGCGGCAGCCCTCCAGGCTTCGGACCTCCAGAAACGTGGAGAGCATCGACGGGACGAAATGGAGCGTCGTGCTCCGCGCGCGCTCGCTCGCCGCCGCCAGGTACTCCGGGTCCTGGTGCCCCCCGGGCCGCGCCATCACCAGCCGCGCCCCGACCGCGAGCGGCCAGAAAAACTCCCAGACCGATACGTCGAAACCGAACGGCGTCTTCTGGAGCACGGCGTCGGCCGCCGACAGCTCAAAGGCCGACTGCATCCAGAGCAGGCGGTTGACCACGGCGCGGTGGGTGTTCATCGCGCCCTTCGGCTTGCCCGTCGATCCCGAGGTGTAGATGACGTACGCCAAAGCGTCCGGGGAGATCGGGACGGGCGGCAGCCCAGCCTCCTCGATGTTTCCGGGCGCATCCAGGAGGACGGTCGGGACTCCGTGATCCGGAAGCCGGCTGGCCAGCCCGCTCTGGACGAGCAGCGCCCGGACCCCCGCATCGCCGAGCACGAACGCCAGGCGCTCCGGCGGAAGGTCGGGATCCAGCGGCAGGTAGGCGCCGCCCGCCTTGAGAATCCCGAGCAGCCCCACCACCATCTCGATCGAGCGCTCGGCGCAGATCCCGACCAGCGCCTCCGGCTCCACCCCCAGCTTCCGCAGGTGCCGGGCGAGACGGCTCGCCCGCGACTCCAGCTCGGCATAGGTGAGCGCCGCGCCCTGATCCATCTGATCTATCTGATCCATTTCGATGGCCACCGCGTGCGGCGTCCGCGCGGCCTGGGCTTCGAACAGTCGGTGCAGAGTGGGCTCGCCCGCAAGCTCGGCGCGCGAGTCGTTCCACTCCCACAGCACCTGGTGGAGCTCTCCGGCGGAGAGCCACGGCAGCTCCGAGATCCTCCGCGCCGGATCGCCCGCCGCGCCCTCCAGCAGCCGCTGGAAGTGCCCCACCAGACGCTCCATCGTCGCCGCCTCGAACATCTCGGTGCGATAGTGGAGCGTCCCGGCGATCCCCGAGGGGTCCTCCGCCAGCTCCAGCAGCAGATCGAGCTTGGCGGTCCCCGGCTCCATGGCGAGAGGCCGGAGCCGCAGACCGGGCAGCTCGAGCTCCTCGCGCGGAGCATTCTGCAACGTGAGCATCGCCTGGAAGAGCGGCGTATGGCTGAGGCTGCGCTCCGGCCGGATCTCCTCGACGAGCTTTTCGAACGGCAGGTCCTGATGACGAAAGGCGTCCAGCGTGAGGGTCCGCACCCGCGCCAGCAGCTCGCGGAAGGTCGGATCGCCCGACAGGTCGGTCCGCAGGACGAGAGTGTTGACGAAAAATCCGATCAATCGCTCGGTCTCGACCCGGTTGCGCCCCGCGACGGGTGCGCCGACGCTGACGTCGTCCTGCCCCGACGAGCGCTGCAAGAGCGTCTGGAACGCGGCGAGGAGCGTCATGAACAAGGTCGCGCCTTCGCGTCGCGCGAGCGCCGCCACTTCCGCCGACAGATCCGGAGCCAGCCGGACGATCCGCAGCGCGCCCCGGTCGCTCTGCGGCGAGCTCCGGGGCCGGTCCGCCGGCAGCTCCAGGACGGGGGGAGCGCCCAGGAGCCGCTCGCGCCAATATGCCACCTCTGCTTCCAGGGCCTCGCCCTGGAGCCGCCGGCGCTGCCAGGCACTGAAATCGGCGTATTGGATCGGGAGCTCCGGAAGCGGCGACGGGCCGCCGGCCAGGAACGCCGGATAGAGCGCGGCGATCTCGCGGATCAGCACGCCGAACGACCAGCCGTCGCTGACGATGTGATGCATGTTGAGGAGAGCGACGTGATCCTCGGCTCCGAGGCGCAGGAGCTGGACCCGCAGCAGCGGTCCCGCGGCGAGGTCGAACGGCCGCCGCGCCTCGTCGACCAGCAGGCGCTCCATCGCACGCTCCGGCGCAGGGAGGCCGCTCAGATCGAGGACCGGCAGGCTCACCGGGCTCGGCGGAGCGACGACCTGCCGCGGCTCTCCATCGACCGCGGACAACGTGGTGCGCAGGACCTCGTGGCGCCGCACGATCTCGCCGAGCGTCGCCGCCAGGGCCGGGAAGGCGAGGGTGCCGCGCAGGCGCAGCGCCATCGGGAGGTTGTAGGTCGCGGTCCCCGGCTGGAGCTGATCGATCAGCCACAGGCGCTGCTGGGCGAGCGACAGAGGGAGCGCGCCATCGCGCGGCACGCGCGCGAGCAGCGGCATCGCCGGCTTTTCCAAAGAGCGATCCGCCTGCGTCAGGAACCCCAGGATCTCCGTCCTGCGTGCACCCAACTGCTGACGGAGCTCCGGCGAGAGGGCGCCATTGGGCGCATAGACTCGCAGCCGCGGCCCCTCCGTCCAGATCCGGATGCCCAGCTGACCGCACTGGGCCAAAAGCTCCTGCGTCGTCACAAGAAAAGCTCCTCCCGGGAAGCCAACGCGGCTCCAGGTCCCATTCACTCAGGCGGCTTCCGTGTTGGCGCCCGCGCGGCGAGGGTAGGCGACATCCACAGCCCGCGCAAGCCGTGGGGCTCACCTCTTCTGTGGCGCGTCGTCCGGCAGGCGGGACACCTTACCTTGTTCAGGCAGGCGTTTGAGGAATCAGTTCTGGCCCGAGTCCTGAAGCTCCTGCAGCTCCCGGCGCTCCTGCTCCAGCCGGTTCACGGCATCGATCTTCTCCTGCTCGGTGCCGGTCATGTTCTGGATCTCCTGGGCATGGCGCTCGATCTCCGCCGCCTTCGCTTCGATCTTGCGCGTGCGCTCCGCCTCGCTCGCGGACGGCGCCGCCGTCGTGCCGGAGGTGCCGTGGCTCTGCGGCATCTCGCAGCCCGAGGAGACCGTCGCCAGGACGAGGAACAGGGCCAACCACGAACAGTGCCGCGTACGACTCGTGTCCATCACGCTCTCCTTTTGGGAATCGACCTGAGGGTAGGGTAGCACACGAGCTCCTGACGGCACCCAAACCCGCAGAGACCGGAACTCCGCGGCGCCGGCATGCTGGAAAAATCTCTCCGCGGCGTCGTGCTGTTTCGAGAGGACAATGGCTCGCGGCGTGTCCGGAATCGCGGCCGGGCGGAAATAGGTTCCTTCGAGCAAGCCCGCGGCGTGACCGTAGCCAAATCCCCGGGCGCCCTTCAAAAATGAACCGTTTTTGGCCTTCAGTCCCGCTACATTTCCGGTGAGCCCTTCAAAAGTCCCTGAAGATCGGGAAAACATCCGGAACCGTGTACGTTGACGCGCTGGAGAGGGCTCACTACCATGCGCCCTCGATGGCTACCACTCGCAAGCGGAAGGATGAAATCCTCGAGAGCCTCCGGCCTCACTTCGGTGATGCATTGGCTCTGCTCCGAGAGGAAAGCAAGAAATCTCAGGAGAAGCTGGCCAAAGAGGCCGGGATGGACGCAGGGACCTTGAGGCGGCTGGAGAAAGGCGAGTCACCGCTCCGCGAGGACTACATCGCCTCCATCTGCCGCGTTTTGGACATCGAGGTCGACGACCTTCTCCGGAGAGTCGCCGATGCCTTCGAAAGAGCTAAGAAGAAAGCCCGGCAGGAAGCCCGGCAGGAAGCCCGGAAAGACAAGGCATCTCCTCGCCTGGAAGAATCGATCGAAGAGCTGATCGAAAGAGCCTTGCGGCTCAATGACGCCCGCGCGCGTTCCGATCGGGAATTCCTGGAGATCCTGCTCGAGCTGTACCGGCGCCATCTCACTTCACGGCGCCGGTCGTAAGAAAACGAGAACGATACCGCGGCCCGCCGCGAGCCCTTGATCGTCCCCTATCAGGCGCGAGGGCTCGGTCGATCGTCAGGAGCACCAGGAATCAAGGGGACTCATCGGCTATCTTCTCCGCCATGCCTGCGAAACCCAGCCGCCTCGTCTACTCCACCGCCTCAGGAAAGACCTGCCCCAAATGCGGTTGGCCGGTGCGCGACTGCCGCTGCGGAACTCTGCTGGCCGCGAAGGGCTGGACGGTCAAAGGCTGAGCGGGGAGCCAAGAAGGAACGAGAAGAGGGCCGGGACTGCCGGGCCCCGGCCCTCCTGGTACGGCTAGCGGATCTCGATCCGGCGGCCCTGCTCCTCCGCCTGCTGCTGGGGCATCGGCATGCGGATCTCGAGGACGCCATCCCGGAACTGGGCGTCTGCCTGGCTCGGATCGATCCCCGCGGGAAGCGGGATGGTGCGGAAGAACCGCCCATAGCTCCGTTCGCTGCGGAAGACCCCCTCGCGCTCCGTTTCGTTCTCGGACCGGCGCTCGCCTTGGAGGATCAGGTGATCCTCCCGGATCTCGACGTTGATGTCTTCCTTGCTCAGGCCCGGCAGGTCGGCGCAGACGACGAAGTCATTGCCGCGCCGGGCCACCTCCACCTGAGGCGACCAGAGCGCCGGCATGCCGGCTCCGCCGCGCCGCTCGGACCCTCGGCCGAGAGCTGGCCACGAGCGGCCGCCCAGGCCGAAGCCTTCGAACAGGCGGTCCATCTCGTCCGACAGATAGCGCATCAGGGTGAAAGGATCCCGGAAGGAGCGGCTCGGCAGCTGCGATCCGCTGCGGCCGGTCATGCCGGCTCCCGAGGTCTGTTGGGGTGCGGTGACCGGAGGAACCTGCGTCTGGGGCGCTCCCGCCGCACCGGTCGGAGCGGCTTGGCTCCCCATCCCGGTCTCCCGGTCCTGGTTGGTGGCGGTTTGAGGCATCTCGGCAGTCTCGGGCATAGGCGGCCTCCTTTCCTGTACTGCGCCGAAGGGAGGGCGCCGGAGGACTGCGGGAAGATCTGTGGGGTTACTGCCCGCCCGGCCGGCGCGGATGGCTCGACAGCCCTCCAGGCATCTCGAATTCTGTGCAAGATCCGGTCCTCGTTGGTGCCGTGTGGCAGTGGTAACATGTCGCCCAGAGCCAGGGGACGTTCGCAGTGTTTCGCTCATCGATTCCCCGAGTCACGTTCCGGCGGGTCGCCGTAGCGGGTCAGGGACGGATGATAGTGTAGTCAGGGATCGTCAGGGAAGCGGGATGGTTCTTCTGCGGAACCGATCTTGCGGTACACATTGGAAGTCCTGCCTCCGCCGTAGCTCTTGAGAGTGAGACGCCCGGCGAAGATGAGATTCTGCAGTGCACGGAAAAGGGTGGCGCGCGGGGGATCCCACCCGAGGAGACGGATGACGTCGTTCTTGTCGAAGACCTCCGGCAGGCGCGGGAGGATCTCTTCGAGGGCTTCGGCGATCGGGGGTTGAGGTGTCTGGGGCGCCGAGGGCAGGGGTGGCGCGGCCAGGACCGGGGAGGGCGCGTCCTCCTCGGGGTTGGCGCGCCAGAGCTCCTCCAGAGAGCGCATCCGGACCTCGTGCGCGGCCCGGAGCATTGCAAGCTCGGACTCGAATGTCTCCTCCAGCGCGCGGCGCCGCCGCTCGTACTCGCTCCGTTTCATCAGGGGACTCCTCGAGCACCAGCGTAGCTTCCCGGAAGGCTCGCGGGCAAGTAAGATGAAGGCCGGCGGACGCTTCGGAGCGCACCGCGGAAAGCTTCAGAAGCACCCCGGAAGCTCCGAGACGCGCCACGGAGGCCATGCAACACCGGGAGACAGGGATGTGCGACGTGGCGGAAGCTCCGGAAATGCGGCGGAGGCTTACCGGCGGTGCGCGGAAGCTGACCAAGCCCGGGCGGCAGCCTCGAGGAGAGCGGCGGAACGTTGTTGAGACGCGGCGGAAGCTTACAGAAACACTACGGAAGCTTACAGAAACGCGGCGGAAGCTTCCGTAACGTCTCACGGCCCTGTTGAGCGGCAAACGAAGACCGTCGGAGCTCGTCCGGAACCTTCCGGAGCGTCTCTGACTCCTCTCCGACGCCATTTTGACCGCTCCTCGCCGCGTTTGATCGTTCCCTCGCGTCTCAACCAAGCCACTTCAGCGCTTCCGGAACCCTCCGCAGTGTCTCGATAAGCTTCCGCAGCGTCTCACAAACACGTCAGAGACCGTCACCGGATCTCCGCCACATTCCTGGAGAGGAGCGTGTAAGTCGCTGACGATGTAAGGGAAAGGCGGGAGGACGGTGATGAGGGAAGAGAGAGACGGGGGAGTGAGGACAAGCCGTCGGCGCGGGAAGTGGGACGTTACTGAGACATAGTGAAACGTTCCGCGCCCTCTTGTGGGCCCTCCCCAGCGAAGCGGTTGGGTTTCGCCTTCCGGTAGTCGAAGTGGTACTCCGGAAGGAGATCGTCCTGGTCCGGCTCAGAAGCAGCGGATGTCGATGCCTTCTTCATGCCAATCAGGCCTAGACAGCCTTTGCAAGAGGACGGACGGCGAGGACCTCATCTGCGCGAAGTCCTTCAATGTCTGACTCCGGAACCGCCACGACGGCGATCGATTCTCCGAGAGCGTTGAAAACCTCCACCACGCACCCTGGCTCGCCTCTCTCGGGGTGCGGAACGTAGTCGACCAGAGTCGCCACGTCTCCCCTCCTGAGATTGTGCTCGGGGAGATCTCGCCTGAGGGCTACACGCTGATAGAGAGGCAAGCTCATGACTTCTCCTTCAAGGGCTTCAATGTCACGAATCGGGTCTGTCCAGCTGCGGGTGGACACCGCCAGCCGCTGCGTTCTCCGTCAGCCACGTGGGCCGATCGGGAGGAGGCGTACTCGGATTCTTTGCATGTCGAAGACGACGATCGAGCCTCGGAGGAGATCTGCTTCGAGGGCAGGCAGGTTCAGAATCAGCAATTGGACCTGCTCGTTCGGCTGGCGCTCGGTGCCGCGCCGGAAAAGGATGACGGAAGGCTTGCTCTCAACCCGGGAGGCAAGTAGCGTCCCGAAATCGGTATCCGCGGAAACGACGATTCGGTCTTCCGCCTGGGCTCGATCGAAGATTACTTCGTCGTCGGCGGCACTGAGCCCGTAATCCCGGACATGGGCCGCGTCGAAATCGGCGCCCCGAAGCCCCTCGGCGACCAGGGGGGAAAGCGCGTTGTCGACGAGGAACCTCACCGGGCGGCGACGAGGGGGAGCTCTCGCTCCCGGACGGCTTCGGCGGCGAAGAGGAGGGCTTCGCGGATATCTTCCGCCTCCAGATCCGGGTAGGCCCGAAGGATCTCGTCCTCGGTCATGCGATCGGCCACCATGGCGATGATGGTGGAGACGGGAATGCGCAGCCCCCGGATGCATGGGACGCCACCCATCTGAGCCGGTGCCACGGTGATCCGGTTGAATCTCATAGAGGAGATTCTAGTCCTCCTCCACAGATTCTCAAGCCGCTTGCTTGTGGTGGAGGTGGGCTGTCCGCGAAGAAAGTTCGCCCGCGAGTGAAAGATTCGCCTTCCGTTTTCCGACTTCTTATGGGCCTGAGCAGCACGGAGACCGGTCCGCCTCAGTCCGCTCCCCGGCTGGAAGCGCTTGGCGGAGGAGGTCTATCGGGCCCGGATCGCTCGACTCGGGTAAACTCCGGCCGTGCGCATCTACCTCGACCTCTGCTGCCTCAAACGACCCTTCGATGCTCAGGAGCAGCCCCTTGTCCGGCTCCAGACCGAGGCGGTCGTCAGTATCTTGGCCCTTCCCGCGGAGGTCGCCGAGCTCATTCGTGTCCCCGCTCAGGCGCTTGAGAACAGCCTCAATCCCGTCCAGGCACGTCGAGACGCGGTGGGTCTCTGGCTAGCACAAGTACCGGATCCCCTCTTCTCCGATGCGGAAGTGTCCGCACGAGTCGACACCTTGCTTGCGATGGGGTTCAAGAGCTTTGACGCCTTTCACCTGGCGTCCGCCGAACTGTCCGGTGCCGATGTCTTCCTAACGGTCGATCTCCCCCTCCTGAAGCTTGCGGCCCGGTTGTCGTCGCAGCTTCACGTGCGAGTGGCTGATCCTGTACGCTTCCTCGAGGAGATCTCTGAATGGATACACTGATCACGAGCCAGAGCGAATTGAGGCACCGCGGATTTCAGGCTCTCACCGAGGCCCTCGGGTGGGTCAATGCGGTTCGATTCCTCCGCCAGTACGACCCTGGTTCGGGCAACTACACCGAAGAGCGGAGGACGCTTCTGCCCGACTGGGACGCCTCGACTCTCGTCCGGGAGGCCCGAAAGCTACGGGAGCCTCGCGAACCGGGCACCTGATCCCTCCTCACGGCAGACTCGCTTCGTTCCTTACCCGTGGATAAAGCCCCCTCTCCCCGGCCTCAACTCCGCGAAGAAAGTTCGCCCCCGAGTGAAAGATTCGCCTTCCGTTTTCCGACTTCTTATGGGCATGAGTCGCCATCTGCGCTTCATCCCAGAAGGCGGTGCCCTCGTCGAGGTCACCTGCCGCACCGTCCAGGGGCGCCTGCTGCTGTGCCCCTCCTCGCAGCTCAACGACATCGTCCTCGGCGTCCTCGGACGCGCCCAACGCGAGTACCCGGTCGAGATTGTCGGCTACGTCTTTGCCTCGAACCATTACCACCTCCTGCTGCGGGTGGACACCGCGAAGCAGCTCTCGGACTTTATGTGCTACTTCAACTCGAACCTGGCCAAGGAGGTCGCCCGCCGGACCGGCTGGAAGGAGAAGGTCTGGGGTCGCCGCTATCAGGCGATTGTGATCAGCGACGAGGCTGAGGTGCAGGTGGCCCGCCTCAAGTACGTCCTGGCGCACGGGGTCAAGGAGAGCTTGGTGGCCCGGGTCGAGGAGTGGCCGGGTGTCCACTGCGCAGTCCCGCTGATGACCGGAGCCGCGGTCGAGGGGACCTGGTTCGACCGGACCCTTGAGTACAACGCCCGTCTGCGAGGGAAAGAGCTCGAGAAGGGGGAGTCCGCGAGCACGGAGATCGTCCGGCTGAGCCCGCTGCCTTGCTGGAAGCACCTGGCCGAGGAGAAGTATCGCGCCCGCGTCGCTGAGCTCGTGCGGGAGATCGATGAGGCCGCGGCGGCGGAGCGTGCGGAGTCCCAGATTCCTCCGCTCGGACCGGCCGGCGTCCGGGCGCAGAATCCGGAGACCCGTCCCAAGAAAATCAAGAAGTCGCCGGCTCCGTTCTTCCACACCTTGCGCAAGAAGGTTCGGAAGACCCTGTGGGAGGCCTATGGCCTGTTCCTGGCGGCGTTCCGGGAGGCAGCGGAGAAGCTCAGAGCCGGAGACCGGAGCGCGGCATTCCCGCCAGGGAGCTTCCCGCCCCGGCTGCCGTTTGTGGAGGCCTGAGGCGGCGACCGCGGCGTTGGGAGACTTGGCGGCCACCAGCCGCCACCGGAAGCATTGAGCGCTGTGGGCGAGCTGATGCGAGCTTGCCGAGGGGGAGGTGTGCTTGCTCCTTCTAATAAGGTTGCCCTGAGGGCAGTAAGGAGGCGTATCGAGACGCAGCTGAGAGGCCGCAGGCCGTCTTTGAGCGGTTGGGGGAGGGGGGCAGGAGGGGAGAGCTGGTGGTTCTGGGGAGGAGAAGGAAGGCGGAGGGGCGTGCTTGAGGAGAGGCTTCAATAAGCGCATGGAACCTACTCCCCGGGCTGCCATTTGTGGAGGCCTGAGGCGGCGACCGCCGCCTCGGTCGGCCACCTGGCCGCCGTCTGCTGATGGTTGAGGGGCGTCAGGCGATCTCGATGCGAGCTCGCCGAGGGTCGAGGTGTGCTTGCTCTATCTAATGAGGTGTGCTTGCTCTATCTAATAAGGTTGCCCAGAGGGCAGTAAGGAGGCGTATCGAGACGCAGCTGAGAGGCCGCAGGCCGTTGTTGAGGGATCGCGGGACGGGCTCAGGAGGGGAGAACTGGTAGTTCTACGAGGCAGGTGCCGAGGGGGAGGGGATTCTTTTAGCGAGACCGTCTCTGCCCGCATGGCACCTAGCACCCACCTACCCCCGCTCCTCCCCCTTTACTCCCGCCCCCTCCTCTCTACTACTCCCGAGAGATGAGGAAGAGGCTATACTGTGCCCTCGATGGGTCGGCACGGGTAAGTGGTGGTGAAAAGGCCCGGAGTCAGCCAAACCAAGGGAAAGCCCCATATAGCTATTAGCACTTGGCTCGGGGGCTACTGGAGCTGGGTATCAGGACATGCAGCCAGGGTACAGAGAAGTAGTGCTTCCCATACGGTCGCGGTATTTAGACGTGGCAAGGGAACTTCTCGGAAGTTCTATCGAAAGCTTGGGATTCAGCAGGGATCATCTCTTCGGTTATCGCCGATTCCTCGGCGAGTATTATTGCTTTTGGCTTGCAGAGGCACTCGGCGTAACGAGTTATTCGCTGCTTGAGCAAAGCACAATTGCTACTGCGCTCGCTCGCGCCTATGCGGTGCTCGTTGACGCGGTCATCGATGAGCATCGCGAGGACGACTCAAAATTATTAGCGATGGCAAATGCCTTACTCAGGGGGTCGATTGACAGATTCGGCAAGTTAGTTGGAGATCGAGATCTCATACAAAACTACACGAACGGTCTTCTCGCTCAAGCGGAAGAAACAGAACGGAATGAGCAGGAGCGTCACTGGCACAAACTTCAATCGTTCACGGCTAGCGACATGATGACCTTGGGGAAAAAAACAAGCATCTGCTTTCTTCCATGTATTGCACTTTGTCTCGCCGCAAAAAGAAAGGATCTCATCCCTTCCTTTATTAGCTTCATTGAAGCAAGAAATGTAGCCGTGCAGATAAGGGATGATATTGCCGATTGGCGGGAAGATGTAGCACGCTGTAACTTTACGTTACCTCTGACATTATCGCTGCAGCCTCGAGAGGCTCGGCATCTTTCCTATGTGGTGCAGGAGGACGTCGCTATAAACCTCTATTCTAACGGGGTTATAGATTCTCTCTTGCATCTTTCCAATCAGTATCTGTCGAACGCTTCTTGTCAGATCGCCAAACTTTTCGCTCCTCTGCTCAAAAAGTACATAGATGGTTTGCGTCGATCAAATGGAGAATTTTTGCGCCGGGTTGAGAGCCTGCGACTTTCTCGGCATCACGTACTAACGGGAGATCTAGTCCTGTCTCCCGCTCCTTGGCCAGCCATTCTCGAATTTCCTCAGAGTGTTCGGTCACGGCCCATGAATGTGAAAGAGGTAGCTGAGTGGGACAATCTCGCCCGCAAACTTCACCCTCGCGCAGGTTTAACCTAACCACGAAAAGATAAACCTATGAGCCAACGGCAAGTATTCGTTTCAATAGGACTTGGTGTTCTCCGTCTAGTGTTTTCTCTTCTTGGAGCTGCTGTTCCTGGGCTCCTGGGAATACCCGGATCTTCTGGCGTGATTAACATCCTTTGGGCGGGTGGATTCCTTGCATTGCCTCCACTCATCACGCGCGCTCTCGGGTCCGCCACAGTAGCTGCCGTCATATACAGCCTGCTCGCCCTGCCACTTCCTCTCAGCGGTCCGCCAGGTTTTCTTCCGAAGGTCTTAATCGGTATTTTGAGCGGCCTTACTGCGGATCTTGTGATGATGCTGGTGCGTATAGCGCCCAACTTTGAGAGATCCCTCAGTACCTTGGCTGGAGCGGCTTCTCAAACCGTCTTGGGTATATCTCTTGTGCTGCTTGGAATTGCTTTCCAAGTGCCGGGAATTGATCAAGCCGCAAAACTACAGTTCTCATTGCCAGGAATGGCAGCCACAATCTTAGGTGGCGCCTTCTCGGGCTTCCTTGGGTGGTTAGTATACCACGCGTTGAAAGAGTCGGACCTCGTTGCGCGCTCCAGGTTATGAGCATTAACTCTATGGAGGCGCGTGATCTTTCGTTTCGCTACAGGAGTAGAGTTGATTGGGCGTTGAGGTACCTGAACTTCAGCATACCAGCCGGTTCTTTGTGCGTGGTGACAGGACCTTCGGGATCAGGGAAAACGACACTCTTTCGACTCCTTGCCGGCCTCTTCGCTGCACCCGAAGGCCAGTTCGAGGGAAGTATCTCGATTGATGCATTGCAGTACAGTGCCTCAGAAGTTGGTACCGTTGGCACCAGGGTAGGAATCCTCTTGCAGGATCCAACTCGCCAGTTACACCAGTCGACCGTACTTGACGAGCTACTTAGCGGCCCCCGGTACCATGGCTATGAGTGGGAAGATTGCTTAGCAAGAGCTTGCGCTAGCGGGAATCTTTTGCTTGATCAGAGCTTACTCTCTCGTTCTCCGTACGAGTTATCTTTGGGCGAACAGCAATTGGTGGCCCTAGCCGCTCTCCTTGCTGTGGATTTTCCGATTCTTTTACTCGACGAGCCATTTTCCTCTCTCGATTACTCGGCGGCTCGTAAGCTCAGGAAGAAGCTAGAGGAACTCAGGTCCTTGGGGAAGACTTTAGTGGTCTCCAGTCATGATGTCTTGGCCCTTGGCAGTTCGGCGGATTTCATGGTCATTCTCGATCGTGGGTGTATAGTTCATCAGGGTCCGCCTACGACTGTTCTATCGTCTGATGCATTTCAAGACGTAGTTGGGCATCCGCTTTCATTGTCGCTTTCTCTTGCAGTCAAGGAAATGGCGCCGGCCGCACCCATGCCCCTAGGCTGGGATGAGTTGTCGAGGATCGTGCGCCTGACAGATACTAAAACTATCCATCGAGAAGCCATGCCGGAGGCTTCTGTCGCCCTTAGTGTGGAAAACGTAACTCTTGGTGCCGATGCATCCAGGGTGATACTGAAAGGCGTTAACTTTGAGGTCAGCGCCGGCCGTGTCTGCGCTCTTCTTGGAGGGAATGGAGCCGGGAAAAGCTCCCTACTCCAAGCGATACTTCGAATTCGCCCTATACTAAGCGGGAGAGTGAAGGTCCTTGGTCAACCTGTAGATAAGATCTCCCCCAGCGAGTTCGCGAGCAAGGTGGGGTTTATTTCTCAGAACCCTACGGACATGCTATTCGAGACCAACTGCCTCAGAGAGGTTGCATTCGGTCTCCTCTTGCAGGGAAAGGAAGATGCTCTCGACAGGGCAGAGACCGCTCTTCAAGAGGTCGGATTGGCTGATCATATCCTGCGTCATCCGCGTAGCTTGTCGATCGGTCAGCAGCGCCTACTGACATTGGCTATTGCGATTTCTAATGATTCGGCAGTACTTCTACTTGATGAGCCAGAGCATGGGCTAGACGACAATACATGGGAAGAAGTCTGTCGTGCTCTCAGTCATAGGTTGGACCAAGGTACTGCCATATTGATTGCAACACACCACATTGAGACCGTTCTAAGGTTTGACGCTCAGGTTGCCGTGTTGGCGGACAAAACCATTGTAATGTTTGATAGATTTGATCAGTTGGCTGCAGCACCGTTAGGTGCCAAGGAGAGACTAGGGCTTTCGTTTGACCGAGCTGAGCTCCTTGCTCAATGCTTTAGGTTGAGGCGCAATGCTAACGATGAGGAGCAGTTC
>Ga0126309_10000060_pt1 | contig 35452 bp, 26 predicted proteins | sample Plot56_FD_92541 | JGI IMG/M metagenome (GOLD analysis project Ga0126309, IMG submission 92541) | Serpentine soil microbial communities from UC McLaughlin Reserve, CA, USA - Plot56 | ecosystem: Environmental > Terrestrial > Soil > Grasslands | place: USA: UC McLaughlin Reserve, Lake County...
GCGCTCGCAGAACAGATGGAGCCGGTGCCCCATCTCTTCGAGCGGGGATGGGGCATCGGTCGTCTCCTCGGACTTACGTCCCTTCTGGCGGGGAGTTGGGCATCTTGGTGTCTTCTGTGGGCGCCACAATGACGCCACGCCGCAACTCTACGCCACCAAAGTACCGGAAATCAAGACCTTCGACCGAGGCTTCCAGTCTGACAAAGTAGAATTAGCCAATCCGCCTTTAAAATGCCTCCACGACTGCGAAAAGAAAAAGCCGCGCTCGATCGCATTCTGCAACAGATCGAGTCCATGCTCGCCGAGCTCCCGGCGCCGAGCCAGGACGACTATGAAAAGATGGTTTCAGGCGAGACTCCGGTCACCTCCGACGCGCTTCTGCTGGGCGTCTTGAAGGCGGTTGCCTATCAGCTCGACGAAGCCTCCTACGACCTCGAAGGGTATTGCCGCCACTCGGTGGCCGACCTGAAAAACGGCTTTGTGGACCCGAGGCTGCTCGAGCACCTCGGAGCTCTCGTCGACGAGCGCGAACGGGCTATTTCATGTGGCAGTAGTTAAGCGCTATGTTGACGCTGGGAGGAGTCTGCCCATAATCTCCGGAAGAGGCTGTCCCGCTTCTATGGTTTCCGGCACCTTTAATGTCGAAGGCAGTAAAACGGTTAGGCGAATCGGCCTTTTCTCCCCTGGAGAGGGTCATGGGAGGGTTTGCTCCCACAACAGAAGCACGCCTATTTTGGCTGCATCCCGCGGCCGTCAAGGAGGAATATGAAGAAGAAGACAAAGCGGATCGGTCTCTGTGGAGATTCCAAGCCATCGTTCGACCTCGTCCCCAACGACCTGCGGCAGGCGAGCGCGGGCGCCGGGGCGGCGATCGATCCGAGCGGTCTGCCGCACGCTTTGACGCCCTCGGATCCTGGTTCCTCTTCGTAAGACATCGCAGTTTGGTTTTCCTTGCGCCCTCGACACATTCGAGGGCGCTCCTTGCCGGCTGCTTGCGGCTATTGGAGGGGTGTTGACTGGACGAGGGTTTTCCACGAGCAGCCCCGAAGTCGGACGGACGCTTCTGCAAGCGGGCCTCTGGGCGGTCACCGGCACTCGGTTTCCCATCGAGCGAGCGGGAATTCCGGACGGCGATGCAGAACAGTTTCGCCAGATGCTGCTGAAGAGAGCTGTGCGGGAAAAGATGATGCCGATGCTGGCGGCGTATTCCCGCGCGGACGATCTCGGCCTGGGCGACGTGCCGCAGCGGCTTTCTGAGGTGTACAACCTCATCTCGCGAGAACAGTACATGCATCTCCGGCCCGCTCTGGACGCCCTGGCCGAGCGCGCGATTCCGGTCGTCCTGATCAAGGGGGCGGACCTCGACCTGGAGGTCTATGAACGAAAGTTCCCTCGCGTGATGGGGGACATCGATATCCTGGTGCGCCCTCCGGACGTACCTGCGGTGACCGAGGTTTTCCAGAGCCAGGGCTTTACGCAAGGCAATTTCAATCGAAAGCTGCTCAAAATCGAGCCTTTCTCTCCGGAGGAGCGCGAGGAGATCGAGGATGGATCGATCGAGCTCGCCGAATTCTCCAAGCTGGTGGCGGTGCCGGACCTGATCCCCTATAAGGACGTGATCGCTCAGCATCTCTCCTATTGGCGCATGATGCCGCTTCAGAATACCTACTTTCTGGTGATCGGCTATGACGCCCACATCCATCTGTCGCTCGATCTGGATCTGGAGGATGCCTGGGCGAACCTGCGCACGATCGACTTCCCGGAGACAGGACGCTGCCTGGCCCAGAGCTTCACCGACATGCTGTGGTACCTGTCGGCCCGCCTCTACCACGAGCTGCACATGAGCAACGCATCGATCCTGCGAGCCTTCCTGGACGTGCTCCTGATCGTGCAACGCAGGCGCGACAGTATCGATTGGGAGCGGATCGCCTATATCGCCAGCCGATACAAGCTGTACCCATCCCTCTACTACACCCTTTGGCATGTCAACGAGCTTCTCCCGGGGTGGATTCCCTCGGAGATTCTCGACCTCCTGAACCCGCCCGGCGCGGATGAAAGGGGGCACGATTGGGGAGATTTCGTGCCCAAGATGCTCGGCGAGGTCCAGGTTTCACCCATCCTCACCTGAGACCACCATGATGACTACGACTTTGGAAGTCCGGAGAGCACCTGCGCCGCAGGCTGATCTGCTCGAAGTTCTTCGCAGGAGTCTCGCGCTGGCCGGCTCTGCCGATCCGCACATCCTGTCTCACGCTGCCCGTCACCTGCTGAGGCCTCGCGCTCTCCAGGAAGCGCTGCTGTCTTCTCTGGGAGCGCTGCTCCATCAGGCGGTCGTCGTGGGCGCGCTGGAGAACCGGCTCCTGCTCCTGGAGACGGTCCGCAGGGGCTGGATCTTCGCTCATCTGGGCGCGCGGCCTTTGCAAGAGATTGCCTGGCCGGAGCCGATCGCCCGCGGGCTGTTCGTGGAGCGTCCGGAAGACCCTGTTTCGATCGGCGAGGTCACACCGGAGGCGCTTTTCCGGTTGACTCGGCCCCGGGTCCTGCTCGTGGCGCTCTGCCATCCCGAGGTTTTCCCGTTGCCTCGATTTCCGCTGGGCATCTCGGATCTCGCCCGGGCCATCCGTCTGCGGTTCCAGGGCCAGGTGGCCCTGGCGGACATGCAGCTCGGCTGGACGATTCCCGACCTCGTGCGCCGGGTCGAGGCAGACCGGCCGGACGTCATCGGCATCTCTGCGACCTTCGGTCAATACGACCTGCTCGAATGCCTCGCCGATCAGGTTGCTGAACACGCGAGCCGGGCGCTCCTGGTGTTCGGCGGCAGTCTCTGTGCGCTCAATGCTGCGCGTTTGCTCGGTCGCTACCCGGACGCATTGGTGGCGCATGGGGCCGGCGAGGTGACGATGCAGGACGTTGTCGAGTCTTGGCACGGAGATCGAAAGCTCGCGGACGTTCGCGGCATTCATGCGAAAGGCCCGCAGAACGGCCTCTCTCCCAACGTTTTGCCGGAGCTCGACCTCCTCGAGGAGACTCTCGACAACCGGGGTGTGATGCAGCTCGAATCGAGCCGCGGCTGCACGCATGCCTGCTCGTTCTGCCCCCGAGGGCACAAAGGCGTGTGGGTGGGCGAGGACGCGGACGAGATGGACGTGATTCTCGGAGCGGTGGGGGACCTCTTTGCGGCGCGGCCCGAGATGGCTCGGAAGATTTTTCTGGTCGACGAGGAGTTCGTCGGTCGCGACCGGCAGGGAGAGGGGCTCCACAGGGCCCTCCAGGTGGCCCGGAAGCTGTGGAGCCACGGATTTCGCTGGGAGACGAGCTCGCGGGTGGACCAGGTCTACCGGCCCGACCGTGGACGGGCCTGGCATGTGGAGAGAATGAGATTCTGGACGCGCCTCCGCGAGCAGGGTATGGACCGCTGCCTCTTCGGTCTCGAATCCGGGGTCGACAGCATTCTAGAGCGGTTCAACAAGAAGACGACGGCCCGCCAGAATGCCCTGGCGATCCGCCTGCTTTCGGCGTGCGGCATTCCGATCCGCTGTACGTACATCACGTTCGATCCTCTGATGAGTCTGTCGGAGCTTGCGGAGTCGTACCAGTTCCAAGGCCGCAAGGATCTCCTGCTCCTGCCTCAATTCTCGATGCCCTTCGAGGCGCTGTTCGAGGCAATCCAGGATGATGAGTTCGCGGCGGAGAATGCCCAAGGGGCTCCGCTCTCGACGAGCATCAGCTACATGCTTGTCTCGATGGAGTGCCTTCTCGGCTCGCCGTATTTGCGGAAGGTGGAGGAGGCCGGGCTGGCTCGCGACGAGATGCCGGCCATGGGACGCCGCAACGCGGTGTTCCGCGATCCCCTGATCGGTTTGATGAGCGATTGCGCGCAGCGTTGGATCGACCGCAATTTCAGCTTCGACTACGCCCTCAAGAGTCTCGAAAAGATCACGGCAGGGCAGGAACGGGCCGCCCTGCGCCGGGCGCGGGCGCTCCTCAAGGACTATTCCTATCGGCTGCTCGGAAAGCTTCTGGAGCAGGCCGCTGCGCCGGGGCAGACGCCGGACTTCTCCGGGGTGATGGATCTCCTGTTCGCCGAGCTCGTTGCCGCGGTCGAGCGGCTCCTGGAAGTGATCTCGGGCTCCGTGGTCCCTCCCAACCGGGCGATCCTCCAGCGGGAGCTCCGTGCGTGGAGCACGCGGACCTCCTGGGATCTGATCAATGAATAGTTCCACCACACTGAAGGCCGAGCTGCTGGCGCACGGCGTCCGTCCCACGAGCGCGTTCCTCGCCGCCTACGGTCCGCCGTACCTGGTCAAGCAGCGAGCCTATGGCAATCCCGACGACCTGCCGTTCCTCCGCCGCTCCCTCCCGCAGGAGATGATCCTCTCTCCGGATGATCTGGTCTGCTCGGTCAACCTGCGGAGCGAGTCGAGCTGGTGCCTCGACATCGAACCGGAGGGCGGGTTCGTGGTGGGCCGGGAGACGGTTTCCGTTCCCATCACATTTCCACGGACTCCATCGTTTTATGAGAAGAAGCTCGCGGACGGACGCCCTGTCCGCAGCATCGTGACCTTGTATGGCGGGGGCTCTCTGGGGGTGTTCGTCCACGGGAATTGTTCTCTGGTCGACTTGGGCAAAGCGTGCCAATACTGCTCGATCTCTCCCAACCGGAGCCGGGAGACCGAGTTTCCGCGGGTCATCTCGGAGACGTTGCTCCGCTCGGCTCTGCAGGTGGCGCTGGCGGACTCCACGTGTCCCGCTTCGCAGATCATGATCAACGGAGGCAACTTCCCGGACCCGGACCGCGGCTTTCTCTATTACGCGCGCCTGTGTGCCGTGGCGCGCGAGGTGATCGAGGAATCCGGACGGGACGTCGAGCTCCATCTCATCGTCTTCCCGCCCGCCCGGCTGGAGCTTCTGCGAGAGCTCAAGGGGCTGGACGTCGCGGTCGCCATGAACATGGAGGTGTTCGACCCCGTCCTGTTCGAGCAGGTTTGCCCCGGCAAGGCTGCGGTTCTCGGCCAGTCCCACATCCTCGCGGCTCTGACCCAGGCCGCCGAGATCCTCGGCGCCGGCCAGGTCTTTTCCATCCTGGTCGGCGGCCTCGAAGAGCAGGAGCCCATGACGGAAGGCATGTCTCTTCTGGCCGCGCGTGGCGTCATCCCCATCGTGAACGTGTTCCATCCGGACCCGGAGACCCCACTGGCAACGCGCCCGGCGCCTTCGGCCCGTCGCATCCTGGAGATGGGACGAAGCCTCCAGGACGTCTTCTCGCAGGCTCCTTTCGCCCGACCTTTCTATTGGAGATGTGGGCGGAATTCTCTCGACACAGAAGCCTACCTTCGGATGTTTTGAAATGGATCCAGAAAAACAACGCCCCGGCACGTTCGTTTGTTTCGAGGGGGGCGATGCCGCGGGGAAGACGACGCTGGCGTCTTCGGTGATCGACGACTTGCGCCGCCGCGGTCTGAGCCCCGTGCTGGTGGACAAGAAGAGCGTCGAGGGATTCGAGCCGTATCTCACCGATCGTCTGAGAGACCTGCGCAAGGTCCTTTGGGACTATCCGCGGGACGCCCCCTTGTGGGAGTGGGGAGACCCGCACTGGTTCCACCTGATCGTCTCGTGGTTCAGCGTCCTGGACCGGTGCAAGATCCAGCCCCTACTGCGCGAGGGCCGGCTCGTCATCGCGGACAGCTGGTACTACAAGCTCGCGGCCCGCTTTCTCCTGAAGCCCGAATTCGATCAGGACTTCATCTTCAAGAGCTTCGCCCACCTGACGAAACCCGATCTGGTCGTCCTGGTCGACGTGGATCCTCAGGTCGCGGTCACCCGGAGAGAAACCTTCTCCGCGACCGAGTCCGGCCGCATGGATGGCTTGGCCAAGGGGGACGCCGAGGACTTCGTGCGGTATCAGGAGCGAGTCCTGGGACAGTTGCGACGGCTGTGCAACGAGGCATGGGTGCGGATTGATGCGACTCATGCCTCGTTGGAGGAGCTGGTGACCGAGGCGTCCGACGCGATCGCCTCAGTCGTGGATCGTTCGATCCTTGTTCTCGCGCAGGAAGAGCGTGCCGATCACGACGGTCATCAGTGACACGACGATCGGGTACCACAGCCCGGCGTAGATGTTCCCCGCCCTGGCCACCATGGCGGTGGCGAGCAACGGCAGCATGCCGCCGAACCAGCCGTTCCCGATGTGATAGGGGAGCGACATCGAGGTGTAGCGGATCCTGGTCGGGAAGAGCTCCACCAGGAAGGCGGCGATCGGTCCGTAGACCATCGTCACGTAGAGGACCATGATGAACAGAAGCAGGACCGTCATCCCATAGTTGATCCGCGACTTGTCCACCGTGGCCGGATAGCCGGTCTGCGTGAGCGTTTCCTTGTACCGGGCCTCGTCCCATCCGGTGAGCTCGGTCGAGCCGATGCGGGTGACGACGGTCTGACCGGCTACCGCCGGCTGCGACTCGAAGGACAGCCCGGCCTTGGTGAGGAAGTCCTTCGCCTGGTCGCAATCCGAGTAGACGGTCTTCGGCGTGATGAAAACGTGGAAGTTGCAGGCGCTCGCGGCGACCGTGATCGGGTTCGCCGCGGCGTACTCCTCGAGGCCCGGGTTGACGAAGTGAGTCAGCCCCTTGAACAGGGGAATGTAGGTGAGAGCGGCGATCAGGCATCCGGCCAAGATGATCTTCAACCGTCCGATCCGGTCCGAGAGCTTGCCGAAGACGACGAAGAACGGAGTGGCGAGGGCGAGCGAGATCCCGACCACGGTATACGCGGTGAGATAATCGAGCTTGAGCGAAATGGTGAGGAAGAAGAGGGCGTAGAACTGTCCCGTGTACCAGACGACGCCCTGGCCGGCCGTCGCGCCGAGCAGCGCGAGCAGCACGTACTTGTTGTTCGGATAGTGCAGGAAGCTCTCCCGCAGCGGCGCCTTCGAGCCCTTGCCCTGCGCCTTCATCAGACGAAAGACCGGCGACTCCTCCAGCTTGAGGCGGATGTAGACGGAGAAGAGCAGCAGCACGAGCGAGACCAGGAACGGAAGGCGCCATCCCCAGCTGGTGAAGCTCTCGGGGGCCATGAGGCCGCGGCAGGTGCCGATCACGAGGAGCGACAGGAAGAAGCCCAGCGTGGCGGTGGTCTGGATCCAGCTCGTGGCGGCGCCGCGCGTCCGGTCGGACGCGTGCTCGGCCACGTAGGTGGCCGCGCCGCCATACTCACCGCCGAGCGCGAGACCCTGGAGCAGCCGGAGGGTGACCAGGATGGCCGGCGCGGCCATGCCGATCGATTCGTACGTGGGCAGCAGGCCGACGCCGAACGTCGAGATACCCATGACGACAATGGTCAGCAGGAACGTGTGCTTGCGGCCGACCAGGTCGCCCAGGCGTCCGAAAACCAGGGCGCCGAAGGGGCGCACCAGGAAGCCGGCGGCATAGGTGGCGAAGGCCGCGAGCAGCGCCGCGGTGTCGTTGCCTTTGGGAAAGAAGAGGGCGGCGAAAAACGGCGCCAGTGTGGCGTACAGATAGAAGTCATACCATTCAAAGACGGTGCCGAGCGAGGAGGCGAAGATGACCCTGCGCTCTTCGGATTTCGACACGAGAGAGGGGGCAGCGGCGTTCGTAGGGGCGGCTGTCATGTCTGGCATCGCCTGCCAATACTAGAAGATCTGCCCCGCAGAGTGCCCACTCTCGCCTTCGAGCCGGCAGGCGCGCTAGAATCTTCGAGCCCAAGCAGGTCATCTCGCGAGGTATAGACGTCATGGCTGACTCGTCCAGTTGGATGGGGGATCTCCGCCGCAACCGGTACCGCGTTCTCCTCTGGAGCTCGCTCTGTGCCGCTCTGGCCATCTCGGTCTGGCTGTCGGGAGCGGGCTCCTGGTTTCCTGCCGAGCGGGAGAGACCGCAACCGCCGAGCCGCTCCGGAGAGGAGACGCTCCTGGCGATGGCGCCGGCCGATCTTCCCGTCGCCGTGCGCGAACGGTACCGCCTGCAACCCGACCGGCGGCTGCTCGCGGCGGTGGCCGCGGTGCACCGGCTCCAGACCGGTACGAAGCCGGAGCTGGTCAAGGCCGAGTGGGTGGACGGCCGGTGGCGGCTTCTCGCGGGCTCTGACGAGGTGGGCGTGCTCTCCGAGCTTCCGGGTTTCGAGGAGGCGACCGACCTGCTCGCCCGCTGGGCGTCCGGCCTGCCGTCGGCACCGGCGGCGGCTGGCTCCCCGGGCTCCGATCTCGCCGGGATCGAAGGCTCGATTCAGGCGGTTGATGCCGCGGCTCTCCTCGAAGCCCTCTCTTCGCTCGGCGGCTCGCCGGCGGACCTGCGGCGCGATCCGGCCAAGATGCGCTCGATCACCTCGGGTCTCGCCTGGCTCTCGACGATGACGGTGGATCACCTGGAGCAGGCCGACGTTCTCCTCGGCGAGGCCTGGGCCTGGGTGGTGATCGCACGGGCGAGCGGCGCGACGCCCGATGCTGGCAGCGAGCCTCTGATCGCACGGGCGCTCGGCTATGAGGCGGCTGCCGCACAGGCGGCCGCTTCGCTCGTCCAGGACGACCCTGTCCGGCTCTATGCGGAGAGCGATGAGGCCCGCCTGGGTGCGCTGTGCGCCCGGCGCAAGACGGACCGTTCCTGCCACTTCCTTCGTCTTGCTCTCCTGGCGGAGCGCAGCCAGGACGAGCGCTTCCGCGCCGCGCTCCAAGGCTCCCCGTTCCGGAACGAGAGGAGCCTGGCCCTGCGTGGGTTGGAGACCCGGCTGTCGGACTTCGACGGTGGGAACGCCGGCAGCGATCTCGCCGAGCTTGCGATTCAGGCGGTCTCTCTCCCCGCCGGCCCGGATGAGGCCTCGGTGGAGGCCCGGACCCGCGACTTCGAGGCCGCGGTCGACCGGCTCGCCGAGCGCGGCGGGCTCGTCGACCGCGCCGCGGTCCAGGCGGCATATCGGGCTCCCTTCTACTCCGGCCTCTTCGACGAGGCGCGGTTCATGATCGATCAATACGCGTCCGGGTCCGCCGCGCAGGACCTGGCGGCGAGCATCGCGACCCCGGCGGCAGGAACCGCGGAGGAGCTGCGGCGCTGGATCGAGGTGAACGGCCCGGTGCTGGACGGATCGAGGGACATGAGGCCGGCGGCCAATCTCCTGGCGTCGGCCCGGTCGATCGGTGTCGCTCCCCTGTTCGATCTCAGCGTCGTCATCACCAAACATGTGGCGAGCACGGACCCGCTGCGGCGGGGGCCGATCCCGGCTCTGTTCGAACGGATGGATACCCGGCCGTCCCATCGCGTGATGGCGGCGCGGGTGGCGGATCGGAGCCTGACCAGCCCCGGGTTGTTCGAGAAGCTCGCGAGCGCCGCGGCCGAGGCGGCGCCGCACCAGAGCGAGGAGCTCCCGGCCCAGGTGGCGGAGCTGCGCGCGGACACGGCCCGGCTGCGCGAGATCGCCGGAGATCCGGCCATGCCGAGCTACGCGCAGGTCGTCGCTCTCGACACGCTCGCGAGCCTGGGAAAAGCCGACGACGCGTTCGTCCGGTCGCGCTACGAAGCGATTGCCGCGGATCCTGACGAAGGACCGGATTATCTGGTGGATTTCCTCGAGGAACGGGGCGACCTCGCGGGTGCCGTCGCGGCGGTCGAGGCGGCTCTCAAGCGGAGCAGGGATCCGCTCGTCTCGGCTCATTACCAGACCGAGAAGGCGCGGCTGCTGTTGAAGATGGGGAATGCGGAGCGCGCCTTTGCGGCCGTCCAGCCGGCTCTCGACTCCTATAAGGAGGAAGCGCTCCTGCAAGGCGCGGCCATCGAGCTGGCGCGGAAGCATCCGGACCGGGCGCTGGAGCTGGCCCAGGCGGCGCTCGACCGCTATCCCGACCGGTCATCCGAAACCTCGGGCCTGATCGCCCGCGCCCGGTGGCAACAGAACCAGTATGCGGTCGCGGCGAAGGAGCTCGCCGAGAGCCGCAACGGGATCGTCGGGCCATGGAACCGGCACCTCCCGGAAGCCTTCGCCGAAACCTTCGCGACGGCGCCGGAGGAGCAGGCGCGGCGGGCGTTTTCCGAGCTCGCCGCTGCGGGGATCGTTCCGCACGTTCTCGCCAGCGTGGCCGTCGCCCTGGGCAAGAAGGGGGATCTCGCCGTCGCGCTGGAGCTCCTCGAAGGGCTCCGCGATCCGGCGCCGGAGTGGCAGGACCAGATCCGGTTCGCCACCTACGACCTGATCAAGGAGAAGTCCGGCCCGGACGCGGCGCTCGCCTGGGTCCGCAAGACGGTCCCCGACCGTTCGCACAATTTCGCCTTGACTCTCTATCAGATGCGCCGGTACGACCTGCTGCTGGGGTTGTTCGCGAACGGCGAGACGAGCACGAGCCCGGGCATCGTCCGGATGATCAAGGCCGCGTCGCACCTGCATCTGCGGGAGACCAGCGGCCCGCGCTGGGATGGGCTCGTCGCGGAGATCGCGAAAGATCCCGCCGACGATTTCTTCGCCCGCGCCGCGCGCTATCTCGTCGGCAAGACCGACGAGGCCAAAGTCTTCGAAACCTTCCCGCACGACGGCGACCTGGCGAGCATCGGCTGGATTCAAGGGGTGAAGGCGGCCAGCGAAGGCCGCTTCACCGACGCCGACAGCTGGTTCCAGGTCGCCCTCGAATCCGGCATGCAGCAACAGCCGCCGCACGCCTGGTCCTGGGTGATCGAAAGCGAATGGCTGCAGGCGGAGCGCTCGCTCGAGGTGCTGGAGAAGAAGGGAGAGTTTTAGGGGCTGGACGAGGCGTTGCTGCCTGGGTCGAGCCGGGTGCGGTATGCGGCGACCTCGTCGCGCTGGTCGTGTGCTGCGAGACAGGCTTCCACGAGCTCGGGTGTACCTGCCGGTGGGAACGCCCAGAGGATCGCCAGCGCCCAGAGCACCTGCCGCCGGAGCCTTCGGGCGGGCCCGCTGTCAGGAAATTCAGCGAGCGCCTGATCAGCTCGTGTCAGCTCGCGAAGAAGCTCCTGCAGGAACATCACGAGCTCCTCAGCGGGAGAGGGAATCAGCGTGGAACCCTGGTCCGTCAGCGCAAGCATCTGCCGGATCGAAGCTCCGTAAGGCTGAAATCGGCTGGCCATCCTCCGGACTTCTTCCGCGTTCAGCTCGTCGCCTGTCTTCCGAACGGCATCCAGGCTCTTCAAAGCTCGATCGATCAACGTGAAGCGCTCGCCGATCAATCTCGGGTCCTCGTTCAGCTTGAAAAAGCGGATCGTCGCCAAAGCGCGTCGATAGGGCTCGTCATCCGTGGCGAGCCCTCGGGCGGGAACGATCTTGTAGGTATCGTCCCAATAATCCGTACGTATCCAACTCTCGATATCGTCGGCCGCAGGATCGAGCAGGAGGAATTTTTCCTCGTGAAGCCGATCCCGGTCCACATACGTCCAGTGAGTCGAACCGGGAGGAAGAGGAAATTTGTCCATCTTGCATTCGCTGTTACAAACCCGGCAGCTCAGAAAGTAATTGGTGAAGTCGTAGGCCAGCCACCAATAGATCGACTTGGGACGGAAATGCTCGACTGCGCCGGGGTCATTGCGCGGCAGCTCGCATTGGCAATAGGCGCAAACACGCCCATGAAAAGCGAGCAGGGCGCCGCGGACGTCAGCCTCGGTCCAGTGATCGGGAAACTGCAGCGGCGCCTTGGGCCTGGCACGCCGGATTTCAACGTGCTCGGCGGCCGTCCGCGCGCCCTTTCCAGCGCCCGTCAGAGTGGGGAGGGTGGCCGGAGGTCTCTGCAGCTTTCTCATCGAGCCTTGGGGCCGAGATTCTCTTCGATCAGGCGGCGCCGTTCTTCCAGATCCGCCTTGGCCTCGTCCTCGTTCCGCTCGGTGGACTGGTAGAAGTACAGGGCGAGATCGGGATCATTCCGATCCCGCAGCTTCTGCTCGATGACGGTACCCTGCGGCCGGGTGCCCATCAACCAGTCGTAGATCTCATCCGCGGAGAACCCGAAGATCTGCCGGTCGAGCTCGCGGATCCCTCCCTCCGCATTTCGATCCAACAGAATGAGCTCGTTGCGATCGAAGCTGGAGAGGATCAGCGGTGAATGAGTCGTCACGATGAATTGGACGTTCGGCAGAGCGTCACGCAGGCGGGGGACGAGGGCACGCTGGAGGCTCGGATGGAGATGAAGATCGATTTCATCGAGCAGCACGATGGCTTGGATCTTCTCCGGATCGGAGGTTGCGGTGTCCTCCGGCGGCGCGACCCGGTGCCACGTGGAGCAGAGGTCGGCGAGCCAGGCGACCGTGGAGCGGAAGCCGTCGGGAAGGTTGATGGCTTCGACCTCGCATCCCGATTGGCGGAAGATCAGACGATCCGCGAGCTCTCTCTGTTGGGGCTCCAACTCCTGCCCCAGGATCTGGTCGAGAATTCGTCGGAGCGTCTGGATCTCGGGCGCTGCTGAGGATCCTTGCTGGAGAAGGGCTTCAACGCTGGCGACGCGTGCGGAAGGATCGAAGAGTGTGATCTGGCGCCGCGCTTGCGGCCGGATGTGACCGTAGCCGTCGTCCCGAAGCTCGGACAGATTGCGCGAGGCGCCGTAGGCGACAATGATCTGATGCTCCAGCCGCTTCCAATCGCGCAGGGGTCCCTTGCCGAGCTCTTCTTCAGAGAGTTGCAGAGCCAAAACGCGCTCTTTTCCCGCTTGGCGGAAGCTGACCCGGATCTCCGCGTTCAGAACCTCGTCATCCTTTCGGCGGAGCATCTGCTGGAGCCGTTGGCCGCCGATGTCGCGGACGAGCTCCGGACCGAGGAGGACCATGGAGAGAGCCTGGAGGATGGCGGTCTTGCCGGAGCCGTTGATGCCGGCGATACAGGTCCAATTCCCTGAGAGCGACGAGAACGCGGTGAAATCCAGCTCCAGCTCACGGATGTTCTTGAAGTCACGGATCGTCAGCTTGTCGATGGAAATCGCGGCGGGTCGCCTCTCCCCCTCCTCCTCCTCGAGGAGGAGATCACGAAAATCGTCGAGATCGTCGAACGTCCGGCAGTACGGCTCGATGGAGCGAATCCTTGGAGCCTCGCGGTGGCGCAGCACGTCGAGGCGGGGGAGGTGGTCCGGCCGCGCCCATGCGCTGCCCAGGAAAAAGCCTGTGGCGAGCGCGGAGACGAGGTTTCCCCACTGGCGTTGCGCCGAGCCGGGGATGACCACCCAGAGGAGTTGGCCAGCCTGGGCGGCAAGCCAGGCGGCGTCGCCGGGGACGTCCTCCGGGACCAGGTTGGTCCAATCGGGCCGGGCCTCCTTTAGGAGCTTGAGCAGGGCGGCTCCGATTCCATCGCGGGAACAGAGGGCCAGACGGTCGACGTGGCTCGATTCCGGGCGGGTCTTCCCGAGGGCATGCCAGAACGAGGGCTCGCGGAGACGGTCCGCCAACGCCGCGAGATCATCGGTGATCGCGCGCTCGGGCAGGTCGGCGTCGAAGAGCAGGTTGATGGCATAGGGTAGGGACCATTCACGGTTCGGGAGCTCCAGGACCGCCACCGGCTTCCCAAGGCCGATGGCGATCCCGGCCTCCAGGGCCACGGACAGAAGCTCGGTGTCCGGAGGATGAATGATCAGCACTCTCTCGGAGGACCGGAGCCCCGGCAACAGGGAGTCCTCCAGCAGGTCCCCGACCGCATCGGGATCGGCGTAGCGCAGGCGGGCGCCGGCCGGCGTGTTCTCCAGAGCCTGCAAAGCCAGGCGCGCCTCGCTCGTGTAATCCCAAAGGACGAAGATGTCTTGCCGGTCCGGTTCCATAGCGTGTGGGAATTCTATACCTCGGCGCCTGCCTCTGGCAGGGTGATCCCGGATTGGGTTGAATCTCCCGCGCACGAGATACGATACCGCTCCATGAGCGAGGAGATCCTGGCCAACGGCCTCGACGGCGCGACGGGGCAGTACGTCCAGAGCCTCTGGTCTGGTCTCGACCCGGCCGGCAGGGTCCAGGGACGGCCTCCGCTATCGCCATCCGAGCTCCGCGAGCACCGCTGGTGGATCGAGCGCTTCTCCCTCGACGATCCCCGGCGTACCTCGATGGAGGACTTTGACCCGCAGAGCGTAGCCTCGGCCGGTTGGGGTGTCATCTTCGCCCAGGACACGCCGCCCGGGGTGCGCAGGGCGCTGGAGCCCCTTTTGGAATGGCGGCGCGCGCAGGCCGGCCCTCTCTTCAAGGTCTTCGAGCACCAGCCGGGCCGGACCAAGCTGGATTTCCTCCGGGCGCACAAGGCCCCTCCGGGGCCGGCAGATCCACGACAGATCCCCTATTACCTCCTTCTGGTGGGAGACCCGAGGACGATCCCCTTCCTCTTCCAGCACGAGCTCGATCTCCAGTATGCCCTCGGCCGGATCTGGTTCGAGAGCCCGGAGGAGTATGCGTGCTACGCCCGCAGCGTGGTCGAGCACGAGGCGCGCCCCCGGGAGCGTCCGAGCCGGGTCGTCTTCTTTGGGGTCGAGAATGAAGTCGACCGCGCGACCTCGCGCATGAGCCTGGAGCTGATCGGCCCGTTGGCCGCCAAGCTGTCCGAAGAAGGGCATGTGCTCCGGGTTCCGGGCGAACAGGCGACGAAACAGCGGCTCAGCCGGCTGCTCGGCGGAGACGAGACGCCAGACGTGCTCGTCACCGCGAGTCACGGGCTGCGCTTCTCCTGCGGCGATCCCCGTCAGATTCCGGACCAGGGGGCCCTGGTCTGCCGGGACTGGCCCGGGCCTACCTGGCAGGGCCCGATCCCGCGGGAACACTATTTTGGCGCGGAAGACGTGAGCGGCGCGGCGCGGCTGAACGGGCTCATCGCATTCTTTTTCGCCTCCTACGGTGGGGGTACGCCCGAGGCCGACAGCCTCTTCCCAGACCAGCGCGAATCACCACGGATCGCGCCGCACCCCTTCATCGCGCGGCTCCCGCAGCGGCTCCTCGGCCACCCCGGCGGCGGTGCGTTGGCGGTTGTTTCCCACACCGACCAGGGATACTTGCCCTCCTCTCAGGAAGCCCGCGTCCTCGAGAGCGCATTGGGGCGCCTGCTCACCGGCTTTCCACTGGGCTCTGCCATGGAGTACGTCAATCAGTACTCTGCCGAGCTCTCGGTCCAGTTGACCCACCTGTGGGACGACTCTCGGTCGCATCTCGGTGCGGCGGGGGAGAGGTTCAGCCGCTTGTGGCGCACTCACCACACGATGCGCAGCCTCGCGATCTTCGGCGACCCTGCGGTCCGCCTGGCCTGAGCTCGACTCTCCTGAGTATCGCGTCGGCAGGCTTCGACGCCCCGGATGGAATCTGGTTGCACCCTGGGGCGTCGGTGGAGCCTCTCAGCAGACGCAGGTGCCGCCGACGCAGGTGCCGGTGATCCCTCCGGGGAAGACGCAGTGGTAATCCTCGGCGCAATGGCTCTGATAGGGGCAGCCGCCGCTGGTGCCACTTCCTCCTCCAGGCAGGTCGAACTGGCAGACGTTGTTGCTACAGGAAGCCGCGTTCGCTTCCGGGCAGAGCTCCCAGCAATAGGCGTCACCCCAGCAGTAGGACATCTGGTAACAGCCACTCGACGTCTGCCAGAGCGGCTCCGGAGCCTGCCCCGCGAGCGAGAGGCACGAGCCTCCGGATAGGGGTGCTTGGCCGTTGTTGGCGGTAACCGGCCTGCCGCCGAGCAGGGCCGCGAGGACGAAAGCTCCGATCAGGATTGTTTTCACGTTGCTCATCTCGAATCCTCCTTCTACTGCCGAAGGTGCCGGGACGTGAGGGATTCGAGCCGGGTGCCGCTGCCCAACGCCGAAGGCCGCAGGTGGGCCTTGTCTTGTGCTCTGGGCGCACATATACTCGCACGTATATGGAGAAGCCCTATGGGACAGGTCACCCTCTATCTGGATCCTGAGACCGAATCAAAGATGAAGGCGGCCGCAAAGTCCGCTGGTATTTCCCAGAGCCGTTGGGTCGCGGCTCTGATTCGGGAGAAGACTGCAACGCAGTGGCCGGACTCGCTCGCAAGGCTCGCGGGAACTTGGTCCGACGACGATTTCCCATCTCTCGAGGAGATCCGGGCAGGGATGGGAGAGGACGTGCCCCGCGAGTCTCTTTGATGTACGCCCTGGACGCCAACACGGTCATCCACTTCTTCAAGGGGATGGGAGGCGTCGCGAAGCGGCTGCTCGAGACTCCGCCTTTCGAGATCGCCCTACCATCGGTCGTCCTCTATGAATTGGAAGTCGGTCGGCTGAAGTCCCGAAACCCGGAGCGGCGCCAGAGGGAGCTCGACGAGTTGACCACGTTCGTGACGCTCCTTCCCTTCGGTCCATCGGAAGCCGCGGCTGCCGCGCAGGTGCGCGCGGATCTGGAGCGGACCGGTCTGAAGATCGGACCGTATGATGTTTTGATCGCGGGAACTGTGCTGAGCCACCGGGCGACCCTGGTAACGAACAACACTGCGGAATTCGGTCGGGTCCAAGGTCTGATGGTGGAGGACTGGCTGTAGTCCCAGCCTCACCCGCCCAGCCCACTCAGCTCCATCTCCCGCGGCGACTCCACGCTGAAATCGAAGTGGAGGACCTGCCGGGCCCCTGGGGCCAGGGTGAGCTTCCATTCGAGCTGATTCAGCTCGGTGTGCTTGGACGGCTTGGGATCGACAGATTCGAGCTTGACCTTGATCTGCTCGTGACGGGCGACGGGGAGCTGGTCGCGGACGACGACCGTCTGCTGCGTGTCGCGGAGGTTTTCGACCTCGATCCGGTAGCCGTAGCGGATGCGCCGGCGATCGTTCAGGAAGGTCTTGTCGACGGTGCGCGCGGTCAGCTTGCGCTCGACGCGCACTCGCTCGTCGGCGCCGAGGGCCAGCTCCAGCTCCTGGCCGGGCGCGGTATGCCGGAGGCAGGTGGCTCCCAGATATTCGTCCCCTCCGAAGAGCTGGGCGGGGCCGGGGAGAAGCGTATAAGGGCTCTCGTTCCTCCCCTGGGCGCGGCGGTAGCAGACCGGCTCGACGCGCGGCGCGGTGACCAGGTCGAGGGTAGGGCGCAGCCGGAAGCTCGCCACGGTCACCTTGCGGACATTGTGGTTGCCGGGCACGTCTGCCCGATTGGAAATCTGGTAGGTGAGCGCCGCCCCGGATTCCTTCACCCCCGCCGTGGGAGCCTCCAGAAGGACCTCCTCCTCGTCAGGCTCAGCGAGATCCGCCATCAGAGCCTGAGGCGCCGCCGCGGGAGCAGGGATCTGGAGGTCCATCCCTCGCGTTGCGGCACGCACCGCTTTCGCCCGGGGAGCGGGGCGGGGGCCGACGTACCAGGGCTCGAGCTCGGGGATCACCAGGTTGAGCGCGGGCCGCGCGGTCGAGAGCGTCAGGCTCACGTTGGTCCAGTCCTCGCCCGTGCCCTGCGCCACCTCCGCAAGATAGGTGACCTCGAGCTCCTCGCCGGTCAAGCGGAGATCGTAGAGAGGGTTCCAGCGGGCGCTCTGGACCACGTAGGTGAGCTCGATTTCGAGCTCACCGGCGGAGAGCACCTCGACCTCGACGAGGGCGGCATAGCGCTGGCGCGGGCGCGCGGACTGCACCTGGCCGAGCTCCCGCCCCAGCCGGTCGAGCTCGCGGGCAAGGTCGCGGCGCTGCCGGGAGAGGGCGAGGATCTCGGTCTGCAAGGCGGTGGCGCGCTGGACGATGAAGTCGTAGAGGGCGCCCTGGTCCTCGGGCGACCGGTTGCGGAAGGCGAGCCCGCGGGCGAAGACGTCGCTCTGCGCGGCGAGCCCGTCGAGCGCCTTCAGGGCCTTGTCGAGCACCTCGGCCCGGGCGGCGAGGTCGGCGTCGGCATCCTGAACGGACTGGATCTGCGCTTCGAGCTCGCGCGCGGCCTCCGCGGGCGTCTCGAGATAGTTCCGGATCTCGATGCGGATGCCGAGGAGGCGAGCCCGGGCGGTGCCGCGGCCCGAGGCGCGGACGCTGTTCTGCACGAGAGCGAGAGGGAGGTCGGTCACTTCGAGGCTGTGCAGCCCGGGCTCCAGAGACAGCCGTCCGCGGCGCGTCACACGCGCACGGTCGGGAAAGACGGTGACGGCATCGAGAGTCGAGGCGAGCTCTGACATATGGGTCTCCCTGTTGCGGCGATGCTACCGCCGAAGGCCCTGTTTTGCACCCTCACCCCAAAGTCTGGTAAACCAATGTCTCGGGGCGGCCCCGCTCCGGGGGTGGTGGCAGGAGCCCTGCATGGCGGGTCACGGGGGAATTTCGAGGATGAGCGACGAAGCGGGCAGGCAGAGGGTAGTCATCGAGGGGGTCGAGCCGGAGATCGACGGCGGCCGGTTTCCCATCAAACGAGTCATCGGCGAGCGGCTGGTGGTCGAGGCCGACATCTTCACGGACGGCCATGACGCCATCTCCTGCCGGCTGCTATACCGGAGTCCGGAGGCCTCCGCCTGGAGCCAGGTCCCCATGCAGCCGCTGGGCAACGACCGCTGGCGCGCCGAGCTCATGGTCACGGACCAGGGGCGCTGGCGCTATACGGTCACCGGCTGGGTCGATCCTTTCAAGACCTGGCGCCGCGATCTCGAAAAGCGCGTCGATGCCGGGCAGGACGTTGCGCTTGACCTGCTGATCGGCGCCGCCCTGGTCAGGAACGCGAGCCGCCGCGCCGAGCAGGCCCAGCGGCGGGCGGATGCGCGCGTCCTCGCCGGTCTCGCCGACGACCTGGAGAAGGGGGACGATCCCGAAACCCGGCTGCGCATGGCGCTCGACACCGAGCTCGCCGCCCTGATGGACCGGCATGCGGACCGCCGGTTCGCGTCCTACCACCGCGAGTTGGAGATCCTGGTCGACCGGGTGCGCGCGCGGTTCTCCACCTGGTACGAGATGTTCCCCCGCTCCACGGGCCCGGAGGGCCGCCATGGCACCTTCCGCGATGCCGAGGCGCGCCTGCCGTATGTCGCGGAGATGGGGTTCGACGTCCTCTATCTGCCGCCGATCCATCCGATCGGCCGGGCGTTCCGCAAGGGGAAGAACAACGCGCTCAGGGCGGAGCCAGAGGACGTGGGGAGCCCGTGGGCCATCGGCGGGGCCGAAGGGGGGCACAAGGCGATCCATCCGGACCTCGGGACCCTGGAGGACTTCCGGCACTTCCTGGAGGCGGCGAAGGAGCACGGTATCGAGATCGCCCTCGACCTCGCCTATCAAGTTTCTCCGGACCACCCGTACGCGAAAGAGCACGCGGAGTGGTTCCGCAAGCGGCCGGACGGCACCATCCAGTACGCCGAGAACCCGCCGAAGAAATACCAGGATATTTATCCCTTCGATTTCGAGACCGAGGCCTGGCGCGCGCTCTGGGAGGAGCTCAAGAGCGTGGTCGACCACTGGGTGGCGCAGGGGGTGCGCATCTTCCGCGTGGACAATCCCCACACGAAGCCGTTCCCTTTCTGGGAGTGGCTGATCGCTGAGGTGAAGCGCGAGCATCCGGACGTGCTCTTCCTGGCGGAGGCGTTCACCCGGCCGAAGATCATGTACCGGCTGGCCAAGCTCGGCTTCACCCAGTCCTACAATTACTTCCCCTGGCGCAACACCAAGGCGGAGCTGACCGAGTACTTCACCGAGCTGACCACGACGAAGGTCCGCGAATTCTTCCGGCCCAACCTCTGGCCCAACACGCCGGACATCCTCACCGAGCCGCTCCAGATCGGCGGCCGTCCCGTCTTCGTGCAGCGGCTGATCCTGGCCGCGACGTTCGGCGCTAGCTACGGCATCTATGGTCCGGCCTATGAGCTGATGGAGAGCACGCCGCGCGAGCGGGCGAGCGAGGAGTACCTGGATTCGGAGAAGTACCAGGTCCGCGAGTGGGATCTGGAGCGGCCGGACAGCCTCCGCGAGCTGATCGCGCTGGTCAACCGGATCCGCCACGAGAACCCGGCGCTCCAGGCCGACCGAGGTCTGCGGTTCCATCCGGCCGACAACCAGCAGGTCCTCTGCTACAGCAAGACCGACGACAAAGGCGACAACGTCATCCTGGTGGCGATCAATCTCGACCCGCACCATGTGCAGTCCGCCTGGGTGGACCTGGACGTGGAGGTGCTCGGGGTCCCCCGCGACCAGCCCTACCAGGTGCACGACCTGCTGACCGGCGCGCGGTACCTCTGGCATGGATCGCGCAACTTCGTGCAGCTCGACCCGCATTCGATCCCCGCCCACATCTTCCGGGTGCGGCGGCGGGTGCGTTCGGAACGGGATTTCGACTATTTCATCTAGCAGGAGGAGCGGTTGAGCGATCCCCTCTGGTACAAGGACGCGATCATCTATGAAATTCACGTGCGGGCCTTCGCCGATTCCGACGGCGACGGCCGTGGCGATTTCCAGGGGCTCACGGCGAAGCTCGACTATCTGCGCGATCTGGGCGTCACGGCGATCTGGATCCTGCCGTTCTATCCCTCGCCCTGGCGCGACGACGGCTACGACATCGCGGATTACACGTCGGTCCATCCGGCTTACGGCACGCTGGAGGATTTCAAGACGTTTCTCGACGAGGCGCACCGCCGCGGCCTCAAGGTGATCACCGAGCTGGTGATCAATCACACGTCGGACCAGCACCCCTGGTTCCAGCGCGCCCGCCTGGCGCCGCCGGGATCGCCCGAGCGCGACTTCTACGTGTGGAGCGACACGGACAAGAAGTACGCGGGCACGCGCATCATCTTCACCGACACCGAGGTCTCCAACTGGACCAAGGACCCGGTGGCGAACGCCTACTACTGGCACCGTTTCTTCTCGCACCAGCCAGACCTCAACTTCGACAACCCGCTGGTGCACCAGGAGGTTTTCCGTGCGCTCGACTTCTGGCTCGACCTGGGGGTCGACGGGCTCCGTCTCGATGCGATTCCCTACCTGTACGAGCGCGAGGGGACCTACAACGAGAACCTGCCGGAAACGCACGAGTTTCTCAAGAAGCTGCGCACCCGCGTGGACACGAAGTACGGCGACCGCATGCTGCTCGCCGAGGCGAACCAATGGCCCGAGGACTCGATCGCCTACTTCGGCGATCCGGCGGCCGGCGGCGACGAGTGCCACATGGCCTTCCACTTCCCGGTGATGCCGCGCCTCTTCATGGCGGTGCGCATGGAGGACCGCTTCCCGATCATCGACATCCTCCAGCAGACGCCGCCGATCCCCGAGCGCGCGCAGTGGGCGATCTTCCTGCGCAACCACGACGAGCTGACGCTGGAGATGGTGACGGACGAGGAGCGGGACTACATGTACCGCGTCTACGCGCAGGACAAGGAACAGCGGATCAACGTCGGCATCCGCCGCCGCCTGGCGCCGCTCCTGGGCAACAACCGCCGCCGGATCGAGCTGCTCAACGGGTTGCTCCTGTCGCTGCCCGGCACGCCCGTCCTCTACTACGGGGACGAGATCGGGATGGGCGACAACTTCTATTTAGGCGACCGCAACGGCGTGCGCACGCCCATGCAGTGGAGCGCGGACAAGAACGCGGGCTTCTCGCGGGCCAACCCGCAGCGGCTCTATCTGCCGGTGATCGTGGACGCCGAGTACCACTACGAGTCGGTCAACGTCGAGGCGCAGCAGGGGAACCCCAACTCGCTCCTCTGGTGGATGAAGCGGATCATCGCTCTGCGCAAGCGCCATCCGGCGTTCAGCCGCGGCACGATGGAGCTCCTCCACCCGGACAACCACCGCGTGCTCGCCTTCCTGCGCCGCTTCGAGGGGGAGACGCTGCTGGTGGTGGCCAACCTCTCGCGTTTCGCGCAGCATGCCGAGGTCGACCTCTCGCCGTTGGCGGGAGCGACCCCGGTGGAGATGTTCGGGCGGTCGCACTTCCCGAAGGTCACCAGCGCCTGCTATCCGATCACCCTGGGACCGCACTCCTTCTATTGGTTCACGTTGGAGATGGAGCCATCCCTGCTCGGCCGCCGGGCGGCTCCGGCCGGAGCCGCCGCCGAGGGGCCGCTCGCGGTGCTGCGGACGCGCGGCGCCTGGGATGAATGTCTGGAGGGCTCCTGCCGGAGCGATCTGGAGGAGACGATCGCTCACCTGTTGCCCTCGCGCCGCTGGTTCGGCGGCAAGGCGAAGACCCTGCGCGCGCTGCGGGTGGGGGAGGTGATCCCGCTCGACGGCGCGCGCCTGCTGCTCGTCGAGGTGGAGTACACGGACGCGGAGCCGGAGACCTATGCCCTGCCCGTGGCGTTCGCGCCGGACGCGCGGCCGGAGCTCCAGGAAAAGGTGCGCCAGGCCCTGCCGCCGGTGGTCATCGCCCGCGTCGAGTCGGACGCGCCGGAGGGAACGGGTCTGCTCTACGACCCGCTGGCGGACTCGGGCTTCGGCCGCCTTCTGCTCGACCTGATCGAGCGTGGAGACCGTTTCGGCGGTGAGCAGGGCGACCTCGTGGGCCTCGCGGCACCGATCTTCGCGGAGCTGCGGGGCACGGGCGACCTGGAGCCGTCGCTCCTCGGCGCCGAGCAGAGCAACACGTCGCTGCGCTTCGGCGACCGGCTGGTCCTCAAGGTCTTCCGCCGGCTGGAGGCGGGGATCAATCCGGACCTGGAGATCGGCCGGTTCCTGACCGAACAGACCACGTTCCGCAACTCGCCGCGGGGCGCCGGCTCGCTGGAGATCCGGCGCCGCGGGAGCGAGCCGATGACGCTGGGCATCCTCCAGGAGCTGATCCCCAACGAGGGAGACGCCTGGCGGTATACGCTCGACGCGCTCGGCCGCTACTTCGAGCGGGCACAGACCGGCTGGAGCCGCGCCGAGCACGGGCCGGCTCCGGTCCCGCAAGAGTCGCTGATGGACCTTTCCGAGCGGGAGGTCCCGCCGGACGATTTCGAGCGCCTGGGCACCTATCTGCCGACCGTCCGGCTGCTCGGCGAGCGCACGGCGGAGCTGCACATCGCTCTCGCGGCGGGCGAGGGCAAGGACTTCGCGCCCGAGCCCTTCTCCGAGCTCTACCAGCGGTCGCTCTACGACTCGATGCGCAAGCAGGCGTCACGCTCGTTTCGTCTGCTGCGGCAGCGTCTGGACACGCTCACGCCGGCCGACCGGCAGAAGGCGGAGGCGCTCCTTGCCGCCGAGAGCCAGGTGATCGACCGCTACCGCCGGCTGGTGGGGACGAAGATCGCGGCCGAGCGCATCCGCACGCATGGCGACTACCACCTGGGCCAGGTGCTCTACACCGGCAAAGACTTCGTCATCATCGACTTCGAGGGGGAGCCGTCGCGCTCGCTCTCGGAGCGGCGCCTGAAGAGGTCGCCGTTCCGCGACGTGGCCGGCATGCTCCGCTCGTTCCATTACGCCGCTTACGCCAAGCTGTTCGAGGAGTCGGCGGCCGGCGTGGTGACCGCCCCGGAGGCGGTCGCCGAGCTGGAGACCTGGTCGATCTATTGGGAGCGCTGGATTTCCGCCGCCTTCCTGCGGGCCTACCTGGACCGGGCGCAGGGCGCGTCCTTCATGCCGTCGTCGCAGCAGGAAGTGGAGACGCTGCTCGACGTCTACGTCCTGGAGAAGGCCGTCTACGAGCTGCAGTACGAGCTGAACAACCGTCCGGCGTGGGTCGGCATCCCATTGCAGGGAATTCAGCAGATCCTGGGTGTCCGGGCGGACACCCGTTGATGCCGTATTGAGAGGGGTTTCTTTTGGCGAACGAACAGGACGATCTGCGGAGGCTGGCCGAGCTCTACAAGGTCCAGACCTCCTATACCGATTCCATGGGCAAGCACGTAGAGGCGCGGCCCGAGGCGCTCCTCGGCGTGCTGCGGGCGCTGGGTGCGCCGGTCGAAGAGATGGGGGATGCCGCCGAGGCGCTGCAGGCGCGCCAGGACGAGCTGGCGGAACGCGTTCTGGAGCCGGTGGTGGTGGCTTGGGACGGGCATGCCCGCGACCTCGAGGTGCGCCTCCGCGGGGGCAACGGCACCCTGGCCTGCCACCTCGACCTGGAGAACGGCGAGCGGCGCGGCTGGGTTCTCGACCGCGAGAGCCTGCCGTCGACGGGCGAGGGCAGGCGCCGGCTGACCCTTCCCGAATCGCTGCCGCCCGGCTACCACCGGCTGCGCGTCGAAAACGACGGGCACCCGGTCGAATCGTTGGTGATCTCCGCGCCGTCCAAGGCCTACACGGACCAGCGCTCGCTGTGGGGCGTCTTCCTGCCGCTCTACGCCCTGCGCACAGAGCGGAGCTGGGGGGCGGGCGACTTCTCGGACCTGGAGACCCTGGCCGAGTGGACCGCGGGCCTCGGCGGCGGCGTGGTGGCGACCCTCCCCATGCTCTCCGCCTTCCTCGACGAGCCGTTCGAGCCGAGCCCCTACGCGCCGGCGAGCCGCATGTTCTGGAACGAGATCTATCTCGATCCGCGGCGGCTGCCGGAGTTCGAAGAGCACCTGACCGCGCGCCGCATGTTGGAGGCGTCGGATCTCCAGAACGAGATCGAGGCTCTGCAGCGGGAGCCGCAGGTGGACTATGCGCGTCTCGCGTCCCTGAAGCGCCGCGTGCTCGAAGAGCTGGCCCACCGCTTCTTCTCCCGGCCCGGGGACCGCTACGACGACTTCGACCGCTTCGTCCGCAAGAAGAAGGACCTGGAGGTGTACGCCGCCTTCCGCGCCGTGGGCGACCGGCGGGGGGAAACGTGGCAGAGCTGGCCCGAGCGCCTGTGCGAGGGCTCGCTCGCGCCGGCCGATTTCGACGAAGAGGATTACCGCTACTACCTCTGGACCCAGTGGGCCTGCGACCAGCAGCTCGCCGCCCTGGCCAAAGAGGCGCGGCGGCGCGGGCCGGGGCTCTATCTCGACCTGCCACTCGGCGTGCACGGCAGCTCCTTCGACGTCTGGCGTGAGCGCGAGCTCTTCGCCCAGGCGTCCGCGGCGGGCGCGCCGCCCGACACGTTCTTCACCAAGGGGCAGAACTGGGGGTTCCCGCCGCTCCGGCCCGACGTTCTCCGCGAGCGCGGCTACGACTACCTGATCGCTTCCCTCCGCCATCACCTGGAGCACGCCGGGCTGCTGCGCATCGACCACGTCATGCAGCTCCACCGGCTGTTCTGGATCCCCCAGGGGATGGAAGCGGCCGACGGCGCGTACGTCACCTATCCGGCCGACGAGCTCTATGCCGTGCTCTCCCTGGAGTCGCACCGGCACCAGGCGATGATCGTGGGCGAGAACCTGGGCACGGTGCCGCCCGAGGTCTACGAATCCATGGACCGCCACGACGTCCTGGGCATGTACGTGGTGCAATACGAGCTGCAGCCGGGCAGTCTTTTTCAGGAGGGGGGATTGCGCCAGCCGCCCGAGCGCACGGCGGCGAGCCTCAACACGCACGACATGCCCACCTTCCCCGCCTTCCTGGAGGCGAAGGACGTGGACGACCTGGAAAGCCTGGGATTCTTCGATGCCGAGCAGGCGCGCGCCGAGCGCGAGCGGCGCGCCCAGATCCGCCGCGAGATGGAACGCGACCTGCCGGAGGAGGCTCGGAGGGACCAGACCACGGCCGACCGCGCCGTGCTGCGGAATCTCCTGGAGTGGCTGGCCGCCAGCCCGGCGCGGATGGTGCTGGTCAACCTGGAGGACCTCTGGGGAGAGACGGAGCCGCAGAACGTGCCCGGCACGCACATGGAGCGGCCCAACTGGCGGCGCAAGGCCCGTCTCTCTTTCGAAGAGTTTTCCCAGAGACCCGAAGTTGTGGACTCGCTGCGCCGGGTGGATGAGCTGCGGCGGAAGCGCTGAACGGAGCCCGCTCGGGGAGGCTCCCCGGATTCAGGAGAGAAACGTATGCCTGCAACCACGATCCAGACGACCCAGATGATCCAGTCCTCGAGTCCAATCACAGAGCACGATCTCTATCTGTTCAACGAGGGGACCCATTTCCGTCTCCACGAGAAGCTCGGGGCGCATCTTGGGATGGACAAGGACGGGAAGGCCGGGGCCTGGTTCTCGGTCTGGGCACCGAACGCCGAGCAGGTCTCGGTGATCGGCGACTGGAACGGCTGGGACAAGCGGGAGACCCCCCTCGCGCTCCGCGGCGGCTCCGGGGTCTGGGGGGTCTTCGTCCCCGGGACGGAGAAGGGCGCTCGGTACAAGTTCCACGTCGAGTCGCGCTTCCGCGGCTACCGGGCGGACAAGGCCGATCCGTTCGCCTTTCATACGGAAGTCCCGCCGCGCCAGGCCTCGGTCGTCTGGGACCTGGAGTACGAGTGGGGGGACGCGGAGTGGATGGCCGGGCGCGGCGAGAAGCAGTCGCTCGCCGCTCCGATGTCGATCTACGAGGTCCATCTGGGCTCGTGGCGGCGGGTGCCGGAGGAGGGGAACCGGTCGCTGACCTACCGGGAGATCGCGCCCCTCCTCGCCGAGCACGTGAAAAAACACAACTTCACTCACGTGGAGCTCCTGCCCATCATGGAGCACCCGTTCTATGGCTCGTGGGGGTACCAGAGCACCGGCTACTTCGCGCCGACCAGCCGCCACGGCACGCCCCAGGACTTCATGTTCCTGATCGATCATCTGCACCAGAACGGGATCGGCGTGATCCTCGACTGGGTGCCGTCTCACTTCCCCACGGACGAGTTCTCTCTCGGCTTCTTCGACGGCACGCACCTCTACGAGCACGCCGACCCGCGGCAGGGATTCCACCCTGACTGGCAGAGCTACATCTTCAACTACAGCCGCAACGAGGTGCGGGCGTTCCTCACGAGCAGCGCGGTCTTCTGGCTGGAGAAGTACCACGCGGACGGCCTGCGGGTGGACGCGGTGGCCTCGATGCTCTACCTCGACTACTCGCGGAAGGCCGGGGAGTGGATTCCGAACCGCTACGGCGGACGCGAGAACCTCGATGCAATCCATTTCCTCCGCACAATGAACAAGGAAGTCTATGAGGCCGCGCCCGGCATCCAGACCATCGCCGAGGAGTCGACCGCCTGGCCCATGGTGTCGCGTCCGCTCTACGTGGGCGGGCTCGGCTTCGGCCTGAAGTGGGACATGGGGTGGATGCACGACACGCTCAAGTACCTGTCGCGCGATCCCGTCCACCGCAAGTTCCACCACAACGAGATGACCTTCCGCGCGATGTACGCCTTCACCGAAAACTTCGTGCTGCCGCTGTCGCACGACGAGGTGGTGCACGGCAAGGGCTCGTTGATCGGCAAGATGCCGGGGGACCACTGGCGGAAGCTCGCCAACCTGCGCCTGCTCTATGGCTACATGTGGGCGCAGCCCGGCAAGAAGCTGCTGTTCATGGGCGGCGAGCTGGCGCAGTACAAGGAGTGGAACCACGATGCGAGCCTCGACTGGGACCTGCTCCAGGACGAGTCGCACGCCGGGATCTCCTGCTGGCTGGAGGACCTGAACCGCCTCTATCGCGAAGACCCCGCGATGCACGAGCTCGACGTCTCACCCGACGGCTTCGAATGGATCGACGCGAACGACGCGGAGAACAGTGTCCTCTCCTTCCTCCGCAAAGGCAAAGACGGGGAGCCGGTCGTCGCCGTCTTCCACTTCACCCCGAACCCGCGCGACAACTACCGCATCGGCGTCCCGGGCGGCGGCCACTGGCGGGAGATCCTGAACAGCGACGCCGAGCGCTACGGCGGCAGCAACCGCGGCAACATGGGAGGCGTCGAAGCCGTGCCGGTTCCGCTCCACGGCCGTACGCATTCGCTGACACTGACGCTGCCGCCGTTGGGCGTGGTGTTTTTGAAGCGATAGGGAGTAGGAAAGGTTCTCGCCGGTAAACATCATTTCGCCGGTATCGACCGCGCCAGCTGCTGGGAAGCCGCTCGCTTTTTGTTGAAGGGAACACCGAAGGGCGGAGGTTTAAAAGAGTTCCTTGCTTCGTGCCGCCTGTGTTCGAGCAGTTAGGCACCATCACGAGGGCAGAGATGACAGCTGAAGAACTCAAGGAGCACGCGTTCGTGAAGGCCGTGTTCGAGGCAGTGAGACCGGTCATGGTCGCGGAGCACGAGTTCCAACTGAAACACCGCGGAGCTAAGTGGGTGCCAGACGAGTATCAGTTTTACCTATCGCGTGTTGGGAACCGCTTGGCAACTCTACTTTCGCACTGCGAGCAGCTTTCAAGAGCCGCTTAATGCCTTGCCGGCTGGTGTGCTCGGAAAACTCACGCCGACTTCAACCTTCCCCTGATCGCCTCGACGAACCTGAGGAGGTCGGCGAGGTGATGGTGCGCGATCTCTTCGACGATGGCAGCGTCGACGATCTCGTAGCCATGCACGATGATGTTCCGGAATCCCACCATTCCATTCAGAGAGACGGCGAGCTCCTCGGGAAGCCAGCCGTTGCGAACCAGAAGCTCGAAGAGCTGGCGGTTCGTGCGCGGCTCGCCCATACGCTCGCCCGAAACTATATGCGCCGCGACATCCAGTGCCGCCTGGATCGAGATCTGCAGCGTGTAGGCTTCGAACCGAAGCTCCCGAAGATCGGTCTGAATTTCCGAGGGCCGACCCAAAGCTCTCAGATCCTGCACGTAGCTCTCGATCAGGGCGAGCTTCTTGCGGAGGAGGTCTATGTCGATCATGGGCCTGTGGCGGTCTGCCCTCGATAGAGGCGAAGATAAGGCTCGAGGTCCCAGAACTCGTTGCGCGCTCGAACCTCGAAGTCGACGCGGCGCAAGGAGTCCTGCCCCAACAACAGCTTCCCGTCCCGGAGCACGCGGATCGCCAGGTCCACGGGAGCGTGGTTCAGAGCGACGATCTGGATCGGGAGGCCGGTGACCTCGGTCAGCTCCTCCTCGAGGTTGAAGACCTTCCCGATTCCAGCGAGCGTGCGGGGCGGGTCTTCATGGTAGAGGATTCCCACGTCGACATCACTGTCCGGCCGGGCGGTCCCCCGGGCCACGCTCCCAAACAGCCAGGCTGCGGCGATCCCCTCGTCCTCGGCTCTGGTCGCGAGGAGCTCGCTCAGCTTGTCCACCAAGGTTTCCGAGTCCAGGAAAATCCTGCCCATGGCGAGAGATTATACCGCTGCCGGAGGGCGGGTGCTCGCGGAAGGAGGGAGTCCTCTGGCACGCATCCCGCAAGAACTCGCGCTCACCCCTAGAGGGGGCAACCTGCCGATTTTCTTGAGGAAGATGCAGTATGTTTCGTGAAGTCGTCTTGGAGCCTATGACTGAAGCCGCCCAATCTCTGTCCGAAGCTGTCTGGAAACCTACCCTTGGAGCCATCGACCTCGGAAACGGCCGCTGCCGGTTCCGCGTCTGGGCTCCGGCCGCCGAACGCGTGGAGGTCGAAATCCGCGGCAAGCGGCCGCGCCTTCTTCCTCTGGAGCCGAGCGGGGAGGGATATTTTTCGATCGAGGCGGAAGGTGTGGGGCCGGGCGATCTCTATCTGATCCGCCTCGATGGCAAGCAGGGGCGCCCCGATCCGGCCTCCCGGTTCCAGCCGGAAGGTGTCCACGGCCCATCCATGGTGGTCGACCGGAGCTTTGCGTGGACCGACGCGGACTGGCGGGGTCTGCCGCTTCCCGCGTTCATCTTCTATGAGCTGCACGTCGGCACCTTCACGCCCGAAGGGACCTTCGACGCGGTGATCCCCCACCTCGACCGCCTGCGGGATCTCGGCGTCACCGCGATCGAGATCATGCCGGTCGCCCAGTTCCCCGGTACCCGCAACTGGGGGTACGACGGCGTGGCGCTCTACGCGGTGCAGAACAGCTACGGCGGGCCGGAGGGGCTCAAGCGTCTGGTGGATGCCTGCCATGCGCGCGGTCTGGCCGTGGTGCTGGACGTGGTCTACAACCACCTCGGCCCCGAAGGGAACTACCTCTCCGAATTCGGCCCCTACTTCACGGCGCGTTATAAAACGCCCTGGGGGCTCGCGCTCAACTATGACGGGCCGGAGTGCGATCCGGTGCGGGCCTTCTTCATCGAGAATGCTCTGCATTGGCTCGCCGAGTACCGCTTCGACGGCCTCCGCCTCGATGCGGTGCACGCCATCGCCGACGCCTCGGAGCGGCCTTTCCTCCAGGAGCTGGGTACCGCCGTGCGCAAGTTGGCCGACCGGCTCGAACGGCCGCTGTACCTGTTCCCGGAGAGCGATCTCAACACGCTGGCTTTCGTGCGTCCGCCCGACCGGGGGGGCTGCGGCCTGCATGCGCAGTGGACGGATGATTTCCACCACTGCCTGCATTCATTGCTGACCGGCGAACGGTCGGGTTATTACCAGGACTTCGGTTCCCTGGCGCAGATGGCGAAGTCGATGGCGGGCGGCTTCGTCTACACCGGTGAGCACTCGGCCTTCCGGCGGCGCCGGCACGGCGTGCCCGCGGGCGAGGTCGAAGCCTGGCGGCACGTGGCCTGCGCGCAGAACCATGACCAGACGGGGAACCGCATGCAGGGAGAGCGGCTGACCGCGCTCGTCTCGTTCGAGAGCCTGAAGCTCGCGGCGGGCGCGGTGATCCTCTCCCCCTTCCTGCCGCTCCTGTTCATGGGGGAGGAGTACGGCGAGACTGCGCCGTTCCAATACTTCGTCAGCCACTCGGACCCAGACCTCGTCGAGTCCGTGCGGAATGGGCGCAAGGAGGAGTTCTCCGATTTCCTCTGGCAGGGAGACCCGCCCGATCCGCAGGCGGAGGAGACCTTCGCTCGCTCGCGGCTCAACCATGCGCTGCGGGAGGAAGAGACGCATCGCGTCCTGGAGAGCTTCTACCGCGAGCTCCTCCGTCTCCGGAGGAGCATTCCCGCGCTGGCCCATCTCTCCAAGGACTCGGTGACGGCGACGCCGCTGGAAGAGCAGCGGGTGCTCCTGGTGCGGCGGGCGGCGCCCGGTCCTGCCGTGTTCAACGAGATCCTGATCGTCCTGAGCTTCGCGGACGAGGGGAGCAAGCCGGCGTCGATCCGGTTCCCCGAGGGGGCCTGGCGCAAGATCCTCGACTCTGCGGACGAGCGCTGGGGCGGGCCGGGAGGGCAGGTTCCGGAGACGGTGGAGGATGGGGGCGAGATTCGGGAGGCTCCGCGGTCGGTGGTGGTGCTGGAGAGGGGTTAGAATCTCCCCCTCTCATGAACCGGTATCTGTGCATCCACGGCCATTTCTATCAGCCGCCGCGGGAGAACCCGTGGCTTGAAGCCATCGAAGTTCAGGACTCGGCCTACCCCTATCACGACTGGAACGAGAGGGTCACCGCGGAGTGTTACGGCCCGAACGCCGCTTCGCGCATCCTCGACGGCGAGCGCCGGATCACGCGGATCGTCAACAACTACAGCCAAATCAGCTTCAACTTCGGGCCGACCCTGCTCGCCTGGCTTGAGACGCATCATCCGGAGGTCTATCGCGCGATCCTGGAGGCGGACCGCGAGAGCCGGAGCCGCTTCGGCGGCCATGGCTCGGCCCTGATGCAGCCGTACAACCACACCATCCTGCCGCTGTCGAACCGGCGCGACAAGCAGACCCAGATCGTCTGGGGCGTGCGCGACTTCGAGCACCGCTTCGGGCGTCCTCCCCGGGGCGCCTGGTTGCCCGAGGCGGCGGTGGACGTGGAGAGCCTGGAGCTGCTCGCCGAGCAGGGGATCCGCTTCACCATCCTGGAGCCGCACCAGGCCCGCCGGATCCGGCCCAAGGGAGGAAAGCCATCCGAATGGCGAGACGTCTCCGGCGGCGGGCTCGACACGACCGTCCCCTATGAGGTCGTCCTTCCTTCGGGCGGAACGATCGCGGTTTTCTTCTACGACGGATCGACCTCGCGGGCCGTGGCGTTCGAGGGGCTCCTCTCCTCGGGCGAGCGCTTCGCGAACCGGCTCCTCTCGACCGTGCCGGGCGATCCCGACCGGCCGCGCCTGGCGCACATCGCAACGGACGGTGAGACCTATGGACACCATCACCGGTATGGCGAGATGGCCCTCTCCTACGCCATTCATCACATCGAGTCGCACCGTCTGGCGAAGCTGACCAACTACGGCGAGCTCCTGGAGATCCATCCGCCCGAGCACGAGGTGGAGATCTACGAGAACACGTCGTGGAGCTGCGCGCACGGAGTGGACCGGTGGCAGAGCGACTGCGGCTGCCATACGGGCGGCCAGTCGGACTGGAACCAGGCTTGGCGGGCGCCGCTGCGTCTCGCCCTCGACTGGTTGCGGGACGAGCTGGCTCCCCGTTTCCAGAAGGAGGCGGCCAAGATCTTCGCGGATCCCTGGGCCGCCCGCGACGACTACGTTTTCGTGATCCTCAACCGCTCGCCGGAGAACGTGAGCGCTTTCTTTGAGCGGCATGCGCGGCAGCCTCTGGAGGAGCTCGACCGGGTGCGGGCGCTCAAGCTGCTGGAGATGCAGCGTCACGCCCTGCTCATGTACACGAGCTGCGGCTGGTTCTTCAACGACGTGGGAGGGATTGAGACGATCCAGGTGCTGCGCTATGCCGGCCGGGTGGTGCAGCTCGCCGAGCAGCTCTTCCACGAATCGAGCGAGGCGCAGTTCCTGCGGCGGCTGGAGAAGGCGCGCAGCAACGTGCCGGAGAGCGGCACGGGGCGCGACCTGTTCAAGAAGCACGTGAAGCCGTCGATGGTGGACCTGCCGCAGGTGGCCGCCCATTATGCCGTGACCTCCCTTTTTCAGGAGTACCCGAACCCTGCGCGGGTCTACGGCTATGCAGTGGAGAGGCAGAACGGCCGCTCCTACCGGGCCGGCCGCGCCCGGCTGAGCATCGGGCGCGTGCAGGTCACCTCCGAGCTGACCGGCGAGACCTCCCTGCTCGCCTATGGCGTGCTGCACTTTGGCGATCACAACTTGAACGCAGGGGTGAAGCCCTACGTGAACAAGGAGGATCACGAGCGGCTGATCGCCGAGGTCGGCGGTGCCTTCGAGCACGGGGACCTGGCGCAAGTCATCCGACTGCTGGATCGCTATTTCGGGGACGTCTCGCTGTCGCTGCGCTCGCTCTTCCGCGACGAGCAGCGGCGCGTCCTCGACCTCATCCTGGCCTCGACCCTCAACGAGACCGAGGAAGAGTTCCGCGACGTCTATCTCCACCAGGCGCCGCTCATGCGGTTCCTGAACACGCTGGGGACGCCGCTGCCGAACGCGTTCCGCGCCGCGGCGGAGCTGGTGCTCAACGTGGACCTGCGGCGCTGCATCGAGGACTTCCCGTCCGATCCGGGTCACGTGCAGCGTCTGCTCGACGAGGCGCAGGCGCTCGGCGTGACGCTCGACACGAAGGGCCTAAGCTATGCCCTGGAGCAGGCCCTGGAGGGGTTGCTGGACCGCCTGCGCGAGAGCCCGGAAGACCCGGACCTGCTGCGGCGGGTGGAGTCGATCGTGGCTCTGGCCGGCACGACGCCCTTCACGATCGATCTGTGGCGCGCCCAGAACCGCGTCTACGAGATGCGCCGGACCATCTTTCCGGACCTGCAGAGGCAGGCGGAGGAGGGGGATGTGGCGGCGCGGGAGTGGGTGGAGGGCTTTCGGAGGGTGGCGGAGGGTTTGCTGGTGCAGGTGGAGTGAGAATAGACCTTATGGACCTCTCCACCGCCGCAACCCGCGGGGCCGACACCATCCACTGGGCGTTCGACGACTTCCACCAGCGCGTGCGCGCGGTGACGCACCGGGTGCGGCAGCGGTTCGAGCGGTGCGACTGGATCGGCATCCGGCAGGATACGGTGGAGCGGCTGGGCCTGCATGGGCGGAGCATCGCGCATACGTGCGATGCGCTGCACGAGCAGCTCGGCGACCAGCTGACCGAGCGGAAGGTTTGGGGGGCTCTCAAGGAGGCGTACCACCAGGCCATCCTCGGGCGCAATGATTACGAGCTCGCGCTGACCTTCTTCAACTCGCTCACCCGCAAGGTCTTCGCCCACAGCGGAGTCGATCCCTCGATCGATTTCGTGGCCGAGGACATCCCACTGCCGTACCGCGGCTGGGAGATGGCGAGCGCCCGCATGTACGCGGTGCGCTCCGTGGAGCCGCTGGTGGTCCGCCGCGTGCTCGACGACGCCGGGTTCCGCGTCCCCTTCCGCGATCTCGAAACAGACTCCCGCGAGGCCGCGGCCCACATCGAGCGCGGCCTACGAGAGGTCCTCGGTGGAGCGGAGATCGTGGCTCTGGACGTCCTCCGTCCGGTCTTCTTCCGCAACAAGGCGGCCTACGTGATCGGCCGGGCGCGCGGCGAGAAGCGGGTCGTGCCGGTGATCCTTGCGGTCGTCGCCGAGGAGGGCGGTCTCTCAGTCGACGCCGTGCTCACCACCGAGGCCGAGGCGAGCGTCGTCTTCAGCTTCGCCCGCTGGTACTTCCATGCCGAGGTGGAGAGCCCGCGGGAGGTCATCGGCTTCCTGCGCTCGCTCCTGCCGCGCAAGCGGATCTCCGAGCTCTACAACTCGCTCGGCTACGGCAACCACGGCAAGACGGAGCTCTACCGCGACCTCGTGGCGCAGATCGCCGCGTCGGACGACCCGTTCGTCGTCGCTCCGGGCAAGCGTGGCCTGGTCATGGAGGTCTTCACGCTGCCGTCCTTCGAGTTCGTGTTCAAGGTCATCCGGGACCGCTTCCCACCCCAGAAGGCGACGACGCGGGACAAGATCATGGAGAAGTACCGGCAGGTGCTCCAGCACGATCGCGTGGGTCGTCTCGTCGACTTCCAGGAATTCGAGCACCTGACGTTTCCGCGTTCCCGCTTCGACCCCACGCTCCTCGACGAGCTCCTGCGGGTCGCCGGGAGCACGGTCGTGGTGCAGGGGGACGATGTGATCGTCCGCCACCTCTATGTCCAGCGCCGGGTGACGCCGCTGGACATCTATCTGCGCAAGGAGCCAGCCGAGGCGGCGGAAGCGGCCGTGCTCGACTGGGGGCTCTGTCTCAAGGACCTGGCGGCGGCTGACATCTTCCCGGGGGACATCCTGCTCAAGAACTTCGGCGTGACCCGGCACGGGCGGGTGGTCTTCTACGACTACGACGAGTTCTCCCCCCTGGTCGACTGCACCTTCCGGCGCGTGCCGGCGGCCCGCAACGAGCAGGACGAGATGTCGGCCGAGCCTTGGTACAGCGTGGCCGAGCGGGACGTCTTCCCGGAAGAGCTGCAGCGTTTCCTGGGATTCGACGGCCACCTGCGCGAGGTCTTCGAGCGGGAGCACGGCAACCTGTTCGATCCCGCGTACTGGCGGAGCGTCCAGGAGCGCAACCGGAGCGGCGAGCTGATCGACTTTTTTCCGTATGCGGAGGCGCGGCGGCTGCGGGGGAGCTCCTTGAGGTAGAATATCGGCATGACGCTCAAAGAGCTGATCAAGGCAGAAGTCGACGAGGTGCCGGAGGAGCGGCTGGACGAGCTCTATGGCCTCATTCAGCACTTCAAGGTCGAGGTGTCCGAGCCGCGAGAGGCAAGGCCGAGCCTGATGTTTCGGCTGAAGAGGGTCAAGATCGATGCCCCGGAGGATTTTGCGGCCAAGGTCGGCATGACCAGGGAAGCCGGCTTCGCCGGGACCCTCACCCCCTAATCCCCTCTCCCACACGCACTCACACCCGCCCGGGAGAGGGGGAGCAAAGCAAAGGCAGAAAACAGGAAACAGGAAACAGGAAACAGGGTTTTTGCTGTTCACCC